>Ga0207873_1000104_pt1 | contig 88868 bp, 85 predicted proteins | sample BGWIniCompost_FD_187373 | JGI IMG/M metagenome (GOLD analysis project Ga0207873, IMG submission 187373) | Cellulose adapted compost microbial communities from Newby Island Compost Facility, Milpitas, CA, USA - BGW Initial Compost (SPAdes)... ... | reverse complement strand
TCTTCAGCCGCAAGCCGATCTTCGGGTACAAGGGCCTGATCGGCGCCACCATCGCCATCGCGGCGTTGTCGATGGCCGTGTGGGCCCACCACATGTTCGCCAGCGGGCAGGTGCTGCTGCCGTTCTTCTCGTTCCTGAGCTTCTTGATCGCGGTGCCGACCGGGATGAAGTTCTTCAACTGGATCGGCACCATGTGGCGGGGCCAGCTGACGTTCGAGTCACCGATGCTATGGGCCATCGGCTTCCTGGTGACGTTCCTGCTGGGTGGTCTATCCGGCGTCCTGTTGGCCTCGCCGCCGATCGACTTCCAGGTGCATGACTCCTACTTTGTGGTCGCCCACATGCATTATGTGCTGTTCGGCACTATCGTGTTCGCCGCGTTCGCCGGCATTTACTTCTGGTTCCCCAAGATGACCGGACGGATGCTGGACGAGCGCCTGGCCAAGCTGCACTTTTGGCTGCTGTTCATCGGGTTCCACACCACATTCCTCATCCAGCACTGGCTGGGCAGTGAGGGCATGACACGCCGGTACGGCGACTACCTGAGCACGGACGGCTTCACCGTCGAACACACCATCTCCACGGTCGGCTCGTACATCCTGGGCATCTCCACGCTGCCGTTCCTGTGGAACGTGTGGAAGTCGTACAAGTACGGGCGTCAGGTCACGGTCAATGACCCGTGGGGGTACGGCAACTCCCTGGAGTGGGCGACCAGCTGCCCGCCGCCGCGGCACAACTTCACCCGGCTTCCTCGCATTCGTAGCGAGCGGCCGGCGTTCGAGTTGAAGTACGGACGGGATGTGGCGGCGACGCAGCCGCCGCCGGAGCACCCTCATGGCCCCATGGATCCCCTCGACCCCAGAGAGGCGGGCGGAGGCACCCTGCCGCCCTCGGTCCCGACCGATACCGGTGACCACAACGCTCCCCAGGGAGGCTCGACGACAGATCGCGGGCGGACCACCGCTGAGTGAACCGAGCCGAGTGAGCCGAAGGATAGCTGGCGGCCGAATATTTGACTGATCGTTCTAATAACCGTAGAGTTGTCGCTGTGGCGCGTACCAAGGAGTTCGATCCCGACGCCGCTTTACGGGCGGCGCTGGAGTTGTTCTGGGAGCGGGGCTACGAGGCCACCTCCATGGCGGATCTGGTCGAGCGACTGGGGATCGGTCGGGCCAGTCTCTACGCCACCTTCGGGGGTAAGCACGAGCTGTACCTGAAGGCACTGAATCTGTACCTAAGGACCCAGGATCCGGATCCGGTGGAGCTCCTGTCCCGGCCGGGGCCGGTGTTGCCGGCGGTACGCGCGTTGCTGGAGAAATACGTCGAAGAAACCATCCAGGACCCGCTGGGGCGCGGGTGCATGGTGGTGAACGCGGCGGTGGAGCGCCTCCCCCATGACGCCAAGGTGGCGCGGTTGGTGGAGCGGGGCTGGACCAGTTTGGAAGTCGCCTTGACGTCGGCGTTGACCCGGGCACGCGCCCAAGGGGAGATCGCGGCGGAGCGGGACCCTCAGGCCTTGGCTCGGTTTCTGTTGGTGGTGTTGCAAGGGATCCGGGTGGTGGGAAAGGGACGGCCTGATCCGGAACGTCTACGGGACGCGGTCGAGCAGGCCATGGCTGTCCTGGCCTGAAATCTCTGCCTGTTCTGCCTGAAATCTCAAGGCGGCGTATCTCAGGCATCTCAAAGCATCCAGGTCAACCGCGTGGCCTAGCCACACGTCTACCCTTTTTCTGGAACGATCGATCTAGTATTGGAGAGTGCTCATGGCGGAGCGGTTCGCGGGGAAGGTCGCGTTAGTCACCGGGGGTGGAAGCGGAATCGGACGTGGGATCGCCCAGGCCTTTGCCCGTCATGGGGCCACCGTGGTGGTGGCGGGGCGTCGGCGGGACCCACTGCTGGACACCGTGAAGCTCATCGAGGCCGAAGGGGGCCGCGCCAGCGCGGTGACCGTCGATGTGTCGCGCGCCTCGCAGGTGGCCCAGATGATTCAGACCACCGTGGCCGAACACGGTGGCCTCCACATCGCGGTGAATAACGCGGGCTACCTGGCCCCGCCGGCACGGGTGGGCGAGGTGGAGGAGCCCGCCTGGGAGGCGATGATCGCCACGAACCTCACCGGTACCTGGCTGTCGATGAAGCATGAGATCGCGCACATGCGTGGCCACGGTGGGGGAGTGATCGTCAACATCGCCTCGATCGGAGTGACGGCGGTGCCGGGCTTGGGGGCGTACGGAGCTACCAAAGCAGGGGTGCTGGCGTTGACCCGGGCCGCCGCCCGGGACCACATCCGGGAGGGGATCCGGATCAACGCGGTCAGCCCTGGCCCGATCGCCACCGAGATGTCCCGCCGCCCCGGGGAGTCGGACCAGGATCGGGCGGCACGGCTGGCCGAACGCATTCCGCTCGGGCGGATCGGCACGGTTCAGGAGGTGGCCGCCGCGGTGTTGTGGCTGGCCTCCGAGGAGGCGACCTTCATGGTCGGGCAGGAGATCGTGGTTGACGGTGGCGTTACCGCCTGATCGATCCCCTGACCGACCAGCCTTCCTGACCGCTGGGTCGGTCAGGGACCATCTGATGGGGGACCGGGGCCGTCCTGGCGGTCGGCCCCGTCGGCGTCGCGGGACCGGGAGGCGATAAGGACCCCGATGCCGTCCAACACGAGTTGCAGGCCGAAGTCGAAGTCGGCCTCCGAGTACTCGCTGGGAAAGTCGAGCGCGCCTGAGGCCGCGATTCCATGCAGGATGGGGTAGCGATCCGCGTCGAGTACCGTGCGCAGCAGTTCGCCATAGGTGGCCTGCCGGGGATGGGCTTGCAGAGCCGCCGCCAGATCCATCGACAGCTGTGCCTCGCCCCGGACATAGCCGGACAGGAGGCTGATGACCCCGAGCTTTTCGTCACCTGCCAGGCCGGTGTCTTCCAGCATCCGCAGGCCGACCTCCATCCAGGCCAGGGCACGGGGCCCCAGCGGTGGCCCCGTGATCGGTATCTGGGCCGTCCACGGATGCCGTCGGAAAAGAGCGAGTTGTTCTTTGGCCCAGTAGGTCAGGCCGGCGCGCCACCCGGGCGGTAGATCGTCGGGCACCGACAGCTCGCCGGCCACGCTGTCCATCATTAGCGTCAGCAGCTCGTCCTTGCTCGCTACATAGCGGTACAGCGACATGGTGGTGAACCCGAGCCGTTCCGCTACCCGGCTCATCGACACCGCCGCTAGCCCTTCGGCGTCGGCCAATTCGATCGCGGCCTGCACGATCCGCTCCAGACTCAACCCTGGTCGAGGGCCGCGCCGGTTCCGCTCCCGCAAACCCCACAGCAGGTCCAGACCGGGGGGAAGAGCAGTATCGGCGGTGTCGTCCATCCTCACCATCCCGTCGGTCGTGGTTGACCCCTCATCCTAGAACTGTGTATAACGTACACAGATTGTGTATGTCGTACACAGTTAGTGGATGGCGTATGGACACTGACGCCGCCGTCACGGCGGTCGGAGTAGAGAAAGCCTTTGGGGACACTCAGGTGCTCCGCGGATTAGATCTGACCGTGGAGCACGGCAGCGTCCTGGCGCTACTGGGCCCCAACGGCGCCGGCAAAACGACGACGGTGCGGATTCTGTCCACGTTGCTTAAGCCCGACCGGGGGCGGATTCAGGTCGCGGGATATGACGTGCTTCGGGAACCGAACCGGGTACGCGCCGCGATCAGCCTCACCGGACAGTACGCCGCGGTCGATGAGCTGCTCACCGGTGAGGAGAATCTGCGGATGATCGGGCGACTGCGTCGGTTGTCCCGAGCCGACGCCCGCCGCCGGGCCCGGGAGCTGCTGGAGCGGTTCGATTTGGTCGACGCCCGGGGACGCCTGGTCAAGACCTACTCCGGGGGAATGCGGCGACGTCTGGACATCGCCGCCAGCCTAATCGGGGCCCCTCGTGTCCTTTTCCTCGACGAACCCACCACCGGTCTGGACCCCCGCAGCCGGCAGGTCATGTGGGACATGATCCGGGAGCTGACCGACTCCCAGGTGACGATCCTGCTCACCACCCAGTACCTGGAGGAGGCCGATCACCTCGCGGACCGGATCGCGGTGATCGACGGCGGTCGGGTGATCGCGGAGGGCAGCGCCGCGGAGTTGAAGGCCCGGGTCGGGGCCGAGCACCTGCGCGTGTCCTTCCCCGACCACGCCGCGTTCCAGGCGGCGCTGCGCAATCTGGGGAGCGCGGTACGCCATCCCGATCCGACCCACTACAGCCTGGAGTTGGAGACCGACGGCAGTGCCGCCGACATCAAGCGGGTTCTGGACCGGCTGTTCGGGGACGGCATCCCCGTCACCACGATCACATCACGGCGTCCGAGCTTGGACGACGTGTTCCTCACACTCACTGGACGGTCCGCGAAGGGGGAGCGGTGACCGGTCGATCCAGCGCCTATTGGGCGATGAGCAACGCGGCGGTCCTGATCGCCCGCAGCTTGCGGCATGTGCCGCGCAGCCTGGATTCCCTCCTACTGGGAGTGGCGCTGCCCGTGCTGCTGATGCTGCTGTTTGTTTACGTCTTCGGGGGCGCGGTCAACGTCGGGACCGCGTACGTAGACTACGTGGTGCCCGGCGTCATCGTTCTCTGCGCTGGATACGGCGCCTCCATGACGGCGGTCAGCGTCGCCACCGACATGGTCAACGGGGTCATCGATCGCTTCCGGTCGATGCCTATCCTCGCCTCAGCAGTCCTGGTCGGGCACGTGATCTCCAGTGTGGTCCGTAACCTCGTGTCGACCCTGTTGGTGATTGTCGTGGCCCTGCTCGCCGGCTTCCGGCCCACCACCTCGATCAACCGGTGGCTGGCCGCGTTCGGCGTCATCGTGCTGTTCGTTCTGGCGCTGTCGTGGGCGTCGGCGGCGCTGGGGATGCTCGCCCGCACCGTGGAAGGCGCCAGCGGCATCACCTTCGTCATTCTGTTCCTGCCCTACCTCAGCAGCGCGTTCGTCCCGACATCGACCATGCCGGAGGCGCTGCGCGTCATCTCCGACCACCAACCGATCACTCACGTGATCGAAACAATCCGTGGCCTGCTGATGGGGACCCCCATCGGCAACAGCGGTTGGCTCGCGGTGCTGTGGAGCCTCGGCATCATGACGGTGTCTTTCCTGGCGGCCGGTCACTTGTTCCGCGCCCGGAACACCCGCTGACCTCGCCGCATCACGGGGATCCGTCGGCAGGCCGTCAGGCACTAAAGACACGGTGGTACACGGTTACGCTCACTGTGGCAACGGAGCGTTCCAGCGCTGGATCACCCGTTGCTCCCGCTCATACCCCAGCACCGACAACGTCGCGACGTCGAGCCGAAACAGCGCACCGGCCGCCGGCTCCAACCCCAACCACCGAGCGGTGATTACCCGCAACAAATGCCCATGGGCCACCAACGCCACGGTGCCACCGCCCGCGACCAGCGGCCCAACCCGTTCCAGGACCCGATCCGCCCGGGCAGCCACCTGCCCGGGTGACTCCCCACCGGGGCAGCCGTCCCGCCACAGGAACCACTCCGGCCTGGTCTGTCGGATCTGTGCGGTGGTCAGTCCTTCGTACTCGCCGTAGTCCCATTCCACAAGGTCGGGATCAATCAGCGTCACCGACAGCCCGGCCAGTTCAGCGGTACGCCGGGCGCGTCGTCGTGGACTGACCACCACGGCCGCGACATCAATATCTGCAAGCCCGTCCGCCAGTGCCCGGGCTTGCGCCTCACCGCGTGGTGTGAGCGGCAGGTCAGTGGTTGAGGTGTGCCGGTGAGTGGCGCTCCATTCGGTCTCACCGTGGCGGACCAGGATGATTTCTCCCATGCACGGGTCTTACCCGTTGTCGGCGTTATGTCAGCGTGACGCCGGTCAGCCGCTCCGACAGCTCCCACAGCCGGGCCCGTGCGCCGGCGTCATAGGCCTGAGCGTGGGCTCGGGCTTGCTGCTGCTGATCAAAGTAACAGCCCGTGACGCCTTCCAGGTCAGGGTCGAGGATGAGCCGCTCCGTGGCGGCGGCGCCGTCCTCGATCGTGGACAGCGTGTAGTCGAGCGCCTCGAACACCATTTTGGTGTTCATCAACGACGCGGGATGTAGGGCGTTGACCGTCACTCCGGTACCGGCCAAGCGTTCCGCAAGATCGATGGTGAACATGATCTGCGCCAGTTTGCTTTGCCGGTACGCCCGCCAGCCGTCGTAGCCGCGCTCCAGCATCACATCGGTGAAATCGATCGGTTCCTGCCCGACGGAGGCGACGTTGACGATCCGGGACGGCGCGGCCGCCCGCAGCAGCGGCATCAGGCGGAGGGTGAGCGCGTACCCCGCCAGGTAGTTCACGGCGAACCGCAGCTCATACCCGTCCACACTCATCTGACGGGGCGTGTTCGGCGGGCCGGCTCCCACCCCCGCGTTGTTGACCAGCACGTCGAGGCGGTTGTGCTGGGTGGTGATCTCTTCGGCGAGGGTGTGGACCTGGGACAGGTCGGCGAGGTCGGCCAGATACCCGGTCACCCGGTCGTTGCCGGTCGCCTCGGTGATCTCGGCGAGGGTACGCGCCAGCCGCTCCGGATTCCTGCCATGGACCAGCACCGTAGCGCCGGCCGCGGCCAAGTCCTCGGCCACCCGTCGTCCCAGACCGTCGGTAGCGCCGGTGATGAGGATGGTTTGCTCGGTGACAGGACGCATGCCCCCCACGCTAGAGGCTGGACCCTACGGCGCCCTAATTCGTGCCGGTGCACTGGGTGCCGGTGCAGTGGATGGTGGGGCGCCCTCGGCGTCGGCCAAGGACGCCCCATGAAAGAGATGATGTGCTGGAGCGCGGGCCCTCATAGGTCAGGAGCCCGGCTGCTCCAGGAGCTTGACGACGGCTTCGGCGACACCGGTGGCGGACTGAGGATTCTGGCCGGTCACCAGGCGTTCGTCGACCACGACCTGCGCGGTGAAGTTGTCGGCGGGCAAATGTCGGGCACCCTGCTCGACGAGTTTGTCGGCAAGCAGGAACGGCACCACCTCGGCCAGCCCGACGGCCTGCTCTTCGCTGTTGGTGAAGGCCGCTACATTCTTCCCGGCCACCAGGTAGTTGCCGTCGGAGAGGGTCAGCCCGACCAGTGCGGCCGGGCCGTGGCAGACCGCGGCCACCACGCCGCCCTTTTCGTAGATGTCCCGAGCGAGCGAGGCGAGCGAGGGGTTGTTGGGGAAGTCCCACATCGTGCCGTGCCCACCCGCGAACAAGATCGCGTCATAGGTACGGGCGGCCCCGGAGGCGACCAGGTCAGCGGCCGATGGGGTGTTTTTCAACTGGCGGCTGATGTCCGGATCCTCCATGAAGGCCCGCTCATCGGGGTTGTCGGGGTTGTACGCGGTGTGGGGCGGTTCGCCACCGGCGACGCTGACCAGGTCTACGGCGTACCCGGCCTTGGTGAACACGCGCCACGGTTCAGCGGCCTCCGCCACCATGAACCCGGTGCTCCGGCCGGTGTCCCCCAGCCGGCTGTGGCTCGTGAGGGCGATGAGAACACGTCGCGGTGTCGACATCTGTCGTGTGCTCCTTAACCGATGGGGTTCTGGGACGCCGTCGCGGCGTCGGACACGGATCTGTCTGTCTTGCTCTGAGCCGCTCCGGTGCGGTGCACCGTGGCCCCGGGCGGCACCGGATACGATCTTGCGGCATCGAAGCCATCAAAAACCAATAGAAGATGTAATGGTGGCGATCAGAAATCTGATGACTGTCGATGGGATTGACGGCGGACTGGCCTCTTGAGTCAAGGAAGCGGGCAGCGATGGCGTACCTGGATCTGCTGTGGACCTTCCTGACCGTCTACCGGGTCGGATCGGTCACCCGGGCGGCGGCGCTGCTTGGGTTGGCGCAACCCACCGTCACCGCTCAGCTGCAGACTCTGGAACGGCGACTGCAGCGACCGCTGTTTGAGCGCTCGTCCCGCGGCGTCATCCCCACCGAGGTGGCTCATCAGTTGGCGGCCCAGATCGCCGCGCCGATGGACGCGCTCAACGCGGTGGTGGCCGCGGAGTGGGAGCCAGCCGACACCCTCACGCGGACCGTGCACCTGGGCGGTCCCGCCGAGTTCATCGCCGCCCGGGTCCTGCCTGCGTTGGCCGACCGGGTGGCGGCCGGGCTGCGCCCGCGTGTGACGCTCGGGCTCCCCGATGAGCTCATCACCCGGCTCGCCGAAGGACGGCTGGATCTCGTGATCGCCACCGTGCGTCCACGTCGGGCCGGGATCCGCGCCACTCCCCTCTATGACGAAGAGTTCGTGCTGGTCGCCAATCACCGGTGGGCTGAGCGCCTAGGAGCGCCCCTGTCCGTGGAGGAGGCTCCCGCCGTCCTGGCGGACGTACCCCTGATCAGTTACGCCGAGGAGCTGCCGATCCTGCGCCGGTACTGGCGGACGGTTTTCGGGATCCGCCTGAGCCGACCACCCGCGCTTGTGGTGCCTGACCTGCGGGGTGTCCTCACGGCCGTCAGCGCCGGGGCCGGTATCAGCGTGCTGCCCCGTTACCTGCTCCCGGCTGATGAAACGGTGCGGGCACTGGTGGAGCCGGAGTTACCACCCATCAACACCCTTTACTTGGCGGTACGCGCGGGCGCCGGTCCCCATCCGGCTCGCGACGCGGTCTACGCTCACCTCCTCGCCGTCGCGCGTGCCTGGTGAGGCTCTTCCCCCGTGGGGGAGGCGGTGGGAGGCTGCGAGCGGGTCGCCCAGCTCAACCCGGCCGCGATGACGAGCAGGACAGCCGCCAACGGCGGCAGGGCCGCCGCGCCCGCCAGCTCCAGTTCTATTCCGCCGACGATGCCCGCCAGGGACGTCGCCAGGTACATGACGGATTGATGGAGTGAGGCCGCCACCGACTGGGCGTGGGGTACCAGGGCGATGATCCGGTGCTGTTGAGGAGTGTTGACCGCGAACGAGAACACCGCGGCGGTCGCGACCGCAGGCACCGCCGCCAGGAATGAGCCCCGCATGGCCGGCAGCAGAACAAAAACGCAGGCCAGGGCAAGGGTGGCGGTGGTGACCACCCGACGTGGCCCCCAACGGTCGGCCAGAAAGCCGGCCGTCAGGTTACCGACAGTGCCGGCCACCCCGTACACCAGAAGCAGGAGGGCGAGCCGGTTTCCGTCGTCGCTGACGATGGGTTCGAACACCGCACTGAGATAGGTGTAGGGGGCGTACAGGCCAACGAAGGCGGTCGCTGTGCAGGCGAGCACAGCCAGCACCCGCCGATTCTTCAAAGGCGTCAGCCGTTGTCGCAGGCTACCGTCGGCGCCGGCACCGCCGTCTGGCAGCTTGACGGTGAGGACCGGGACGACCACGAGCGCCAGTGCGGTCACGAACCACATGGTGGCCCGCCAGCCCCAGACACCGCCGATGGCGGTCCCGAGCGGGGCTCCCAGCGCGAGCGCGGAGGTGCTTCCGAGGATGACGAGCGCGATCGCCCGGCCGCGCCGGGCCGGTCCGGCCAGGGACGCCGCGGTGACCGGAGCGGTCGCCGTGTAGAGGGCGGTACCTGCGGCCGCGATGATCCGGGAGGCCAGGACCAGCTCATAAGTCGGTGCCAGGGCGGTCAGCACATTGCCGGTGCTGAAGACAGCGAGCGCGGTGATCAGGACCGAGCGTCGTGACCACGTTGTGGTCACAGTCGCCAGAACCGGAGCGAGTAACGCGTAGGAGAAGGAAAAGACGGTCACGAGTTGACCGGCCGCCGCGACGCTGACCTGCAGCGAGTCGGCAACCGCGGGGAGTAGGCCCGCGATGACGAACATGTCCGTCGCTACCGCGAAGGTGCCCAGGGCCAGAACCACGGCGTGGGAACGCCAGTGTGGGCTGAGCGGGGCTTCGGATGTGGGAGAGGACGTCACGGCACATCCTCCGATGAGCATCGAATATTTCGATATTCATCGTAGTAGCGTGGCGATGTGTATCGTACGTGGATCACTACGGGAGGTGGTGGAGCGCAGCAGGATGGACGACACGCAGGACACGTGGTTGCCGCAGCCCGACATCGACAGCGTCGACATCACGACAGTGCTGCAGGCGTTAGCCGATCCCACACGGCTTCAGATCGTGCGGGCCCTTGCCGCCGTTGAAGAATCCACCTGTACAGCGTTGGACGTTCCGGTCAAACCGTCGACCGTCTCCCACCACATGGGCATCCTGCGGGAAGCCGGCATAGTCTCCACCCGTCTGGCTGGCAACGCGCGCCCCAGCCGGCTGCGCCGCGAGGACCTGGAGCGGCGGTTCCCGGGCCTGCTCACCGCCATCCTCAATGCCACGCCGCCCACCCGCTGACGGCGGATGGGCGGCGTGAGGAGGAGGGGCGGAGCTTGAGATTCAGTTCAGAGGGCGGGTCAGAGGACCCGGTAATGCCTGAAGAACCCGGCGAAATCGACTATCAGGCGGATACTAGGGCGCCTCGCCGGGTCTGCCACCATTCCTGGCCTTCCGGCGGCAGGGTGTGAATCGGATCGTAGTAGGGGTACCGCCGCTCCAGGGCCAATGGATCGTCTTTCTCCAAAGACGTGCGGTAGTTCTTGGTCCAGTACGTGATGCCGCGGACCCGGTCGTACTCATTGACCATGTGCACCCAGCGCTTGCCCACCAGCGGCACATCACAGACGATCCGCGGGGTCGCGAATCCGGGCAGGTAACCCATGATCGCGTGCTGCAGCTCTTGCGCCTCCCACACCGCCAGCCTCCAGTGCTCGGCGTGGGGGATCATGTCGCACATATAGAAGTAGTACGGCAGGATGCCCGCGTCGTCCTGAAGAGCGAAGCACAGATCAAGCAGGTCGTCGGGTGTGGCGTTCACACCCCGCAGCAGCACGCCCTGGTTACGGACATCGCCGACCCCCGCCTGCCGGAGGGTCCGGGCGGCCCGAGCCACCAACGGGGTCACCGACTGAACGTGGTTGATGTGGGTGTGGACGGCGAGGTTGACGCCCCGGCGCATCGCGACGTCCGCCACCCGGGCGATCCCCTCTACCACCGCCGGCTGTAACCAGTGCTGTGGTAGCCCCATCAGGGCCTTGGTCGCTAACCGGATGTCCCGAATATTGTCGATGTCAAGCAGCTGAAGCAGGAAATTTTCCAGGTGCTTCCAGGGCACGTTGGCGACGTCGCCGCCGGAGACCACCACGTCGCGGACCTCGGGATGGGTACGCAGGTAGTCGAGCATGGCGGCGTAGCGATCGACCGGTTTGAGGGTGAGCCGCAGCTTGTCCACCGTGGGGGTGGAGTTACCGACCAGATCCATCCGGGTGCAGTGCCCGCAGTACTGCGGACAGGTCGACAACAGTTCAGCGAGCACCTTGGTGGGGTAGCGGTGGGTGAGCCCCTCGGCGACCCACATGTCGTGCTCATGTAAAGAGTCACGACTGGCGTACGGGTGGCTGGGCCAGTCGGTACGCCGGTCGGACAGCACCGGAAGCATGTAGCGACGAATCGGATCCGCGTAGAGGGCCTCAGTGGTCGGCGGCGCCGTCGGACACATGGTGTTGAGCATCTGCGGCGGCACCAGCATCGACATGGTGGCGCGTTCCCGCTGATCGGCGGCGAGGTCCTCGTAGAACTTGTCGTCAACGGTGTCGCCGAGGACGTCACGCAGCTGGGAGATGTTCTTCACGCAGTGGGCCCGTTGCCACTGCGCGGACTCCCATTCGGCGCGGGTGACATGACGCCAACCGGGGAATCTGGTCCAGTCCGGTTCGACCAGAACACGCCGTTGGTAGCTGTAGGGCTGACCCGACATCCGCGCTCCTCCCCTTGACGATCATCGCTAGGATAGTGGAAACAATCTCGCATAGGCAGTACTCTGCCGAAGGATTTCCTGCTGACGGCGCTACAGGCGGGAAACATGCCGGAAATATCTCTGAAGCATGGCCCGTGGAGGGAACGTGAGAGGTGACTCTTCCCCGGTCGGGACGCACCGGGTCCGTCACCCGGTCGGCGTTCTTCCGCAGGCCGCCGACGTGCTGGACAACAGCCCCGACATCTGGGCCGATGAGGTACGCCTGGCGGTAGAGCGACTGAATCTGGACGCGGCGAGCTTCCGTCAGCTATGGGAGAAGCACCGCGGCGACGGCGCAGCCATCCGCGCCGAGGTGTGCCAGATCGTGGCGCGCCGCGGCAAGATGCACAACCCCGTCACCGGCTCCGGCGGCATGTTGATCGGCACCGTCGAGGAGGTCGGCCCCGCCTCCCCGCTTGGGCTCCGGGTCGGACAGCGGGTGGCGACCCTGGTGTCGCTCACCCTCACCCCGCTGGCGATCACCGATGGGCTGGCCAACTGGGACGGCCTGAGCGAGCAGGTCCCCTGCACCGGACACGCCATCCTGTTCGCCCGCTCCGTAGCCGCCGTGTTACCCGAGGATCTGGACCCCGGCCTGGCACTGGCGGTCCTCGACGTCTGCGGCGCGCCCGCGTTGACCGACCGGGTGGTGCGACGCTACCGGCGGCCCGAGCGGGCCCCCATCGTGACGGTGCTGGGCGCCGCGGGCAAAAGCGGATCACTGGCCTTGGCGGCCGCGCGCCGCGCCGGGGCTGGCTACACCATCGGAGTGGTCCCCACCGATGTGGAAGCCGACCGACTGACCGCCAGCGGCCTGGCCGACGCGGTGGTCATCGCCGACGCCCGCGACCCGGTCGGCCTCGCCGAAGCGGTCACGAAGGCAGGGGGACCGGCGCAGGTGACGGTGGTCTGCGTGGACGTTCCCGGCTGCGAACACGGAGCGATCCTGGCCACCACCCAGGGCGGCACCGTCATCTTCTTCTCCATGGCGACGTCATTTCCCGCGGCGGCGCTGGGCGCCGAAGGACTGGCCGCGGATGTGACGATGCTGATCGGCAACGGTTACCTTCCCGGGCACGCCGAGTACGCCTTGGATCTGATCCGGCGCGAACCCGGCGTACGCAGGCTCTTCCAGGCCCGCCTGGCGGGGGAAACCCACGCTCCCCGGTCCCACACGCGAGACTGAACCCATGCCTGCTACCACCCTGTACCGGGGCGGTCGGATCTACAGTCCGACCCACCCCCGTGCTACCGCGTTGCTTGTCGATGGGAATCAGATCGTCTGGCTGGGAACCGATGAAGAAGCCCCGGCCCACGCCGATACTGTCGTCGACCTGGAGGGTGCCCTGGTCACCCCCGGTTTCGTCGACGCTCACGTGCACGCCACCGACACCGGAATCTCGCTGCTGAGCCTGGATCTGTCCGACGCGCAGGACGCCACCGACGTCCTCGACCGGGTCGCGGCCGCGGCGCGCCGTCTTCCCGCCGACGCGGTGCTCCTCGGACACGGGTGGGACGAAAGCGGCTGGCCCCACCAACGCCCCCCGAGCGCGCAAGAGTTGGACCGGGCCGCCGAAGGACGACGGGTCTACCTGGCCCAGGCATCGGTGCACTCCGCGGTGGTCTCCAGCGCCCTGATGGCCGCCGCCGAGAACCTGCCCGCCGCCGAGGGCTACGACCCTCAGGGGTGGCAGCGACGCGACGCCCACCATGTGGTCCGTGCCATCGCACTCTCGTCACTCACCGCCTCCCAACGCGCCGACGCCCAGCGCGCCGCCCTCCGGCGGGCCGCCTCACTGGGGATCGTCGCGGTTCACGAGTGCGGCGGTCCGGAGATCTCCAGCGAGGCCGACTTCACCGCCCTGCTGCGGCTGGCGGCCACCGAGCCAGTGCCGGAGGTGTACGGGCTGTGGGCGGAGCTGGAAAGCGCCGCCAAGGCCGTCGAGTTGGGAGCGGTGGGGGCCGGTGGAGACCTGTTCGTCGACGGCGCCCTGGGAGCCCAGACCGCGCATCTGCGTCAGCCCTACCTGGACACCGACGGATGCGGGTACGGCTACCTGACCGCCGAACAGGTCACCGCTCACCTGCTCGACTGTGACCGCCACGGCGTACCAGGTGGGTTCCACGCCATCGGTGACCAGGCGATAAGCACTGTGCTGGAAGGCTTCGCCGCCGCGGCCGCCCGGATCGGGGTGGAGCGCCTGCGCGCGGCCCGCCACCGGATCGAACACGCCGAGATCCTTGACCGGGACCTGATCCGGGGATTTGTGGAGTACGGCATCGTGGCCAGCATGCAGCCCGCCTTCGACCGGCTGTGGGGTGGAACGGACGGCATGTACGCGCGCCGGCTGGGGGTGGAGCGGGCGTTGGCCTCCAACCCGTTGGGCTCCCTGAACGGGGTGGGGGTGCCGTTGGCGTTCGGCAGTGACAGCCCGGTGACCCCGCTGGATCCGTGGGGGACGGTGCGGGCGGCCATGACCCACCACAACCCGGTGCAGCGGATCACGCTCCGAGCCGCGTTCGCCGCCCACACCCGCGGCGGTTGGCGTTCGGTGGGCAAGGACTTCGAAGGGGTGCTGGCGCCGGGCGCGCCGGCGAGTTTCGCGATCTGGGACTGGGACGGCGACGTCATCGGCGGCCTACCGGATCTGGTTCCGGCCGGCGCCGACCAGCCGGAGAAAGAGGCTCCGTTGCCGGTGTGCCGCCGCACGGTCCGCCGCGGCACCGTGATCTACGACATCGAGGGCGAGCAGACAGGAGGGTGAGGTGACCGGTGGGCTGACACTGGACCCCGCGCTGGTACGCCGGGCCCGGCAGTTGGCGGATCAGGCCGCCCGACCCGTGATTGAGTTGGCACGGCGCCACACCACGGTGTCGATTGAGCGTGCGGTGCTCCGACTAGCCGGGGTCACCGGCGCCGACCCCGACGGTATTCCCTGGGTCAACCGCCTGGTGGACGCCGTCCGCGCGGACGTCGGACTGGAACACGGGGTGGCGCTGCCGGTGTTCGCCGCGTTACGGGCCGAAGGAATCAACGATCTGACCTTGCTGGCCCAGAAGGCGGCTGCCGGCTCCATCCACTTCCAGATCCCCCAGGGACGGTCAGCCAGTGTCGCCCGTCGCGCCGCTCATCGCGCCGTCGCCGCCGGTCTGCGCCGCATCGACCGGCGGCGAGCCGAGCGCGAACGGCTCATTCAGCGGCTGGGGGACCCGCCCCGCCGCCCATGGATCTACCTGATCGTGGCCACCGGCGATATTTATGAGGACATTGAGCAGGCCCAAGCCGCCGCCCGGGAAGGCGCCGACATCATCGCGGTGATCCGCTCTACCGGACAGTCCCTTCTGGACTACGTCCCCGAAGGCGCCACCCGCGAGGGGTACGCCGGCACGTACGCCACCCAGGAGAACTTCCGTCTGATGCGCGCCGCTCTGGACCGGGTCTCCCGGGAGTTGGGGCGCTATGTCCGGCTCACCAACTACGCCTCCGGGCTGTGCATGCCCGAGATGGCGACCCTGGCCGGGCTGGAGCGGGTCGACATGATGCTCAACGACTCCATGTACGGCATCCTGTTCCGCGACATCAACCCGATCCGCACCTTCACCGACCAGCGGTTCTCCCGGCAGATCCATGCCCGCGCCGGGATCATCATCAACACTGGTGAGGACAACTACCTCACCACCGCCGACGCGGTTGAGGCGGCGCACACCGTCACCGTCAGCCAGCTCCTCAACGAGGTGTTCGCGCAGGAGGCTGGGCTGGCCGACTGGCAGATCGGGCTGGGGCACGCCTTTGAGATCGACCCGGAGCTGCCCGACTCCTTCCGGCTGGAGCTGGCCCACGCCCTGCTGGCGCGTACCTTGTTCCCGCGCTACCCGTTGAAGTGGATGCCGCCCACCCGGCATATGACCGGTGACATCTTCCGGGGCTACCTGCTCAACGGGTTCTTCAACCTCGCCGGGCTGCTGACCGGGCAGAGCATCCTGCTGGTCGGGATGATGACCGAGGCGGTGATCACCCCCTGGCTGTCCGATCGGGACCTGGCGTTGCAGAACGTGCGGTACGTCCTGAACGCCTGCGGGGGCCTGGCCGAGGATTTCGCGCCCCGTCCTGACGGCTTCATTCAGCGCCGCGCCAACCAGGTGCTCGCCGAGGCGGTGGCCCTTCTGGAGCGGATCTGCGACCACGGGCTGCTCCAGGCCATCGCCGAAGGCACCTTCGGGATCATGAAACGACCTCCGGACGGCGGCCGCGGCCTTGACGGCGTGGCCGTGCAGGCCGACGACTACTACAACCCCGCGACCGAGATCCTCGAGCAGGAACTCGCCGCCGAGCGGGAGGAACGGCATGAGTGACATCATCCGGCCATACGGGGACACCACCGGCGACGGGATGGTCCAGTTGTCATTCACCCTCCCGGTGCCGCATGGCAAACGCGCTGAGGGCGCCGCGCTGCAACTCGCTGGCAAGATGGGTATCGACCCGGCGATGGTGGTGCACTCCAAGCCGCTGGGGCCGAAATTCACGTTTTTCGTGGTCTACGGTCGGGTCCAGCACCTGGTGGACCTCCGGGAGGTCCAGGTACCCGAACGGGACTATCCGCTGCTGACCCCCAAGGAGGTCAACGCGGTGATCCGGCGTCGGCTGCGGCGCAAGCTGGTGGTGGTCGGGGCCTGCATCGGCACCGACGCGCACACCGTCGGCATCGACGCCATCCTCAACATCAAGGGGTACGCCGGAGAGAAGGGCCTGGAGTACTACCGCGAGATGCGGGTGGTGAACCTGGGGGCTCAGGTCGCCGTCCCCGATCTGGTGGAGCGGGCCCGGGCCGAACGCGCCGACGCGGTCCTGGCCAGTCAGGTGGTGACGCAACGCGACGCACACCTGCATAACGTGCGGGAGATGGCGGCGGCGTTCCGGGAAGCCTTCCCGGCATCCCGTCGCCCCCTGTTGGTGGTGGGTGGGCCACGCTTCGATGAGTCCATGGCCGCCGAGCTGGGAGTGGACCGCATCTTCGGACGCGGCACCACCCCCACCGAGGTGGCCAGCTATCTGGCGCATGCGATAACCACCAAACGTGGCTCGGTACCGGAAGGAGCGGGGGTATGACCGATCCCCGAGTAGGGATGAGCGTGACCCACCGGCGCTACGTGCCCTACAGCCACGCCCACTACGGCGGGAACCTGGTCGACGGGGCGTACGCGCTGGGGTTGTTCGGCGACGCGGCCACCGAGCTGTGTATCCGCACCGATGGGGATGAAGGGCTGTTCGCCTCCTACAGCGACGTGCAGTTTGAGGCGCCGATCCGAGCCGGTGACGTGGTGGAGGTCACCGCCACCGTGGTCAGGGTGGGGCGACGCAGCCGCACCGTGCGTTTTGAGTGCCGGGTGGTGTGCCGGGCCACCCCGGAGGTGTCGCCGTCGGCGGCGACGGTGCTGGATCCCCCGGTGGTCGCGGTGACCGCGACCGGCACCGTGGTGGTGCCGCCTCAGTGATGCCGGCGGACTCATCCCCGACGGGGCACCGCGGCCCGTCCGCCCAGCCGGGACGCCCCACATCCGCGCGGCAGGGGCCGGTGCTGGTGGCGATCTCCTGCGGTGGGGTGCTTGGGGCGTGGGGACGCCACGCGATCTCCACGGTGGTGTCGTCCGGGGCCTTCCCATGGGCCACCTTCCTGGTCAACGTCTCCGGGTGCCTGGCGATCGGCGCGCTGATGACCATGGCGGGACAGCTGGAGAGCCGGGGCGGCGGATGGCGGCTGCTTCGCCCGTTCGCCGGCGTCGGGCTCCTCGGCGGCTACACCACCTTCTCCGCGTACGCCGTGGAGTTCCACCAGCTGATCGAGGCGGGAGCCGTGCCGGCCGGGCTGGGCTACCTGGCCGGCACCCTGATCACGGCGCTGGCCGCGGTGTGGGGCGGCGCCGAGGTAACGGCGTGGGCGTGGCGCCGCTGGAGCGCGATGCAGGACCGACACGCCCGCCACGCCGGGAAACCGACGGAGCCAGTGGAGCCTGCGGGGATGCGGGCCTCGGACGCCCCGCTGGGACAGGAAGCGTTCGGAACGGAGACGCCCCGATGACCGTCGTGTTGATCGCGCTGGGCGCCGCGATCGGCGCTCCGCTGCGGTATCTGGTGGACCGGGCCGTCCAAGCCCGCCACCGGACGCGGTTTCCGTGGGGCATCCTGACGGTGAACGTCGCAGGGTCATTCCTGTTGGGGGTGCTGGTCGCCGCACCGGTACCCCCGGCCGTGGCCACCATGGCGGGAACCGGCTTCTGTGGTGCTTTAACGACCTACTCCACGTTCAGTCACGACACGATGGCCCTGGCCCGGACCGGCGCCTATCGCCACGCGGTGGGCAACGTGGCGGCGAATCTCATCGCCGGGCTGGGGGCGGCCTGGGTGGGGATGCTCATCGGTGGCCTGTGGTGAGGGACGCCCGCCACGGCATAGGACGCAGGAGGGAGAAGCGGTGAGCGCCGGTGACCTGGTGGCGTGTGTCGATGTGGGGTCGACCTTCACCAAGGCCGCGGTGGTTGATATCCAGCGGGGGAGATTGAGCGGCACCGCCAGCCACCGCACCACCAGCGAGGGGGAGGTGCTGGACGGGCTCGACGCGGCCGTTGCCGCCGCCGTCACCACAGCCGGTGGGGTCACGCCGGGGCAGGTGCGGGCCTGCTCCAGCGCCGGAGGCGGCCTGCGGCTCGCCGTCGTCGGCTATGAAGCGCTGGTCACCGCCCGGGCTGGTCACATGGTGGGCCTGTCGGCCGGGGCGCGGGTGGTCCGCGTGGCCGCCGGCCGGCTGGACAAGGCACAGGTCGCCGACCTGGTGGCGCACCGGCCGGATGTGGTGCTCCTGGTGGGAGGCACGGACGGCGGTGAGGCCGACACGATCCGCCACAACGCGGCGGCGCTGTCCGGGCTGCGGATCCCGGTGGTGCTGGCGGGCAACGTCGAGGTCCGCGATGAGATCACCGCCCTCCTGACCGTCGCTGGGGTCCCGGTGCTGCCCACCGACAACGTGCTGCCCCGGATCGGGGAGCTGAACCCCGGGCCGGCGCGGCAGGCGATCCGGGAGCTCTTTTTGCGGCATGTGATCGGCGGTAAGGGCTTGTCCCGGCAGCCAAGGTTCGCGGCGTTGGTGCGGGGCGCGACCCCTGACCTGGTACTCGCCGCGGTGGAGGTGCTGGCCGACGGAGCCGGGGACGTGCCCGGATACGGGGATGTGCTCGTTGTGGACGTCGGAGGCGCCACCACGGATGTGTACTCGGCCCTCACCCCGGATCCCCACCAGGGTGGCCCCGACCGTGAGGTGGCCGGCACCCTGTGGCGGGGCCGCACCGTCGAAGGGGATCTCGGGGTACGCATCAGCGCCCCCGGGATCGTGGCGGCGGCGCTGGCGGAGCGACTGATTGACGACGCTGAGGCTGAACAGCTGGCGAAGGCGGCCGACCGGCGGGCCGAGGACCCGGCGTTCGTGGCTGACGACGCCACGGAGACCGCGATCGACGCCCGCCTGACCAGGCTAGCGATCACCGTGGCGCTGCGGCGGCACGCGCGAGGGGAGCGGGTGGGGCCGCAGCCGGCTCCCCGACGGGGCGGGCGGGATCTGCGTCAGGTCCGTCTGGTGGTGGGCTCTGGTGGGGTGTTGCGGCGCCTGGCGCCGGCGCAGGCACGCGCGCTGCTGAGAGAAGCGGTGGATGACCCCGCCGGGGGATGGCCGCTGCCACGCGATGCGGTGTACGCCATCGACACTCGTTACGCGCTGGCCGCCGCCGGATTACTCGCCGTCGATCACCCTGCGGTCGCCGCGCGGCTCCTCCGCCACGAAATCACGGTGCCGTGACGGTGCTGTGACCACACGATGGCGTCGTGGTGGTGTCCTGGAATGTGCGGATATGTCGTGACGAAACCTCCTGGTGGATCATGGTTTTTCACCCTTGATTTCGACACGCCGGAGGCGACACGCCGGTGAGGTAGGGGAGTAACGCGCTATGTTCACCGGATTCCCCGGACCCGGTTGACAGCATCCGGGGTGCCCTGGCTACGGTCATTGCGTCCGGCTTCGGGGGCGGCTCGGCTCGCTTCGTCCCTTCGCCTGCTGGCACAGCGGTGACAGGTCGCGTCACCGCAGCGGCCAGGTCCAGTGGGCGGGGGTCGGCGGGGCGGTGCGAACCGGCCGCCGTTTCCGGTGCTGAACAGGGGGTACGAGCGGCCAGTAGACAACGATCCGGTGCGCGCAGCCAGCCCGTAGCGGGTCGGTCCGAAGGTCGCTTGAGGACGTTCCTGTCGCATCGGCCGGGAAGGCCTGGGAGCGTAGGGGCGCGGCAATCCGCCGCGCCCCTCCTTTGTCCCCACGCGGCCACCACCACGGGCTGGGCGGGCTGCTTGCCGTACCGGAACCGGCACGCCCGACATGCGTCGCGGACCGCCCGTGCCTGACACCTGGGCAGGCCAGGGCCCGTCGGCCAACCAGGCGCCGTGGCCTGCCCAGGGCGCTGGACACGGCTGGCGACTCTCTCTTGCGGAGACGGGCTTGCGGAGAGGGCCTACCGTCAGGTAGGCAGTCGGCCCGGTACCCGGCCTGCGAGAATCGAGCGATCCGGCGATCCGTGAGAGCCGGTGCCGAGCGGGTAGGAGAACGAACTGGTGACGACAGCCAGACCAGCCTCTTACGGGGCGGACAGTCCTGACACTCCACAGGACTCGACCACGGACCGGGCCTTTGGGGCGGTGACGGTGTCCGAGGCGGAGCAGCCGACGGACCACTCCCCGGTCGCGTCGCCCACGACACCGGCCGACACCACGCCCTCCGACGCGGCGGGCCCCTCCACGCCACAGGCGACGAGCACCGCGGGTGACGGGGCACGCACCCCACGTCCGCTCCGGCTCCCCCTGGCGATCATCGCGGCCCTCGTCAGCGGCCTCCTGCTGCTGTTGTCCCTGCCGCCCTATGACGCCTGGTGGGCCGCGCCTGGCGGGGTGGCCCTCTTGGCCGCCGCGGTCCATCGCCGCCGGGCCCGCGCTGGATTCTGGCTCGGCGGTCTGGCTGGGCTGGCGCTGTTCGTGCCCCTGCTGCGTTGGACAGCGATCCACCCCGCTATCGGCTGGTGGCCCTGGCTGCTGCTGGCCGCCACTCAGGCGTGCTACATCGCCGTGCTCGGCGCGATCGCCGCGTACTGCACCCCGTTGGTGGAACGCCGACGCTGGGTGTGGCCGCTGCTGACCGGCGCGTGCTGGGTGCTCAGCGAAGCGCTGCGCTCCCGGGTGCCCTTCGGTGGGTTCCCTTGGGGACGACTGGCCTTCGGACAAGCTGACTCTCCCCTGCTGGGGTTGGCGGCGGTGGGCGGCGCCCCACTGGTGACTTTTGCGGTGGCGGTCATCGGTGGGCTGATCACCGCGGCGCTGTGGCCCGCCGATACCACGCAGGACGCCGCTGACCGGCGTACTGCCCGGGTCCGGATACCGGCTTTCCTGGTCGTCGCGGTGCTGGTGGTGCTGTCCGGTTTCGCCCTGCCACCCCTGGCCGGCGGTGGCTCCGCCAACGGGGAACGGATGCAGGTGGCGATCATCCAAGGCAACGTGCCCCGGCTGGGCCTGGACTTCAACGCGCAACGCCGCGCGGTCCTCGACAACCACGTCAACGCCACCTTGGAGCTGGCCCGACGGGTGAACGCCGGCCAGGAGGAACGCCCCGACCTGGTGATATGGCCGGAGAACTCCAGCGATATCGACCCGCTGCTCAACGCCGACGCGGCCAGCCGCATCAACGACGCCGCGCAGGCGATCAACGCGCCGATCCTGGTGGGCGCCATGCTGCAAGGGCCCGGGGAACACACCCGCAACACCGCGCTGTTGTGGATGCCGGACCAAGGCCCCGTCGACAGCTACGTCAAACAACACCCGGTGCCGTTCGCCGAGTACCTGCCGATGCGTGGGCTGGTCGAGCGGATCACCGACGCGGCGCGGCTGGCCGGTAACCAGGTTTCCGGCGACGAACCCGGGATCATGACGGTGGGGTCGGTCACCATCGGCGACGTGATCTGCTTCGAGGTCGCCTACGACGGGTTGGTGCGCCAGACTGTGACGAACGGTGCCCAGCTGTTGGTGGTGCAAACCAACAACGCCACCTTCAACTCCGACGAGGCCGAGCAGCAGATGGCGATGGTGCGGTTGCGCGCCGTGGAGCACGGTCGCCCCGCTGTGATGGCCTCCACGGTCGGCGTGTCAGGGTTCGCTGACCCCGACGGGGACGTGCATGAGATCACACAATTCAACACTCAGGCGATTCTTACCCGTACCCTCACCTTAGGGCAGGAACGTACTCTTGCTACACGGCTCGGTGTCATCCCCGAGATCGTGATCGTCGGATCGGCGCTGACGGCGATCGCGATCGTGATGATTCCTCGCCGGCGACCACGCTGAAGGGGTACGCGAGAGGACGCGATCGTGGCCAAACCAAGCGCCGACACACCTCAGTCCAACGACTACCGCACCGTGTCGTCCGAGCACCTCCCGTCCCAGGCGGACAACGACACTGGACGCCCGCTGGTGGTCATCCCTACTTACAACGAGGCGGACAACCTTCCGGTGATCCTGAAGCGGCTCCACGCCGCCGTGCCGGACGTCGACGTCCTGGTCGTCGACGACGGCAGTCCGGACGGTACCGGGCAGATCGCTGATCGCATCGCCGCGGAGGACAAGCGGGTACACGTCATGCACCGCACCGCCAAGGAAGGGCTCGGTGCCGCCTACATCGCAGGGTTCGAGTGGGCGATCACCCACGGCTATGACGCGGTCGTGGAGATGGACGCCGACGGCTCACACGCCCCCGAGCAGCTGCCGGAGCTGCTGGCCAGCCTGCGGGACGCCGATGTGGTGATCGGATCCCGGTGGGTGGCCGGCGGCCAGGTGGTCAACTGGCCCTGGTACCGCTGGCTGCTGTCTCAAGGCGCCAACCTCTACACCCGCATGGCCCTGGGGATGCCGGTGCGGGACGCCACCGCCGGCTACCGGATCTACCGCCGGACGGTCCTGGAGAAGCTGGACCTGGGTGAGGTGGCCTCCCAGGGGTACTGCTTCCAGGTTGACCTGACCTGGCGGGCGTACCGGGAAGGCTTCCGGATCGTCGAGGTACCCATCACCTTCACCGAACGGGAACGCGGCCGCAGCAAGATGAGCGCGGCCATCGTGCGGGAAGCGTTGTGGCGTGTGACCGTTTGGGGCGTGCGCTACAAGCTGAGCCTGATCGGGCGTACCGTCAGAAGGGCATTCGGACGAGCGAAGAGGTGAGGCGCGTGCGTGTCCTAGGGCTGCTGGTAGCGGCGCTGATCGTGATACCGACCGTGGAGATCGCGGTCCTGATCGCGGTGGGGCAGCAGATCGGAGTGGCGGCCACGATCGCGCTGATGCTGGCGACCTCAGCTCTCGGGGCGCTTCTGCTGCGCCGCGAAGGCACCCGGGCGATGCAGCGCTTCACAGAGACGTTCAGCACGGGGCGGCCACCCGGCCGCGACGTCACCGATGGGCTGCTGGTGCTCGCCGGAGGCATCTTCATGCTGGTCCCCGGCTTCGCCAGCGACGTGATCGGGCTGGTGCTGTTGGCACCCCCTACCCGCGCGCTGGTGCGCCCGTTAGTGATCCGGGCGGTCACCCGCCGGATCTCCGGCGCAGTCGCCAACGACATGTTCGGGCCCCGCAGGGTGCGGGTATACTACGGCGCCCCAGACCCGGGGGCCGCGCCCCAGTTCCACACCCCGCGGGTGATCGAAGGAGAAGTGATCACCGATTTCGGCGGGAATCCCACTACCAATTCGTGAGCGATGCCGCAGTGGTGGCGTACGCGGCCAAGGCTTCAGAATCCGGCTGCGTTAAGAGAAGCGCACACATGAAAACGGGTCTGTCCGACGCGACCTTCGGACAGACCCGTTGTTATATGGGCTCAGGCGGACTGGGACTGACCCCGCCGTGCCCGCAGCTCCGCGAGGCGCTCAGCCAGGATCTCCTCCAGCTCCTTCAAGCTGCGGCGCTCCAACAGCATGTCCCAGTGGGTGCGCGGCGGCTTGGTCTTCTTCGGCTCCGGCTCAGCGCCGTCCACGAGCTTGGCGACGGTGCCGTCGAAACGGCACTCCCATGTGGGCGGAACTTCAGCGTCCAGCGCGAACGGGATAGTGACGCGGTGACCCTTAGGGCAGACGTACTCGCGGGTCTGCCGCGGGGCCAGCTCGGTGTTTCGGTCGGACTCGTAGCTGATGGCTCCGAGGCGACTGCCGCGCAGCATGCGCTCGCCCATGATCGGTTTCCCTCCGGGTCTCGTGCGGTTCACGGTATCCAACGAACGAGGAGGGGCAGGTGATTCCCACCCTGTGAGGGCTACACCCGATGCCGCCTCGACGAAGGAGACGCCACGAGGGTAGACGCCCGGTGCGAACCGAGATCAAGGTAACCCCTGGTGAGGGAGTTCTCAGCCGATAAATCGGCTTTGGCGGAAAACCGACTCCCCTTCCCGGATGGCGGCCTCCAGGGCGGTGAGGACCGCTCTGGGAGAAGTCATCCGGGAAAATGTGACGCCCCATCATTTCAATCAAGGAATACGTCCGGGCCCGATGAATAGTTCATGAATCAAGGGTGTGCTTGATCACACTGTGCTGTTTCTGTCGCCGGTCCGCCGCCCAGGCTGCCGGCCCATAGAGGATCGGCTAGTTCACGGGTGGCCGATACGTGATCGGCGGCGCGAGCGTTGTGGAGCCGGCCGCGGGACTTGGCGAATCCCAGGGGTATCTCGCCGCGGAGCGAGTCTGTCACACGGCATCCGACCCACCATGGACACATGGTCCTGACGATGACGGTGATATCGGGTAAATCGGACAGCGTTGAGCTTACTGACCTCCCGCCGCCCGGACCCGAGGACGGCATGCTGGTGGCCGGGGTGGCGGTGGGGATCTGCGGCACCGACCGCGAGATCCTGCATGACGGAATCGGCGAGCCACCCGACAACCAGACCCGGCTGGTGATCGGACACGAATCCTTAGGGCGGGTGCTGTCAGCACCCGAAGGCAGCGGCTTCACCGAGGGTGACCTGGTGGTGGGGATCGTCCGCCGCCCCGACGGATGCGGACCCTGCCAGCGTGGAGAGTGGGACCTGTGCCGAACCGGAAACTACGTCGAACGGGGAATCCGGAAGGCGCACGGGTACGGCGCAGCCCAGTGGCGCATCGAACCGGAGTACGCGGTGCGAGTCGACCCCCTGCTGGGCGAGCTGGGGGTCCTGATGGAGCCCGCCAGCGTGGTCGCCAAGGCATGGGAACAGATCGACCGCATCAGGGACCGAGCCGAGTCCTGCCGGGAGGGGATGACCGCCCTGATCACCGGCGCCGGCCCGATCGGCCTTCTCGCGGCCCTACTGGCTCAGCAACGCGGCTACCAGGTGCACGTGCTGGACCACCGCCGCGGCGGCCTCAAACAGCAGCTCGTCGAAGCCCTAGGAGGCACGTATCACACCGGCGCGCCCCATGAACTCGACCTGCGCCCCGACGTCGTGGTGGAGGCCACCGGGGTGGGGGACCTGGTCTTCGACCTGCTGGAGGCGACCGGACCCAACGCCGTGGTCTGCCTGACAGGGATCATGGATACGGACCGGAAGCTGACGGTGACCCCGGACCACATCAACCGGAACCTGGTGATGGGGAACACCGTGGTGTTCGGCACGGTCAACGCGGCGCGACGCCACTATGAACAAGCCAACGAGGCGCTGGTGGCGGCCGACCGTCAGTGGCTGGAGAGCCTGATCACCCGTCGGGTCCCCCTGCCTGACTGGACCCTGGCCCTGGACAAGCAGCCCAACGACGTCAAGGTCATCGTCGACCTGACCGCCTCTTGACCAGGTCAGCCGCTCATCCCACTGCGTACCCTGTAGGCCTGTAGGTGAGAACCGGAGTGAAGCCGCGTCCTGAAACCGTCAAAGGGTTTATTTGAGGCATGTATCGGTTATTCCCGTCGAGATTCCGGTAGCCTGGCCGCTTTGTGGAAGCGCATGATCCTGACACAGGGCACAAGGGCGGTAGTCCTTGGCGTTGATCATGATCATTCGGATTAACGCTCTGACCAGCACAGATGCACAACCGGCGGATCGCTGCAAAAATCAGCTCAGCCGCGCCTCGAAAAGCCGGTCTGACCCGCGATTTGAGGTTGGGGTTGCTTCATCACCCCTAGAGGGCCCAAAACGTTCAGCGGCCCCGTTGGCGGGGCCGCTATGTCACTGATCTAGGCAGCGTGAACGCCTAGCCGTTGGCGCTCAGGCGGCTGAGGGCGCTGGTGAGGTCGCTGATTTGTCCGGTGAGGCGCTCGATCTGGGCGTGGGCGCGGGCGAGGTCGGCGCGGGCAGCATCCCGGTCGGCCTCGGCGGTGCGGAGCCGTTCGGTGAGTCGCTCCAGCTCCGTGGCGGCGCGCTGCGCTTCGGTGCGCCAGCGTTCGGCGTCGGCCTGGGCCTGCCGGAGCGTCTCCTGGGCGTTCCGTTCGGTCTCGTGCGCGTGGCGTTCTGCCTGTTCGGCGCGTTGCTCCGCCTGCTGGGCGCGTTGCCGCGCCTCGGTCGCCTCCTGCTGGGCTGCTTCGGCGAGGCGTCGTGCCTGCGCCGCGGCGGCCTCCACCTCGGCGGTGCGTTCCTGGGCGAGGGCCAGCTGGGTTTCGGCGTCCTGACGGGCCCGGGCTTCCCGTTCGGCGCGGCTGTGGGCACTGTCGCGTTCCGCGGTGACCTGCGTCAGCCGTTCCTGTAGACGGGCCTGCTCCCGGCGTACCTCTGCGAGTTCTTCGGCCAGCGCCTCCCGCTGGCGTGTGGCCTGGTCGGCCTGGGCGCGGGCCGCGTCGCGTTCGGTCTGCGCCGCTACCCGCAGCGCGTCGGCGGCGGCCGCCTGGGCGCGGGCCTCGTCCCGGGCGGCGATCGCCTCGTCGCGTTCCTGCTGCGCCTGCCGGGCCTGCTCGGCGGCTTGTTCGGCGGCGGTGATGGCGCGTTGTGCCTCGGCGCGGGCGGCCTCGGCCCGGGCCTGGTCGGCCTGGGCGGCTTGTCGAGCCGCGTCGGCTTCCTGTCGGGCCTGGTCTCGTTCGGCGTGCGCGGCGGCGATCAGCTGCGCCGCTTCGGCGCGAGCTTCGGCGACCTGACGCTCCACCCCCGCGGGGGACAGTTCCGCGTGGAGGGCCTCGGCGAGGGTTTCGCTCACCGTCTCCAAGCGGTCCACGATTTCCCAGACCCGGGCCACCTGGCCGGTCAGGCCGGGGGCGTTGCGTTCCCGCATCCGCAGGTTACGGGCCGCCCGCTGGCAGGCGCCGTTGTTGTCGCGGCAGTACCGGAACGGGCGACCGGCGCCTGGTCGTTGCGGGACGGGAGCACCGCAGTACTGGCAGGGCCGGGTCGGCACCTCGCTGGTCGTCTGGCCGGTCACCGTCTCGCTGGACGTCACGGCCTCTGAGCCTAATTGCCGGGTTCCGGCGCCGCGCGGGCGGTATGGACGCCGGGCTGGTCGGTGCTCCCAGGGTAGGTGGCCGGGTGTGGCGGCCCGGTGGTCAGCGGCGATCGGCGAGTAAGGCCAGGGAAGAGGCCAGTTCCCGGACGGCGATACGCAGCGCCTCGGGTTTGCGGATGATGAACGGCCAGGGGAGGCCCGCCAGGAACCGCGCCATCCTGTCGAGGTCGTCGACGCGGGCCCGCAGCAGGGTCCCCTCGGCGGTCTCTTCGAGGCTGCCCACGGTGGGGGGTACGCGGCGGCGGGCCTGCTCCACCGTGGTCTCGATGAGCGCCACCACCTCATGGTCGTATGAGACGGCGGTCAGGGAGGCCAGCACGTAGTCGACGGCGTCGAAGCCCGCAGGCACCGTGAAGGTGTCCTCGGTGAGGGCGATGTGCTCGATCCGGTCCAGCCGGAAGGTCCGCACCGCGTTCCGGCTGTGGTCGTGACCGGCGGTGTACCACCGTCCAGAGTGGAACACCAGGCCGTAGGGGTTCAGGGAGCGTTCGGTGTGTTTCCCTCGGTGGGAACAGTACTGGATGCGTACGGTACGCCGGGTGCGTACCGCCTCTGCCAGGTTCAGGAGGGCGGTGGCGGCCGGGCTGTGCACCTGACGGGGCAGGGAGGCGAAGGAGAGGGTTTGCGTGATCGCGCTGACCCGGTCCCGCAGCGGCGTCGGCATCACTCGTTCTAATTTGGACAGTGCACTGTCGACACGGATGTCGTCCGGGACTAAGCCGAATCGGCCACTGGCCACCAGGCCGAGCACCACGGCGACGGCTTCGTCGTCGGTGAACATCAACGGAGGCAGCTTGGAACCGGGGCGGAGCCGGTAACCTCCGTAACGGCCCCGTACCGCCTCCACGGGGATACCCAGCTCAATGAGCCGGGTCGCGTACCGCCGGACAGTTCGGGGATCAACCCCCAGCCGACGGGCGAGTTCAGCACCCCCGAGCTGGGGATGGGTTTGAAGTAGTTCCAGCAGGGCGAGTACGCGGGTTGTGGGATGCGACACAGACCACTTCCTCAATCCGGACCGAAACTGTCCACTTAGGAGACTAACGTGGATCTGCGTACCGCGGGGCAACCTCGCGGACGCATGATCATGACAGCATCTGTATTGATACCCGGATTTTGGCGGGAAGGGTGTGCACGGCGGGCGACGTGGGCGCGCCTGCGTACGGCCAGCGCCGGCGGTGACCTCAGGTTTCAGGGATGAACAGGCCCGGGGACGAGACGCAAAAAACTTCTGACCGGGCGCTGATTGATGGTGTCCCGCCTGACCAACCGGCGAGTCTGCCGCGTGCGGCTGTCAGAATCCCGACCAGGCCGATGTGACCCGGCCGGGATGTGCTCCGTCCTACCCAGGCCCGCTATCGGCCAGAATCGGCTTGTCAGAACCTGAGGGGCCTCGGGCCACCGGGGGACGGCTCAGTGCTTCTCGATCAGGGAGTTACTGAACGTCGAGCAGTTCGATCTCGAAGTGGAGCGTCGCCGACGGCGGGATCACCGGCGGGAAGCCGCGCTCGCCGTAGCCCAGGTGGGGCGGGATCACCAACCTGCGGACACCGCCGACCCGCATGCCGACCACCCCCTGCTCCCAGCCCTTGATGACGCTGCCCGCGCCCAAGGGGAAAGCGAACGCCTGCTGGCGGTCCCGCGATGAGTCGAACTTGCGGCCATCGGGCAAGGTTCCGACGTAGTGCACGCTGACCGTCTGGCCTGGGCGGGCCTCCTTACCCTGCCCCACCACGACGTCTTCGATCTGCAGTTTGTCGCTCATTGCGTGATCCATTCATCTCAGAGACAACAACCACCCCATCCAAACACCGTTGATCGGCGTCCGCGACTTTGACCCGGTGTGATTCGGACCGGACACGCGGTGTGGTCGGGCATGGCGTCCGGTCCGGATCACACCGACCTGCGCGAGAGAAAAAGGCGACACTGCGCGCGCTTGGGCGCTCACCGCGGCGGCATACGGGTGGCGACGGGCGTACCGCTACACCCCGTACCTGCGTCCCTGACCGGTCACTCCCCGGCCGGGCCAGTAGCCGGCTGCGGCGGTTGCGGCACCTTGTGCTGACAGTCGCACCAGGAGCCGCCCCGGCACTCCCGGTGCCGCTGCTCACGACAGGCTTGGCAGATCACGTCTCCAGGTTCGACGACGCAGCGTCACGGCGCAACCGGACGTGCCGAGAAGCCCTAGGGGTACGCGCGGAAGGCCGCCACACGAGCCGCACGTCATTGTCGGTGCAGCGGGCGCCAGGCCTGGTCCTGACGAGCGTGGAGTCCCGCCGTCGGTGCTGTGCCGTGAAGAGCCGCGCGCGACGTTTCCGGCCACCCAGGCCCCGTGTCGATGCGGGGGGTACGCGGCCTTAGTCCCGATTAGGGTGGCATGGGGGTTCCGGAATATAGCCGGAGGAATATATTCAGAGAGTGGTCGCGCCCTTCGACGTCATCGCTGAACCCACCCGACGTCGGATCCTGGATCTGCTGCGGGAGCGCCCGCGGATGGTAGGGGAGCTCACTCATCAGCTTGGGCTGAGTCAGCCCAGCACCTCCAAACACCTGCGGGTGCTCCGTGAAGCCGGGCTGGTACGGGTCCGACAGGACGCCCAACGCCGCTGGTATGAGCTGCGGCCGGAGCCGCTACGGGAACTCGACGCCTGGCTTGAGCCTTACCGCAGATTGTGGGAGCCCCACCTTGACCTGGTGGAGCGGCGCCTGGACACCACGCCGGATTGACGGACCGCGGCCCGCCCGACAGTCGGGCTGCGGTGAGGCCGGGCGGGCAGCCGTCCGCACGGGTGGTGTGACGCCACTGATCTCTTTCGACCCCCTCCCGAGCCCAGGAGCGCTCAGGCGGGTGGGACGGTCACGGACGCGCAGCGCGCGGTGAGGTGATCGAGGATCCCCAAAAGGGTCTTCGTGGCCTTGCCGATCTGTTTGGCGCTTAAGGGGATACGCAGCTGTACCGTCTCACCGCTGTACAAGGTCAGGTTGTAGTGGAGACGGAACGCACTGATTCGCGTGACGGACGCGATCTCGTCGTAGGGTACAAAGCGATGCCCCGGCATGGTGGCCAACCGTTCCGGCGGCGTCTCCCGCAGCGTCTTGACCAGACGCTGCTTGGACAGCCCTCTGTACCGGGTGTTGGGGATGAGAACCATCCCGGTATCCAGCAGCACCAGATCATGGCGCTGCGTGTTGACCATGACGTTGACCAGCGCCGCCACGTAGCGGGAGCCGACGGCGGTGACGTTGCGCTCCACCTGTCGGACCATCGTCATCTGGATCCCGAGGGCGGCCAACCGGTAGCGGGCTGGCTGGATTGAGCGCGAGCATGGCGATCTCTGTCAAACCGTCGGCACCGACCAGGCGGATCGGGCCGCCCCAGACCAACCGGTAGCGGGCGATACCCGACCGGAGCGCCGCGACGAGCAGCACCTGAGTCAGCGCCTGAACGAATTGCTCACGGGCCTGCTCGGGGTCAGCGGCGCCGAACAGGGCCCTGGTCAGCGCCGCTGACCGCCCGGCCGCCAACTGATCCAGCAGCTCTGACAGCGTGGTGACCTGCAGAAAAGCCCGGAAGCCGCCGAAGACGTCATCGGGACGGTAGCCCCGATCCCATCCCCAGGCGGACGTATTGCTCGAGGAAGAACGCGAAGGCCTGCCCGATCACCTCGACCTCGATGAGGGCGCTTCTGGCCGCTTCACGTCCACCGACCTGGGCCGCGAGCAGGTCAGCCTCCCGTTCCTGGAGGCGACGGACGCTACTTTGCGCGATCCAGTACAGCCTCGCGTACGCCCGGAACATCCAACCGGCGACGTTACGACGCGACATGCTGGTGACCGTCTGCGCGATCACCAGACCACCCCGGTACGAAATCGCTGAGAGGCGGGTGTGGCGCCCCGAGTAGTGGCCGAACTCGTGCCCCAGCACCGCGCGTACCTGAGCCACAGTGAGCGTCATGAGCAACGGCAGGCCGATGTACAGGTACCGCCGTCGGCTGATTAAACCCATCAGCACGGTCCGCTCCGACACCGCGGCGTTGACCTGGGGAATCAGGATGATCTCGTCCGGCGGTCGGGTGGCCGCCGCGGCGGCCAACTCATCCACCAACCGCCACAGCGCCGGGGCGTCGGCGCGGGTGAGAGGCACCCCTGGCATGGGCTCATACCAGGTGCAGATCGCTTTCCAGGTGCCGTACCCCACCGCGCCAACAGTGAAAATCAGCAAGGCCCCACCGAGTCGGATCGCGGCGGGACCGGACAGGTTACTTGAGAGCCAAATCGTCAACAGGCCGATGGCGATTATCTGGGCGAGGGCTATGACATAGAAGTCGAAAAGCATGAGGGTGGAGATAAGCGCGCGAAACGCGGTTATCACAATAAATCCACCTTGATAGTACGTTTCTTGGTTCAAGGGCGATATAGGGACAGTGCCGCCCTGGGCGGGAGGGGTATGCTCCGTCGACCAGGGTGCCGACCGGGAGGAATGGGTCGGGATGCGGCGGTGAGTGTATAGACGATGCCTCGGGCGAGGAGGGTGGAAACCCTCAAAAGTCGTCGTGAGATGGCTAAACAGGGACGGCGGTGATCGAGGGCGCTATCGTGGCGCCTGGCCTGTCGGGGAATGGGGGACGACGCCATCTCACGCGACTGACCGGGCAGGTGCGGTACCGTCGGTCAGGTGCCTGTCGTGTCCTGGGAACAACCTGGGGTCCCGGGGTGATCACGTGAGACGACTACCCACGAGACATTTCATTTTCATCCTCACTCATGTCTAAATAACGATCATTGGAAACATGAGGAAGGCATACTGAACGGTCGTGTCACACAAGACGGTCGCGTACGGCGACGTACTAGCTCCGTTGCGGGCTGAACCTGCTCGTTCAGCGGTGCTCCTCGATGTCGATGGAGTGCTCGCGCCAATCACCGCGTGGCACGCACAGGCCGACGTCCCGGACGCCACACGAAACCTATTGGAGCAGGTGGCAGCGCGATACGGTGTTGTGGCCTGTGTCTCTGGCCGCCGCGCCCTGGACGCTCGACGCGTGGTTGGGCTGGACAGCCTCATCTATGTCGGCGCTCATGGCTCAGAGCTGCTTCGCCCAGGGCAAGCCGAACCACTCCTCGATCCGGAGGTTCTGGCCTGGGCGCCTCGGGTACGTGCCTTCACCGAGCGGATCTACCGTGACCAGCGGCTGGAGCGGCTGGCGATCCGCCTGGAAGACAAAGAGGCCATCACCGCTTTCCACTGGCGAGGCGCAACCGACGAAGCGGCCGCCCAGCGAGCGGTCCAGGAGGTGGCCCACCAGGCGGAGGCGGCGGGGCTGAACACCCACTGGGGCCGCAAGGTGCTGGAGGTACGCCCGCCGGTCAGGATCGACAAGGGCGCCGGCATTCTGAACCTTCTGGGGGACACCACGCTGGCTGCGGCCATGTACGTGGGCGACGACGTGACCGATCTGGATGCGTTCCGCGGGCTGACCAAGTTGGCTGAGCAGGGACGGTTAGGGTACGCGTTACGGGTCGGTGTGGGGTCGGACGAAGGTCCATGGCAGCTGCGTGAGGAAGCCGACCTGATGGTGTCGGGAGTGGATGAGGTACGGTCGCTGCTCCAAGGCCTCGTCGATTGACGTCGATTGACGGTTTGCGACCGACGGTTCTTGTGGCGCTCCCGGGTTCTCACCGGTGTGATCCTGACCGCCCCTTGTGGCGTGTTCTGTGTCGCGTTCTGTCGACCCGGCGGCGCGTACCCCCGCTGAACGCGGCGCGTACCCCTGATGAAGCGGCACAGGCGACATCGAGTGGGGCCGCGGGTAACCCCGGTAACCCCACCCGACGCGCGCTGACCAGCTGCATTAGCTGCACCAGATGAGCCTGCTGTTGACCAGGTTGAGGTTACGCGCCACATTATTGGCGCCACCGCAGGGCGACTCCCGGACGGTGTTATTGATGACCGTCAGGTTCTGCAGGGTGATGTTGGAGGAGGGCGGGAATTCGCTGCGTGCCGCGACCCGGATCTCACCGCCTCCGGAGACCGTGCCGCTTTGCGCGGCGATGGTGACGTTGTAGCAGTTTTCGATCAGGATGGCGTTGTTGCCGGTGTCGGCGATGTCGATCCGGTCGATCACCGCGCCGCCGCTTTCCGAGACGCAGAAGATTCCCCGGCCGCCGCCCCGGGCGATCACCTGCCCGACCCGGATGTTGACGGGGTAGCTGTTGCCGATCCGACCGTTGCGGTTAGCCATCCGGAAGGCCGCGTACCCGGTGCCGGTGCCGGCTCCGTTCGCGTCGACGGTGCCGATGGTGGCGTTGATGGTGTCGTTGAGCTGCAAACCGGAGTAGGCCACGTTCCGGGCGACCACGGTGCCGATGGTCAGGCCATCCACCCCGTAGGTTTCGACCCCATGGTTGCCGGCCCCTTGGATGTAGGCGTAATCGATCCGGACGTTACGGGTACGCACGCTGCGGTCCCCGTGGTTGTCGATGCGGATGCCCAGGCCACTCGACAGGCGCATGTCGATCTGACCCAGGATGACGTTGGTGGCGTTCCGGATGAAGATCCCGTACAGCGGGGAACCGGTGACCCTCAGATAGGGCACCTCGATGTCGGTGACGTTACGGGCGTACACCACGGCCTGGTCACCGGAGCCGCTTCCGGTGACGTTGATGGTGCCGCAGACCTCCAGGCTGGTGTAGCTGGGCAGGGACAGGCGTGAGCCCGCGCTCATCGACCCGGAGCCTCGTACCACGACCCGCTCTTTGTAGGTACGCCCCGGCGTGAGGCTGTTCACCGCGGCCTGCATCGCCGAGAGCAGGCTGTTGCCGGTGTAGACGATGGTGCCGCCGTTGCGGGCGGTCCAGGTGCTGCCGTTTTGGGTGACCTCGGCGTTGAAACCGCTGGTACCGCACCCTTGCTGCTGGGGCGCCGGCGGCGCGGGGGGAGCGTCAGCGACGGGCTGCCCCACCTGAACCGAATCAGGGGATACCGCGGGCGCCGAAACGGCCGCCGAGCGCGGCGCCTCGAGGACACCGCCGGCGGCGAGCAGCGTCAGGGCCGCGGCGAACACGAGCCCGGTTCGCCGACGGGAGAGCTGGGGCGGGGCGCTGAACATGGACGGCCTCCCGAGAGAGGGGATGAAGGGGAGTGCGCCGATGAGCCGAGGGAAAGCGCTTTCCCTCCGGGAGGGCAACTTACCAAAACGTTTTAATAACGTCAATCACTGTGACGCAGGACGAAACGAAGAGAAACGGGTGCTTATGTGATCTATGGGCCTGGAGCCCATAACCGCCCTGGGGATAACCCCGGCAGGGGCGCGGCGCTCTGGGAGAGCGGTCAGGAGGACAGGTGGCAACCAGGTCCTGGCGATATCTGGCGATATGTGTCGCCGATACGTGGTGTAAGAGGCGACAGATGCGTCGCGCGCCATGGCTGACGCCCGCGGTATGTCACGCTGAGCATTCAGGCCAAGACGGGAGGCGACGTGCATATGGCGGGTCTGCGGGAGTGGGGGATCGGCCTCGGCGTCGGTGTGGCGTGCCTTGTGGTCGGATGGGGCGTCTTGGCGGTGCTGGCGCGGCGCCTGCCACCCGGCGCCGCTCGTGACCTTGTGGCGTTCATCCCCGACTGCCTCACCGCGATCCGGCGGCTCCGGCGTGACCCCAGGGTGCCCCGGCGGGCAAAGCTCGCGGTACTCACCGCCGCCGTGTGGGTGGCCAGCCCGATCGATCTCATCCCGGAGTTTCTCCCGGTCATCGGGCCCCTGGACGACATCCTGGTGGTGGCCTTGGCGCTGCGGTACGCGGGGCGTCGGGTGCCACCCGAGGTGATGCGGGCCGCCTGGCCCGGGGATCCCCGGCTCATCGAACGCCTCCTGGGCACCGCACCGGCCAGCCACGATCGTGCCGGGTGCGGGCAGGCCGCCGAAAACTCGGATTCGGCCTCAGGCCTGTGATGCTACGCTCGCGCTGTCATGGAAGCGATCGTTATGGGGGCCGCCGCCACCACCGGGATGCACCCGGTGGGGTGGGCACAGTGGTGCCCGCAGATGACTCGTCGCCCGCGCTTCACCTCCCCTGACGTGCGGGCGTTCACTGATTGACGGCGCCGGCTAGGGCGGTGTCGGGCCCAAGGCGGCCCTGACACACACCGGTTCCGGTGCGCCTTCAGCATCGGACCGTCGAATCACGGTGAACCACAGGTTCCGGTATCAGTGTCCGGTGCCTTCTGAGCCGTGAATCGATTATCGAGGCGCTGAATTTTTGATTCCCGGTTCATGAGCGTGCCGGTCGAAGCGGCCAGCGACGCTGGAGCGGTGAGAGCGCGCCGCACGTTCAGGGATCTCGAGAACAAATCGTGTTGTCGAGTGGTGAGGTCCTAACCATGCGTCGCGCGTATCACGCGAACAGAAAACAGATCTGTACAAGCAACGGGTGCCACGGAAGTGGCGGTATCCCGCGATCCCTCAAAAATACCCCTTGGTCGGTATCGCAGAATTTTATACGGAACCCACGAACCATTCAACGAATCATCCAAACGGCCCGTCTGACGCCGACCGACCTGGTGCTGGAGGTGGGGGCCGGGGATGGCGCCCTCACCCAGGAGTTGGCCCGACACTGCCGGACGGTGGTGGCGTACGAGATCGACCCGCACCTGGTCGACAAGCTGCGACGACGGCTCCGGCAGGAGCCAACGGTCCGGTGCGTAGCCGGGGATTTCCTGGCGGCCCGACCGCCGCGTGAGCCTTTTACCGTCGTAGGGAATATCCCCTACGCGATCACGTCACGAATCATTGACTGGTGTCTGCGGGCACCGCATCTACAGGCAGCGACATTGGTGACTCAATGGGAGTACGCGCGTAAACGAACCGGAGATTACGGGCGGTGGAGTCGGGTCACGATCCTCAGCTGGCCGATATTCTCCTGGCGGTTGGTCGGACGGATCTCCCGCTACCATTTCCGCCCCATCCCCGCGGTCGATTCCGGAATTCTGCATCTGGAGCGACGGGAAACGCCGTTGGTGGCGGATCTGGTCGAGTACCAGGCCATGGTGAAGCTGGGATTCAGCGGGATGGGAGGCAGCCTGTACGCGTCGTTGCGTCGCCGGTACCCCGGCCGACGGCTCGCCGCTGGATTCTGGAAGGCGGGAGTGGATCCCGCCACGCCGGTCGGATTGGTAACTCCACAGCAGTGGGTCATCCTCGCCGAGGAGATGACGTCGTAGTCTGACCCGCATGTCGCAGGAGACGCTCGTCACGTTCATCCGTAATCACACCCGGCTGGACAGTCCGTCCTATCTACCGGAGATCAAACTGCACCTGGCGGACGAAGCGTTCGACCTGTGGGAAGCAACCGAGCGCCAGATGGGGACCACTCATCTGGCGCCTCCTTTTTGGGCCTTCGCCTGGCCAGGTGGGATGGCGCTGGCTCGGTACGTGCTTGATCACCCCGATTTGGTGGCTGGACGCCGGGTGTTGGATCTGGCCGCCGGATCCGGAGTGGTCGCGATCGCGGCGGCGATGGCGGGTGCGAAAGAGGTGACCGCCAGTGAGATCGATCCGTTGGCGGTCACCGCTATCACGCTCAACGCCACAGCTAACGGGGTGAGCGTACGCACGGTGCTCGGCGACATCCTGGACGGCGACGGAGAAGACGCTCAGGTCGTGCTCGCCGGTGATGTGTTCTACGAGAAGCTCATGGCCGAGCGAGTGATGGCCTTCCTGGAGCGGGTGACGCGGCGGGGAGCTCAGGTGATGGTCGGGGATCCCGGGCGTACCTACCTGCCCCGCACTCGTTTTCAGCAGGCCGCCGTCCAACAGGTGCCGGTGAACCGTGCCTTGGAGGACGCGGACGTGAAGACCACGACGGTGTGGCGGCTGCCGGTGACCGTGTCGCCGGACCGGACGGACTAGGACACCGGGTCGTAAACACCAGCCGGAGGCGGTAAACGTCGACTCGTGGGGCGCCCTGCTCCCTGCGCACCGTGAGAGCCACCAGTCCGATGCTCCTCATGACGCTGGTGGGGCCGCCGTGCCGCGGCCCCACCACACTCTTCACTGCGCTGCGGCGCGGTGACGTCGCCTCGCGGGTCCCGGTCCTTCAGGCCGGACTTCCAGACTGGTTTTTCAGCGTTGTTTGGACACCACGGCGTGGGCGTCACCGGTGATCACCACGGTCGGGTGACCGGCCCGCGTGGCGGCACCGGCCGGTGTGTGGGTAGACCACGGCGGTGAAGGACGGCTGGTGCGGGCCTTAGAAGGGAGACGGTCCGCTCTGGCGGACTTGGGGCTGCGGAGGCGGGGCGGTGACGGGCGGGGCGGTGCTCGGTGGTGGGTTAGTGGGACCCCACCGTTGTGCCCCGGGTACGCCAGCGCGGTCGTGAGAGACCGGCGACGCGCGGTGGTGCGCCACGGTGTCCATCATGCTCAAGGGCCATAGCGTGAAGAGCGCCAACGGAATGAGCACGAGCGACCAGAATGGGTAGTAGGGAAGGAAGAGGAAGTTGGCGACCGCCGTGAGGATCGCAACGATGATTCCTAAAGCGCGGGCCCAGCGAGCACCGCGATAGATGAACAGGCTTAACAGGATCGCGACCACCCCAATCGCGATGTGGACCCAACCCCAGATGGTCGTGTCCACCGTGTACAGGTAGCCGCGAGCAACAGCCAGGATCTCATCCTGGATCACCGCTGCGATCCCCATCAAGGTCTGGCAAACGCCGAGGATCAGCATGGTGGCCGCGCCGAAAACACCGCGCCCGAACGCCCAGGCTCCGGTGCTGTCGCTGTGAGTCATGGCGGGACTCCTTTATGGGGAAAACGGGTCCAATGGCGACCGTTACGGGGTCGTCCCACCATGACCATGCCCAGTCGTCTCGGCCCTCATTCCCCGATGGGCCGGATTCGCGCTGGTGAATCCCTGCAGGAAACTCCGTGCCGGAGGAGGCGAGGCCCGCAAGCCATCGTCAGCCAGTCACCACACCCAACGCGAATCCGTCGTATCCCTTCCCGCCGACTGTCTGGATGGCGGTGGCGCTGACCCTGGGCTCGGCCGCGAGCAGATCCAGGAACCGGCGTACCCCCACCACCCGAGGATCGTCGCTGTCGGCGTTGATGACTTCGCCGTCGCGGATCACGTTGTCACCGATGATGACGCTGCCTGGCCGGGACAGCCGCAACGTCCACTCCAGGTAGGCGGGGTTGTTGGGTTTGTCGGCGTCGATGAACGTCAGGTCGAACGGGCCTTCCAACAGCGGCAGGGTCTCCAGGGCCGGCCCCACCCGGATCTCGACCCGGTCGGCCAGCCCTGCGGCGGCGATGTTGGCGCGCGCTACCTGCGCGTACTCCTCGTTGATCTCGAGGGTGACCAGGCGGCCGTCCTCGGGCAGGGCCCGGGCCAGCCAGATTGTGCTGTAGCCCCCCATGGTGCCGATTTCTAAAATGCGGCGCGCGCCGTGCATTTTCGCCAGCAGGTGGAGCAGTTTGCCCTGCAGCGGGGAGACGTTAAATGGCGGGAGACCAGCGACACGGCTAGCCTGAAGCGTGGCCTCCAAAGCCGGGTCGGTGGGGATGAGTAACTCCTCGAGGTAGTTGTCAACCGCGCTCCACACCTGTTCTGACATCGACGCCTACTTTCACTGACCTGTTCTTTTTATGTTCCTTTTATGTGGTGTTGGGATGACAACGATCCCGCCGGGAGGTACCGATCACCTGATCGGTGATCGCCCAGGGGATGCTGAGCGCGATCAGACTGGGCGAGGGTCGCCCGGGCGAACCAGGCCGGTTTCGTACGCCAGGATGACGGCCTGGACCCGGTCACGCAGATTCAACTTGGCCAGGATCCGCTTGACGTGGGTTTTGACCGTGGATTCCTCGACCACCAGTTCAGCGGCGATCTCTGCGTTGGACAGGCCTCGGGCGACGAGCCGCAGCACATCCCGCTCCCGTGGGGTGAGCACCCCCAGGCGGCGACCGCTGGCGGGATCGGGAGGAAGGGTACGCGCCACCCGGTCGATGACCGTACGGGTCACCGAGGGGGACAGCAGGGAGTCACCCGTGGCGATGACGTGAATAGCCTCGATGAGTTGTTCGGGGCGCGTCCGTTTCAGAAGGAAGCCAGAGGCGCCGGCGTTGAGGGCCCCGAACACGTAGTCGTCATCCTCAAACGTCGTCAAGATCAGGATGCGGCAGTCCGGGGCGGTCGCCAGGATTGCCCGGGTCGCGGCGATGCCGTCCATCTCGGGCATGCGTACATCCATCAGGACGACGTCAGGCTTATCACGGCGGACAAGGTCGATCGCTTCCCGACCGGTGGCGGCCTCACCCACCACGATGATGCTGTCGTCGCTGGACAGCACGGCGCGTAGACCGGCGCGCATTAAGTCGTCGTCATCGACGATGAGAACCCGCCGCGCCGCTGTCATGACACCACCGTGTCACACGGCAGGCGGGCGTACAGTCGGAACATACCGTCACCATTGGTGATATCGAGGGTGCCGCCCAGTAGGCTGGCACGCTCCCGCATCCCCACGATGCCATGACCTCCGTTTCGTGTGTGCTCCCTCGTCGGTTTGGTGCTCGAGGGAGGGGTGGGGTTGAGCACGGTGATCTCCACAGCGTCGCTGCCGAACCGTACCGTTACGTCGGCGTTTCCCGTTCCGTGCCGGGTCGCGTTGGTGAGGGCTTCCTGCAGGATCCGGTACGCCGCCCACGCCACGCTATGGGGCAGGGACCGCCCATCGCCCTGGATGTCGGCGTTGATGGACAGGCCGTGGGTGCGGTGCCGCTCCACCAACTCCTCCAGCGCGCCGGGGCGGGCAGGCGCCGGCTCAGAGTTGTCCTCCCGGAGCGCGCGTACGATCCGATCGATCTCGTTGATCGTTTCGCGTGCGACGTTCTCGATGGTGGCGATGGCGCGACGAGACTGCTCAGGGTCCCGGTCGTACAGCAGGCGGGCGGCGCCGGCCTGCACCAGGATCACGTTGATGGCGTGACCGGCGGAGTCGTGCAGCTCCCGCGCGATCCGGGTGCGCTCCTCGGCCGCGGCCAGCCGTCGCTCCCGCTCCGCTTCCCGCTCGTTGTACCGTGCCCGTTCCTCCAGCGCGAGGATCCGTTCCCGCCGTAACCGGGTACGGTCGCCCGCCAGCCAGGCGGCGCTGGACATCAGAGAAAGGACCAGCATCTCCGGCACCAGCAAATCGCTGACGTCCTCACCCCTGACTGCATAAGTCATAGCAACGATCGGTGTGAACAGCTCAGCGGCCACCAGCATCGCGATCCGATAGGTACGGCGTGGGTCACCGCCGTAGGCCATCCCCAGCGAGTAGGTCGCCGCCAGCGGGCCGAGCGGAAGATCGTAGGGGTAAAACAGCAACAGCAACAGCACACTGGCCACGGTGGTGACCAGATAGATCCACAGCGGTGCCCAGCGGCGGGCGACGAGCGGCAGCGATGAGCCGGCCGCCAGCAGGACACCTGGCCAGTCCAGTGGGTGTCCCTGGACCGGGCTTTCGCCGAAACCCCCCTCGCCGATCATGGCCAGCGCCAGCGCGAACAACAACAACGCCAGGCCCACGTCAATGGCGAGGTTTCTGCGGGTCATGTCACGAAGGGTAGTGAGGTCGGATTGTCTCCCGGATCCCCCCACGGGGGGCACCCTGGGCACCCCTACAGGGGGAGTGCGAGATCGCCCCGCGGGGCGTTGTTGCTGGATAACGCGGATCCATAGCGTCCCTCGGCAGTCGTGAGCAAACGAGAAGGAGCAGGTTCATGCTCGTGTCCGAGCGGATAGAGGTCCGCGAGGCCAGCCGTTTTGAACGGTTGGCGGGTTGGGCCTACCGGCGCCGCTGGTGGGCGCTGATCTTATGGGTCGTCGTCCTGGTAGGAGTGACGGCGGCGTCGCAGATGATCGGCAGTGACTATCACAACGACTACTCGCTGCCGGGTACCGAGTCACAAGAAGCGGTCGACACCCTCAACGCACACGGCTCTGCACGGGCGGGGGACACGATCACCATCGTGGTCCAGGCCCCCGACGGCGTCAGCGCACAGCGCGTCCAGGTCGAACAGATGCTGGACGAGGTGGCGCAGCTGCCGCACGTGGTGGAGGTCAGCAACCCCTACCAGGAGCAGGGCACGATCTCCGAGGACGGCACCATCGGGTACGCCACGGTCCTGCTGGATGGCTCCGCACAGGATGTGCCGGTTGACGACGTGCGCCGCATCATTGAGACCGCTCAGGCCGCGCAGCAGGATGGCCTGCGGGTTGAGCTCGGCGGCGAGGCGGTGCGCGGCGCTGAGGAGAGCGAAGGCGGGGCCGCTGAGGGGATCGGTCTGTTCGCCGCGTTGATCATCCTGGTGATCCTGTTCGGATCGGTGGTGGCGGCCAGCCTGCCCATCCTGGTCGCGGTCTTCGCGGTCGGCAGCGCGATCGGCGTGACCATCCTGGCCTCGAATCTGGCCACGATCGCCGATTTCACGCCCCCGCTGATGATGTTGGTCGGTCTGGGAGTCGGCATCGACTACGCGCTGCTGATTTTCTCCCGTTTCCGCTCCGAGCTGCTGCAGGGGCGGGAACGTCAGGAGGCGGTCCGCGTCGCGCTGGACACCGCCGGACGGACGGTGTTCTTCGCCTGCCTGACGGTCATCATCGCCCTGGGTGGCCTGGTGGCCCTCGGCCTGGGGGCCATGCAGGGGATGGCGATCGCCGTGGCCGTCACGGTGCTGGTGACCATGATCGCCTCCGTGACGCTGCTGCCGGCTCTGCTGGCGCTGTTGGGGGGCCGGATCGAGCGGCAGGTGCGTCGGCGGGCGCGTCGTGAGCGCCACACCGAGGGGAACTGGTGGCGGCGGTGGGCGACCGCGGTGCAGCGTCGCCCCTGGCTGGCGACGGTGGTGTCGGTGGTGGGGCTGCTTGCATTGGCGGCTCCCGCGCTGGACACCCGGTTAGGGTTCGCGGATGCCGGCAATGACCCGGCCTCCAGCACCAGCCGTCAGGCCTACGACCTGCTGGCCGAGGGCTTCGGTCCCGGCACCAACGGGCCGCTGATTCTGGTGGCCGAAGGGGACACCATGCGGATCGACCCCCTCGTTGACGCTCTCGGTCAGGTGGAGGGGGTGGCCGCGGTGACCCCACCGATCCCCTCCCGGGACGGTGGACTGGCGACGATCATGGTCTTCCCCGACTCGGCGCCGCAGGACGCGGAGACCTCCGAACTGGTTGAGCGGCTGCGTGAGGAGGTCCTGCCGGCCGTGGAGCGTGACACCGGGCTGACCATCCTGGTGGGTGGAGCCACGGCGGCTGCGGATGACTTCTCCACCGCCCTGTCCACCCGGTTGCCTATCTTCATCGCGATCGTCGTCGGGCTGTCCGCGTTGCTGCTGCTGGTGGTCTTCCGGTCACTGCTCATCCCGGTCAAAGCGGCCGTGCTCAACCTGCTGAGTGTGGGCGCCTCCCTGGGAGTGATCACTCTGGTGTTCCAGAAGGGATTCCTGGCCGGACCGTTGGGCGTGGAACCGGGGCCGATCGAGGCGTTCGTCCCAGTGATGATCTTCGCGATCGCGTTCGGGTTGTCGATGGACTATGAGGTGTTCCTGCTGTCTCGGATGCATGAGGCGTGGGAGCGCGACCGGGACGCCGCCGCGGCGATCCGGGAAGGGATCGCCACCACCGGGCGGATCGTCACCGCCGCGGCGGCGATCATGGTGGTGGTCTTCGGGGCCTTCCTGTTCAGCCCTGACCGGATGCTCAAGCAGTTCGGGCTCGGGTTGGCGGTGGCGGTGCTGTTGGACGCCGTCATCATCCGCTGCCTGATCCTGCCGGCGGTGATGCAGCTGCTCGGGAAGCGGGCGTGGTGGCTGCCGAACTGGCTGAGCCGTCTGGTCCCCCGGGTCGCCATCGAACACCACTGAACCCTGTAAATCCGACAGTCCTCGGTTGGCTCTGGTGGCGGGCGTGCGGCTCGCGCCAGAGCCAACCGCTTATCAGCGGGCGGTGTGACAGACGAGGCGGGGACGATGCCGGTCCACTACGCGCCCGCACGCATCCACCTGGTGGCCTCGACAGGCACCACGGCCAGTTACTTCGCTTGCCGGGAGGCGATCAGGACCTCGATGCCGTCCAGGATCCGCTCCAACCCGAAGCGGAAGGAGAAGTCGGGAGCGACAACAGCCTGGAAGGCCTCTCCCACGGCCTTACCGACTCGACTCCCCACCGGGTACTGGCTGTCATCCACGATTTTCTCCAATAGGGGAGCGTGAGCCGCCCACCACTGCTCGTCGGACATGCCGGTGCGCTGCTCGGCCTGTGCCGCGTCGATAGCGGTGCGGACCGCGCCGTGAACATAGTTGATGATGAGGGTGAGCACCGCGTCCATCTCAATATCGGTCAGGCCGAGGCCCTCGATAGCGCGTAGCTCATACTCGTACTTCCCCATCACATGAGGGCCCATCGGAGGCCTGCTGATGGCGACCTGCAACAGCCACGGGTGCCGCTGGTACAGCGCCCAGTTTTCCAAGGCGATCTGAGTGAGGCTGGCTCGCCACTGACCAGGGACATGCGGGGGCCGTGCGGTCTCCGCGTAGACCGTATCCAGCATCAGGTCAAGCAGCTCGGCCTTGCCCGGTATATAGGTGTACAGGGACATGGGGGACACACCGAGCTCCTCGGCGACGCGTCGTATGGACAACGCGGCTAAGCCTTCGGTGTCGGCCACAGAGATCGCGGTCCGCACGATCTGCTCCACGGTCAGGCGCGGCTTCGGGCCCCGCTTTGACCGTTCCTGGAGGCCCCACAACAGCTCGAGGGTGCGTTTGGGATCGCCGGCACCGGCGTACTCGGTCGTCACAGGCTCATTCTCTCCAGCCTCGCGGTACTGACACCGGGGCAGGCCGGCCTGTCCCACTGGGCTTCCAGATCAAAGCGCGGTTTTGAAGAGCGTTCCAATGCCGCCAGTAACTCTGTACATCGTACGGTATAATCGCCTCCCTAAACTTCGTACGATGTACAGAGTAAGGGGTTGTGGTGAGTGCACACGCGTACGCGGTGGTCACCGAAGGCCTACGCAAGCGCTACGGCGACGTGATGGCCCTCAACGGACTTGATCTGGCCGTACCCGCGGGCACCGTGCGTGGTCTGCTGGGCCCCAACGGGGCCGGCAAGACCACGGCGGTGCGGATCCTGGCCACGCTGCTGCGGCCGGATGCGGGACGGGCCGAGGTGGCCGGCTGTGATGTCGTCACCCAAGCGGTCGAGGTCCGGTACCGGATCGGCCTGGTGGGGCAGTACGCCGCCGTGGATGAGGTGCTCTCCGGCCGACAGAACCTGGTGATGTTCGGTCGGCTCTACCACCTGAGTCCGCGGGCGGCGCGGCGTCGCGCGGATGAGCTCTTGGAGCAGTTCAGGCTCACCGACGCCGCGGACCGGGCGGTCAAGGAGTACTCCGGCGGGATGCGGCGCCGGCTGGATCTGGCGGCCAGCCTCATCCTGACCCCAGCGGTGCTGTTCCTGGATGAACCGACCACCGGCCTGGATCCACGGGCACGCGATGAGGTGTGGGAAGCCGTCCGCTCCCTGGTCAACGAAGGCACCACGGTGCTGCTGACCACGCAGTACCTGGAGGAGGCCGACCGACTGGCCCACGAGATCTCGGTGATCGACGGCGGGAGAGTCATCGCGGAGGGGACCCCGGAGCAGCTGAAATCCAAAATCGGCGGCGATCAGATCGACGTGATGGTCAGCGACGCCGCCCACCTGGACCACACCGCCGGGCTGATCACCTCCGTTGTGGGGCAGCAGGCCCAGATCGCCCACCGGGAGCGTCGAGTCAGCGTCCCCGTCACCGACCGGGTCGCAGCGCTCACCAGCGTGGCTCGGGCACTGCACGACGCCGGCATCGAAGCCGAGGACATCGTGCTGCGACGCCCCACCCTCGATGAGGTCTTCCTGCGCCTGACCGGTGATGCCGCGGCGAATTCACCGAAGGAGAAGGTGGCATGACGATCATTCCCGCGGCTATGCCGCGTACCTTCGTCGGTCGGCTGCGCTGGGCGGTCGCCGACGGCTGGACCATCACCCTGCGCAGCCTGGCGCACTGGAAACAGCAGCCGGCCCAATTCCTGATCACGTTGATGTTCCCGATCATGATCGCGCTGCTGTTCGGCTATCTGTTCGGGGGCAGCATGGTGGTGCCCGGCGGCGGGAACTACCGAGAGTTCCTCATGCCAGGGCTGTTCGCCATGACAATGCTCTTCGGGGTCGAGTCCACCATGATCGCGGTCGCGACCGACGCCAGCCGAGGCGTTACCGACCGATTCCGTTCCATGCCGATGGCGTCGTCGGCCGTGGTGGTGGGGCGGGCGATCGCTGACATGGTGGACGCGCTGCTCGTCCTGGTGGTGCTTCTCGGCTGCGGGGTGGCGATCGGCTGGCGCTGGCGCGAAGGGATCGGGGACGCGGCGTTGGCGCTCGGGCTGCTGTTGCTGCTGCGCTTCGCCTTCATATGGATCGGCATCTACCTGGGTCTGGTTGTCCGGAACCCGGAATCCGTCATGGTGGTGCAGATCGTGGTGTGGCCGATCGGATTCTTGGCCAACACCTTCTCCTCACCCGCCGGGATGCCTGACTGGCTGGGGATGGTCGCGGAATGGAATCCGCTGTCGTCGACGGTCGCGGCGACCCGGCAACTGTTCGGTAACCCAGGATGGGGCGGCGATTCCTGGATCGCCGAGCACGCGCTGCTGATGGCCGTGGTCTGGCCGCTGCTCCTGACGGCCGTTTTCCTGCCTTTGGCGGTCCGGCGCTACCGTCGCCTGAGCCTCTGACGCCCTAGAGCAGCACACGGGTCCGAACCCGATATTCCGGGTTCGGACCCGCAGGGCACGAGGACTCGAACCTGCGAGGGAGCATGAAGGACATGACGCGGTACGCGGTGACATTCCAAGCCGGAGACCCGCCGCGTACCGGACGGATGGTTTTCTGGGAACCGGCATCTTCCAGCGGTCTGATACCGAATCCGTTGCCGGTGCCGCTGTCGTTGTCTGATACAGCTCGCATTGAGCCCGGCGAGGCGACGGTCGTTGATCAGGAAGAAGGCACCGGAGAGGTACGCCTGAGGCGTGTCCCGGTACTGCAGATCCCCATCATGGACACGCTCCCTCTGCTGATAACCGCCTATCACCGAGCGGTGTCCAGGTCTTCTCGATCCGGTTCTTCTCACGCCAATACCGCCCGCAACACCGAGTCGACCCTCCAGGAGCAGAAAACCCCCGGTGGGGACAGCGACCCCGCCACCTCCACCGAACCGGTGCATCCGACCATGGCGTTTTGGGGAGGCGTCGCGCTGCTGGCGCTCCACCTGATCGCCCGGGGCCGGATGCTGCCCGGGGTGTCGGCGGGAGAATTCGACGCCTGGCGGGTGGGGCCACTCGACGCCGACGACATCGAACGGATCAGGCAATTGGCCGCCGCCATGCCACCGCAGGCTCGTGCGATTCCCCTGACCACCGACACAGGCGGGTGTGGGGATGACCCGCTGGTGCCCGACACCGAGTCCATGGTGCGGGCCTTCCTCGACGCGGTCGCCGACGCGATGCCTCGCACCCCGGCCGCGGCGGCGATGGTGGGCGGGCCGCTTTTTGCGGGTTTTGAGCCGCAGCGGGTGCCGCGACTGCGTCCCTGGGCCGAGGAGATCGCCGCTGGTACCGATGCAGGGGTACGCATATCGCTGCGCCTGGAGCCGATCGGGCCCGACCTGCCGCCGCCTGAACCCCTGAAGGTCGTGCCCCAGGTCCACAGCCTGGCCGACCCCACGGTCATCGTCGACGCCGGGACGCTATGGAGCGGCGAGGCGCCGGTCCTGGGACCGCAGGCCCGCATGGACGCGCTTCTGGCCATCCGACGTATCGCACGGGCCTGGCGTCCCCTGGAGCGTCTGCTGGAGCAGGCGGTGCCGGATCAACTCCCGCTCAGCGATGAGGACATCACCGACCTGCTTCACCACGGCATCCCACGGCTGGCGGAGGCCGGAGTTGAGGTGCACTGGCCCAAGGAGTTGGTTCACGACCTGACGGCGCACGCCGTCATCGACGGCGCCGATCTTTCGCTGTCGGAGCTGCCGTCCTTCTTCGGTGGGGACGCGCTGCTGCGGTTTGACTGGCGGTTGGCCCTCGGCGGCCACCCCCTCACCGAGGCCGAGATGGAGCAGCTCGCCGCGAGCCACCGCCCGATCGTCCGGCTCCGGGACCGGTGGACCGTGGTCGACCCCGAGCTTGCCCGACGGGCCCGGGAGCGGAGCCTGAAGCCGCTGTCGGTGATGGAGGCGCTCAACGCCGCGCTCACCGGAACCACGGTGGTGGACGGGGAACCGGTCGAGGTGGTACCGACCGGGTGGCTGCAGACCCTCCGGGAGCGTCTGCAGCGGCCTGTCGAGGAGGCCGAACCGATCCAGCAACCCGCCGCCTTGGCCGCCACCTTGCGGGACTATCAGCTTCACGGGCTGCGGTGGCTGGCGCGGATGACCGAGCTGGGGTTGGGGTGCTGCCTGGCCGACGACATGGGGCTGGGTAAGACCGTCACCCTCATCGCGTTGCATCTGCACCGCCAACAGAACCCGGCCACCGCCGGCCCCACCTTGGTGGTCTGCCCCGCGTCCCTACTGGGGAACTGGGAGCGGGAGATCCAACGGTTCGCGCCCGGCGTCCCCGTTCTGCGGTTCCACGGCCCCGGACGTCGACTGGACACCACGGTTGAGGGGTTTGTGCTGACCACCTACGGCACCATGCGGCTGGACGCATCCCGGTTGGCGGAGGTGGATTGGGCACTGGTGGTCGCCGATGAGGCTCAGCACGTCAAAAATCCGCTGTCGAACACGGCGAAGGCGCTGCGTACCATCCCGGCCCGCGCCCGGGTCGCGTTGACCGGCACCCCGGTGGAGAACAATCTGTCGGAACTGTGGGCGATCCTCGACTGGGCCACCCCCGGGCTTTTGGGCTCCCTATCCGCTTTCCGGGCCCGCTGGGCTAAGCCGATCGAAGCAGACCGGGACCCGGTGGTCACCGAGCGGCTCGCGCGCCTGGTCGGGCCTTTCCTGCTACGGCGCCGGAAATCCGACCCGCAGATCGTGCCCGAGTTGCCGCCGAAGACCGAGACCGATCGGCCGGTCGCACTCACCCCGGAGCAGGTCGGGCTGTATCAGGCCGTGGTCCGGGAAAGCATGGAGCGGATCAGAAACAGCGGCGGCATGGCCCGCCGCGGGCTGATCCTGAAGATGCTCACCGCGCTGAAGCAGATCTGTAACCACCCCGCGCAGTACCTCAACGAGTCACGGCCCCGTCTGGCCGGCCGTTCCGGGAAGTTGGAGCTGTTCGATGAGCTGGTGGACACCATCCTCGCTGAAGGCGGAGCGGTTTTGGTGTTCACCCAGTATGTGGCCATGGCCCGGCTCATCGAGCGTCACCTGGCCGATCGAGGGGTGCCGTCTTTGCTGCTGCACGGGGGTACGCCCGTGGCGCGGCGCGAGGAGATGGTGCGGCGGTTCTGTGACCCCGCGGCGGGCGTGCCCGTTTTCCTGCTGTCGTTGAAGGCCGCCGGGACCGGCCTGAACCTCACTCGCGCCGACCACGTGATCCACTACGACCGGTGGTGGAACCCGGCTGTGGAGGAGCAGGCGACCGACCGGGCGTACCGGATCGGCCAGACCAAGCCGGTCCAGGTGCACCGCCTGATTACCGAAGGCACGGTCGAGGACCGGATCGCCGTGATGCTGGAGTCCAAACGGGCGTTGGCCGAGGCGGTGCTGGCCTCGGGGGAGGCGGCGTTGACTGAGCTGTCCGACGCCGAGTTGGCGGATCTGGTGGAGCTGAGGAGGACACGGTGACCACGGCCGTCACCTTCCCTACCTTCCCGCCCCGCGCCAGACGGGGAGCCTGGGCACGATCGTGGTGGGGCAAGGCGTGGATCAAGGCCTTGGAGGAGACCTCTGTGGACTCCGGGCGGCTGGCCCGGGGACGCACCTACGCGCGGGCCGGGTATGTCGGAAGCATCACCGTCGCTCCGGGACGGATCCTTGCCCCGGTGTACGGCAGCGACCCCACGCCGTACCGGGCCCAGATCATCGTCGAGCAGCTGAGCGACTCCGATTGGGACCGCTTCCTGGATGAGGTGGCGGCCCGGGCTGGGTATCTCGCGGCGTTGCTGGACCGGGAGATGCCCCGCGATCTGGTGGCGGCCGCCGAGGACGTGGGGGTGCCGCTGCTGCCCACGGTGGGGGACCTGGAGCCGGACTGCACCTGCCCGGACTGGGGCTACCCGTGCAAACACGCGGCCGCACTGGCCTACCAGGTGGCCTGGCTGCTCGACGAGGACCCGTTCCTCCTTCTGCTGCTGAGGGGCCGGGGAGAGGCGAAGCTGATGGAGGAACTACGGCACCGTGACACCCCGGCGGTGGAGACAAGCTCGGTCGCCACCACCGCGGGGACACCAGCGACCGAGGCGTACGCCACGGCACCGGCGCCGCTGCCGCCGCCTCCACCGCCGGTGTCCACTCCACCGGCCCTGCTGTCGGTGCCCGCGACAGACGGCGTGGATCCTGAGGCTCTGGCGACGCTGGTGCACGACGCCGCGGCCCGCGCCAGTGCCCTGCTCCGCCACAGTGGACTGATCACAGGAGACAACCCGGCGACGACGCCGAACGATCTCGTCACTGCTGTGACCACATTGGACGTACGCCAGGACGCGGCGCGTCTAGCCGCCACACATCCCGGGATGCCGTCTGAGGCGCGGGAACGCCTGGCCCAGGCCAGCGCCCGCTCCCTCACGGAGCTGGATCAGGCGGCGTGTGCCTGGCGGTATGGGGGCCTGGGTGGGCTGCAGGTGCTGGAGACTCCATGGACCCCACCTACACTGGAGCTGGCGCGGGCTCGGGCCGCGTTCGTCGCGATCTGGGACGGCGATGAGGCGCCTCAACCGCGGGTGTGGCGTAACCGGTGCACGCTCCCTCCCGGCCCGGGCCGGACACGGTGGCTGCAGGTGCGTTACGGGCAGGACGGGTGCTGGTATCCGTACCTTTCCCACTCCGGTGCCGGGGATGACTGGTGGCCAGCCGGCCCACCTCGCCCCGACCCGGCCGCTGCCGTGGCCGAGCTACTGGACTCCTGACCGCGACATGGGTGTCAGTCCAGCCACGGGTGGGTGCCGCCGCGGATCTAAAGCACACGTCACCCCAACGGGCTCGCCATCGAAGGCGCTACCTCAAGGTGGACGATTCGGAGATGGGGGGTACGCGGCGATGCTAGCCGCACCACAGCGCGTACCCCTTTAGCCGGCGTCGGCGGGAGCAAGCGGAAATACCCATCACGCCTGTGCCGCGGCGACCATCTCCTCCAACATTTTCCGGAGAGGACTGGCGGTCACCCCGAAGGTCTGTTCGGTCACCGTGGAGTCCAAGAAAAGCGGCTGCTCATCGAGGTACATCACTTCCGGGAGTTCGGCGATGATCGGGTCGCTGCGCCCCAGCTCGGTGACGGCGGCGCGTGACAGCCGCTCCAGTTTCGGCATGGGAGCCCCGGTTATCTCAGCGAGCAGAGTCGCGACTTGCCGCACCGAGGCGTTAGGGGAGGGGACGTGCCAGGCCCGTCCCCAGGCCACATCGCTGTTGCTGACGGCGGTCAAGGTCGCTGCGACGTCACCGGTGTAGGTCCAGGGATGGGGTGCGTCGAGGTCGCCGGGATAGCGGACCACGTCACCGGCGAGGACAGCGGGGAGCACCACGAAGCCGAAGACTGAGGCGGCGCGGGCACCGAGGAGGTCGCTGGCCCGGACTTCGGTGACTCGGACCCGCCCCGCCCGGTGGGCGGCGAGGGCGTCCTCCCACATCTGGGCTCGGACCCGCCCCTTGACCGAGGTGGGGGCCATCGGCAGGTCTTCGGTGAGGGGCCCGGTGACCGGTCCGTATCCGTAGAAGTTCCCCACGATCACGTAGTCAGCGCCGGTGCGTTCCGCAGCGGTGAGCAGTGAAGCGGCGAGCGGGGGCCACTCGCGAGGCCACCGGTCGTACGGGGGCATGGCGCAGTTGAGCAGGGTCGCGGCACCGGTGGTCAGGTCGGTGAGGCGGTCGGTGTCGGTGGCGTCAGCGGCGATCCGGGTGATCCGAGGGTGGTCAGGGCCGGTACCACGTCGGCTGATCAACCGGACCTCATCACCAGCGTCGGCGAAACGCAGAGCCGTGGGAACGCCGGTGCCGCCAGCGCCCACGACGACTCGGAGAGCCATGATTCCTCCACGGGGTTCATAGATTGAACGGTGTTCAATCTTTGCACGGCGCATAGTATTTCAACTCTGTAAGGTGTCAAGCGTGGGTAACGTGATCCGGTCCCGACGGGACCGCCTCCGCGCCGAGACCATCGCCGAGATCAAGGCGACTGCGCTGCGACACCTCGCCACCGGTGGTGTCGCAGCGATCTCACTACGCGCCATCGCCCGGGACATGGGGATGACGGCGGGGGCGCTCTACAGCTACTACGACACCCGCGAGGACCTCATCACCGCGTTGGTCGCCGATGTATACCAGGAGATGACCGACGCTGAGCAGGCCGCCGCACGGACCGTCCCCGTGGGAGACCCGGCGGGGAAGATCATCGCGGTCGGGCTGGCGTACCGGGAATGGGCGGTGGGGAACCCGGCGGGGTTCCAGCTGATCTTCGGCGAACCGATCCCCGGTTACAGGATCCCACCGAACAGCGCCGCGGCACAGGCGCGAGATCGTGCCTGTGCGCTATTGGACGACTTGGTCGCCGAGGCGTGGCCATATGTGACTCTGTCGGCTTGGGGACGGGACTACACCTGGTCGGATTTCCAGCCGCACATGGTCGCCACCATCCGACGGACGCACCCGGAGCTGCCACCAGCGGCGCTCGCTCTCGCGTTGCGAATCTGGGGCCGGATGCATGGCTTGGTGATGCTGGAGATCACCGGGCATCTGGGATCACAAACCACAAATCCCGCAAAGCTGTTCCGAAACGAGATGCTGGACCTCACCCGGGACATCGGGCTGCCACCGCCCACCGTTCCGCTCGACTGATTCCGGACGGGGGTCGGGTACGCGTGACCGGGGGACGACACCGTCGCGCTTTCAGCGCTATTGGTGAAGCCCAATGGTGCGTGCCGAGGGCATCGTCGGGTGACCGTGTCCGGCATGGGTTTCCTGAGATGGGGTTGACGTTACGGCGGTGGATGCGGAGTAACCGATTGTGACGGGACGCGCCGCGGGAGAGTGACTACGGAACGTAATTAGTCATGCGGCGATCAGCTGTGATGACGTTAAATCCTAGCTTCCTAGGACGAAGTAAGTGACGTGTTGTCCAGCACAGCTGGACAACACTAAATATCTCCTTCGCCAAAGGCGAAGGACCTCCCGGTCTCTGACCTCGTCAAACAGTTCCGAACAGCCAACGACACAGGTTGTTGGTGCCGCCGCGGACGGCCTGTGTTGTGCCTCGTTTAGTGGTGTGGGAAGACGGTTAGGTCCGTGGATGGGTGTGGTGGAGGGTGTGGAGGGCGGTGGCGACGATGTCGTGGAGGCGTCGGTCGTTGTCGGTGCGGCCCTGCATCAGTAGCTCGAGGTTGTCTGGTCCTATCCAGGCGTAGGCGTCGTGTTCGTCGGGTTGGAGGCGAGGGGTGTGGGGGTCGCCGGTGACGCGGACGAGGTAGTCGATTTCGCGGCGGGTGACGCCGTGGTGTTCCCATTCCCAGTCGGCGATGACCGCGTCGATGTGGTGGAGGGTCCAGCCGGTTTCTTCGTGGATTTCGCGGGCCAGGGCTTGGTGGGGGGTTTCGCCGGGTTCTAGATGGCCGCCGACGATGTCCCAGATGCCGGGGAGGAGGGTGCGGGTGGGGGCGCGGCGGACGGCCAGGATTCGGTTGTGGCGGTTGTGGATGAGGGCTCCTACGCAGTGGGGTGGGTGCACGGTGGGAGGGTACGTCGACCCCGTGGTCGAGACCACGGCCTCGACCACGGGGTGGTGGTTAGGCGTGGGTGGTGGGTGGTGTGCGTGTGGCGCGGAGCAGGGCGAAGGTGAGGAGGATCGCGGCGGCGATGAAGGCGGTGGCGGTGGTGTAGGCCAGTCGGTGGCCGCTGGCGAGGGCGTCGGGTATGGGCTCGCCGTTGGTGAGCAGGGTGGTGGTGCGGGTGGTGGCGATGGTGCTGAGGATTGCGATGCCGAGAGCGCTGCCGACGGTTTGGGTGGTGTTGAACAGGCCGGAGGTCAGTCCGGCGTCGTCGGATTGGGCGTTGGACATGGCGAGGTTGGTGAGGGCGGGGAAGGCGAGGCCGAATCCGCTGACCAGCACCAAGGTGGGGAGGAGGTCGGTGAGGTAGGAGGCGTGGGTGGGGATGCGGGTGAGGAGGCAGAAGGCGGCGAGGGGGAGGGTCAGGCTGATGAGGAGGACGGTGCGTGCGCCGTAGCGGGTGATGAGTCGGGCGGATAGGAGGAGGGAGAAGGCGCCGATGAGGAGGGTGGTGGGGGTGAGGGCGAGGCCGGCTTTGAGTGCGTCGTAGCCGAGGACTTGTTGGCTGTAGAGGGCGATGAGGACTTGGAAGCCCACGCCGGCGGAGGCCATCAGGATTTGGATGAGGTTGGCGCTCCAGACGGGGCGGTAGGTGAGGATGCGGAGGGGGAGGAGGGGGGTTGGGGCGGTGGCTTGGCGGAGGGTGAAGCCGGTGAGGAGGGCGAGGGCTATGGCGCCGCCTGTGAGGGTGCGGGGTGAGGTCCAGCCGTGGTTGGTGGTTTCCACGATGGTGTAGACGCCGAGCATGAGGCCGCTGGTGACGAGGAGGGCGCCAAGGATGTCGGCTCCTTGGCGTAGTCCGATGCCGGGGTCGGCGGGGAGGAGGCGGAGGGCGAGGAGGATGGCGGCGATGCCGATGGGGAGGTTGACCAGGAAGATCCAGGGCCAGCTGAGGGTTTGGGTGAGGATGCCGCCGCTGATGAGGCCGATGGAGGCGCCGGCGGCGCTGACGAAGCTGAAGGCGCCGATGGCTTTGGCGCGGTGGTGGGGTTCGGGGAAGAGGGTGACCAGCATGCCGAGGCTGACGGCGGAGGTTAAGGCGCCGCCGATTCCTTGGAGGAATCGGGCGGTGATCAGTTGTGTGGGGGTGGTGGCGATGCCGCAGAGCAGGGAGGCGAGGGTGAACAGGGTGAGGCCGGTGATGAAGACGCGACGGCGTCCTAGGAGGTCGCCGAGGCGTCCGGCGAGGAGGAGTAGGCCTCCGAAGGCGATGAGGTAGGCGTTGATGACCCAGCCGAGGGATGTGGTGGCGATGTTGAGGTCGGTTTGGATGGCGGGGAGTGCGACGGTCACGATGGTGCTGTCGAGGACGATCATGAGCATGCTGGCGCAGAGGGTGGTGAGGGCGAGCCAGCGGGCTCGATCGTTGGTGGGGGTGGTTATGGGTGGTGAGGAGGTGGATGTGGTCATGGTTGTGTCCTGATTTGAGGGTGGGTTTGTTGGAGAAGTGCGGGTGAGACACTAGCAGATAGTTTCTTAATTAACCATCTGCTAGAGAACTAAACCTCAAGTGGCTGTAGTCGTTTGCCCTTTGATTCCCGACAAAAGGGGCGTTTTGCCGCGACCGGATGCCCTTACAGGTGACGATGAGGGAGAAATCGGACGGCGTCGGCTGCGCCACTTTGACGCGGTGACGGCGATCCGCACTCTGAGAAGACCGCCCTGTGCGGGAAGGGCGGACCGTCACATGCGGGGTTGGTGTCGCTGACCGGTTCTAAGGGCTGCTGTGGGTCTGAGCCTTGTCCGTCCCTGGCTTCCTTGCGTGCTGGGGCGTACCGCGGCAGGAGGTGCTGTGGTGGGCCAGCGCTGCGGTGATGGGTGGTCAGGCGTGATTGCGTCGGGGCTGGCGTGTCCGCCGAACAGACCGTTGACACGGGACAGGGGTGGACAGGTAGCCGCTGGCCAGGCGGGTGAGGGCGGAGACGAACGCCTGGCGTTCTGATTCGGGTAGCGCCTCCAGGACGGCCCTGTGGACCTGATCGACGATTCGTTGGCCTGCGGTGGCCACTTGGCGGCCGGCGTCGGTGACGACGATGATGCGGGCGCGTCGGTCCGTGGGGGAAGGGCGTCGTTCGGCTAGTCCGGCTTTCTCCAGCTCGTCGAGGGTGACCACCATGGTGGTTTTGTCGAGGTGCGACAGTTCGGCGAGTTGGATCTGGGTGAGGGTGCCGGGGAGGGCATTTTTCAGAACGCAGAAGCCACGGGGGGTGACGCCGAGCTCGGCGAGGGCGGCTGTCATTTTGGTGATCAGTGCATGGCTGGTGTGGCTCAGCAGGAAGGACAGGTCCGGAGGGGTGGCGTGTGTGGGTGCCGCCGGGGTGCTGGTAGTGCTCGGATCCGCCTGCTGAATGGTCACTCCTTGATCTTACCAAGATAGGTCCGCCGCAAAACTATCTTGCGGTTTCCGTTTTTTTGGGGTGGGTTGGGTTCGGGTGCTGCTGCGGGCCTGCTTGCATGGAGCCGGCCTGCGGCAGCCCGGGCGGGGCGGCGTTTGTGTGGGGGCGTGGCGGGTACCCCAGCGGCACAACCGAGCTTGGGGGACACGATGCGCACGAACGTCGTCGATCTAATCATTCAGGATCATCGTGATATTCAGGCGTTGTTCGTCAGGTTGCGCCGTGGTGAGGGTGATCGCCTGTTGCTGTTCCAGCAGATGGCGGCGTTACTGACCGCGCACAGCCGCGCTGAGGAGGCTGAGGTTTACCCGCAGATCGCTCGGGCGACCACCGCTGAGGAGGTCACGCATGCGCGGCAGGAGCATGCGGAGGCCGATGAGCTTTTGGCGCGTCTGAAGAAGATGGATCCGGATTCGTCGGAGTTCGACGACGGGCTGACCCGGCTTATGCAGACGGTGGAGGAGCACATCCGGGAGGAGGAGAGCGTCACGCTGCCGGCCTTGCGGGAGCGCAGTGACCGAGAGCAGCTGGTTCGGCTGGGTGAGGCGTTTCTGCGGCGGCGTGGGGCTGAGCTGGAGCATGGCCCCTCCACCCATCAGGTGGGTGGTTCGGAGTTGAGTAAGCAGAAGCTGTACGCGTTGGCGGGTGAGTACGGCATTGCGGGGCGGTCCCGGATGAGTAAAGGGGAGCTGTTGGAGGCGGTGAAGTCCGCTCAGAACGCGGAGCACGTGAAGGTGGGGCACTGACGTTTGTAGGGCGGCTGTGGGTTGTGGTGTGTCGGTTTGCCGGCGCCCTGGGGGTTTCCTGGGGCGCTGGTTCCTCATTTAGGTGGGGAGAGGTGTGATGGACAGAAAACCGGCTGTTGACAGCGATGTGGGTGCAGATGCTGGTGCAGTTGGGCAGCGGCACTCAGAACCGGAGGAGTATCGGCGGTATGTGGAAAACCCGCCCGGTGATCTCGTTGAGGATGAAGTGGAGGATTCGGGTAAGGAAGAAATCGATCATGGAATCCTACGAGCGGAGCCGCCGGATGAGGATCACGGTGGGTGATACCGCAGCCGGGTGTCTTACGGTCGTCTCCTGTCGACCATTCATCGGTGTTTGATTTAAAGTCAGTTCGTCGGCGTGGTGGGCTTGTTCGGGTTTTACTGAGAAGGTGAGAACCTACTACCGGGACGATTTGGTGTGGGTGACCTCAACAGCGATCAACGTCGGCGGTCGGGTCTATCCGTTGGCTGAGTTGAGCTATGTGTGGTATCGCCGGGGCCGGCCCAGTATCGCGGTGTGGGTGCGGCGGCTGGTGCGGGTCATCCTCCTGATCGCCACGGCTGTGGTGGTGTTGCGGTTACCGAGCCTGCTGTTGGGAGGGGTGGTTCAGTACGTTCTGCTGATCCTGCTGGTGATCGTGGCCGGTCCACTGTTTTTCGGGGTTTTCCCGGTGTGGGGTTTGCCGTTGCTGCCGGCGTTGGATCGTTCCTATCTGCGGGGGATGGGGGTCCATGAAATCTGGACCCGGTGGCGGGGTCAGGAATTGCTGCTGGTTCGTGTTGACGACGTCACCCGGTTCGGCAAGATCTATCGCGCGATTGAACGCGCGATCGAGCAGGCTGATGAACAGCGGCGACGCTTCCTTTAAGGAAAGGTAGGGCCTGGCTGAAAAACATCAGCGGCGGCGTTGCCGCCACAACCACCAGCGTCGTGTTTTCGGTTGGTTGGTTGTGGCGGGGTCACCGGGTGGTGTCGCGGTGGGTGGGGTGGTGTTTGCGCGGTCTGCTTTCCAACGTTCCACGATCGCGTCTGGATCCACCGGCTTGGCGGGGCCTGGCCCGGATGGGGCGCGCAGCCACTGGGTGATCTGCTGGTTGAGTTTATTCACCGCTTCCCGGACCGCCCATTCGGACGGCAATTCGCGGACGGTGTCGGGTAACCGTTCGATCTGGGCGCGCAGCCGCAGCCCGGTGGGGAGTAGCGCCTCGGTGGATAGTCCTTCCCGGCGCAGATACTTCTTGACCCACCACAACTCGTCGTCGGGGGTGTGCAGGTCCGGTAGGGGTTTACCGGCGCCGGGCAGGTTGTCGAACAGACCGCGTTCGGTCGCCTCCCGGATCTGCCGGTCGATCCAGGTCTCCATATCCAGGTGGGGTGGTTTCCGGTCGGTCATGGCCTGCTCCCCCTTCCTGGCCGTGTGGCGGGGCTGTGGTCTCTACGGTAGATCGGGGGTGGCGCCCTACCGCTGCCGCGCAGGGATCCCTTGACAGGCCGCTTGAGGGTGTGGGGTGTGGCGCGGCGTATCGGCGGCGCTGTGGGCTGAGGGCTGGCCCCGGCGTTACCGGCGTGGGCTGGTGGGAGAGACTTGGGGCCGTGCCTTCTTCACCCGATGTCCTGACAGTCACGCCCGTGGCGGCGCCTCCGAAGGTGTCGGTACGGCCGCCTGGGTCGAAAAGCATCACCAACCGGGCCTTGTTGTGTGCGGCGTTGGCCAGTGGCCGCAGCACCCTGACGGGGGTGCTGTTTGCGGATGACACCCACGCGATGCTGGATGCGGTCACCGCGTTGGGCGCGCAGGTTGAGATCGACCGGGCGCGTCGGGAGGTGACTGTGACTGGTGTTGATCCGCGGGTGGGGGATCAGACGATCCGGGTGGATGCCCGCCAGTCCGGTACCACCTCACGGTTCATTCTGCCGGTGGTGGCGCTGCGGCCCGGGTGCGGTGTTGTTGATGGCGCCCCGCAGCTGCGGGCCCGTCCGTTCGGGCCGTTGATTGAGGCGCTACAGCGGCTCGGCGCCACGGTGCAGGAGCAGGAGCGGTCTGGTTTCCTGCCGGTGAGTGTCACCGGGCCGGTCCGTGGGGGGCGGGTGGCGCTTCCGGGGCACCTGTCTAGTCAGTTCCTGTCGGGTTTGTTGATGGCGGCGCCGCTGATGCCTGACGGGTTGCGGGTGTCGTTGACGTCGCCGCTGGTGTCGGTGCCGTATGTGACGATGACCGCCGCGGTGATGGCTGCCTTCGGGGCGCAGGTGGAGGGCCTGTCGGTGTTGCAGGCCGCCTCTGACGCTCCCGTGGAGGGGTTGACTGTGCCGCCCGGTGGCTACCGGCCCACCATGTACGCCATTGAGCCTGATGCCAGTGCCGCGTCGTATTTTGCGGCGGCGGCGGCTATCTGCGGTGGGCAGGTCACTATTGAGGGGTTGGGGACCGGCAGCCTGCAAGGGGATGTGCGGTTCGCGGACATCCTGGAGCAGATGGGGGCGCGGGTGGAGCGGTATCCGGACCGGATGACCATCACCGGTACCGGGCAGCTGCGGGGTGTGGATGTCAACATGGCGGACATCTCTGACACCGCGCAGACGCTGGCGGCGGTGGCGGTGTTCGCTACCTCCCCCACCCGGGTCAGAGGGATCGGGTTTATTCGGGCGAAGGAGACCGACCGGATCGGGGCGATCGTCACGGAGCTACGGCGCGCCGGCATCGACGCGGTGGAGCATGAGGACGGTTTTACGATCCACCCCGGTACTCCCGCCCCCACTCAGTTCGCCACCTATGACGATCATCGGATGGCGATGAGTCTGTCCCTGATCGGGTTGCGGGTGCCGGGTATTCAGATCACCGACCCTGGGTGTGTGTCGAAGACCTACCCTGAGTTTTTCCAAGACCTGGCTCGACTGTCGGCTTAAGGCGAAGGCGGATACCCCGGAGCTGGGGGACGCCTGGCTTCGGGGTATCCGCGTCTGACGCCGCCTGTGACCATGGGCTGCGGTGGCAGACGGTGGGCTCGCTTTGTTGTTGGGGGATGGTCAGGTTGGGCTGTGTCCGCATCCCGGTGCCATCCGCGGATGACGTGTGATTTGGTGAGTGTCACTGGTGGGTGGCGAAACGCTCCAGCGCTGCCACTACCGCGTCGGTGATGCCGTGATGTCCTGCGCCGTGTCCGGCGTGATCGACCAGGATCAGTTCACTGCTGGGCCAGTTTTGGGACAGCTGCCAGGGGATGTCCACTGGGCTGCTGATATCCAGGCGGCCGTGGATGAGCACCCCGGGGATCCCGGTGAGTCGGGTGGCCCCGTGCAGTAGCGCCCCGTCCTCCAGCCAGGCGGCGTGTCGCCAGTAGTGGGTGACCAGTCGCGCGAACGCCATCCGAAACCGGGGATCCCGGTAGCGTGGATCGGGGCGGTAGTTCGGGGTAGTGGCCACGTGGGTGTCCTCCCAGGCGCACCAGCGGCGGGCCGCCTGGTCACGGACCTTTGGATCCGGGTCTTCCAACAGTCGGCTGTAGGCGGCGGCCAGGTCACCGTCCCGGTCCTCAGGGGGCACCCCGTTGCGGAAACGGGTCCACTGTTCGGGGAAGATCCGTCCCATGTGGCGGGTGATCCATTCCACCTCCCGGCGGGTGGTGGTGACGACGCTGAACAGGACCAGCTGGGTGACCCGGTTGGGGTGGGTTTGCGCGTAGGCCAGGGCGAGTGTGGAGCCCCATGAGCCGCCGAGTACCAGCCACTGGTCGATGTCGAGGTGGCGGCGTAACGCCTCGATGTCGGCGATGAGGTGATGGGTGGTGTTCACGCTCAGATCAACGGTGGGGTCGCTGGCGTGTGGGCTGCTTCGGCCGCAGCCGCGTTGGTCGAACAGCACGATGCGGTACGCGGCGGGGTTGAACAGGCGCCGCCAGTAGGGCGTACATCCTGATCCTGGGCCGCCGTGCAGCACCAGGGCGGGTTTGCCGGTGGGGTTGCCGCAGGTCTCCCAGTACAGATGTTGTCCGTCGCTGACCGGCAGCATGCCGTGGTCGTACGGCTCATGGTGGGGGTATAGCGTCGCCATCTGCGGCCCCTGCTGGTGGCTTGTGGTTCGCCGGGCTGGCCAATCTACCAGCGTGGTTGCAGGCCTGGGCTGCGGCTGTCTCTGGGCTGGTTGCCTGCAGGGCTGGGCGGGTTATGCCTGGTGGGGGAGGGCCTGGGGGTGTGGATGGGGGTGAGTCTGCACTGGGTGGTGGGGGTCGGGGCTGGTGTGGGCGGGGTCGGTGTGCAGGGTGGCGGTATCCAGGTGGGGGATCGTGTGCCGTAGTCGGTGTTCGGCGTCCACGGTGATCGTGTGCGCGTCCCGTATCGACAGGTCCGCGTCGACGGCGATGGTGGCCTCAGCGTGGAGTCGGTGGCCGATCCAGCGCAGCCGTACCGTGCCGACGTGGCGCACCCCGGGTGTGGTGGCCAGGGTGTGTTCGGCGGTGTCCACCAGGGTGGGATCCACGGCGTCCATCAGGCGGTGGTAGATCTGACGGGCGGCGTCGATGAGGACGACACCGATCGCCGCGGTGATGCCCAACCCGACCACGGGGTCGGCCCATTGCCAGCCCAGTGCGGTGCCGGCGGCGCTCAGGAGTACCGCGAGGGAGGTCAGGCCGTCGGTGCGGGCGTGGAGTCCGTCGGCTACCAACGCCGCTGACCCGATCCGGCGGCCCACGTTGATGCGGTACCGGGCGACGAGTTCGTTGCCGGCGAATCCGATCAGTGCGGCGGCGGCGACCGCCCACAGGTGGTGGACGTGGGCTGGGTGCCTCAGGCGGTCGAGGGCAGCCAGGCCGGCGGCCAGGGCGGAGGCGGCGATGACGGCGACGATGAGGATCCCCGCCAGGTCTTCGGCGCGTCCGTACCCGTAGGTGTAGCGGCGGTTTGCTGCCCGCCGTGCGATTAGGAACGCCAGGCCCAGGGGGATGGCGGTGGCGGCGTCGGCCACGTTGTGCAGGGTGTCGCCCAGGAGCGCCACCGACCCGGAGAGCACCACGATCGCCGCCTGTAGTGCGGCGGTAGCGGCCAGCCCCAGCAGGGAGATCCACACGGCACGGATGCCGTGGCGGTGGGCCCACATCGCCTGGTCGATCCTGTCGGCGGGATCGTGGGGATGCGGCGTGAGGGCGTGGCGTACCCGATGCCACCACCCATGCGGGTGGGGGTGTCCGCCGGAGTGCGGATGGCGGTGGGGGTGGGTGTGGTGGTGAGGCGAAGTCGACATGCTGCCTCCCTCTCGCCAGAGGGTCGGTGCGTCGTGGCCTGTGGCCCCCGCCAGAATAGGTGCTTATGTGCGCACGCGACTACGATGCAGGTGCCAATCATCCGCAACAACCGGATGACCAGCGGTTTTACACGGCGGTTGAGATGTTGCGGATGCTCGCTGAACCCACTCGACTGCGTCTGCTGTGGCTGGTGAGCCAACGGGAGCAGAGCGTGTCGGAGCTGGCCGCCCGGGTGGGTGCGGCCCGGCCGGCGGTCTCCCAGCACTTGGCCAAGCTGCGGTTAGCTGGCCTGGTACGCGAGCGTCGTCAGGGACGCCGCGTGTTTTACACCGCCCGGGGTGGGCATGTGCGTCGCCTGGTTGTCGAGGCCTTAGCCGCCGCGGATCATCACCTCACCGGTATCCCCGATCAGGGCTGATCGGTGGGTTACGCCGTTCCTGTTCCGGTCAGGAGTGACCGGGTGCGGGCCGGGGCCCACCGGGGCAGGGAGGCGAGGATGTCGGCGAGGGTGACGGCGTTGAGGCTGCGTCGCCATGCCTCGTGTGCGTCGGCCATCTTCTCGGCGAGGATGCAGGTGTGTTGGCACTCCTCGGGTGGGAGCGCGCCGCGTCCCTGCTGGCGGATTTCGCGGCACTCGTACGGCGAGGAGGTGCCGTCGACCGCCTCGATGATCTGCAGCAGGGTGATCTCGGAGGGGGGCCGTGCCAGTCGGAACCCGCCCCGAGGGCCGGTCGTCGCGGTGAGCACACCGGCTTTGACGAGCGTCTGGAGTTGTTTGGCGAGGTAGGGGGCGGGTAGGTCAAAGTACTCCGCCAGCTGCGCCGCCGACGCGGAGGACCCTGGCTCCAGCTGCGCCAACGTTGTGGCGCAGTGCAACACCCATTCGGTGCTTACAGGTAGCTTCACGACCTGATTCTATCTCAGATATTGCGGATCTATTTAGTCTTCTATACTGTCGGCGCATCGCGAGAAAGGAGCGCATCATGCGGGTCGCAGTCGTCGGCGCGACCGGGAACATCGGGAGCCGCACCGTGGCCGCCTTGCAGCGGGACGGCCACGAGGTGGTGCGGATCAGCCGCTCACTGGGCGTAGACCTGGTGAGCGGGGACGGGCTCGATGACGCCCTGGCCGGGGTGGAGGCGGTCATCGACGCCATCAACTACCAATCAACCGATCGGGATCGCGCCAAAACAGTGGCGTTCTTTGGCACCGTCACCCAGAACCTGCTCGCCGCTGAGGAGCGGGCCGGGGTCGGTCACCACGTGCTGCTGTCGATCGTCGGAATCCACCGGGTGGAAGGTAACCCGCACTACGCCGGCAAACGCGAGCAGGAGCGGCTGGTGAAAGCCAGTCCTGTGCCGTGGACCATCGTGCGGGCCACTCAGTTCCACGACTTCGCTGAGATGGTGACCGGCTGGACCGAACAGGACGGCGTTGCCACGATCGCGCCGCTGCTGGTACAGCCGATCGCGCCGTCAGATGTGGCTGACATCCTTGCGGAGGTGGCGACCGGGGAACCGTACCGGCGGACGATCGACATCGCCGGCCCGGAGACGCAGGACCTGGTCGACATGGCGCGCCGCACCTACCAGGTGCGGGGTCGCACCGTGAAGCTGGTGCCGACGTGGTCGGCGGTGTTCGGCCCGGAGATGGCCGGTGATGTGCTGCTGCCGGGAGAGGACGCCCGTATCGCACCGACCACGTTCGACGAGTGGCTCGCCCAGCAGGCGGCCACGGTCTGACCCCACGCCAGGCACGGCACGCCACCGCCGTACCACGCGGGCCGGGCCTTGCCCAGGAAGCAGGCCGGTATCGCCTGCCAGCGACGCCTGCACCGGGCAGGGCCACACCACCGGCCTGTCGTGGGGCCCTACCGCAGGTGCCGCAGCGCGTCCCCGATCAGCGCCACCCCTTCGGTGATGTCGGTCGGTGTCCGCGCGGCGTACCCCAGCACCAGCCCGGGGCGGGTGGGGCGTTGACTGCACCAGGACAACGGTTGGGTTTTCACCCCGCGCGTGTACGCCGCCGCCGCCAGGTCCACATCGGAGAATCCCCCGGGGAAGGTGACCAGCAGATGCAGGCCTGCGGCGGCGCCGTGGACCACCGCGCCCGGCAAATACGTCTTGACCGCCTCAATCATCGCGTCCCGGCGACGCCGGTGCCGGCGACGCAGCAGCCGCAGGTGCCGCTCCAGCGCGCCGGATTCCATCAGATGCGCCAGCACCAACTGCGGCAGCACCGCGTTGCCGAGGTCGGCGTACCGTTTGGCCTCCACCAGGTCCTCGCGGTACGCAGGTGGCGCCAGCACCCACCCCACCCGCAGCGCCGGCGCCAGCAGTTTGGACACGCTGCCGGTGTAGCAGACCCGGTCAGGCAGCATCGACCGTAGGGCGGGCACCGGAGGCCGGTCATACCGGTGTTCGGCGTCGTAGTCGTCCTCGAGGATCATCCCGCCGTCGTGGGCCCACCGCATCAGCTCCCGACGCCGCTCCCCCTCCAACACCACCCCGGTCGGGTACTGGTGTGCCGGGGTGACCGCGACGGCACGCACCCCTGACGCGCGTAACGCCGCCACGTGAATCCCACGGTCGTCCACCGGCACCGGTGGGGTGGCTAGCCCGGTGCTTGCCAGCTGCTGCCGCACCCCCAACGACCCGGGGTCCTCCACCGCCATCTGGCGGATGCCGTGCCCGATCAGGACCTGCCCCACCAGCCCAAGCGCCTGGGCGGTGCCGGCGACGATGAGCACCTCGGCCGGATCCACCCGGATTCCCCGGTTACGGGCCAGCCAGCCGGCCACGGCCCGCCGCAGCGTCGGCGTCCCACGCGGATCCCCGTACCCGAAGTCAGCGGCCGACAACTGACGCAGCACCGCGCGTTCCGCCCGCAGCCACGCCGACCGTGGGAACGCGGTCAGATCCGGTACGCCGGGGAACAAGTCGATCCGGGCTGGGGCTTGGCGGATCCGGTCGAAGATGTCCGTGCCGGGGGTGGGGGTGAACAGGGTCTCCGCTGATGGAGCGGCCACGGGGGTATCGGCCTGGGTCGGGCCTGTCGGCAGCATCGGGGCGGCCACCACCACGGTGCCGTGGCGCCCGCGCCCTTCCACATGCCCGTCTTCGCTGAGGCGTCGATAGGCCTCGGTGACCACCCCCCGGGACACCCGCAGTTCGCTGGCCAGCACCCGCGTCGGCGGCAGCTGGCTGCCCACCGGCAGGCGCCCGTCGGTGATCGCCTGCCGCAGCTGCTGTGTCAACCAATCCGCCATCCCACCCGGTGGGGCCTGGGCGAGGGTGAGCTGCAGGAAATCCGACCCGACGGTTTTGGACCTGTCAGACGTGTCGTGATTGGACCTGTCCACTGGGCCATTGTGGCGGCAGGGTGCGGGTATGGACATCAACCACCCTCCCACTCCAGGGCTGCTCTCGCCGGGAGGACAGCCGTGAGCGTGGAGTTCCTGCTGACCTCGCTGATTGTGATCGTCACTCCCGGCACCGGTGTGCTGTACACGGTGGCGGTTGGGATGGCGCACGGTACGCGCGCCGGCCTCATCGCCGCCCTCGGAAGCACCCTCGGTATCGTCCCGCATCTACTGGCGGTGATTACGGGTTTGGCGGCGCTGCTGCATACCAGCGCGGTGGCGTTCCAGACCCTTAAGTACCTGGGTGTGGCGTACCTGATCTATATGGCCTGGCGGGCCCTGCAGGATGACGGTGACCTGGCCGCGGACCAGGACGCCGCTCCACAGTCAGCGGTCAAGGTAATCACCACCGGGGTGCTGATCAACATCCTCAACCCGAAACTGACGATCTTCTTCGTCGCGTTCCTGCCGCAGTTCGTGGGCGCCGATGAGCCGAACGCGCTGCTGCGCATGCTGGAGCTCAGCGCCGTCTTCATGCTGTTGACCCTCGTGGTGTTCGCGGGGTACGGCCGATTCGCCGCCGCGATCGGGGACCGGATCGCGGCCCGTCCCCGGATCCTGACCTGGATGCGGCGGGTCTTCGCCGCCGCGTTCGCCGCTCTTGGGGTACGCCTGGCGTTCTCCTAACCCGCACCACGGCCACACCACCCGGGGTGCCCGCGCCTACCGTGAGCCGACACGGCGCGGTGCGGCGCGGGCTTGTGGATCATGTTGTGGATAACGCGTGCCCCTCTTCGAGGGCGGCCACGGCCAACCCAGGCCTGACGCCCAGAGCGGTAGATGGCGAGACGGTCGGGTCCACATCGGCGCACCGCTCCCAGGAGCAGGCCGGTCCACACGCGACCGAGGAGCCCGTAAGGCTCCTCGCACACCACGTGAGTGGAGACGGCGAGTCACAGGCGTCGTCGGGTGGCGCATCCCACCACATCAGACCCACCACATCGGACCTGCGGAGCCGCCTGGCCCCCATGCGTCGCCGCATCCCCCGTCTCCCACAACATGGGCTTCCCTTGCCTGGTACGCGGGGAGCAGCGGTCACCCCTGCGGGGCAGGGGTCACGGTGCTGGTTGGAAACGGACCTGGCGTACCGCGGCGTCCGGGTCGGTAAAGGCAAGCAGCTGATGGGCTTCCTGCTCCACCGCGGCGTGTTCTGACCGGGACAGTGACCGAAACGGGTGGATGGTCACCACGACGGTGTCGCGGGTGGTGGTGCGGGACCACATCGCGGCGACCGTACCGTCGACGAGGACCGTGGCGGCGACGCTGGCCCCGACACAGACCTGACGGCGCACCTGGTCGGTCATCACCCGGGTGCGGTCAGCGTAGGCCAACACCACAGCGTCGAACTCCGGCAGAAACCGCACCGGCGCCGGGATATCGGCCACGTCCCCGGGCGGGGCGGGAGCATCCGCCAGGTCGAACAGTTCCCGTCCGGACGGGTCGGTGTACACCCGCAGCTCCGACCGCATCCCCTCAACGACTTCCCGCAGTCCGCTGATCCCGGACCAGGCCCGGATATCGGCGACGGAGGCCGGGCCGAACGCCATGAGATACCGGCGCACCATCCGCTGGGCGTCCTCAACCGTTGCGGTGGGGCGTACCCCGGTCCAGTCCGCTAACGCGAATGGTGTGGCGCCACGGAGGGTCCAGGTGCCATTGACGGCGGGATGAATCAAAGGCACCAGGTACTGTGCTGTCCACCCCAACGCGGTGCTCTCCACACCCGGCCAGTGGCGGGCGAGCAGGCGGCCAAGCTCCGGACGGGTCAGCACCCGACCGTCCGCAAGCAGGTCACGCACCTTAACGACCAGGGCATCCAGGTCGACACCGGCGGTGCGACGCCCGAACGCGTTCCGCTGCACCCGCCGCAGCAACGGCGCCACCAGGGGCCGCATCAGCGTGAAGTCAGCCACCGACACCAGGTGCTGAGTTGCCCGCATCAGCGTCGACCGCACCAGTAAACGCTGTGCGATCGCCGCATTCAGCTCCTGGCTTGTGAAGGCAGCCAGCCGGCTCCATAAGGCGAGGGAGGGCGGGTCAGCGTTCTGCGCGTTGAGACCGAAGATCTGCTCAACGGCCTCGACCACCGGCATCGTCACACGCTGAAGCAGCAGTTGCCGCTCCAGCGTCAGACGCCCCAGGACGCGCGTGCTTAAAACCCTGGTCCGTGGCCGACGGGCTGAATCGCGGGCGCGTATGCTCATGCAAGCAACGCTAGAAGGCCACGAGGACACATCCTGTCCTCCATGCCCGACCCTTTGTCCACGATGATCCCACTGGCGGGCCAGTGGGAAGATACCTGTGATGAGTGGGATGCCTGACACCGCCAGCCTGCAACTGGCGTGGCTGGCCGACCGGTTCCGCGCCCAGGCCGCTCTTGGCCTGCACTACCGTCCCGATGACGCCGACCGTGCGCGCTTTCACCAGTTGCGCCGCCACGCCGCTGAACTGCTCGCCTGTGTCGACTCTCGCGACGTCGACCTCATCGAGGCGACTTTCAGCAAGGATGATGGTCTGTCCACCCCCTTAGCGGCGATCGCTTTCTGGGTGACGTCAGCAGATGATGTCCACCTGCGACGCGTCGCGTACCTTCCCCCGAACCAGCCGTTACCGCACGCGCTGACGAAAGCCGCGACCCGGCTGCAGGCGGACACTACGCCAACTCGCCCCGTCGCGCTCGTGGACTCTCACGAGCTTGGGCTTCCCGACCCGCACACCCACATCGCGGTGTACCGGGTTGACAGTACGCTGCAGGCGTCTGCGATCGTGGAAGCCTGGCCGGAGCCCGCCACGGCGCTCCAGCGTGCTTTAGGTCAGTACCAGCTGGATGAGACCCGTGGCCCACGGGTCGATGCGGGGACCGACCCAGTTCCGGTCAACGCGGAGGCGAAGGCGATCTGCGACCGTATCGCTGAGCTTGCCGCTAGCGGGCAGGAGCACAGCAGCGACCGGTACAACGTCGAACGCTTCGCCCAGCTGCGTGCCCTGGCTGAAAACACCGTCGTCGAGGACATCACCTACCAGCCGTTCGAGTCGTACGAGCTCAACCCGGACGGCGCCACCACCGGCGCTGAGGTGGCGATCTTCGACACCAATAACCGGATGCTGCTCGTGCAACGCGCCGACACCGGCCAGTGGGCGATCCCCGGAGGCGGCTGTGAGGTCGGGGAGTCCTGGGCCGCGACAGCGGCACGGGAAGTGCGGGAGGAGATCGGTCTGCGGATCGAGGACGCCATCGACGGCCTCGTCGGTGTGGTCGACAACCGCGTCATCACCTCCGAACCCACCACCATCCCCGTCATCGCGATCTTCCAGGCCACGCTCCGAACCAGCGACCTTGATTTCACGCTCAGCAGTGAGATCCGCGATGTGGCGTGGGTGACCGAGGAGCAACTGAGCCGGCTCGATCTCTTCGCCGGTCACCGGGCCAAGATCACCGCTGCTTTCGGGTACCGCAGTAACGCGGGGCGCCGTCCACGTGACGCGGCTGCGGCCGTGAGCCACGGGTGAGACGGAGCGGAACGCACCTGGTCGTAGGTGGCCGGCTGCGTCGTTCCCAGCGCAGCCGGCCATGCGGTGCGTCTTTCCGCCACTGTCGCCTCACTGCGCGGGAGTAACGGTTATCTCGCGTGGCTTATGACGCCGGCGGTACGCAGGTCTTCCCGCATCGTTAGCTCCGTCCCCCCGGGTGCGCCGGGAGCATCCGTGCCCGCGACACCACGGTGAGGACCACGGCCACCGCTCCGGCGATAAGCGCAGCGACCGCCGGGTCATAGTGCGAGCCGCGGTGGGGAAACAGTGCCCAGCCGATGTTGGAGGAGGCGTGGCACAGACTCGCGGCGAGCACACTGCCGCCGGTGTGCACAGACAGCCACCCCAGGATCACCCGGAGCGCCACCGTGAACAGGCACTGGCCGATGATCCAGTTCAGGTCGTGGCCGGCTTGCCGATAGGGGATGACGTGCCACAGGGCCCACACCACCCCCAGAAGGACACCGGCGGTCAGGGCACCGTAGCGGGCCTGGAGCGGACCGGTGGCGTACCCCGTCCAACCGATCTCCTCGATCATGGCTGCGACCACGAACATCGCGCTGTACGCGGCGACGGCCGCCGGTGTGATCTCCAGCGCGGGTAGCTGTCTCCCAGCCAGCCGGAGGACCACATAGGACCCCGCCATGACGGCGGGCATGAGGAAAACGGCGGGCAGGTACCACCGGAGGTGGGGGATCCTGCGGTAGTCGATGACCCGGGCCAGTAGACGCCGCACGCCCCCGGGTGGGTCGTGGCGGTGAACCAGCATCACCGCCGCTGCCGCGGGGCAACACAGCATGAGGGAGCTGACCGGTAGCTCAACACCGACCCGGTCCGCGATCTGTCCGGACCCGAGCAGCCAAAAAGGCGTCGACGCGGCGGCGGTCAACGCCACGAACGCCTCGGGTGACCGGTGAGGAACGCTGCTTGTTGTGGCGTCCGGGTGCCTTATAGACCTTGGCCTTTGCCGGCGTCTCCGCGCGCCGATGAGCCCCAAGGCTGCTTTCCACACCCATCGATGATCCCACCGGTGCCGCTGCCCCTCTTAAGGGCACCGCCCACCAGGTCAGGCGGTGGCCGTCGCGGCGGGCGGGTCGGTCTCCTTGGCCGGTCTTCCAAGGCGAGGTGTACGTGTCGTGAGGGGAGGGTAACGCAGAGCGTACCCTCAAGCACTACAGGATAATGACCGTTATCCTGTAGTGCCCCACACGGCACCGCAGGCTCTAATTATCGAATTACTGGTAATAGTAATTCAGTAATTAGGGTGCGGTGGCGATGCTTGCGCGGTGCGGCTGTCACGGCCGATAAGGACGCGATAGGGAGGCGACGGCTCGGGAGCGGGGTGGGGGCGGATGCCGCCGTCTTCGTCCCTGTCGTACCGTCCTGGGCGTGACCGACGTAGCGTTGAGTTTTCGCCCGGTCGATGTCGCCGTATCGGCCACGGGTCTTCCCGGGCTGCGGGGCACCCCGCCGGCACGCGACGTGGATGAGTTGCTCGCCGCGGTCGCCGCGGGGTATGGGCAGGCGGTGGCGGAGGTGACCGCGACCTGGCTCGCCTCAGGTCGACGCTCGAGCCCGGCGACCCGCACCGCGTACGCCCGTGATGTGTCCTGGTGGTTGGCGTGGTGTGCGGCTCGAGGTCGCCACCCGACGGAGGCGGGGCCGGTCGACGCGGACCAGTACGCCGCCGCGACCAGCGCTACCGGTCTGGCACGGTCGACGGTGGCGCGGCGCCTGGCCGCCGTCAGTTCCTGGTACGCGTATTTAGTCCGCGCGCGTCTGGTCCCCTCCAACCCGTTCCAGGGGATGGAGCGGCCGGCCCCGGGTCGGGAGTCGGCGACGCGCGGGCTGTCCCGTGAGGAGCTCGCCGCGATGCTCGCCCACGCCCGGGACCGGGAAAGCGCCCGGACCCACGCGTTGCTGTGGACGCTGTACGCCACCGGTGCCCGTGTGGGCTCCCTGTTGGCGGCGGATGTCACCGCACTCGGGGTCGACACGGGGCACCGTGTCCTGGATCTGATCGCTAAGGGTGGACAGCGGCGGCGGCTGGTATTGCCGCCGCCGGCGGCGCACGCCATCGACGTCTACCTGGCTGAGCGGGGCCACCCCACCACAGGGCCGCTGTTTGCGACCAGGTCCGGGCGGCGTTTGGATGAGCCGTATGTGCTGCGGTTGATCCGGCGGGTCGCCCGGGCGGCCGGCGTCGCCCATGCGGAGCAGCTGTCGCCGCACTCCATCCGGCATACCACTGCCACCCACGCGCTGGACGCCGGTGCCCCGCTGCACGCGGTGCAGGACCTGCTCGGTCACGCTGATCCCCGCACCACCCGGCGGTATGACCGGGCCCGCCGGTCCCTGGGGCGGTCTCCGGCGTACCGGTTGGCGGAGGTCGTCACCACGGCCCTCGATCAGCTTGAGGATCGGTGATCCCCAATGGCGGGCGCCCGGAGCCGGGTGGCCGGTTCCCGCCTGTCGGGTCCTGTCGAGGACAGTTTTAGTCCTTCACTGGTGAGACGCTGACCGTCATGGCGGACACGTCGCGTCGGCTGCTGCGTTTGCTGTCGCTGTTGCAGACCTGTCGGGAGTGGTCCGGCGCTGAACTCGCCGAACGGCTTGGAGTGACCACCCGGACGATCCGGCGGGATATCGGGCGGTTGCGGGACCTTGGGTATCCGGTGCACACCTCGATGGGGCCGGTCGGCGGGTACCGGCTGCGGGCGGGGGCGACGCTGCCTCCGTTGCTTCTTGATGACGATGAGGCGGTGGCGGTCGCGATCGGGCTGCATGTCGGCACCGTGGGTGGGGTGGCGGGTATTCAGGAGGCGGCACTGCGGGCCCTGACGAAGGTGCGGCAGATGCTGCCGTCCCGATTGCGGCACCGGGTCGCCGCCGTGGAGCGGGCGGTGGTGACGCTGCCACCCCGGTACAGCGCCGCTGTAGACGCTGAGGTGCTCACGGCGATCTCCGCGGCGATTCAAGCGTCGGAGACGCTCCGGTTCGACTATGTCGACCATGCCAAGGCCACGTCGCGGCGACGCGTGGAGCCGCACCGGCTCGCCTACTGGGGAGGCCGGTGGTACCTGATCGGGTGGGACGTTGATCGTGCTGACTGGCGGACCTTCCGGGTGGATCGGATCACGCCTCGCACCCCGAACGGTCCCCGGTTCACCCCCCGGGCGCTTCCTGAGGGCGATGCGGCCGCGTACCTGCGCCGGAGCATGGAGTGGGAGATGTGGCCGTATCGGTGCCGGTTGCTGGTCCACGCGCCCGCCGCGGCGATCATCGGCCGGGTTGAGGGTGTGGTGACGCCGGTCGATGACACCCGGTGTCGGCTGGAGTTGGCGACGGACTCGTTCGACATCGTGGCGATGGTGATGGGCAGCCTCGACGTGGCCTTTGAGGTAGAGTCGCCGCCGGAGCTGGCTGACCGGCTACGGGTGCTCGCGGCGCGTTTCACCGCCGCTACCGGCGGATAACCAGGCACTGATAAGGCGCCGGTGAGGCACGGTGCGGCACGGAGCCTCACCGCACGGAGCCGACGGAGCGGGGAGGCACCGACGTATGGACGGTGGACTCTCCCACGGTGGGAGGGTTCACCATGAGGGGCGTGCCAGACGACCTTGTGACGATCGGACGCTTCGCCCGCCTGTGTCGGCTAAGCGTCAAGCAGCTGCGGCACTACGACGAGGTGGGCCTGCTCGCTCCGATCCACGTCGACGCCGCCACCGGCTACCGGTATTACGCTCCTGAGCAGGCGCGTGACGCCCTGACCATCGCTTTACTGCGTGAGCTGGATCTGCCTCTGGCCGTGATCGCCCAGGCCTTGGCGGCCGCTCCGGAGGAGCGGGCCCGGATCCTGCGTGCCGAGCGGGACCGGCTGGCTGAACGGATCCGCCGGGATCAGGCCCGGCTGGAGATGCTGGAGCGGCTCGCCGACGGTGGTCTGCCCGGCTATGAGGTGACGCTGGGGGAGCAGCCGGCGCGGCGGCTGGCGGTGGTACGTGCGGTCTGCTCCCCAACCGGCATCAAGGAGACGGTCGGGGAGTGCGTCGGGCGTTTGTTTCCGCTGCTGCAGGCGGCGGGGATCCCGTGGGAGCCGCCGCTGGCAGCGCTGTACCCGGTGGATCTGGATGAGCAGATAAAGATCGCTGTCGGGGTGTGGACGACCCCGGAGGCGAAGGCCCCTGGCCTGGAGTGGGAGACCGTGCCCGAGGGTCCGGCCGTGGAAACCGTCCATATCGGCCCCTACGCGCAGCTGCCCTTGGCCTACCACGCCCTGTTCGCCGCGATCCATGAGCGTGGGCTGCGTCCGCAGCCGCCGGTGTGTGAGACGTACCTGGTCGGGCCGGGGGAGGCGTCGCGTGAGGAGCTGATGACCCGGTTGACCATCCCGGTTCAGGGGGGCGCGGCATGACCGTGATCCCCACCATCGAGCCTCGCGGGATGCAGCACTGTGAGACGACGACCCTGGGGGTGCTGCTGCGGCATCACGGGATCGACCTGTCCGAGCCTATGCTGTTCGGCCTCGGCTCTGGGCTTTCCTTTATTTATTGGGACAGCAAGCACCTGGACTTCCCGTTCCTGGGTGGACGGGTCAAGCCGTTTGAGCTCACCCGGAACCTGGCCAGCAGGCTCCAGGTGGAGCTGCGGGTGCATGAAACCACCTCGCCCCGCAAAGCGTGGGAGACCGTGGCGGCCTCGGTGGACGCCGGCTGCCCGGTCGGGCTTCAACTCGACAGCTACCACCTGGACTATTTCCAGCCGAAGGTGCACTTCGGTGGCCATATCGTCGCCATGTACGGCTACGACGCTCAGGTCGCTTACCTGGTGGACACCGATCAGCACGGTGGGGCGGTGGTCACCAGTCTGAGGAGCCTCGCGGCGGCGCGGGCCGCGCGTGGCCCGATGGCCGCCAAGCATCGCTCCTTCACCCTGAGCGTTCCTGCCGGGCCGCTCCGTCTGCCGGAGCTGATCATCCCCGCGATCACCGCCTGCGCCGACGCCTTCCTCAACCCACCCATCGCCAATCTCGGCTACCGGGGCCTGGAGAAGGCCAGCCGGCTGGTCCGCACCTGGCTGCAGCGTGCCCACAACCCCCGGCGGGACCTGCCGCAGGCCGCTTTCCTGATGGAAAAGGCCGGCACCGGCGGCGCGTTGTTCCGACGCCTGTACCGGGACTTTCTGGCCGAATGCACCCATCTGCTCCCCAGCCGGCATCTGCGTACCGGTCACGAGTTGTACGCCGAAGCCGCTACCGTGTGGACACAGGTCGCGGCGTTGATCACGAAAGCCGGTGAATCCGGTGACGCGCAGTGCCTGGCGCAGGCCGGGGATCTGCTGCGTGACCTGTCCCGCATCGAGCGGGACGCGATGGAGGCGCTCAGTCGGTTAGGTTCCTGAGCCCGTGCACGTGAACGGTGTGGGGCTCAGCAGCCGCCCGATAGCCCCGGTCTCGCTGACGGCCGGGACAGCCTAGGGTCCGTAGCGGGTCGTGTCTTGGGCAGCGTGGCGTTACCGGTCAGGGCGTCACCGGTCGGGTGTGCTTGTGATGCCTGCGGGGAACTCCTCGGTGCCCACCACCAGCAGCAGCTGTAGCCGTTCGCGGGTGTCGGCGTCGGCCGGGGTCAGCACCAGCAGTTGCTGGCCCTGGTCGGGGGTGACCAGGGTTTCGCAGTCCATCAGCAGACGCCCTACCCGGGAATGCAGGATGGTTTTGCGGTCGGTGCGTCGCACCGCCACCTCATGCTCGGCCCACAACCGTCGGAAGTCAGCGCTGGCGGCCTGCAGCCGCGCGATGAGCCGGGTGATGGTGGGGTCGCCGGAGCGGCGGCCAGCGGTCGCGCGCAGGTCGGCCACGAACTGGCGGGCGTGGCGTTCCTGCTCCTCCGGCGGGTGAAGGGCGCGGGTGGCGGGGTCGGTGAACCAGCGGTAGACGGCGTAGCGGCGATCGTCGGCCCAGCGGGTGTGGTCCCCCATCAGCAAAAGGGACGCCCGGTTCTGGGCGAGCACCTCACCCAGGTCAGACAACACCAGGGCCGGGGTGTCGCCGAGCAGGTCGAGCATGCGGATTAAGCCGGCGCGGGCCAGGCGGGCCGCACCGTCGGCGGGCGGAGGGTGGTGACCAGCCAGGTGAAACAGGTGGTCACGCTCGTCGTCGGACAGCCGCAGCGCCCGGGCCAGCGCCCTCAGCAGCTGGGTGGAGGGTTGGCTGCTGCGGCCCTGCTCAAGACGGACGACATAGTCCACCGACATCCCGGCGAGCATCGCCACCTCTTCCCGACGCAGACCGGCGGTGCGGCGGCGAGGGCCGCTGGCAAGACCCACCTCCTCCGGGCGGATCGCCGCACGGCGACGGCGCAGGAAGTCGGCGAGCTGGTCACGTTGCATGGCTCCCATGGTTGCTCGCGGCGGTGCGCTGAACCAGGGAGCGGCTCTCCCACGATCAACGCTCCGCTCCCGCCTGCCCGCATCCGGTCACAGCATGGGAGGCGACGTCGCTGACGAGGGAGAACGTGATGCAGACACGAACCCTGGGCCGCACCGGCCCGACCGTCTCCGCGCTGGGCCTGGGCGCGTTGGGCATGTCGGGTGCGTACGGCCCGGCTGACCGGACCGAAAGCATCGCCACCGTGCATGCCGCGTTGGATGCCGGGATCACACTGATCGACACCGGTGACTTCTACGGCATGGGCCACAACGAGTTACTGCTCGCCGAGGCACTGCGTGGCCGGCGGCGTGACAGCTACCAGCTGAGCGTGAAGTTCGGCATGCTGCGGGGCCCGAGCCATGAGTACTTCAAGATCGATGGTCGTCCTGAGGCGGTGAAGAACTTTGTGGCGTACTCACTGACCCGGCTGAATACCGACTACATCGACATCTACCGTCCGGGCCGGGTGGATCCGACGGTGCCGATCGAAGAGACGGTGGGGGCGATCAAGGAGCTGATCGACGCCGGGTATGTGCGGTATCTCGGCCTGTCGGAGGTCAATGCGGAGCTGATTCGCCGAGCGCACGCCATCCACCCGGTTGCTGATCTGCAGATCGAGTACTCAGTGCTGTCCCGTGCGGTGGAGGCTGAGGTGCTGCCGACGCTGCGGGAGCTTGGTATCGGCCTGACCGCGTACGGGGTCCTCGGCCGGGGCCTGATCTCTGGGCACTGGACCGCTGGTCACAGCGCCGGCCCGGGGGACAGCCGCGCCGCTCATCCGCGGTTCACCGGCCAGAACGTGCAGCACAACCTCGCGTTGGTGGAGAAGCTGCGTCGGATCGCTGAGGCGAAGGGCTGCACCGTCGCTCAGCTCGCCATCGCCTGGGTCGCCGCGCAAGGTGAGGACATTGTGCCGCTGGTCGGTGCCCGCACCCGTCAGCGACTCAGCGAAGCGCTGCCTGCACTGGATGTAATCCTCACCGCGGATGACCTCGCTGAGATTGAGAAGGCCGTGCCGCCGGGCTCTGCGCGCGGCGACCGGTACCCCGCGGTGTTCATGGCTGGTCTTGGCGTGGGGAACTGACCCGGTCGCCCTGAGCAGTCAGGGCGGGGGAGAGGGGCCGGTGCGGTTCACAGCGCGAGGCCCCGGTACGCACCGGGGCGCTGCGGGTGGGCCGTGACCGGCCCGGTGCACGGCGGGACAGCAGGTATCCCGCTGTGGCAGTCGCCAGGCCAGCCAGCCCGGCCGCCGCGAAACCACCTACCGGCGCAGATATGTCAACCGCCACCCCGGCCAGTGGGGAGCCGAGCGTGAAACCCGTGTTGAGCGCGGTGGACTGTAGCCCGGTCGCCTCGCCGCGTACCTCGGCCGGTGCCAGCCTGCTCACCGCGTTGCTCACCGTGGAGAGGGTTGGCGCGGTCAGCAGGCCGACCCCGACCATCGCCACGCACAGCCAGCGCCAGTCTGAGGCGAGTCCGGCAGGGATCGTCACGATTCCCAGCAGGCCAAGCAGCAGCCAGATGGGCAGTGGCCGGGGCAGGGCTCCGTATATCAGTCCACCGGTGATGGAGGCGGCGGCGAGCACCACGATGGCCATGGAGGCCCAGGCCACCTGACCTGCTTCTTCGAGCGTGGCGACGATGGCGAGATCAACGCCGCTGAGGAGTGTCGCGACCCCGAACGCCATCGTCAGGACAGCGAGCATGCCGGCGTTTAGCCAGTGGCGGCGCGACGGCCGGTCAGCTTCGTCACTGGTCGTCTCGTCCGCGGCCCGCAGCGGCGGGTTGAGCAGGGCGATCCCGACGCCTCCGACGACGATCGCGGCACCGACTCCCCACACCACCACGCTGGGGGACAACTGCGCCGCGCTCAGGATCGCCACGGCTGGCCCTATCAGGTACGCCAGCTCGCCGTGGACCGCTTCCAGAGCGAACGCGGCCTGCCGCTGCTGCGGCGCCGTCAAGGCGGTGATCGCCAACCTGGTCACCGGCATTGCCGGCACCATCAACAGACCCGCCACGAAGGCGGCGCCCAGCAGGGCCGGGTACGGCAGGACCGGCACGCTCACCCAGAACCCGAGCTGCAGGGCGACCGTCAGCAGCAGGACAGGGCGCAGGCCTCGCCGGTCGATCATGCGGCCCAGCAGTGGCCCACCCAGCGCCACCCCGACGGTCAAAGCCGCCGCGACACCGCCCGCCGCCGCGTAGCTCATGCCCAGGCCCAGCACCACATACAGCGTCAGCGCCATCGTGTCGGCCGTGATCGCGGTGCGGGCAAACAGCGACACGCCGAGCAGCGCGGCCACCCCGGGCACGGCGAGGACCTGCCGATATCTGGTCACCCGCGTGACGCTAGATCACCCCCGGGCCATAGGGAATTCTTAATTCATTAGAGCTGATATAAATGACCCTTATGCCTGGGGAGCTTGAGACCGGGTTACTCCGGTCGTTCGTCACCGCGGTGCGGACCGGCAGCATCAGCCGTGCCGCGACGGCACTGGGTCAGACCCAGCCCGCGCTCAGCCAGCAGTTACGCAAGCTTGAACGCATCGTCGGCCGTCCGCTGCTTCACCGCTCCCCATCCGGGGTTTCACCGACCCGGGCGGGTGAGGAGCTGCTGCCGTACGCCGAACGCATCCTGTCGCTCTCCGCGCAGGCGCTGTCTGACACCCGTCATGTGCTCACCGGCCACTGCGGGGTCGGGCTGCTGGAGGACCTCGCCGCCTCCCACCTGCCGCAGGCCCTCGCTGACCTTGCCCGGCTTCACCCCGGCGCCACTGTGGAGGTGTTGTGCCTGTCTAAGGCCGCGATGCGGGAAGCCTACGACGCAGGCCGCGTCCAACTCGTCCTCAACGCGGTACCGGATATTCCCGGACCGCCCCGGTGGACGGTACGCCGCCCGCTGGTATGGGCGGTCGGCCCCGGTGTAGACATCACCAGCGACCCGCTGCCGGTGGTGCTGTTCTCAACCCCGTGCTTCTGGCGCACCTTGGTGCTGCAGGCCCTGGAAAACGCCGGCCGGCGCTGGCGGGTGGCGTTTGAAAGTAACAGCCTGGTCGGTGTCCTCGCCGCTATACGCGCCGGCCTTGGGGTCGCGGCGTTGATGCCCGCGAACCTGGAACCGGCCATGGTCTGCCACGACACGAACACCCTGCCTGCGTTACCGGACATTGAATTCGGGCTCGCCCGGCACCCCCGGACCGACGGGGACCTGCTGGTGGACGCCGTTGAGATCGCGCTGCGCCGCATGATCTGACAGTCGACGGCGGCATTGTCCCTTCGAGATGAAACGGGGACCGGTCCTCTGCGCAGGCTTGGTGGTTTTAGAGCGTGCGCGTACGTGGGGCGCTGGACGGGTCGATGGCGCGGACGACGCGGGCAGGGTTGCCCACCGCGACCACGTTCGCCGGCAGGTCACGGGTGACCACGGAGCCGGCTCCGACCACGGTGTTCTCCCCGATCGTCACCCCGGGCAGCACGATGGCGCCGCTTCCTAGCCATACGTTGTCGCCGATGGTGATGGGTTTGGCGGCTTCCCATTTGGCCCGGCGCAGCTCGGGGTCGATCGGGTGGGTCGGGGTCAGCAGTTGCACGTTCGTGCCGATCTGCACGTCTTCGCCGATGGTGATCGGCGCCACGTCGAGGGCGACCAGGCCGAAGTTAGCGAATGTGCGGGCGCCGATGCGGATGTTGTGGCCGTAGTCGACACGTATCGGTGGGCGGATCTCTACACCCTCACCGACGGCGCCCAGCAGCTCGGTCAGCAACTGACGGCGGCGGTCAAAGTCCCGGATCGGGGTGGCGTTGTACGCCTCCATCAGATCCATGGCGCGCAGGCTGAGGTCAATCAGCTCGGGGTCGTCGGCGAGGTACAGGTCACCGGCGAGCATCCGCTCGCGCATGGAACGTCCGTCCGGAAAGACCGTCATTGGGTGAGCGTATCCATGTGCCCTGGACGCCGGTCCGCGACGGTTCAGAGGTGTCGGAGGCATTCCCGACCGGGGCCTCCCTTGAGCGGTCAGGGCTTGGTGGCGTAGCGGTTGACCAGCTCAGCGCCGATACGCGCCAGTGCCTTCCGGACCGACTGCGGTTCGATCACCTCAACCAGCGCGCCCCAGCCCGCCAGGTTCCGGGCGAGATCCAACGGGGTGGGTGCGGCGAGCCGGACCCGAACCCGCCGTCGCTTTCGCCGTCGGCGTGGCAGTGCCGCCCGAACTGGTTACGGAGGACCGGCACGAACCTGGCCTCGATCAGGATGGAGGCCCAGGTGTGGGCGCGTCGCCGCTCCACGTCGTCCACGATGTGGCGTCAGGTGGCGGCGAAGGTGAAGTCGTCCGGACGCTCGACAGCCTGGTCGGTCACCTCGACCTGGGCGACATGAACTCGGCATCATCGCCAGCCGGTTCGCGCCTCATCCCCGGTCGGACACACCCCAGGGAGTGATGGTCTACTGGGCCGTGGTGACGTTCAGGGCAGCTTCCAGCGGCTGGTGGAGTTAGGTGCCACGCCGCATCAGGAACCGGCCGAATACGGCCCTGGATTCATCGCTGCATCCGTGATCGATCCGTTCGGGAACCTCCTCGGCGTGATGTACAACCGGCACTATCTGGAGGTTCTCGCCGCGCGGACGAGGGCGCGTGAGGATTAAGACGCGGGGGCCCGGGCCGTACGGCTCACCCCTCTGGGCGGGGCGCGTACATGATGATCGCGACTCCGACCAGGCAGATCAGGGCGCCGATGATGTCGTAACGGTCGGGGCGGAACTTGTCGACCATGATGCCCCAGGCCAGGGAGCCGGCGATGAAGACGCCGCCGTAGGCGGCCAGGACGCGTCCGAACTCAGGCGATGGTTGGAAAGCGGCAGCGAATCCGTACAGCCCGAGGGCGATCACCCCGGCGGCGATCCACCACAGGCCACGCTGTTCACGCCAGCCCTGCCACACCAGCCAGGCGCCGCCGATCTCAAACAAGGCGGCCAGCACAAACAGAATCAGCGAACGAGTCACGGTCACGCCCGCACCGTATCGAGGCGTGGAAGACGCCAACGGCGGGGTGGTGCGGTGCGTGACCGGCTCGTACTGGCAACGGATGGGGCGTCAGTGCTCTGCCGTCGGGTTTTGCTGGGGCGACGCCGCGCCTGAGGGGTGACGCGTCAGGCGGCGACGGAGCACCCCCACCAGGGAGATCGTCGACACGATGGCCCAGGTGCCTTCCAACAGCAGGAAGCCCCACGAGCGGTCCAGCAGGGCGATGACCGCCAGCACTGCGGAGCCGACGATGTTCAAGATCAGATAGGTTAGGGACTGGATGTCCAGGATGTGTCGCTGAGCCGCCGCAAAGGCGGCCAGGATCATCAGTGAGCCAGTGATCTCGATGAGGTCGCTGAGATTCATGATCTTCTGCGCGCCGTCTTTGCTGGTCCGGGTACGGCAGCGCGCTCGTCCGGGGTGACGCGGGCCGCGGCACCGTGATCACCATAACCAGAGGAGCGAGGCGGGGTGCGGCGGACCGTCAGGGGTGGGAGCCGCCACCCGTGGACGTCGCGGAGGTCGGGCTTCGCGAGAGGTCTTTGACGAACACGAGCCCGTCGATAGTGCCTAGCTGCGTCGGGTCCAGTGGGGCGTACCCGAACCAGGGAGAGACCCGGGGGACAGGTGGGGTGGGGACCGCGGCGACCACACGTTGGGGATCAACCACGCACTGGTTTTCTGGGAGCGCGTACAACATCCCTTCGACGGTGTCCGCAGGCGGCGCGTCCACACCCCGGTGCGGGATCGCGCCGACGGCGGTGGCTAGGAAGGCGTACTCCCCGCCTAGGTGGGTGTCGACGATCGCGCCGGCGCTCCACCACTCCACCGGCGAGTCGCCCATCCGTATCGTGCTTTTGCTCCGCTGCAGGTGCGCATTGTGGGCGTAGACCAGTGTCGGTCCCCGCTCGGCAAGCGCGAGCAGATTGGCGGCCATCAGCGAGTCCCGCACGGTGAGCAGCCACGCCATACGGCCAGGGGAGGTGTCGGCCATCCAGGAGTGGTAGCGCAGCAGGCTGACGGCGGTACGCCCGAACAGGCGGGCCCGCTCCCACTCCTGAGGTGTGGACACCGTGGTCAGGTGCGGCGCCCACGCGTCGAGCAGAGCCACCAGGGCATCGGCGAGCAACCGCAGCTGGGTGGCCTCGGGGGTCTGCCCCACGGACTGGGAGGGGTCCAGCATCGCGGCGGGGTTGGTCCACTGGTCGTCAGCGCCGAGCAGGCGGTCGAGGGTCTCCACGGTGCACGGAAGCAGGTCGGCCTCCACCCGGACCGCCAGATAGTCATAAAGCGCGATGAGGGCCTGCCGAGGACTTGCGGCGTGGGTGATCTCTAACGGGCCATCGAAGCCGGCGAAGCGCAGCTGCTCTGAGGCGGGGCGATCAGCGTTGTACGCACGCATCCACCGCACCAGCTCACGGTTGCCGGCCAAGCCGCCCCATTCATGGCTGAACCCCCGCTCCATGACCTCATCCAGGGACCCTGCGCCTGAGGTGACGTAGTCGTCGACGATCAGGGCCCTGATGCAGTCGATCTCTAAAGCAATCGTCCGGTAGCCCTCCTGTTCAACCAGCTGCCGGAACAACGCGTTGCGGAGCGCGAGCAGCTCCTCTTCGTTGTGCGTGGGTTCTCCCAGCGCCAACACACGGGGTCGGTTGGGGAGTTGCGCCATGACGGCGGCGGCGTCAACGGCATGAACCACGCCTGCGATGTCAGCAATCATGCCCTTTAACGATATCGTTGAACTCTCGGTTGAAACTTCTCCGCGATATCCGCAGGACAGTGACGCGTAACCTTCAAAACCGGGGTCGTCTGAGGCCGATTGATTTAGCGCGGGAGCATGGCCTGTCCACTCAGGCGGTGAGGAACTATGAAGCGGCCGGGGTCCTCCCAGCCGCTGATCGCACCCTCCACGGCTACCGCGCCTACACGCCGCTGCACGCGCAGGCGCTGCGCGCGTTCCTGGCTCTTGTGTCCGGGCACGGCCACCAGACAGCCGTGGCGATCATGCGCGCCGTCAACCAGGACGCGGTGGACGACGCGTTGCGGCTCATCGACGAAAGCCACACCCAGCTGCGTGAGGACCGCCGTACCCTCCAGGCCGTCGAAGCCGCCCTGCGTGCCCTCGGCCCCGTGCCACGGGACCCCGGCACCCCCACCTTCATCGGCCTGCTGGCCAGACGACTCGGCGTACGCCCGGCCACGCTGCGTAAATGGGAACGCGCCGGACTGCTCCATCCGGACCGGGACCCGCGCACGGGGTACCGGGTCTACAGCGCGGCCGATGTCCGCGACGCCCAGCTGATTCAGCAACTTCGACGGGGCGGCTACCTGCTGCCCCAGATCGCCCCACTAATCGATCAGGTCCGTGCCGCCGGCGGCATCGCCCCACTGGAGGCGACGCTGCGTGACTGGCACACCCGCCTTGTGGCCCGGGGCCGCGCCATGCTCGCCGGTGCCGCCGCACTGGACAGCTACCTCAACGCTCGGGCGGCTTTACGGTCGCCGTCGACGGAGAACACCACCGACTCCACATAACACCTGTGCCTTGGCTCCGCACCGGCCCTGGAACAGCGGTGGAGCAACCGCCAGGACGGACGGATGAAAAAATTAAGTTGTTGGTCAGCCCGGTGGTTCCTATCGTGGAAACCGCATTGAGCAAACGAGCCAGTCGGGAGACGACGATGCGGGTACTGAACGCGATCTCCGTGCGACGCCAAGCGTCGTACGACAAGATCGTCCTATCCCCATCGAAGAAAACCGGCCTCGTGAGCATTCTGGCGATTACTGCTGGACCGGACAGGCGACGCTAGCGCGTCAACGCCTCAATAGCCGCTCGTCCGGTCCCGGAACGGGCGGTTTTCTCATTGGGCCGCACCGATTCCAATCCGGCGTAGTCGTTGAAAACCACCACCCCGAGAGTTGGGCTGGTTCGATTCGCGATACCCGCGCGTACCCCGGTCTTTTCGGGGCGGCAGCTTGATAACTCCATAGTGGATGGCATGTATTGAGAGCTTTATTCACGGCCCACCCATTCGGTTAGGTCCAACCGGTTGTGGGATATCGGGTGAGGCCCACTCACCGCCCTCGGCGTACCGCTACCGCGCCGAGGGCATGCGCCGGTCCGCCGGACGCTGACCCGGCGGACCGGCCCCCGGGCTCTTAGCTCAGTGGTGTAGAGCGCCTGCCTTGCACGCAGGAGGTCGCCGGTTCAAATCCGGCAGAGTCCACGCTCCCCCATGCCCGGGTAGCCCAACCGGCAGGAGGCACCTGATTCAGGGTCAGGACAGTGCGCGTTCGAATCGTGCCCCGGGTACTCACTCCCATATTTGCCTGTGTGAATTCCCGCCGTGGCCCAAGTGGTAAGGGCGCCGCTCTGATACAGCGGAGGTCGCAGGTTCAACTCCTGCCGGCGGGACATAACGCCCCCATGGCGCAGTTGGACAGCGCGCGACGCTACGAACGTCGAGGTCGCAGGTTCGAGTCCTGCTGGGGGTACACATCACTTCAATATTTATTACGCGCCGTTAGCTCAGAGGCCAGAGCAGCCGGCTCTTAACCAGCGGGTCGAGGGTTCGACTCCCTCGCGGCGTACGCGAAAGGGAACTCGATCGTTATAGTCAGGCACGATCCCCGATTCTGGTCCCGGTAGCTCAGCGGACAGAGCACCGCCCGGCTGGGCCGGAGGACGCTGGTTCGAGTCCAGCCCGGGCACCTTTAAGCTCACTCCATAACTGTTGTTGTCCCGGTACCTCAGTTTGGAAGAGGACGCCCCTTGCAGGGACGCAGACGCTGGTTCAAATCCAGCCCGGGACGCCCTCTTGCTATCGGGGTGTCAGGACCACCGCCGCTACCGGCGCACCCCACCAGGTGAGACGACCGCCGAGTGGACCGCCCCTGGTGGTCCTGGCAGGAACGCCGCCCACACCACGCTTCACGGTCAGAGCCTCCGTAGCTCAGCGGATAGAGCACTGGGTTCCGGACCCGGGGGTCGCTGGTTTGAGTCCAGCCGGAGGCGCTTCCCATATCCACATGCCATCCACCCCCACGCGCGGCCCTGGCTTGGGATGGCAGGCCAGGGCCGCTTCATGTGTATTTCCTGTGTACGCGTACGCGCCGCCAGAGCCTGTGGTGGTGCCCTTGATGACATCCGCCCAGTGATCAGCCATCAAGGCAAGGGAAACGCTCAACCTTGCCGTTGCTTCAGCGAGTACCCATGGCGGACCCATCTGACAATGAAGCTCACGTCAGCGAGAGCTCACCGCCATAGTCAGCCCAGTGATCATTGGGTTTGACGCTCTGACCAGCACAGATGCACAACCGGCGGACCGCTGCAAAAATCAACTCAACCGAGCCTCGAAAAGCGGGTCTGACCTGCGATTTAAGGTTAGAGTTGCGTCATCACCCTTAGTGGGCTGGATGTCACAGTGGACTGGCCGTGCTGGTGTAAGAGCCTGCTCTCACCGTCATTGACGGCGCGGCCTGTGCCTCTGCGTCCACGGCATGGGGTTCCATGGCGGACGCGGAGCTGTCACAAAGCACGGATCTTGTGGTACGCCGACGCGCGTACCTTCACGGGGCCTTCGCAGGGAAGGGTGTTTAGCGCGAAGGAGGCCATCACCGGCCGAGTTGCTCACGGGCCTGCTCCTGGATCATCGCGCTGAATTTCTCGTCGCGGGTTCCTTCAGGGCGGCGCGCGGTGTAGACGAGGGTGTAGCCGTCGGGGTCGGTGACCTTCAGGTCCCGGGTGTTCCAGGGGGTGTCGAACGGGCCCTCCACCACACCGCCGCCGTGCGCTCGCGCCCGGGCGGCGATCTCATCTAGCTGGTCGATGGTGGCCATGACGCTCACCGTCCAGTCACCGCCCGTCGGGGCTTCTCCCTGGCGTATCAGGATGTCCTGGTAGCGCCAGCGACGGAGGTGCACCAGCACTGGGCCGTGAGGGCCGGGGATCGTGAACAGTGAGATGAAGTCGAGCCCGTTGACGTACCAGTCGACGCTGCGGTCGAGGTCGGCGACGGTCAGAGTGACGAACATCGGCATGCCGTAGATGTCACGGGTGATTTCCGGCGGAATGGTGTCGTTGGCGTTCATGCGCCCGACCGTAGAGTCTCCAGTAACTGGAGAGTCAAAACGTATGCGCGGCAGCACCCGCCCTGCGGGGTGTGACAGTCGTGGGTGAGTGGCCGTGCGACCGATGCTGCTGGGGCGGCGGTGAGGTGCCGACCTGTGATCGGCAGCTCGCAACGGTGTCAGTGGGTCAACAGCAGCCCGCGGTAGCGCTGGCGGCTACGTGCTGCACGGTGGTAGCAGTGGACGGCGGCTCAGCGACGGTGAAGTTGACGTAGCCGGGACGGCGCTTGGGCCGGTTCGGCGCCGAACAGCTTGATGGAGAAGGCGACCGAAGCCCTCCAGGTCGAGTACGCGCGGGCGAGCTGACCGACGCCGCTGGGGGAGACGCTCACTGGACACAGCGTGACGAGGGACGGGCACCTGTGTTATCGACACCCCAGCTGAACCGCTTCTGTTCAGTCTTTCCTCACATTCCAGGATTCGCGGGCACTTTCCTCGCGAGGAGCCAGCCAAGACTTATGCGCGCCCGCCGCGTTAAAACAGCATGTCATTCGAATATGTTCATTGATCTCCTTCACTGTCTGGCTCCCCGCTCCGTGCCGGTCTCGAGGGTCCCGCACCGTTGAGCAGCGCTGTCGACGCCAGGGCTGTGGTGTCTCCGCCCGCGGAAAGGTCACGCCGAGGGGTCGAAGTCGCGTTGCGTCATGCTTCGACAGCGATCACCGACGCGTTTTCGCAGGTTGCCCGTAACGCCTTCGCGAGGGTCAGAAAATTAACAATCTGACGTGCCCGCTGAAAGGGTAGACCGGATATCGTTGTCCACTCATTAATCCATCGTGGACAGTCTTGATACGGGAGCCGGAGGTGAGGTCGTGGCTGGCGCGCTCGTCGTGGGCGTGGATGTGGGAACCACGAACACCAAGGTCGGGCTTTACCGGCTGGACGGTTCGTGTGTCGCCTTGCGGCGGTGGCCTACTCCGACCGATGCGGCGCGGCTGGTCAGCGAGGTCTTAGCGGAGGTACGCGGGCTCGCGGAGCGGGCGGACCACGCCCCGGTGGCGGTGGGAGTGGCGGGTATGGCCGAAAGCGGCGTGGTCGTCGACGCTGATCTCACCCCGCTGCATCCGCTGATCCGTTGGGATGATCCGCGCGGCGGGGAAGACGCTCGGATGCTCGGTGCTGAGCTGGGACGGCAGGAGCTGTTCAACCGGACCGGCGTGACCCTGGGAGCGAAGACTCCGCTGGCGCGGTGGCGCTGGCTGACGCGTACCCAACCCGGCCTGTTGAGCGGTGATCGGGTGTGGCTGGGGGCGCCTGACCTGGTCGCCTCGGTCCTGACCGGCGCCCCGGTCACCGATCCGACTTTGGCGGGGCGTACCGGGGGATACGACATCGCCGCGGGCCGCTACCACCCGGATCTGCTCGCCGCGGCCGGGGTCACCCCACAGCAGGTGCCTCCGGCCACAGGGATCGGCATGGTGAGCCCGGCGATGGCCGACCGGTGCGGACTGGCCGCGGGAACCCCGGTGGTGGTCGCCGGGCATGACCATCTGGTCGCCGCCTACGCCGCCGGTGCCCGTGCCGCAGGCGACACGGCTGACTCCTTAGGTACCGCCGAAGCGTTCATCACGCTCACCGATCGGTGCCCCACCGGCCTCACCGCGGGGACCGGTGTGTCGTGGAACCGGTTCGTCGACGGCTCAACCTATTGCTTAATCTCTGGGTTTCCTGGGGCGGGGCGGCTGGTTGACTGGTTCATCACCGGCTACCTGGGCAGCAAGCCCGATGAGGAGGGGTACCGGCGTTTCACCGCGCTGGTGGCGGAGGTGACCGAGCGTCCCACCGGCATCGTGGTTGAGCCCTACCTGTCGGGTCGGGGAGCGCCGGCGCCAGACCCGAACCGGCGGCTGCGGATCAGCGGCCTGGCTCCCCACCATGTTCTGGCGCATCTTGGGGTGGCGTTGCTGGAGGGCGCCTGTATGCACCTGAGGTGGATGAGCACGGCGCACCAGCGGGTGACCGGGCGGGCTCCCATTCAGACCGTCGTGGTCGGCGGGCCGACCCGGAATGAGCACTGGATGCGGATCAAGGTAGCGGTGAATCCGGCGCCTTCCCGGCTGGTGGATACCCCCGACACAGTGTGTGCGGGGGCGGCGATGCTGGCGGCGCGGATCGGCTTGGGGGTGCCCGCCGCGACCCTGCCTACCCGGCGGCTGGCCATCGACCCTGATGAGGCCGCCCGCTATGACCGGTTCTACCACGACCGTTTCCTGCCCGCCGTCACCGCCGACTAGCCGGCCGGCAGACGCTGAGCGGGCAGGGCTCAGGCCCTCCCTGGTATCCAGGCGCTGCAGGAGTACTCGTACTCGGGGTACTGGTACAGGCATACCCGCAGCTGCACGGGGGTGTCTTCGGGGAAGAAGTCCCCGACCAGGGCGTGGCAGCCGTCGAAGGTGCCGGGGTCTTTGTGGAACAGGGTCACCGGCGGGTCGCCTTGGGCATTCGGTTCGGTTCCTGAGGCCAGGTACGCGATGGCGCCGTAGGTGTCCGCTCGCTGATCGCAGACGATCAGGCTTTCGTTGCTGGGGTGTCCGGCGTAGTCGGCGTCGAAGTACGCCCGCCCGCCGGATGGAGCATCGGCGGTGTACACCCAGCCGATGTCGGCGCTTGCCGCCATGGACGGAGCCGCTCCGATGGTGAGCGCGCCCACGGCGATGGTGGCTATCAACGATCCACCACTCCAGTTCACGGCATTCTCCCGATCGATGCATGGAATGCCCGATATGTGAATTGAAGTCAGCGTACCGTCCGGGCCGACCCACAACAGCGGAACGGAGAACTCCACCGGGGTGTGACAGACGCCGGTAACCCCGCGGCGGGCGGACGCCGCCTGCTTGCGCGTACTCCCAATCCCCTGCGGTTTGGCGGGGCGACGCGGTTCGTAGCGTGGAGGCGTGACGGCGACCCCCACCGCAGCCCGAACCGCTGACCCCGATGTGCCGCGTCGCTCCCGCGCCCCGATCGGCGCGGTTGGTCTGGTGTTGGGCGGGGCGGTGTCGGTGCAGTTCGGTGCCGCGATCGCGGCCTTGTTGTTTCCCCGGGTCGGGGTGGCCGGTGTGGTGACGTTGCGGCTGGTGATCGCCGCTGTGTTGCTGCTGGCGCTGTGCCGGCCCCGGATGCGGGGGTACGCCCGCCGAGACTGGGGTCTGATCGTGGGGTTTGGGGTGGTGCTGGCGGGGATGAACACCGCGATCTACCTGGCCATTGACCGGATCCCGTTGGGGCCGGCGGTCACCTTGGAGGTGCTGGGGCCGCTTCTGCTGTCGGTGGTCACCGCCCGGCGTGCGGTGAGTTGGCTGTGGGCGCTGCTGGCGTTGGTCGGGGTGTTCCTGCTGGGCAACGGTGGGTTTGACCGTCTCAATCCGGCCGGGGTGGGCTTCGCCTTGTTGTCAGCGACGCTGTGGGCGGCGTACATCGTGTGCAGCGCCCGGGTCGGTGGCCGGTTTCCTAAAGCCGACGGCCTGGCCCTGGCCATCAGAACCTCCCGAGGGGACCGTCGCCTTCAGGCGACGGGTGAATCGGGGTCCCGGTAGGGACTGGCCCGCGCCAGCGGGACAGGACCAAGCACGG
>Ga0207873_1000103_pt1 | contig 89168 bp, 77 predicted proteins | sample BGWIniCompost_FD_187373 | JGI IMG/M metagenome (GOLD analysis project Ga0207873, IMG submission 187373) | Cellulose adapted compost microbial communities from Newby Island Compost Facility, Milpitas, CA, USA - BGW Initial Compost (SPAdes)... ... | reverse complement strand
GTTTATCCACGGTGTGGGTTCGGTGCGGTACGGCGAGGCTGGGGATATTCCGGTGCCGGCCGACTATGACGGTGATGGTGAGTGGGAGTTGGCGGTGTTCCGGCCGTCGGCGGGTACGTGGTTTATCCACGGTGTGGGTTCGGTGCGGTACGGCGAGGCCGGAGATATCCCGGTACCCGCCGACCACAACGGCGACGGGTATGCGGATCCGGCCGTGTGGCGCCCCGGTATCGGAACCTGGTTCATCCTCGGCGGCCGCAGCCACCAGCACGGCCAACACGGTGACATCCCCGTGCCCTTGATGTGAATGAAATTGAATTAGGTAGGGCGATTTGGTGACGGTCTGGCAACGTCAAGCGGCTGGCAGGCGTCGTGGCTCACAATCTCGGGCAGGGCGGGCGTAGGCTTCTGCGGAGAGTGTTACTTCAGCCGCATCCGTAACGAGGAGTGGACTCGTGACCGGCGGTCGCCCACCCCGTGTGCTTGTCGACGCCACCAGTGTCCCGGCCGACCGAGGTGGAGTCGGCCGCTACGTCGACGGACTGCTCGGTGCGCTCGGGCGCACCGACGCTGACCTGGTCGTGGTATGTCAACGCACCGATGCTGAGCGGTACGCGCAGATGCTGCCGCGTGCCCAAGTGGAGCCTGCACCCAGCGCGGTGGCTCACAGACCGGCCCGCCTCGCATGGGAGCAGACGGGTTTGCCGCTGTTCGCGCAGCATGTCGGCGCCCAGCTCATCCACTCGCCCTTCTACACCTGCCCGCTGCGGGCCAGCTGCCCGGTGACGGTGACGGTGCACGACGCGACCTTCTTCACCGAGCCGGAGCACTATGACAAAGCGCGTGGCACCTTCTTCCGGTCAGCGATCAAGACATCTCTGCGTCGTGCAGCGCGAGTCATCGTCCCCAGCAAGGCCACCCGGGACGAGTTGATCAGGCTGCTGGACGCCGACCCCACTAAGATCGACGTTGCCTATCACGGAGTAGACCCGCAGGCCTTCTACGTTCCCACTGAAGGCGAGAAAGCGCGGGTACGGGCGCGTCTGGGGCTCGTCGACACCCCGTACATCGCCTTCCTGGGCGCCAAGGAGCCCCGCAAGAACGTTCCGAACCTCATCCGGGGCTGGGTCGCGGCGGTCGCTGACCGGCCCAATCCGCCCGCCTTGGTAATCGCCGGCGGTTCTGGGCACGACGATGAGATCGACCGGGCCGTCGCTGAGGTGCCCCGTCATTTGAGGCTGCTACGTCCGGGATATCTGCGCTACGCCGACCTACCTGGGTACCTCGGCGGTGCGCTGATATCGGCCTACCCCAGCCACGGTGAAGGCTTCGGGCTGCCGGTCCTGGAGGCCATGGCCTGCGGCTCCCCGGTGTTGACCACGCCGCGCCTCTCCCTGCCAGAGGTGGGGGGTGACGCCGTCGCGTACACCGGTGAGGACCCGGAGGCGATCGCCCGGGACCTGCGGGCGCTGCTCGACGACGAGGAACGACGCAAGGAGCTGGCCCGGCGTGGTGTGGCACGGGCCAAGGAGTTCACCTGGGAACAGAGCGCCGAGGCGCACCTCCAGGCTTGGCAGCGTGCAGCGGTGGTCTCCGTCGCCTGACGGATTGTCGAGGGCCGTTGAGGGGAGAACCTCCCTTGCGGCCCTCCCGGGGGGGCATTGTGTTGATCGCGTCTGGGCCCGGGTCCTGTCGCGGCGTCGCGCCGCGTCTGTCAGTATGACTCCCGTCTCACAAGATCCATCGTTTCCGTCACATCGAGATCCTTCACCTTGACCCGAGAGAGTCCTGTGCCCAGTTTGTACGCGGTGATCCCCGCCGGGGGCAGCGGTACCCGTCTGTGGCCCCTGTCCCGGGCCGCGCATCCCAAGTTCCTGCACCAGCTGACCGGTACGCCTCGGTCGTTACTGCAAGCCACCCGGGACCGGCTGGTACCCCTGTCCGGACCGGATCGGATCTTCGTGGTCACCGGGGTGGCCCATGCCGCCGCTGTGGCCCGGCAGTTGCCTGAGGTACCCGAAAGCAACATTCTCGTCGAGCCGTCGCCACGTGACTCCTGCGCCGCGATCGGACTCGCCGCCGCGATCATCGCCGAGCGGGATCCCACCGGAATCATGGGCTCCTTCGCGGCAGACCACCTCATTCCCGACGTGGAGCCCTTTGTGGCGGTGGTACGCGAGGCGATGGAGGTGGCCGCCGAGGGATACCTCACGACCGTCGGAATCACCCCCACGCACCCGGAGACCGGCTACGGTTACCTCCGCTGCGGCGCCTCATTGAGCATCGGCTCGGCCAAGCAGGTGGAGGAGTTCAAGGAGAAGCCCACCTTAGACGTCGCGCGTTCCTACCTGGAGTCGGGACGGTACCTGTGGAACGCGGGCATGTTCGTGTGGCGGGTGGATGTCTTCCTCGCCGAGCTGGAACGCCAGCAACCCGACCTCCACGCCGGCCTGCTCAAGATCGCGGCGGCCTGGCATACCCCCTCTCGGGAGGAGGTGCTGCACCGGGAGTGGCCTTCCCTGCCCCGGATCTCCGTCGACTACGCCGTGATGGAGGGAGCGGCGGCTGTCGGGCGGGTCGCCACGGTACCCGGCACCTTCCGCTGGAACGACGTTGGTGACTTCCACACCGTGGGGATGACGCTGCCCGCGGACGACGAGGGCAATGTCGTGGTGGGGGACACCGAGGCCCAGGTGCTGCTGCGCGACACCAGAGACACGGTGGTGGTGCCTCGCTCAGGGCGGCTACTGGCCACGCTGGGGGTCCGTGACTTGGTGGTGGTCGACACTCCTGACGCGTTGCTGGTGTGCGCGAGGGAACGTGCGCAGGAGGTCAAGCACTTCGTCGATGCTCTCAAGGAAACCGGCGACACCGCTTACGTCTGACAGCGACTGACAGCGGCCGGAAGCGGTACGCCGCCCATACGCGTCACGCTACGCGCATCACCTGCGGCGGGCGTGACGGCGCAGCGTGAGGGCACGGCCGGCCCGGATGGCCTCTGACCGTGGGTCTCTTATTAACCCATCGGTTTAAGGGCGAATCATCCGGCGCGGTCCGTGCCCCTTCGTCGTCCTTCGGCATGGACGCCCTTGAAGCGCCCGTGAGGAGGCGGCCAGGCTCTTGTGGCGTACCCATTCCGGCCAGGTGGCTGATGCCCGACGGTTGCGGCGGAACCATATCGTCGCGGGTCATGCGATGCGTGAACCCGGTTGATCTCACCGTCGGTGTGAATGAGGCCAGCGATCTGCTGCCTGTCCACTCAAGCGAGTTACTGGCGGCCCGAGGCTGGCGACGCGCATTCTGGACCACCCTGGACGAAGGGCCGGTCGAGGAATGCGTCGCGTTACTGGGGCTGCCCGAGGGTGAGGCGGACGACGGGCATTGGCAGGCGGAGCTGCTCTCCGCAGACGCGGGACGTGAGACCGGTCGAACCGAGGACGGGGAGGCGTTGGCCTACCGGGATGGGTACGTCTATGTGTTCGGCTCCCACTTCGGCTCCAAGCGAGGACCACTGCGGCCCCGGCGCGCATTCGTCGCACGATTCCGCGAGGAAGAGGCCATCGCGGGCGTGACACGTCTGGAGGTGGTGCGGAACAAGTTCCGGTTCCATCGCGCCATCAATGACGCGCTCGCCGCCGCGAACATTCAGCCCCTCAAGCCGGGCAGCGAGGTGAACAAGCGCTTCATCGTGGAGACGATCGAACGGGGACGGCAGCGCGGTAAGCGGTGGATCAGTCGAATCACCGAGGGCGATCTGCCGATCAATATTGAGGGGACCGCCTTCACCCCGGACGGCAGTTTGCTGGTCGGGCTGCGGTTCCCGGTGACCGAACAGGGTGAGCCACTGATCATCGAGTTGGCCGATGTGGAGGAGCTGTTCCACTCCAGCGGGTTACCGACGGTGAAACGGGTGTTCCGGCTGACCGGGGTGACTCCACCCGGCACGTTGACCGGGATCCGAGGCATGTCGGTACGGCCGGACGGGACGGTGGACGCCGTGGTGGGGTCGATCGACGCCTTAGGGAAGCGGTCCGTGCTCCTGGACGAGCACCCCGAAGGTGGGGACGTGGAGTGTCGGCACGTGCGGTTCCAGCCACCGGTGAGCGGGGATGCGGTCGAGGCGGAGGTGATCCGCGAGCTGACAGGCTTCCACAACGTGGAAGGTGTGGCCGAAGTGGACGGTGAGACGTACTACGTCACCGACGAGGACCATCGGGTGGCGCTCTGGGTGGCCTGAAGGAGCGACCGGTCGGTCACGAAGCCGGATGACCAACCGCGATGAGTCCGGCGGGGCGGCTGCCAGCCGGCGCGCCGAACAGGGCCAGCGCCGGCTCAGGCCACGGCCCGACCCACGGAACCCACCGGCTCCCCAAGCCCGCGGCGGCGAGGGCTGTCAGCAGGCGCTGCACCAGGGACCCAGTGGTCAGATAGGTCACCGGATCGTCGTCCCGCGCTCCCGGCGGCAGCAGGGGTACGCCCAGCAGCGGTGCGGTACGCCACGCTGGATCGTCGGGGAACCCGGCGTCGCCGAGCGTGAGCAGCAGCTTCTCCCGTACGGTCACCGCGATCACGTCCAACCCCACTGACCGTGCCGATTCGGTGAGCAGAGCCGAATCGACCGCTTCGTCGGTGAACTGCTCGGTGGCACCCGCCAGACGCAGGACCTCTCGGCGGCCGGCCGCCCAGGCCTCCCTGGTGCCCAGGGCGAACATGTCTCCCTCGCCCGAACGGACCAGCGCCGCAGCTCCCGGACCGTCCGGAGTCGGGTCCGCATCGGGGGACGACGGGGTAGACGACCAGGTGGCGGCCAGGTCCAGGCCACGGACCACCGCGACCGGGACCCCGCTGAGCTTCCCCTTCACCAGGTCGGCCGCCGCGGCGAGTTCATCGATCACCGCGGTCTGTGTCATGTGGAGCTCGTTGCCGTAACGGTCGATGCGGCCCCGATGGTCCAGGAGAGGGGAGATCCCAGCGGCACCGATGGCGGTGTCCACCAGACCGATCCGCCACGGCCGCCCCATGGTGTCGGAGATGATGACCGCGACGTCGACGCCGTACCGGTGACGCAGCTGCTGTCTGAGGCGTCGGGCCGAGGCATCGGGGTCGACCGGCAGCAGCACCAGCCAGCCTCGATCCACATTGGAGGTGTCGATCCCCGCGGAGGCGAGGACCAAGCCGTGCCGGGTCCGCACAATGCGGGTGGTGCCGCGTCGCGCCACCTCCGCGACCGCTTCAGCGCTGATCGCTTCCTGCCGCGCCGCCTCGGCGGCCACCGGATCGTCTGGGACGCGAAGCAGCCGGCCCTCGGCCTTGCTCACCACCTTGCTGGTCACCACCAGCACATCACCGTCGGCCAGCCAGGGGGCTGCGGTACCGATCAGGGCGGCGAGATCGTCACCGGGGCGTACCTCGGGGAGGCCGGTGACCGGCAGGACCTCCAGCCGTCCGGACAAGGCGGGCCCGAAGGAGTCGGTGCCGGGACCGGGGTGGTCCCTTCTGGGCTGGTCGCTGGTCATGACGCTAGGCCGGCGAGGGCGACGGCGTCGGCCACCATCCGCGCGGTCTCGGCCTCATCGGTCATCCACAGCGGACGCGCCAGAACGGTCACCCCCGGCACCTCGGTCTCCGCGTCCACGCTGTCCACCAACCAGCCGTCGAGCAACCCGCCAGCGGAACGCGCGCCATACATCTGACCGACTCCCTCCGCTGACACCTTGACATCAAGGGCGGCCAGGCACCGGTCGGCCATTCCTCGCACGGGAGCGTCACCGATGATCGGGGAGAAGCCGATCACAGGGGCGTTACCGCCGCGTACCGCCTCCGCGATCCCGCTGATGGCCAAAATCGGTCCGATGCTGACCACCGGGTTGCTGGGGGCGATCAGGATAAGGTCGGCCTCCGCGATGGCGTCGAGGACTCCGGCGGCGGGCTTGGCTTGATCGGCGCCGACAAAGACGAACCGTTCAGCGGGCAATGACGCGCGGTGGCGTACCCACCATTCCTGGAAGTGCATCGCCTGACCGCCGGTGACCACGTGGGTCTCCACGCGATCGTCGGTCATCGGGAGCAGCCGGATCCCGGGCTTCCACCGCTGACAGAGCGCCTCTGTCACCGCCGACAGTGGATAACCGGCCGCGAGCATGCGGGTACGAATCAGGTGGGTGGCGATGTCACGGTCGCCTAACCCGAACCAGGTCGGCTCGGCACCGTAGCGCGCCAGCTCTTCTTTGACCACCCAACTTTCATCCCGACGTCCCCAACCGCGTTCGGGATCGGCCCCGCCGCCCAAGGTGTACATGACACTGTCAAGATCGGGGCAGATTCGCAGGCCGTGGATGACCAAGTCATCACCGGTATTGACAATCGCGGTCACCTGGTGATGATTTTCGGCCCAGGCGCGTACTCCGAGGAGGAAGCGAGCCCCGCCGATGCCTCCGGCGAGTACGACGATACGCATTCCGCCATTCTTACCGATGAGTTTTTGCGCGACGCGCGGGACCGCTGTACCCGCATGTAATAGCCGGATGAGTCTAGGCTCGGCAGGGACAGAACCGGCTGTAACTGACACACCGCTACCCAAGGGGGAGCTGTGACCACCCAGACGACGGCCGAGGAGCAGACGGCCAGTCAGCACACCAAACCACTCCGGTCATTCATCGCCATCGTGGCGCTTGCGGTTACGGGCATCATGCTGTTGCTGGCGTTGGCCGACTGGCTGCTGCCGCCGGCCGACGCGTTGTCCTTTACCGATCGCTCGTACCTGAGCTTTTCTCAATTTGTGAGCGTCCCGATCATCGCGTTGCCGGTGATCGCGGTCCTGGTAGCGACGCATGTGTCCCCCGTGCTTCCACAGGGTCGGGCCATCGCCCTCATTGCGCTGGTGGAGTACGGCGTGGCGGCGCTGTGCGGTCTGATCAGCGGGATCATGCGCCTGACCTTCACGCTTGACGAAGGGGACCCGGTCCCTAGTGGGAATCCGTCCAGCGTGTTCACCCAAGCTCCCAACCCGCAGCTGACCCGGATCGCCATCGAGGATCTGCTGCTCAACCTCAGCAAGCTTGCCCTGTTGGTGGCCGCAGCGCTGGTCACGGCGCGGGTCTTCCTGAAGCTGGCATCGGCTGCTCGCCCAGCTGCCCAGATGGGTGGGTACGGCCAGAGTCAGTTCGCCGGTTTCGGACAACCGACCTTCGGGCAGGAGGCTCAGCAGGCCGCGTTCGGCCAACCACAGGTTCAGGGAGCGACCGCCGTCGCCGCTCAGGCGGCCTACGGGCAGCAGTACGGCCAGCAGCAGGCGTACGGACAGGCGCCTCAGCAGCAAGCGGGCCAACAGCAAGGGGCTCAGCAGTACGGCCAGCCCGTCTACGGTCAGCAGCAGACCACCTCACCTGCCGGCTACCCCGCGCCGGGAACGCAGCAGGGTGCGGGTACGCCCGGTGCGACCGCGCCGACCTCCGGCGCCCCGGCTGTCGCGCCTACCTCTGGATCACCTGCCGCTCCCACCGCCGGTGCCCCAGGGGCGGGATACACCTACACCCCGGGCACCCTCCCCGGTCAGGGCGTGACGAGCACCCCGACCGCCGGGGCCTCTTCGTGGGCGCCCACACCGCAGTATCCCGGTCAGCAAGCCCAGCAGAGCCAGCAAGCGCAGGCGGGGCAAGCCACTCAACCCGTCGCGGGTCAGCAGGCCCCGAGCTGGTCGCCGACGCAGCCTGTCGGATCGGCGCACCAGTCAGGCTCCTCACAGCCGGGTTCGGGACAGACCACGTCGTCGCCGAGTACGGCCGCTTGGCCTCCGGCGCCGGGACAGGAGCAGCGGTCAAGCAGCGTCGATGAGGCGCAACGTACTCAACTGATCCGACCCGAGGTACGGCAGCCCGCCGAGCAGCGGGATTCCTCGAATGAGGAGACCCAACGGCAGTGGAGCGGCGGCAGCGCCTGACCCGACATCTCGCCACACCGAGCCGGGGCCGGCGCCACGGTACGCGGTGAACGGCCTGACAAATCAAGAACGATGACTCGAGAGTGACGACCGACGCATCCGGGGCGGCTGTCCGTGGATGGCCGCCCCGGGCCATGACGGCGCACTACGCTCGTGTCATGCCGTCTGGGACCACAGCTTCCGCCCTGCGCCGTGCTCTGCGTCGCGCCAGTGACGGGCGTTCACTGACCGTGGACGAGGCCGTCACCCTCCTGAGCGCTCGGGGCGCTGCACTGGATGAACTCCTCTCTATCGCGGGGCGGGTTCGAGACGCGGGACTGGCGGACACCGGGCGGCCAGGGGTGATCACGTACTCCCGGAAGGTGTTCATCCCGCTGACCCGGCTGTGCCGGGATCGCTGCCACTACTGCACCTTCGCCACCGTCCCTGGGCGCCTGCCCGCGCCGTACCTGGAACGCGATGAGGTGCTTCAGATCGCTCGTCAAGGCGCGGCTGTGGGGTGCAAGGAAGCGCTGTTTACCCTGGGGGACCGCCCTGAGGCGCGCTGGTCGGTGGCCCGGCAGTGGCTGGAGGAGCGGGGTTATGAGTCCACGTTGGACTATCTGCGGGCCTGTGCGATCGCTGTGCTGGAGGAGACAGGCCTGCTGCCGCACCTCAACCCTGGGGTTCTCAGCTGGGAGGAGCTGAGCCGGCTGCGGCCGGTGGCTCCGAGCATGGGGATGATGCTGGAGACCACGGCGGAGCGGCTGTGGTCACAGCCGGGAGGTCCGCACTACGGGTCCCCGGACAAAGAACCCCGGTTACGGCTTCGGGTGATCGCGGACGCGGGACGGGTGGCGGTCCCGTTCACCACCGGCATCCTCATTGGAATCGGTGAGACACCCACCGAACGGGTCGAGTCGCTGTTCGCGCTGCGGCGGCTGGCCAGGGAGTACGGCCATATCCAAGAGGTCATCGTCCAGAACTTCCGCGCCAAGCCCGACACGGCGATGCGGAATGTGCCCGATGTGGACATCGTCGAACTGGCGGCTACGGTGGCGGTGGCCCGGCTCATCCTGGGGCCGGGGATCCGGTTGCAGGCTCCCCCCAACCTCATCGGTGACCAGTACGAGCTGCTGATCCGGGCTGGGATCGACGACTGGGGCGGGGTCTCCCCGGTCACTGCTGATCATGTCAACCCCGAACGTCCGTGGCCGGCGATCGAGGAGTTGGCGCGCCACACCCAGCAGGCCGGCTTCCGGCTTGCGGAGCGGCTCACTATCTACCCCGAATACCTGCGGGGTGACCGAGAACGGTGGCTTGATCCACGCTTGGCCGGCCATGTTGACGCCCTCGCCGACCCGGTCACCGGGCTGGCCATTGAGGGGGTACGCCCGTCAGGGCGGCCCTGGCAGGAGCCGGATGACCTCTATACCCGTGGCGGCCGGACGGACCTGAACGTCACCATCGACACCGCGGGTCGCACCGCCGACCGTCGAACGGACTTCGACGTGGTCTACGGCGACTGGGAGCTGGTCCGCGAGGCGGCGGAGCGTACCGCGGCCGCGGGAGCGCGCGTACCGTCCCGATTGGACAGTGAGGTCCGGGCTGGGTTGCGGATCGCGGCCGAGAATCCCGCCGCGCTGCTGGCGGAGCGGCACGAGCCAGCCGCGTTGGCGCTGTTCACCGCTGACGGCCCCGCCCTGGACGCGCTCACCCAGCTCGCCGATGAGCTGCGCCGTGATGTCGTTGGTGACGAGGTGACCTATGTGGTCAACCGGAACATCAATTTCACCAACGTCTGCTACGTAGGCTGTCGGTTCTGTGCGTTCGCGCAACGGGAACGGGACGCGGACGCCTACCGGCTGTCGGTGGAGGAGGTCGCGGACCGGGCCCAGGAAGCGTGGGAGGCGGGCGCGACCGAGGTCTGCATGCAGGGCGGTATCGATCCTGCGTTGTCGGGTACCGCGTACGCCGATCTCGTCCGCGCCGTCAAAGCGCGGGTGCCGCAGATCCATGTGCACGCTTTCAGCCCGATGGAGGTGGTGACCGCCGCGAACCGGGCTGGGATGTCGATCCAGGCTTGGCTGGAGATGGTCGCCGATGCCGGGCTGGACACCATACCGGGGACCGCGGCGGAGATTCTCGATGACGAAGTCCGCTGGGTGCTCACCAAGGGCAAGCTGCCGGCCTCGACGTGGATTGAGGTGGTGACGACCGCGCACCGGCTCGGGATCCGCAGCTCCTCCACCATGATGTACGGGCATGTTGATCATCCCGGTCACTGGCTTAAACACCTGCGTACGTTGGCGCGGATTCAGGACACCACCGGAGGATTCACTGAATTTGTGGCGCTGCCGTTTGTGCATCACAACGCGCCGCTATATCTAGCCGGGGTGGCGCGTCCGGGGCCGACCTGGCGGGACAACCGGGCGGTTCACGCGATGGCGCGGCTGCTGCTGCACGGCAGGATCGACAACATTCAGTGTTCGTGGGTGAAGCTCGGTGATGAAGGCACGGCCGAGCTGCTCCGGGGCGGCGCCAACGACCTGGGTGGGACGCTGATGGAGGAGACCATCAGTCGGATGGCGGGCTCTCGGCACGGCTCAGCCCGGAGTGTGGAGCAACTGATCCGGATCGCCGAGTTGGCGGGGCGGCCTGCACGGCAGCGAACTACCACCTATCAACGTCTGTGACAGAACGTGGCTGCTAGAGTCACTCGACGTTATGGTCGTTTCGTGGGGAAATGTCCATCGGTTTCGTCGGCGATGTGACCGCGGAGGTGGGGCGGACCGGACGGGTTGATGGGCGTCCCGTGATCGGGGCTATTTAGCAGGTTCGGCTTGACGACGCACGCATTACACGCGTGTAATTTCAACGGGGGTCGTGTCAGACACCGGACAATACGGACGTTTGTGCACTGATGAAACGCGGTACTCAAGACGCGTGCGCGTCGATCAAGCCTTCCGCGTGGGGGGTGCGCACCGGCGTTCGACCGGTGCCAGAGAAGGAGGCGTGCTGATGGATAACCAGCGGCTCCTGGCCAACCTGTTGGGGAATATGCCCGAATGGCAGGAGCGGGCGCTGTGTGCGCAGACCGATCCGGAGGCCTTCTTTCCGGAAAAGGGGGGATCGACGAGGGAGGCAAAGCGGATCTGCCTGCGCTGTGAAGTGCGCGCCGAGTGCCTGGAGTACGCGTTGATGCACGACGAGCGGTTCGGGATCTGGGGTGGGCTGTCAGAGCGCGAGCGCCGTAAGCTCAAGCGCCGCGCCGGTTGACGCCCAAGGCCTGTGGCACTTCACCGTGAGCGTTGAACCCATGACCCGTGACGTAAAAAGTAGAAATCGTTAAATTCGTTAAATCGCCGGACCGGGGTCCGGCGATTTTAGATCTCTGGATCGACCTCCTCCGGATCCAGGCCGAGCAGATTGGCCAACTGCTCAACCACCACATCATGGATGAGCTCGGCGAGGTCCTCACGACTGACCGCTCGAAACTCCAGAGGGCGCCGATAGAGCACGATGCGGGGAGCCACCCCTCGCTGGCCTGGACGCCCGGGGAGCAGCCGCGCCAGCGGCACCTCGCCGTCCTCCAGGACATCGGAGTCATAGACGTTGAGTTCCGGTGGAACATCCTCGACCGCGAACTCAATCCCAGCCAGCTCTCGGGCCCAACGACTCTCCAGGCCCTCGACCGCGTCCAGGACAAGGTCATCAAACATCTCCGCCCGAGACCGGGACAGGGGCACCGTGGCAGGCACCAGCCGGCCACGCAGCCCACGACCTCGACGGTCGCGCCGAGGCCTGCCGCGGGGGCGGTCACGGGAGGGACGTGGTGACGGGTTCACGTGGCCAGATTAGCGCTGAGACGCCGTTCAGTAGAGGACCCCGACCGGGAGGCTGTGCTTGTTATGGGAACATCACAGTCTGCGCACAACTATTTGTCCGGAATCGTCAGAGAAGCTCTCGGCGTCGTTTCTGAATAACGGCGTGTCGCACGGTACCCAGATGAGCGTGACGGCGCAGAGCGATACCGTGATCTGCTGTGAGGTCACAACGGCGCTGCTCCCGTAACGGTTGCCCCAACCCGGCCGTCGCCACATTGACCTACGTGTACGCGGAGTCCACAGCGGTGGTCGGCCCATTGGCGGCGTTCGCGGAACCGCACTCCTACGATCTGTGCGAGCAGCACGCGCGTCGGCTCACGGCGCCACGAGGATGGGAACTGGTCAGGCATGAGGGCGAGTTCGTCGCGCCCACGCCCACCACGGATGATCTGGTTGCTCTCGCCGACGCGGTCCGGGAGGCCGCCCGACCACTGAGTACCAACACCGCGCGGGAATCAACAGCACAGCACGTAGGGCGTCGTGGGCATCTACGGGTGATCCCCCCACCCGGTGCCTGATACCGGGCCGGCCGTGATTACACGTTCGCTGTCCTGGGAACCACGGCAGGAATCGCCGACAGGCGATCATCGATGAATGTCGTACGGCGGAGGGAGTGGAAACGAGGCATATGGATATCCGTCCAGGGGACGGACTCTGCGTTCCGGGCTTGGCCGTGGAATGGCCGTGCCCGTGAATGTCACTTTGGCCCAGTAGGCTGCGACCCATCCGCTGGAGGGCCGCGGCACCGGCCCAACCCAGTGCCAGTCCGAGCCTCTAAGGAGCACTTCGTGGTGTCCGAGTCCGCCACTTCCCCAGTCGGTCGCGGTGACGCGCTGGCCGGCATCGTCAAGGCCTACGACGTCCGCGGTACCGTACCCGACCAGCTCAATGAGGACATCGCCCGCGCTATCGGAGCCGCCTTCGTCCGGGTGCTGGCCGCCGAGGGGAAGGTCCCGCGGGTCGTGGTCGCCCACGACATGCGGGCATCCTCGCCTGGTCTGGCCGCGGCGTTCGCCGCCGGAGTGACCGGTGAGGGCGTCGATGTCATCGACGCCGGGCTGGCCTCCACCGACCTGCTGTACTTCGCTTCGGGGCACCTGGACGTCCCCGGCGCCATGTTCACCGCCAGCCACAACCCCGCCCAGTACAACGGCATCAAACTGTGTCGCGCTGGGGCCCGTCCCATCGGGCAGGACAGTGGGCTAGCCGACATCCGCGACCTCGCGGGCGACATTTTGGCCGGCCGAGCCTCAAGTAGTGGGCAGAAGACAGGCAGCGTGGAGCCACAGGACCTGCTGACCGCGTACGCCTCTCATCTGCGGACCCTGGTGGATCTGACGGGAATCCGTCCGCTGAAGGTGGTGGTCGACGCCGGTAACGGCATGGCTGGCTACACGGTCCCCGCGGTGTTGGGAGACGCGAAGTTGTCGGCGTTGCCGCTGGAGATCGTGCCGCTGTATTTCGAGCTGGACGGCACCTTCCCCAACCATGAGGCCAACCCGCTGGTGCCGGACAATCTGGTCGACCTTCAGGCGGCGGTTCGCGCCAACGGCGCCGACATCGGCCTCGCCTTCGACGGCGACGCCGACCGGTGTTTCGTGGTCGATGAGCGTGGTGAGCCGGTGCCACCCAGCGCGATCACTGCGATGGTGGCGGTGCGGGAACTGGCCAAGCACCCGGGCGCCACGATCATTCACAACTGCATCACCTCACGCGCGGTGCCTGAGATCGTCGCCGAGCACGGCGGCACGCCGGTGCGGACCCGGGTCGGACATTCATTCATCAAGGCTGAGATGGCCCGTACCGACGCAGTATTCGGCGGCGAGCATTCCGCGCACTACTACTTCCGGGACTTTTGGTTCGCCGACACCGGCATGCTGGCTGCGATGCACGTGCTGGCCGCGCTCGGCAGCCAACCCCGGCCCTTGTCGGCCATCGTGGCGGAGTACACCCGCTACGTGGCCTCCGGGGAGATCAACTCCACGGTTACCGATCAGCGCGGGCGGCTGGCCGCGGTGGAGGAGAAGTACGCCGGGGCCGAAGGCGCCACGATCGATCACTTGGATGGTCTGACCGTGCAGTTCACCGACGGGAGCTGGTTCAATCTGCGCCCCTCCAACACCGAACCGCTGCTGCGGCTCAATGTGGAGGCGCCCAACGCTGACCGTATGGCGCAGCTGCGGGACGAGGTCCTGAGTGTGGTGCGTGCCTGATGGACCCCAAGCTGCTGGAGATTCTGGCTTGCCCGGATACCCACCACGCGCCGCTACGGTATGACGAGACGGCGCAGACCCTCACCTGCACCCAGTGCCATCGGGTCTTCCCCATCCGGGACGGCATCCCGGTGCTCCTGCTGGATGAGGCCCGACCTGGTGAGCCGACACACGCGGAGGACAGCCGGTGACGACTGTGAATGGTGACGCCGGAGTCAGCGGACACCGCTGGGTTAATGAAGCGTTACTGGACGATCCTCAAGGATTGGAAGAAGCCGATCCCGGCATGATGCTGCGTGCCCTGGCCTCGGCCGGTGCCCAGGTCAGGGAGTCCATGGCTTTGACCGCGGAGGCGGACCTCAGCTCGCTGTCGGAGGAAGGCCGCCCTCGTGCGGTTGTGATCGCCGGAGTGGGAACCGCCGCGCGGACCGGGGATGTGCTCGCCACCGTCGCCGGTCCTCGGTGCCCGGTTCCGGTGTTGTCACACCGGAGCGCCGGCGTACCCGGATGGGTCGGGGCGGGTGACGTGGTGATCGCGGTGTCGGCCTCAGGCCGTAGCCCGGAGGCGCTGGCCGCGGCCGCCGCCGCGGCACGGCGGGGCGCTCGGCTGGTGGCGGTGGGCGCCCCTAACAGTGAACTGGCCGCTTTGGCGGAGCGGGCCCGGGCGGTGTTCGTGCCGGTACCGCGGCGGGCACCGGCGCGGGCCAGCCTGTGGGCGTTAACGGTTCCCGTGCTGCTGGCCGCCCGCGCTTTGGGAATGATCCGACTGGCTGAGGCGGATTTGGTGGAGACCGCGGCGCGGCTGGACCGAGAGGCTGAACGGTGCCGCCCGTCCGCCGAGTCGTTCGTCAACCCAGCCAAGTCACTGGCGTTGAATCTGGCTAACTCCATCCCCGTGATCTGGGGCAGCTCTCCGCTGGCCGCCGTCGCCGCGCGCAGGTTCGCCGACACCTTGTCGACCAACTCCCGCTACCCCGCGGTGGCGGGATCGCTCGGTGAGGCGGGGCGCGGTCGGGTCGGTCTGCTCGATGGGGTGTACGGCGGGCTGGCCGAGTCTGAGCGCGACATCTTCGCCGATCCCGAGGAAGGGCAGAACGAGATCACCCGGCTGCGGTTGATCATTCTGCGGGACGACGGCATGGACGACGAGGAGGCCCGCCTCAGCGGGGGAGAGCCAGCGGCGGTGGAGGCCCGCCGCGCCGCTGCGGTCGCCGAGCTGGCGGAGCGGCGCGGAGTGCGGTGCACGGTGGTGGCGGCCGAGGGGGTTTCCCCGCTGGAACGGTTGGCCTCCCTGATCGCGGTGCCCGACTTCGCATCGGTCTATCTGGCGATCGCGCACGGATTCGATCCGATGGCGGTCCCCGCGGTGACCGAGATGAAAGAGCTGTCCATGCCACGGTTGCCGGGCTGAGAAAGCTGGGTATGCCATGAGCGCCTCAGGCGGAACCAAGGCGATCATCGCCGCACTGTTGGCGAATCTCGGTATCGCGCTGACCAAGTTCATCGCGTGGGGATTGACGCGGTCGTCCTCGATGCTCGCGGAGTCGATTCACTCCTTGGCCGACTCCGGCAATCAGCTTCTCCTGCTGATAGGAGGGCGTCGAGCACAACGGGCCGCGACACCGCAGCATCCGTTCGGGTACGGTCGGGAACGCTACATTTACGCGTTCATCGTCTCGATCGTGTTGTTCACCGTGGGCGGCCTCTTCGCGCTGTACGAGGCCTACCACAAGCTCAGCCACCCCGAACCCATCGAGTCCTGGCACTGGGTGCCGGTGGCGGTGCTGATTGTGGCGATCACCCTGGAGAGCTTCTCGTTCCGGACGGCGATCAAAGAGTCCAACGCGATCCGGAACGGTGCCTCGTGGGTGCGGTTCGTGCGGAGCTCCCGCTCTCCAGAGTTGCCGGTGGTGCTTCTGGAGGATCTGGGCGCCCTGCTCGGGTTGGTCTTCGCGTTGTTCGGCGTGGTCATGACCCTGATCACTCACAACGGCATCTGGGACGGTGTGGGCACCGCCGCTATCGGGGTGCTCCTGGTGGTGATCGCGATCATCTTGGCCATCGAGATGAAGAGCCTGCTCATCGGCGAAGGGGCCACCCCTGAGGACGCTCGGGCTATCGAACAGGCCATCCTCGCGGGCGGCGAGGTGGAGCGCATCATCCACATGCGCACCATGCACCTCGGGCCGGAGGAGCTGCTGGTCGCGGCGAAGATCGCCGTCCGCCACGATGACACCGCCGAGGTGGTCGCGCGCAGCATCGACGCGGTGGAGACGCGGATCCGGACGGCTGTGCCGATTGCCCGAATTATTTACCTGGAGCCGGATCTGTACAGCGCTGAAAAGATCAAGTCTGCGTCAGTGGAGTCGGGTTCCGATCCTCACTGAGCAGCACACGAGCCGTGGTCCATGACCGGCGGACGTGAAAGGGAACGGCCAGCATCGCCGCACCTGAGGCGGGGGCGAAGCGTGACGTTAGTCTGCCGGTCATGGAGTTGCTCACGAACGAAATCCGGCCGTACGCGTGGGGGTCTCGTACCGCCATCGCCGCCATTCAAGGACGGCAGGTGCCGAGCGCCGGGCCGGAGGCGGAGTTGTGGATGGGAGCCCATCCAGCAGCTCCCTCACGGCTGACAAGCAGCGGTCAGCCCTTGAACGAGGCGATCGCCGCGGATCCCGAGGGCATGCTGGGGGCCAAAACGGTCGGAGAGTTCGCGGCGCGACTGCCATTTCTCCTTAAGCTCCTCGCCGCTGACCAGCCGCTCTCGCTTCAGGTACATCCCACAGCCGATACGGCACGGCGCGGGTTCGAGGCCGAGGAGGCGGCGGGAATACCTGTGGATGCCCCCGAACGTAACTATCGCGACCCACACCATAAGCCGGAGCTGCTGGTGGCGGTCAGCGATTTCGAAGGACTGTGCGGGTACCGGGCTCCCGAGGAGACTGGGGTTCTCCTGTCCAAACTGCAGCTTCCGTCGCTCGAGCGGATCATAGGGGTCATAGCACGGGATGTAGGCGGGTCAGGGATAACGCTGGCGACCGTCACCCGCGCTTTGCTGGCCGCTCCCGCGGAACGGCGCGCCATTCTGGCGGAGGAGGTGAGCGCCGCAGCCGCTCGTCGAGTGGACACGGTTCCGGAACCGGCCGCTACTGCGTACCGGCTGGTGACGGAACTCAGCAAGTACTACCCCGGCGACGTGGGCGTGCTGTCTCCGCTGCTCCTCAACCCGGTACGCCTGTCGCCTGGGGAAGCCATCTACATCCCTCCAGGGACCCCGCACGCCTACCTGCGGGGGGTCGGGATAGAGATCATGGCTGCCAGTGACAACGTGCTGCGGGGTGGGATGACCAGCAAGCACGTCGATGCGTCTGAGCTGTTACGGGTCGTGGACTACTCGATATACGAGGAGCCGGTACTTCAGCCCACGCCGGTGGCCCCAGGGGTGGTGGAGTGGCCAACACCGGTGCGGGAGTTCCGGCTGCGTCGGTTCAGGGTGGGGGGCCTGTACCCCACGATCTCTCTGCCGACCGACGGGCCTCAGATCGTGTTTTGCCTGTCCGGCCGGGTACGGGCCGATGACGGCGCCGGTGAGGTACTCCTTGGCCCGGGTGAGGCCGCGTTCGGCGCCGCACGCGACGACGGTCAGCTGACCCTGACAGGGTTCGGGGAGGTTTACCAGGCCACCACCGCTGTGTAGCGAGGGGTAGCCGTACCAGCTCCGCGTCGCTGCTACCTGCGGTGTCGTGTGACACGGGAAGAAAACAGTAGGTGTGGAATGCCGCAGACGCACACGAGGCGGACAGGTTTGCCTGTCCGCCTCGTGCATCCCCCCGGTTGTTTTCCCCCGCGCGTGGCTCGGACCTTCGTCGCGATGACACTGCGTACTTAGAGAGTCACACCGTGCGGAGATCTTGTCAAGAGAAACGGAGAATTTTTGTTATTCGGACATTTCGCATTCGGGTAGTAATGGGGGTATTGGGAGCTCTCGACCCAAGGCTGCTTCGACGCCTTGGTGGGGCGTGACGGTAGACAGGCGGCGCGTTACCGGACTGTCTGACAGGTGGGCGTACGCATGGCCTGCCCCGGTGCGGGCGCGGGAGAGAGTCCAAGTATGAGCTGGGCTTGGTGGTTCGGGTCGCAGGCGCGGATCCGTGGGGAAGCCGGTCCGTCTGAGGCATGTGGCGCGGGTGGGGCGTGGCGAGGAGCGATGCGGTCTGCGCTGTTTCGGCTCCACAAGGTGGCCGGGTACGCCGCGGGAACCGCAGGCTGTGCGAGTGTGCCGATCCGGCGCCTGACGTGAGGGGTCGGTGGGCGCCGGTGACAGGGCGTGGGACCGTCAGTGGTAGAGAAGTAGTGCAGCTCGCGGCTTTAACGGCTTCTAGTGGGGTACAGGGCCCTGAATGACGTCCTGAGAACCTTCCATCGGTATTAATGTATGGAAGCGAGGGCGGGAACGGTTCAGAAGCGGCCGAGCAGAATCGTGACCTCCTTGATAAAGGAGGGTTCCGTACGTCACCTCCGGTTTTTATGGTGGTGCACGGAAGCTGAACGGTTTCTATGTGTTGACAATGCGGTGCGACGCGGTGTTATGGCTGTTACTTTCTCTGATCCGTCTACCAAATGGTTTTCTCGGGCGTCAGATGGGGCGGATTTCAACACGTAGAGGATGAGAAAAACGATCGCCTTAGTGAACCGAAGGCACGGCGGCGTGGCCACCGCGGAAGGCGCCCTGAATGTGTCCGTTATGTCGCTATAGTGGGCTTCTTGATGTTCGCGCGAATGTCGATATTCGTTGATCTGTAATTTTTTGGAGATATGGGGCATGGGGTGCGCTTCTGTGGGGCCACAGTCCGTGAGAAGGGCGCCAAAGACGCGATCGTCGCTCAGGGCGCCCATCTGCGTTTTCTGGATGAGCCGGTTCAGTACGGATTCCTCAATCGTCGTGCGCCGTCGGTTACATTCCGAATACAGCCTCACGAACTGGTGTCTCCTCACTATTTTTGTCACGGCGCGGGTGTGGGTCAGTTCGTGATAACCGGCCCACACCCGTAATCAGTTAGCTCGCGCCCGGCGATGTGAGCGATAGGCGGCCACCTGATGACCCTGCCGATCTGGGGTTTTCCGTGTTACACGGTGGTCGCCAGGGTAAGCGCGACTGACCATGAAGCGGTGCTGGGCCCGGCTTCAGCGACATCGCTTACGCGTACCCACCCCGTCAACTTCGGGCCTCGATATCCCGCCTCGGGGATTCTGGGCGTCGATGTGTCGCGCTCATCGTTGAATAACACGCTGGGTGGCGCCTGAGGACTATGGGGCATGGAGAACGTCTGTGACGCCTCAGTCCATCAACGACCGAGAAGCTGGTACTTAGCCTCGGTGCGACGCTTGTGCGGCTCCCACCACCATGTGTTGTTGCGGTACCAATCAATAGTGGCGGCCAACCCTGATTCCAGATCGGCGTACTGGGGACGCCATCCCAGCTCATTGCGCAGCTTGCTGGAGTCGTTGCTGTAGCGCAGGTCATGCCCCGGACGGTCGGGGACCAGGTCGTAGGCGTCCGTCGGCTGTCCCATCAGCTGCAGGATCAGCTCCAGGATCTCGCGGTTGCTGCGTTCGTCACCGGACCCGATCAGGTACGTCTCTCCGATGCGTCCGCGCTCCAAGATCAGGTGAACCGCCGCGTTGTGGTCATCAACGTGGGTCCATTCTCGGACGTTCTGGCCGGATCCGTACAATTTGGGGCGCTCGCCTATCAGCACATTGGTGATCTGACGCGGGATGAATTTCTCCACATGCTGATACGGCCCGTAGTTGTTGGCGCAGTTCGACAGGGTCGCCGCGACACCGTAGGAACGCACCCACGCGCGTACCAACATGTCAGAACTGGCCTTGCTCGCCGAGTATGGGCTGGAGGGGTCGTATGGAGTTTGTTCGGTGAACCGCTCATCGGAGTCCAGCGGCAGATCTCCGAAAACCTCGTCGGTGGAGATGTGATGCAGCCGACTACCGTGCCGGCGTACCGCTTCCAGAATACGAAAAGTACCGATGATGTTACTGCGAATGAAAGGCTCGGGGTCGTGTAGGGAGTTGTCCACGTGCGATTCCGCCGCGAAATGGACGACCACATCGGCCTGGCTCACCAACTGGTCGACGAGATCGGTATCGCAGATGTCACCGTGGACGAACGTCACTTGATCAGCCACCGGGTTCAGGTTCTCCCGGTTACCCGCGTAGGTCAGCGCGTCGAGGACCGTGATCTGATAATCGGGATGGTTCCTCACCGTGTAGTGCACGAAGTTCGCGCCGATGAACCCAGCGCCGCCGGTGACAAGCATCCGTCTCATGCCCGGCATCCTACGGGGCAGGTTGGATACCCCGACGAGCACGCGAACCGACCAGGTTGCTCAACTCCTAGTTGCTCAACTTCGCAGCGTCGCCGGATGATACGCCAGGGCCGGGGGGCTCAAGGGTTTCACGTGAGATGAAACTATGGAGCACATGAGAGCACGGGTACTTGTCGTCGACGACGATCCGGCGCTGGCGGAGATGCTGGGCATCGTGCTGCGCAGCGAAGGATTCATGCCGTCATTCGTGGCCGACGGAGAACGCGCGCTCAGTGCGTTTCGAGAGATCCGTCCGGATATCGTCCTGTTGGATCTCATGTTGCCTGGAATGAGCGGCATCGACGTCTGTCGAGCGATCCGGGCGGAGTCCGGAGTGCCGATCGTCATGTTGACGGCGAAGAGCGACACCGTCGACGTCGTCCTCGGCTTGGAATCCGGAGCCGATGACTACGTGATGAAACCGTTCAAACCCAAGGAGCTGGTCGCCAGGATGCGGGCGCGTCTGCGCCGCAGTGAGGACGCCGCTCCTGAGGTGCTCACGATTGGTCCTCCGCATAGCCAGATCACGATCGACGTTCCCGCTCATACCGTCACCCGCAACGGCACCGAGATCAAACTGACCCCCCTGGAATTCGATCTGTTGGTCGCGCTGGCGCGTAAGCCGCGTCAGGTGTTCACCCGTGAGGTGCTCCTGGAGCAGGTCTGGGGATACCGGCACGCCGCCGATACCCGCCTGGTCAACGTCCATGTGCAGCGGCTTCGGGCCAAGATCGAACCGGATCCTGAGCACCCCGAGGTGATCCTGACTGTGCGGGGTGTCGGCTACAAGGCAGGGACGGGATAGGCCGCGACCATGGCTGCATGGCTCCGAGCCCGTCGACATCCCCGGGCCTACCGCCGGTGGGCGCGGGGAATGTCCGGTCGACTGGCGCGGCGGGTTCCTCGTCGTTGGTTCGGGCGGGTGCCGGTCGTGTTCGTGGAGGCAGCGCGTCGAGTTCGTAGTGGCCCGTTGGGCAGAGCGGCTCGAAGAGTGGCCGCCATTCCGGTGATCGCGGTGATGGTGAGGCTGCTGCGCGCCGTGACACGCATGATCACCGGCACCTGGCGCCGGTCATTGCAGCTGCGGGTGGTGACCATCACGCTGGTGATGTCCAGTCTGCTGGTGGCGGCCTTCGGATTCTTGGTGGCCCAGCGCATCACGGCCGGATTAGTGGTCGAAAAACGCGAGGCGGCGCTCGAGCAGCTCCGGCTCGGCCGGGAACACGCCATCCAGCAGCTGGCGACCATGTCCGGGGTGACCGATCCGGAGCTGGACCGCACCGTGGCGAGCATCGTCTCTGACCTGAGTAGCTCCTCTGGTCCGGCCGATGCTTTTGATGTTGTCCTCGTCGCCAACGAACCGGGCGTTCAGATCCCGCCGAAGGCGCTGCCCAATTCCGACGCCTACCAGTGGGTGCCGCCCGAACTGATCGAGGTGGTCCACGGCGACCAGGCCCTGGCGTACCAGTTCATCCGGGCCAACACCGACGGAAACGGGCGGCGTCCCTACCTGGTGGTGGGGGCCCCGGTCCAGCTCGAGTGGGGTCAGGTGGAGCTGTATTACCTGCTCCCGCTGGACGCCGAGAGCGAGGCCGCCGCGCTGGTCCGTAACACCGTCCTGGTCACGGGGACGGCGTTGGTGCTGCTGCTGGCGTTGGTAGCCGGGATCGTCACGCGCCTGGTGGTCACGCCGGTCCGACTCGCCGCGCGGACAGCGGAGCGGCTGGCGGCCGGTCTGCTGCATGAGCGGATGACGGTGCGGGGCGAGGACGATCTGGCCCGGCTCGCAGGCGCGTTCAACGTGATGGCGACCAACCTGCAGCAACAGATCGTGCGCTTGGAGGAGCTGTCCCGACTGCAGCGCCGGTTCACCTCCGACGTCTCCCATGAGCTGCGTACCCCGTTGACGACCGTGCGGATGGCCGCGGAGGTGTTGTACGCGGGACGCGACGACTTCCGACCGGAGGTGGCCCGCAGCGCCGAGTTGCTCTATGACGAGTTGGATCGGTTCGAATCGCTGCTGACCGATCTGCTGGAGATCAGCCGGTTCGACGCTGGCTTCGCCAACCTGGAAGCCGAGACCGTGGATCTGATTCCGATCCTGCACCGTGTCGTTGGCGGCCTGAAGCCATTGGCGGACCGGTTGGGGGTACGCCTGGAGGTGGTCGTTCCTGACACGCCCGTGGTGGCCGAGGTGGATACCCGGCGGGTGGAGCGGATCCTGCGTAACCTGCTCGGGAACGCCATCGAGCATGGAGAACACCGGCCGGTGCGGATGACACTCGCCGCTGACGAGAGCTCCGTGGCGATCACGGTCCGTGACTATGGAGTCGGCCTTAAACCCGGCGAGGAACGGTTGGTCTTCAACAGGTTTTGGCGAGCCGATCCATCCCGGGCGCGGCAGACCGGCGGGACCGGTTTGGGGCTGTCGATCAGCCAGGAGGACGCGCGGCTGCACGGCGGTTGGCTGGAGGCGTGGGGTGCGCCCGGACGCGGCGCTCAATTCCGACTCACCCTGCCGATCGAGGCCGGTGGTCGCTTGGTCTCCTCTCCCTTGCCGTTGGTGCCTGAAGACGCTGACGCGCCGTTGCCGGAAGCAGGGATGGCGGAGCCGGTCCACACAGGGACGCAAGAGCCGGTCGCCGCGGAGGCGCAGGAGCCGGAAAACCCGGAACCGGAATCCGAGGAGGTGTCGACGGATCTGCAAGCGTCGGCGTTGGGGGGCATCAGATCCTCAGGCGGGTCTGGAGGCAGATCCCCGGGCGGATCTGGAATCGCTCGGCGCGAAGCGGGGGGACGGCATGAGTGACACGCTGCGTACCCGATGGTGGCAGGCAGCGCTGCTGACGGTCTGTGTCGGCGTGACCGGTTGCGGTGTCCCTGACTCCGGGCCGCCGGTGGTGCAAGAGAGCATGCCGCAGTCGGGGATCGGTGTGGAGCGGTACGAGGAACCCACCGCCGTCCCCCAACCCACCGATGCCAACACCCCGGAAGAAGCGGTGGAGCTGTACTTCCATGCCGCGACTGGTGACTGGGAGGTGCTTGAGGACCAGGTCTCCCAGTTCATGACCACGGACGGGAGAGCGCAGTGGCAGCCCTCGGAGACCGCCACCATCGTGCGCGTCGATCAGCAGCCGCAGCGGCTCTCCTCCAGCCCGGAAGACGTGTCGGTGCGGGTCACCGGTCAGGTGGTGGGGGAGTACACGAGAACCGGGCAGGTGATCGCGCAACCACCCAGCGAATTCTTCTACGAGTTCCATCTCCGCCTGGAGAGCACCAGAACCGGCGTAGCCTGGCGGATCACTAACCCGCCGCGGGGGTATCTGCTCAGCGTGCGGGCGATGGAGAACGACGACTACTTCGAGCCGATGCCGCTGTACTTCGCCGGCCGTGGTCGCGACATTCTCGTCCCCGACACCCGCTACATGCCCCAGACCCTGGAGTACGCCAAGCGGCGCTCTCTGCTGGTGGAGTGGTTACTGGACGGACCGAGTCCATGGCTGGCCAACGTGGTGGACTCCCGGTTCCCCACCGAGACGCAGTTGGTCGGCAACGTGGTGCTCGACGACCACACCGTCATCGTCAACCTCAGCAGCGAGGCACAGACCGCCGAACGGTACGACCTTCTTTACGCCCAACTGGTCTGGACCCTCAGGCCACTGATCCCAGAGTCACTGGAGATACGGATCGGCAACCGTGCCGTGACGGTGCACGAGGAGAGCCGGCAGCGTCCCGCCGATTACCTGGAGATGAACGCGGCACACCGCGAACCCATGAATGGGTACTTCGTCAACGCAGACGGGAGTGTGGAACCGGAGGCGGAGGACGGGATACTCCCCAACGTGCTGCGCCTGCCATCGGAGGAGGGCGAGGCGATCAACACCTCCGTGGTATCGGCGGCTTTGGATCTTGGGTTGACCAACGCGGCGCTGGTGCGTGACACCGGTGAGGGGCCGCGATTGTGGATCGGCAACGCCTCCCACACCCTGAACCCCGAAGAGGGTGTCGCCTCCTACCGGGAGGTGGATCTTTCCGCCTGGAATCCCCAACGTCTGGGACGACCGATCTGGGTGAGAGGGCCAGCGGACAAGCGCGCTGTCCTGCTGCTGGTCGATGGGCATTTGACGGTGGTCGACGCCGCGACCACACAGGCGCAGCGGGTGTCCATCCCGAGCCTGGACGGGCGGATTGACGCCTTCTCTGTGGCGCCCGACGGGTTCCGCCTCGCGCTGGTCGCGGATGGGCAGATCTACCGGGCGTCGCTGCAGCAGGGTGCTGAACTGGTGGTCGGTGACCCGGAACTGGTTACCCACTTGATCACCGACGCCACGGATGTGGCCTGGAGCCGACAGGACAACCTGGTGATCTCCGGGGTCTACGCCGGTGTGAACGGCCCGATCGCCGGGATCTGGGAGATCACCATCGACGGCGTCTTCCCTAAACCAGTACCGGTCAGCGCCCGGCGGGTGCCTCAAGGGCTGGCGTCATGGACGGACAACCCGAATGCCAGCAGCGTTCGGGGAGCGGTGCTGTTCGAGCAGGATGGACAGATCTACGAGGCGCACTCCGCTGACGTCACCGGCCCCGGGGGACGTCCCACGCCGGTTGAAGGAACTAATCCGTTCTTTCCGACCTAATACTCTTGTCGGAAAGTAGCGAGTACGTCACGCTAAGGGGCGTGCCCTGGCTTGCCCGCTGTGCGCTCGCCCCAGTGGTCGATCTGGTCCTGCCGGTCAGGTGCGCCGGCTGTGACCGCCCGGCCGTCGGGGATCTTTGTGACCACTGCCGTTCGTTCCTGGCGGGGCTTAGCCCCGCAACGGTCAGGCCTGATCCCGCGCCACCCGGCACCCCGCCGTGTATGGCCGGCGCCGAGTACGCCGGACCGCTGCGTGCGCTGATCGTGGCGTACAAGGAGCGGGGCAGGCACCGGTTGGCGACCGTCTTGGGGGAACTGCTTGCCCGGGTGATCCTCGCGGCGGAACCCGCTGCGGAACGGATGGTGCTGGTGCCGGTACCCGCGACCGCCACTGCGGCGCGGCGGCGGTACGGGGACCACATCAGCCGTCTGGCGTACCGGGCCGCCCGGGTGATTCGGCGGCGTGGTCGCCAGGTGACCGTGGTGTCCGCGCTCGCCGCACGGCGCCGTCCCGACTCGGTCGGCATGACCGCAGTGGAACGGGTTCGGACAGCTCAGGAGGGTTTCAAAGTCCGTTCCTGGGGCATGCGCGGATGGTGCGGGAGGGCCATCCGTCGTTCCCAGGCGCTGATCCTGGTTGACGACGTGATGACCACCGGGGCGACCCTGTCGGCCACCGCTGAGGCGCTGCGGGCACGGGGAGCGGAGGTGACCGCCGCGGCCGTGCTCGCGGCGACTCGGCGTATCCGCCGACGGTCGGTTGATCCGGTTTCCCCTGGATAGGGAAGTGCCGAAGGTCCCGGAGCATCCCTTGATCTTCAAAACAGGAGATGACGAAGTGGGGGGTGACGGGATGACCTTGGAGCACTAGCGTCGGAGGCGCAGCCGGATGACTCGCTGTCAAACCGGCGGTAAACCGCAGGGAAACGCGCGAAAGGGGGGTTGACGACTCCAAGAGGCTGCCGACGCCTCGCTCGACCGGCGCGCAGACGCCGCCGAAGTCGAGTCCTGATCCCTCAAAACCACGACATCGAATGTGGGGGAGGTTAGGCGTGGACATTGTCGTCAAGGGTCGTAACGTCGAGGTGCCCGACCACTACCGGGAACACGTCGCCGGCAAGCTCCGCAAGATGGAGCGCTACGACCACAAGCTGATTCGATTCGACGTCGAACTGTTCCACGAACGTAACCCTCGGCAATCTGACTACTGCCAGCGAGTTGAGATCACCTGCATCTCCCGAGGCCCGGTGGTGCGTGCCGAGGCGTGCTCCAAGGATTTCTACAGCGCTCTGGACTTGGCGGTAGCCAAGCTGGAGACCAGGCTGCGGAAAGCCGCCGATCGGCGGCGAGTCCACCGTGGTCGTCGCACCCCAATCTCAGTCGCCGCGGCCACCGCGTCGTCCGTTGACGTCGCACCCGCGCTAGCCACCCGAACCACCCCATCCACTGACGCTGCCTCGGAGCCGGCCGCAGTCGCTGTGGCGACCGCCCCGGAATCGGAGGAGGCCTGGAGCGGCGTCGATGAAGGACCCGGCCGGATCGTCCGGGTTAAAGAACACCCTGCCGACCCGATCACCGTCGATGACGCGCTGTTCCAGATGGAGCTTGTGGGTCACGACTTCTACCTGTTCCAGGACAAGGAGACCGGGAAGCCCAGCGTGGTCTACCGCCGTCGCGGTTATGACTATGGCTTGATCCGACTCGCCTGACGGGTCCACGGTGTCGGCCGCACTGACGGGGCACAGCGTCAGTGCGGCCTTTGCTGGGATGATCGCCTTTGCTGGGATACCCCTTGTCGAGTACGCGCTGCGTGTCCAAGACGTGTTAACTGATCGTCTGGAAGGCGCTCCACCAATCCTCCGCTAAAAGTGCAAACCGGACGTTGTCCACCCGGCCTCCCTCAGCCGCCGGCACCCGTTGTCGCTCCACTCCCTCGTGAACAAAGCCGACTCGTTTAAGGACCTGCTGGGACTTGTGATTGTCCGGCCGGGTGCCCGCTGTCAGGCGAGCTAACCGCAGCGTGGAGAACGCCCAGTGAGCGAGCAGACGCAGCGCCCGGGTCGCAAAACCACGCCCCCGCCATTGCGGGAGCAGGCTGTACCCGACTAACCCTTCACCAGGGAGCATGTTCCACAGGTCGAGGACAAGATCGCCGGCGAAGGCGTCGGTGGCGGCGTCCCGGATGGTGAACATCGCCCGCTCACCCGCTAGCCAGTGACCGGGGGCGAGAAGACAGCGGCGCTGCACCTCCTCCCGGGACAGCGGACGAGGCGGGATCCAGGAGTGAACCACCTCGGGCAAGCTGAGCAGCGTGTACATGTTCTCGGTGTCATCGGGGCCGAGCGGTCTTAAGGTGACCACGCCGTCGCTAAGTGCCCCACCCGGCAAGTCCGGTAGCAGCCTGGGGGATGGCGTGCCGGAGTCGGTCGCCAGCCGACCCCATACCACCTGATCCCAACGGCCCCCATCAGGCAGCCAGCCACCACCCCGCCGGATACCTTCCCGTTGGTAACCCGCCGCGTACGCCACCCGCTGACTGGCGATGTTCGCGTGCTCGGTGGTCACCTCCAGGCGCGCCATCCCGTGCTGGAAAGCCCACTCGGTGATCGTCCGCAGCGCCTCGGTCGCCACGCCCTGCCCTCTGGCCCATGGGGCGGTGAAGTACCCCACGGCCGCCACCTGGGTCGGCCAGTGCACGCTGTGCAGCACGATATGCCCCAGCATGCGGTCGGTGGCGCGGTCGGCGATGCAGAAATCCGCCTCTCCGAACCCCCAGCGGGCCGGCGCGCGTACCTCAATCCAGTTACGGGCAGCGTCGGCGCTGAAGGGGTACTCCAGGTGCGGCAGAAAACGCCGGGTGAGAGGATCCTCACACGCCGCGATCAGATCAGGAACATCGCTGAGTCGCAACTGCCGTAATCTCAGCCGTGCGGTGGTGAGGTCCTGCTGAGGAAACATGCCCACATCGTCCTCCTCGGATGGGCGTCGGGCGTAGCCACGCGATCGGATCATCCCGGATGGATGGGACGCCTGACCGTCCGCCGTACCGGAGTCCACCCCGGCGCATCGCGGCACAGACGCGACCGGTGGTGAGCGGGGTGAGCGTTACCGTGTGGGCGTGGGTACGGCTCAGTTTTCAGCGGAGACCGGGCGGCACGGCGAGTGGGTGCGGCAGAGCAACCGATTCACCGATCGGATCACTGTGGATTCGACGTCACCTCCTGGGGGTGGGCCCGACGAGTACGGGCGCTGGCCGGTGGAGCCAGGCCGGTACCGGCTCGTGGTGTCCCTGGCCTGCCCGTGGGCGCACCGCGCCATCATCGTGCGTCGACTCCTGGGGTTAGACGTCGACGACGTGATCTCCCTGGCCGTGGTGGATCCGATCCGGGATGAGCGGGGCTGGCGGTTCACACTCGACCCCGACGGTCGGGATCCGGTGCTGGGGATTCGGTTCCTCGCCGAGGCCTACCAGGCCACTGATCCAAACTACCGCGGTCGGGTCACCGTACCAGCGATCATCGACACTCTCAGTGGTCGAGTGGTGACCAATGACTACCCCCAGATCACGCTCGATTTCATCACGCAATGGCGGGCGTACCACCGACCGGGTGCGCCGGATCTGTATCCGGAGGCGCTCAGGCCAAAGATGGATGCGTTGATGGAGGAGATCTACCGGGACGTCAACAACGGCGTGTACCGGTGTGGGTTCGCCACGACCCAGGAGGCCTACGAAGCGGCGTACGACCAGCTCTTCGCCCGACTGGATGCGCTGGAAAACCGGCTGTCCCAGCGGCGCTATCTGATGGGGGACGCGATCACAGAGGCTGACATCCGGCTATTTACGACGCTGGTGCGTTTCGACGCGGTTTACCACGGCCATTTCAAATGCAACCGGAACAAACTTACCGAGATGCCGGTGCTGTGGGCCTACGCCCGGGATCTGTTCCAAACCCCAGGGTTCGGCGAAACCGTCGACTTCGATCACATCAAGCGGCACTACTACGGGACGCACGACAAGATCAACCCCAACGGCATCGTGCCCAAGGGTCCGGATCTGTCCGGGTGGACCACGCCGCACGGTCGGGGCTGAACCCGCGAGCCCGCCAGGTGGCTTGGGCTGGTCGAGCCGGACCCGCCAACGACAACGCTGAGTAGTAGGTCACACTCACACGATGATTCGTGATGCGTGATGCCAGGCATGTGATGCCAGGCAGTGGTGCCCTCGATGGGAATCCCACCCTGCGGCGCTCCGTCGGATGAGATGGCCGGGACCGGGCGGTACGCGTCAGCATGGGGTTCTGGAACGCCGGTGGGCCGCCAGGCAGGGGGCCGCGGTCAGCGCACCTGATGCCATGGTCGGCTGAACCGACCGGTTACGCCAGGCGTGTCCGGAGCCTCACCATCCGCGTACCAGGGGAAATTACTGGTCTTTTCGTCAGGTTTCCGGCGGAGGGTGACAGGTTCCCGGGAGGGGCGAATACGATGGTCACCGATGACCGTCCCAGGGAGCGCTACCCGTGTCGATACTCGAAAAGATCCTCCGTGCCGGTGAGGGCCGCCTACTCCGTCGTCTGAAGGCCATCGCCCAGGCTGTCAACTCGATCGAGGATGACTACACCGACCTGACCGACGCCGAGTTGCGTGAGCTCACCGACCGGTATCGGGAACGTCTGGCCGACGGTGAGACGCTCGACGATCTGTTGCCGGAAGCCTTCGCGACCGTACGCGAGGCCGCCAAGCGCACATTGGGCCAGCGCCACTATGACGTGCAGATCATGGGTGGTGCTGCCCTGCACTTCGGCAACATCGCCGAGATGAAGACCGGTGAGGGGAAGACCCTGGTCGCCACCCTGCCGGCGTATCTGAACGCGCTGGCTGGTCGAGGCGTGCACGTGGTGACCGTCAACGACTACCTGGCCCAGCGCGACGCCGAGTGGATGGGACAGGTGCACCGATTCCTCGGCCTGAAGGTGGGAGTGATCCTGCCGCAGATGCCGCCCGCGGCCCGCAAGGAGGCCTACCAGGCCGACATTACCTACGGCACCAACAACGAATTCGGGTTCGACTACCTGCGCGACAACATGGCGATGTCCAAGGAGCAGCAGGTACAGCGCGGGCACTACTTCGCGATCGTCGACGAGGTCGACTCGATCCTGATCGACGAGGCTCGAACCCCTCTGATCATCTCTGGGCCGGCTGAGCAGTCAGCCCGCTGGTACCAGGAGTTCGCTCGGGTGGCGAACCGGCTTCAAAAGGGCGTCGACTACGAGGTCGACCTCGCCAAGCGGACCGTCGCGGTCACCGAGCGGGGAATCGAGAAGGTCGAGGACTGGCTGGGCATAGACAACCTCTACGAGCCCGGCAACACCCCGCTGGTGGGGTACCTCAACAACGCCATCAAGGCCAAGGAGCTGTACCAGAAGGACCGGGACTACATCGTCGCTGACGGTGAGGTGCTCATCGTCGATGAATTCACCGGTCGCATCCTGCATGGCCGCCGCTACAACGAGGGCATGCACCAGGCCATCGAGGCCAAGGAGGGGGTGAGGATCAAGCAGGAGAACCAGACCCTGGCGACGATCACCCTCCAGAACTACTTCCGGCTCTACGAGAAGCTGTCCGGTATGACCGGTACAGCGCAGACCGAAGCCGGCGAGTTCAACCGCGTCTACAAGATGGGCGTGGTGTCGATCCCGACCCACCGGCCGATGATCCGGATCGACCGCCCCGACGTGATCTACAAGACCGAGAAGGCCAAGTTCGAGGCGGTGGTCGAGGACATCGTGGAGCGGCATGAGCGCGGCCAGCCGGTGCTGGTGGGAACCACCAGCGTGGAGAAGAGCGAAATCCTGTCGGCCATGCTCCGCCGCCGCGGCGTCAAGCACTCCGTGCTCAACGCTAAGTACCACGCCAAGGAAGCCGAGATCGTCGCGCAGGCCGGGCGTAAAGGGGCGGTGACCGTCGCCACGAACATGGCGGGTCGTGGTACCGACATTCTGCTGGGCGGTAACCCCGAGTACCTGGCCGCCGCCGAGTTGCGGGCGGCTGGACTGTCTCCTGAGGAGAATCCCGAGGAGTACGCGGCGGCGTGGGAGGATGCGCTGGCGCGAGCCACCAAGGCCTGCGAGGAGGAGGCCGAGGAGGTCATCGCGGCCGGCGGTCTGTACGTGCTGGGCACCGAACGGCATGAGTCCCGGCGTATCGACAACCAGCTGCGAGGCCGGGCGGGACGTCAGGGTGACCCTGGGGAATCCCGGTTCTACCTCTCGTTGGGGGACGAACTGATGCGGCGGTTCAACGCCGCCGCGGTCGAGGGGATCATGAACCGGCTCAACATCCCCGACGACGTGCCGATCGAGTCCAAGCTGGTCACCCGCATGATCCGGAGTGCCCAGACTCAGATCGAGCAGCAGAACGCGGAGATCCGCAAGAACGTCCTCAAGTACGACGAGGTCCTCAACAAGCAGCGTCAGGTGATCTACAGCGAGCGCGCCCGGGTGCTCAACGGCGAGGATATGCGGGAGCAGATCCTCCACATGCTCGACGACGTGATCGAGAGCTACATCCGGGGCGCCACCTCCGAGGGTTACCCCGAGGAGTGGGACCTGAAGACGCTGTGGACGGCTCTCAAGCAGCTGTACCCGATCTCGCTGACGATCGACGACGTCCTCGAAGAGGTCGGCGGGCTGGAGGCGTTGGACGCCGAATACCTGCTGCAACGCGTCAAGGAGGACGCGCACGAGGCGTACGAGCGGCGCGAGAAGGAGCTGGGTCCCGAGGTGATGCGGGATCTGGAACGCGCCGTCCTGCTTCGCGCCATCGACCGCAAGTGGCGTGAGCACCTGTACGAGATGGACTACCTCAAGGAGGGCATCAGCCTGCGCGCGTACGCCCAGCGTGACCCGGTGGTGGAGTACCAACGCGAGGGCTACGACATGTTCCAGCAGATGCTGGAGGGCATCAAAGAGGAGACGGTCGGCCCGCTGTTCCACCTCGAGCTCAAGCAGCCCGAGGCTGCTGCTCAGACCGGTAAGAGCGAGGCGCGGCCGCGGCCGACGCTGGCGGCGCTGCTGGGGTCGCAGCAACCTCAGCGGTTGCAGTACTCCGCCCCCACGATCGACGGTGCGGCCGGCTTCAGTGGGGTCGCGGTCCGGGAGGCGACTCCGACGGCGCCGGCCTTGGGCTTGGACGGCTCCGGTCGCCAGCCGGCTAAGGCGGGGGCTGCCCAGGGCGGCAAGAAAGCGCCGGCCAAGGGTACGCCGGGTCGCGCGGTGAAGGGCGCCAAGGCGCCGAACGTGGCGAAGACATCCGGCAAGCCGGTGAGCCCGGTGCTGGGGCCGGCCACGGTGACGGCGCGGCAGGTGGGGCCGTCTTCTCGGCTCGCGGCCGGGGAGCGGGTCGTCGCGGCGGGGCAGAAGGTCGGGAGTAAGCCGAGCCGGAACGCACCCTGCCCGTGCGGCTCTGGTAAGAAGTACAAGCGGTGCCACGGCGCTCCCGGCAGCGATATCTAAGCCATCTAAGCCCGACATCCCCGGGTATCTGAAGCCGGGGATGCGAGGTAACACCGGCGCTGTGGACGTAGAGGCAGAGGAGGCGGTGGCGTAACTCATCGGCAGCCGCCTATCCATGGATGAGGTGTGGCTCTCGTGGGGGAGCCACACCTCATTTATGTGCATTCGCTTGCCTGTCCACATCAGATGACCTGGAGGAACGTGCACAGCCAGCGGTTGTCGTGAGCCTCCATCCGTAGCGCGATGGCCCAGCTGCGCCCGTGCTGCTCCAGCACCACCGCGGCCTCCACAGCCCGTGGATGGGGTTGGGAGGTACGGATAGTATTGATCTTGATGCGGGGAGTGTTGGGGGCGTTCTGGCTGTTTCGCCGACGCATCGGAACCGGCAACTCGGCCATGAGTCGGCCGTAGCCCGCGGGCGTGCAACAGATGCGGAGCTGCCGGAGCGGGCGCCGCCCCTCCAACACCTCAACGCAGAGCTTGACAAACCCCCGAACCCCGGCCTTGGGGTCAGGCAGAAGACCTTGGGACTGCCGATCTGACGGGTTCCCACGGGTGCCGTCGGAGGTGGAGTTGCGTCGACGTCGCCGGGATAGCGCCTCCCACTGCCCTGATCCGGGCTGCGGACGCTCCCACTCCAAGGGCAGTTCCCGATCCAGCGGCAACTCGACGCCCGGGTCTGGAACGAGGACCAAACGCGCGCGCTCGCGAGGGAGAGCGTCGTCGTAAGGAGGCTCCAGATGTGGCGCCGGGCGTAGCCGCGGGAAGCCGGAGTGGATGGGATCGGCGGCCAGTGGTGCGGTCACGGTGTCTCCTCGGCGTCCGTCAATGCTTGCGTTTGCGCTCGGTTGCCTTCGTTTGCCTAATCCTGTTTGTAGCGGCCACCGGCAAGAGGGTCAAGAAGCTTGCGTTTGCTTTCGTTTGCTTTGGAACAGGCACTTGTGACTTCTATGCTGAGACCGGCAAGAAGTTCATGCCGTCGGCTTCCTGACACGAACCGTCACAGGACGGGATGAGGGTGGGGGCGGTCGCGGTCGCTTGTGATCGCGGCGGACGTCAGTGGGCAGACGCGCGCCAGACGTGGGAGAGCTGTCAAGGCGTCAGAGCTGACGACAAAGGCGCGGGCAAGTCATGCGCGCGACAAGAAAAGGTAAAGTAAAAAAGGGGTATTTAGGACAAATCTTCGTCTATTTCGTCCCGATTTGTTAGTGGATTAGCGCGGATCCACTCCGCCGTCTCCTTGTACTTGAGCTGGATGTACTCCTCCAGCTTGGCGATCTCCACCCGCCACTGCCCCCGGCCACCGATTTTGATCGCGGGCAATTCACCGCTGCGCACCATGTGGTAGACCTGCGACACCGAGACGTTGAGGATCTCAGCGACGTCAGACAGCTGCAGGAACCTCGGCTGCATGAGGTCAGGCTCCTCTACAGGGCACGTTGCGCGGGTGTCGTACCGTTGCCGTTGCCTTAGTTTGCCATCGATTGCTTTGTTGGCCACCCTCTCGGACCATATCCGGTTCGGTAATGTCGGTTCGGCCCACGCCGCCTCAAACGAGCGACCGAGACGATCACCATGACACGATGGGCACGAGAAATCCGTCAGGACTACCCGTGGGGAAGGTCATATGCCCGATCGGCTCAGCCTGACCGATGTGTCCTTCCTGCATCGGGAGGATGTGAACGGCCCGATCCATGTGGGCAGCCTCGGGCTGCTTCGTCCCGGGCCTGGTGGCCTGACGTACTCCGACCTGTGTGACATCGTCGAACGGCGCCTGGATCTGGTCCCTCGTTATCGACAGAAGATCCGCGCGGTGCCGGCGGGATTGGCCCGACCCGTCTGGGTGGACGATCCCGAGTTTGATGTTCGGTTTCACGTACGCCGATCCATCCTGCCCCGGCCTGGAACCACCCAGCAGCTGCGGGAGCTGGTCGCCCGCGTCATGGCGCGACGCGTAGACCGGAAGCATCCGCTGTGGGAGATGTACCTGGTGGAAGGACTAGAGGACGGCCGGGTCGGCCTGCTGTCCAAGACGCACCAGGCGATGATCGACACAGGGACCGTCGATCTGACCCAGGTGATCCTCGCCCATCGCCCTGCTGACGTCGTCGCTGACGGGGCCAGCGGTCAGTGGCAGCCCGCTCCTGCGCCCAGTGACCTGGGATTGGTGGTCCGTGCCGTCGGTGACCTGATCCGCCAGCCCACCCGGATCATGGACACCCTGCGGCTGAGGCTGCTGCACAGTGACCGTGGCACCCTGACCACGCTCGCCTCCGGAATCATCTCCGCGGCCCGGACCGCGGCCCGGCCAGCGCCACCGAGCCCACTGAACACCGAAATCGGCTCGCAGCGCAGCTTCGCGATGCTCCGAACAGAACTGGAGGACTACCGCCGGATCCGACGCGCCTACGGCACCACGATCACCGGCGTGGTGCTCGCCACCATCACAGGAGCGTTGCGATCCTGGCTGCTGATGCGCGGCGAACCACTGAACGGACAGCAGATCCTGCGAGCCCTGGTGCCGGTCAGCGCGGGGGGTGTCCGGGACACCCGGGTGGATTCGCTGCTGGTCGACCTGCCGGTAGGGGAGCGTGACCCCAGGGTCCGGCTGCACCAAATCTCGTACGCTTTGGATTCTCAGCGACAGACCGGTCAATTCGTCAGCGCCAGCGTCCTGATCGGCCTGTCCGGATTTGCTCCGCCGACGTTGCACACTCTGGGAGCCAAGGCGGCGGCCGGTCTGTCCCGTCGGCTCTACAACTTGATGATCACGAACGTGCCGGGGCCGCAAGAGCCCCTTTACCTGGATGGCGCCCGCCTGGAGGAGGTGTACCCGGTGCAGCCGTTGAGTCAGGGACAGGCATTGGCGATCGGGGTCACGTCCTACCACGGCGGGGTCTATTACGGATTGAACGCCGACCGCCGCACGATCAGCGATCCTGATCCGATCGCTGACCTGATCGCTGAATCCCTCACCGAGTTGGTGGAGACCGTACCGTGAGACAAAGATCGACCAGGGTATATCTTTCGGCAACCCTTCCGCTCCTTGCCCGCCTTCGGGAGCAGGGGGCGCTGCCGGCACCGGAGCTGACCGCTCACGCGGTCACCCCCGGGCTACGAGAGTGGTACGCGGAGGGCGATGAGGAAGAGCTGGAGTACATCGCCTTCACCCGCGCCGCCCAAGACGCCCTCCACCTGCTTCGCGCCGACCCGGCCGCGCCCCGTCGACGGGTCGTGGTGTCGGTCGATGTCCCCAACGGCCAGGTGCAAGTCACGGACGCCGAGTTGGGAGCCAGCGCGGTACGCGTCACCGCAGAGGTGCCTCTCGCCGCGGTGGCGGCCATCCACGTCGACGGAGCGGAAGCGGTCGATAGCGTCACCGCGGCCGTCGAGGTCGTGGCAGCGGCGGCGGCCGGTGATTCCGACGCTCAGTTCACCGTGGACAGCGTCGAGGAGCATGAGCTGGAGTGGTACGACGTCTCCGAGCTTGAGCATTTAACGAGCGCGGACTTTTAACTCTTCACGCCCGTCACCCTTCAAGCCCAGCCCGCCCGGGCGTGGCCGAGGATCGACCGGTGGACGCGCCGATATCCAGCGCGCGGCGGTGACCCCGTCACGCCCAGGCTTTTCAGTCGCGTCTTCTTCCTCAGCCTTTTTTCTTAGCCGCTTCTTTCTGAGCCACCGTGTCGCGCTGCGTCGCCTCGGGGTTCTTCCCCTCGCGGCGTGCGCGCCGGGCCTCCTGGCGTTCCGCGGCGGCGATGAGCTTGGCGTCCCGTTCGGCCGCCTTCCGAGCAGCGGCCTGCTTCGCCGCGAGGCGCTTCGCGCTGGGGCGTTCCCGACCCAGCGCCAACACGGCGGTGACCGCGCCAGCGAAGAAAATGATCAGCGCGCCGTTGAACCGGGCATCGTTGAGCAGTTCCAGGATCAGGAAATTCCCGATGTCAATCCCCAGGCCCGCGCTGACCAGCCGGTCCTGGGTGTTCTGGGTGATCACCTCACCGATCAGCAGAAAAGCCCCAGCGCCGCCGCCGGTCAAGATCCGGCCGGGGAGCCCTACGCGGGAGCCACGCAGCAACAGATGCGCTAGGACCCCGGCGACCAGACCCGCGAGGAGGCCACCGATCAGGGAGATCCGTTGCTGAGCCTCGATCACCTCGCTGGCCGAACCACCCCCGTCGAAAGCCCGCCGCAGCGGGGTGGTGAAGAACGCCAGGATGACCTGGGTGACGGCGACTCCAAGCGCGCCAGCGAGCGCCCCGGTGAGGATCTGCGCTGGACGAATCGCCGAGATCAGGCCACCGACTAAGCCCGCGAGAGCGACGCTGAAGGCCGCGACCCGAGCGGCCTCCGACATGCTGTGCTCCGCCGCGTACGTGAGCCCACCTAAAGCCGCGCCGGTGACCAGTCCGACCCCTAACCCACCGAGCAGCCGCAGCCACCAACGAGCCGCTCGTCCGCGACGCCCCTGTCCGATCTGCTGGACGACGAGCCCAAGCGCGGCGCCGACCGTGATCGCAGCCGGCACGATGGTGGCCAACGCGTAGGCGTAGTACGAGAGGTAGAAGTCCAGGGCGTCCGGGTAGTACTCGGAGGTCGTGGCGCTTCCCGACCACAGGCGGGCCGCGTACACCAACGCCGACCCGGCGAGCAGGGCGGCGAGCAGCCTCATTGACGGTGCAGGAGCCTCACCGGTCGCGCGGCCCCGGCCAGCGTTCGCTCCGACAGCCGTGGTCGTCCCGGTGTCGGTCCCGGGCTGGTCAGCCGCGGTCTTATCGGCAGGGTCGGCGGTTGTCCGGTGGTGTTTCTTCCCGGAGGTGGTCACGCCCCCGAGGGTACGCGTGGCCCACGGCGGCCCGACCAGCGCGGTCGGCGGATCCGGGCAGTGCGGTGAAGCAGGGCAGGGACGCCCGTGGGGAAGAAACGCGATGACGACCATGTGACGAATCCGGGCGCAACCGCGTCTCCGTGTCAGGATGGGAGCAGGCGCACAACGCCGAATAGCTCAACAACGGTAGGCCCACAAAGCCAGATATGTAGCTTGAGGAGTCGCCATGGACGCCGTCTTCTCCGTTCCCGCACCGCGCAACGAGCCGCCCCGGAACTACGCGCCGGGAAGCTCGGAGGCCGAAAGCCTGCGGCGCCGTATCGACCAGCTCGCCTCCGAGCAGGTCGATCTGACGATGACGATCGGCGGTGAGCAGCGGATGGCGGCCGGCGAGGAGATCACGGTGGTCCAGCCGCACCGGCACCGCCACGTCCTTGGGGTGACCCGGCAAGCAGACCGAGCGGACGTGGCCGCGGCGCTGGAGGCCGCCCGCCGGGCCGCGCCACAGTGGCGCGCCCTGCCGTATGAGGAGCGCGCCGCGATTTTCCTGCGCGCCGCGGAGCTGCTCGCCGGTCCGTGGCGAGACACCCTCAACGCCGCCACGATCCTGGGACAGTCCAAATCGGTGTATCAGGCAGAGATCGACGCGGCGTGCGAGTTAATCGATTTCTTCCGGTTCAACGTGTATTTCGGCCACAAGCTGCTCAGTGAGCAGCCGATCAGCGCCCCTGGCATGTGGAACCGGTTCGACCACCGGCCCTTGGAGGGCTTCGTCCTGGCGATCACCCCGTTCAACTTCACGTCGATCGCCGGGAACCTGCCGTCGGCGCCGGCGTTGATGGGCAACGTGGTGGTGTGGAAGCCCTCCCCGACCCAGGCGCTGGCGGCGCACTACACGATGCGTCTGCTGGAGGCTGCTGGCCTGCCGCCCGGCGTGATCAACCTGGTGACCGGTGACGGGCAGGCGGTCAGCGAGGTCGCGCTCACCGCGCCTGACCTCGCCGGTATCCACTTCACCGGCTCTACCCGCACCTTCCAGCACCTGTGGCGGACGGTCGGTCAGAACATCGACCGCTACCGCACCTACCCGCGGCTGGTCGGTGAGACCGGAGGGAAAGACTTCGTGATCGCCCATCCCAGCGCCGACGTTGAGGCGTTGCGGGTGGCGCTGATTCGGGGCGCGTTCGAGTACCAGGGACAGAAGTGTTCCGCCGTCTCCCGCGCGTACCTGCCGCGGTCTCTGTGGCAGGGTGGGTTGCGGGACGCCCTGATCGCCACCACGGAGGAGATCCAGTACGGCGACGTGACGGATCTGACGGTGTTCGGGGGCGCGGTCATCGACCGTCGGGCCTTCACCCGACTCAGCGAGGTGCTGGATCGGGTGAAAAACGACGGCGCGTGTGAGGTCATCGCGGGCGGGACCGCGGATGACAGCGAGGGCTACTTCGTACGGCCGACGCTCGTGGAATGCACCGACCCGGGCCATGAGCTATTCACGACCGAGTACTTCGGGCCGATCCTGGCCCTGTACATCTATGACGATGATCGTTTTGAGGAGACTGTGCGGCAAGCCGCCGATGTGGCGCCGTATGGGCTGACCGGCGCGTTGTTCGCCACCGACCGACGGGCCATTGACTGGGCCAGTGAGGTGTTGCGGTTCTCGGCCGGGAACTACTACATCAACGACAAACCGACCGGTGCTGTGGTGGGACAGCAGCCGTTCGGAGGTGGGCGCGCCAGCGGCACCAACGACAAGGCTGGCGGCTGGCAGAACCTGGTGCGTTGGATTTCACCACGAACGATCAAGGAAACGTTCGTCCCGCCTCGGGATTGGCGATACCCGCACATGGGGTGATCCCTGACCACGACGTACGCATGTGAAGCTGTGGCGGGGTACTGGGAACACCATCTCGTTATCCGGGCGGCCGGTGGTCGGTCGCCCGGTCTTCATGTGGCGCCACGAGCCGCCATCGAGTTCCATCGACCTGGTCATGAACGACGCACTGGCCGCTTCACCCAGGCTTGTCGATAGTACGCCGAGATGTTCCTCTTTCAGGGAATACTGATGTTGAAGGAAACCTTTCGTAAGGAACAGGATGACGGCCCTAAGAATCAGGTATAGGTGATAGTGCGAGTATCTTGAAGCGACCGGCGAGCAATATTCGACGGGGCGCTCCAATTCAAAGGGGGAGATCACGGTGGGTCGGGGGGATCAGGGCGTGACCTGGCTTCACGGTCCCAGAAGCGTGGAGCGGTCCTGGCCCTACGTCCTGGAGGCGGAGGCCGACTCCATGTTCCCAGGGCGCGTGCTGCTCGATAGCTGTCGTTCCCGAAGGCCCTGGTCGGAGCGGAAACGGTCTCAGTTGGAGCAGTCAGGCTATCCGTTCGCGCGGATCGTGCGGGTAGCGTTGGCTCAGTCCCTAGAATTTTCCGATTCTGTTGAGTTTTCCTCCGGTCAGCACTGGCTTGATCGGCCCGACACCCGTGCGGTCTTCATCACACTTCACTGTTGTGAACCGACGGTCCGTCCCCTGACCGCGGAAACCGAGAAGATCAATGTTCAGATATATGGTCAGGCGGGCGAGAAATGGACCGGAATGGTGCCATTACACGGCGTTTCTCAGGGATGGCGAGTCGGCCCGTTCCAACTGCCAGGCAGCCTGTTCGCCCAGCAACGGACCGTGACAGCCGAGCTCATCTTGCGCGGTATCGCTCACCCCGGTCCCCGGCTGAATCTGCGGGTTGCGCCGATCGATCCATACCTGACGGGGCGCGCTGAGCTGTTCCGTCGCGATTCCTTCATCTGAGAGGCGGCGTGCGTACCCGGTATCCCGCTGGGGCTGGATGCGTCGCGCGTAGCGTCCCCGGCGAGCGGTGTCGGGTGAAGAAAAACGGTGGAGATCCTGACCGGGTACGCCGCGGCGTCGGCTAAGCCGTAGCGATGAGAGGTGGAGCGGCATCGCCGCCGCCTGCCGGTAAGTGGTTGAGCGTCGTCGCTGCGGTATGTCGCTGGTTCTCGATATGACGATGTCAGGCGAATGCCAAAGGCCTGGCTGAGCCGGCCTGATCGCGTCACCGAACGCCGACGTGGGGATGCGCGGAGCCGCCGGGAGACCCGTGGCATGCGGTTCAACAACAACGACCGGGGCGAGTGATATGGCGGGCGCGCACACGCCGTTCAGAGACGCCGATCATGATCTTTGTTTTTGTCGACGGTGGTGATGACAGACAGTCCATTGTCAACAGACGCGACACCTTTGCGACGCACGATCCTGGCGGGTACGCGCGTGGCACGCACGAACCACCGAGGCGTGGGAGCCCGGACCGCCGCGCGGAGCCGAAAGCGGATCGCCGTGCGCGCTCATCACCCCGGTGTTCTCGAGCGCGTCCAGAGCAGGACCAGCGGACGATCGGCCGTGTCATGATTCGTGTCCACCCGGAGCCGCGCGTAACCGGAGCGCCTCAACGGTTTCAACGCCGGGCTTCTTATCTCCTTAGATGATTCCCGGTGGCGTGTGGAGACAGCAGATGCGGCGCCGATGGCGGCAGCCTCGCACGGATACCGACGAATCACTGACCTTTCGCGATCTTCATGGTTGTGATCCACCATATTGGAATGCCGAACGCGCGATGTTAGGGGACGAGGGCCGTTCCGGCGTTCTAGACTTGTGCGGGGGCGCCAATAAGCGTCCTCCGATCCGAGGCGTACCCTTTACCGTGGACGTCTCAAATCTCGGCGTGCGCCAAGAGGCGTTTCCCTGCACTGGAGCGTCTCCCTGGATGGTCTCCGCGCCGATCAGCGATCGGGGATCGAATAGCGATTCGATTCTCGTCAATAGGGATGGCCCCCGGTGGTGCGGGAATGGGGACCGGGGGCCATGACCAGAACCTCTCAAGGAGAAGTAGTCTGATCCAACGTTGCATCCTATGTTCCCTCTTCAGGGAATGGGGCGGCTTCCGTTAATTGGAAGGACTCCTGTAAAGGGCGTCGAGATCTTGGCCTGCCTGTCTTACCGGCCAGGTTCATGGGCCCCGGGATCACCGCGTACCGCTTGCATCCGTCACCAGGTCACCGGGGTCCATGGGGACGTGCCGTGGGGAGACAGGACGACACGCACATACCAGCCGTCCGGACCCTCCTCCAGGATCGGAGTGAGCGCCGACAGGCCGATACGACCGCCGAGCTTCCACTCCTGGTAGTACTCGATGAGCGCGGCGCGGGCAGGGGAGCCGGCATGATCGGCCAGGATCCGTCCGTCGGCGGTGAGGACGGCGACGTGGATACCGTTGGAGAACCCGATGCCGGACACACAGTGACGCCCGATGACGCCGTATGTGGTGAGACTGGCGAAGGCATGGCGGGTGTCCCGACCAGCGCAGTAGGCGCGGAAATTCCGCCACACCACCCAGCGCTCCTCGGCGCTGGAGCCGAGATCAATCGACTCGACATAGTCGGGGTCGAGGAGCAGGCATAGCGTGTCGGCGGGGTCGTAGGGGGTCCGGTGCTCCCGCCAGGCGACGCTGAGCCAGGCCAGGTCGCCGCCTGGAAGCTCCTGGCGAGCGTCGAGGTAGAACATCGGGACTCCAGGGGTGGTGTTGATGCGGCCCCCCATGTCGATGTACGCGGCGGCGCTCAGCTCAGGACCGGTCGGGTGACCGTCCTCGGTGACCGTGACGCGGATATGCCCCACCATGCGGGCGACCGGGGCTAGGTAGATCGGGGTGGAGATCACCGCGCCCGGTCGACACTGCCGTACCCAGGGGAGAGGAATGTGGGTGGGCGCGGCCCAGCCCACGATGGCGTCGAACGGGCCGTGCTCTTCAGCGCCGTAGCGACCGTCACCCGTGAGGACCGTCAGATTCGATACGCCACGTTCAGCGTGGATCTCGGCGGCGCGCGCCGTCAGAGCCGGATCGATGTCCATCGAAACGACGTGTCCGGTGGGGCCGACGATCTCCGCCAGCAGGGCTCCTGTCAACCCGGTACCGGTACCGATCTCCAGGACGCGCATGCCAGGTTGAATGGCGGCGCGGCGCAGATCTCGTTCGATCGCCCACTGGATCGTGCTTTGGGCAACCCCGCCTAGCCGGGGATGCTGCGTGTAGTCCTCTCGCCGTACCGTGGCGAGCGCCCGGGTCACCGCGTCATCGAAGGTGGTCCAGGACACCAGACGGTCCTCTCTCCAGTGGTCTTCTTCAATGTTCCAGCCAGACGCGGACAGTAACCAGTGGAGGGTGGGGTATGGGGGCCGAGGAGCGGATGTGACACGCACCCGTGACCGTCGCCCCGGAACCGTGCCTCACGTGGCGTGCTCCACCGCGTTGGTCACGAATTATTCACGCCAGTTCAGCGACACGCTCGACAGGCGCAATGATCAACGGAGGTTTCGGGGTGAGCCGCTGCGTGGGAGGTATGGGCCCTGGAGGGAACGCGGCGCATGGCAATTTCTAGAAAATGATTCGCATTTACGTTGCTTGTTGATTTTCTATTCTTCGCCATTTAGGGTTTGAGAGGGAAATGGGTGTTTGTTCGTGCTCAATAATCGGGCCTCGACGGTGCGTCCCCACCATCCGAGGGCCTTGACCGATCCCTTACCCAGAAAGGGGGCGATCCGATGCCGGATTCTGCACGCGCTTCTTCCGGGTATCGCCATCTGTCTCTCGTAGCCTCTTTTGATTCCGCCGCGCTTTCCTCACAGGCCGCCGTAGATCAGCATCTGTTCTTGAAGCGTTCCCCGCGTCGCGTTCCTATTCGCTCACCTCACCAAGAGAGGTGTAACGAAACTCTGACGTTGCGCACTGAAACACCCGCGTTGGACTCCTCCGATGAAGGCATGACGTTCGGCGGGGTGACCGTGACGCTCTTGCCGGGGGTACCGCGTGTCGCGATAGCGCTCGACGTGGTCGGCGTCAGGCCCGGGCGGCCTGGCCGGGCCGCCACCAGCGTGCTGTTGACCCTCCGGGAGGTGCGGCTTCTGGCGGGCGCATTACTTCAGCAGGCAGACCTGCTCACCTCAGCGGATCAAGCAGACCAACCCGCTCCCACCCACCGATCACCCGAGGCCGCACCCACACCGGCCACCATGACAGCGAACCCAGCCTCAGGCGTCGAAATGAGAACCACGGAAGCGACAGCGGCGAGGTCGAGAACCGTCATGACCATGGCGCCGTCCGACCCATCCACTTGCCACACACATCCGGCCTGGTGCGTCTGGGCCCACCAACCCGAACCGTGCGTCCACCACTCCGCCGCAGGGATGGATGTGCCAGCCACCGCCGGCCAGTTCGACCCTCACGACGACGGCGCCATCTTCCCCCGCTTGGAGATCTACGCCACCCGCCACGCCCACACCGGAGTATCCGGCGTCACCATCTCGGTCACCTCACCGACGGCGTGGGTGGAGACCCAGCTGAGCCTGACCCACGCCCGCGCCCTCGCCCACGCACTCAGCGAACAGATTCACCGCGCAGGCGTCACCACCGTCTACTGATCCGACCAACCCAGCCCCGATACGCACGGTGGGTTGACCGGTTACCCTCCCGCCGGCCAACCCACCCATGGCCGGAAACAATCAACAGCCACGTCGTTTTGACGTGTAGCCGGCGGCACCAATGCTCTACCGCTCCTGCGGCATAGGTAGCGACACCTAACCTCCGCGAGGAACAACCGGAGACGCCACTTACCTGCCAAGAAGAAGTGACCAGGTTCCATATTAATATGGATCACTACATATTTCGGAATTTGCACTATCTGAAAATAAGTGGCGAGTAAGAGGGTAGCCATTAGTGGCTTATTAACCACCCGCGATCATCGCCTCGCGCCGCGTTCACAGGCCACAACAAGCGGCATTGAGACCCGCCCGTGGGCCTTCCCCATCCGTAGACGCACCACACGGCGCCTTTGCGGCCACCTTAGGCGGGCATACAGATCAGCGAAACGCGTACCCGGCGATGCCCTATGGGGGGAATGTCTATCTATGTCCTAGACCGGGCGCGTGAGTCTGAACCGGCGCCGGAGACGCTATGGGCATGAGCCGTTCGTATCTGCTGATCCTGGCCGAACGTGTCGCGGTCGCCTGGGTGTTCCGTACCTCACGGATGGCTTTCCCGGCCACCCGTCGCCCCGAAGTGGAGCAACTCGCGGTGGATGATGAGCTGTTCCTGCTCACTACTCGCGGATGTTGGCACAATCCCAGCCGGGACCGGACCCGGGTCATCGGCCGGGCAGTGGTGGCGAGCCCGGTACGCGTGCTCAGCGAGCCTTTGAACCTCGTCGACCGGACGTTCACCCGAGGATGCAGTTTGAAGATCACTAGCCTTACGCCGTACCTGACGGGTGTGGAGATAGCGCCACTGGTGCCGCGGCTCGACGCGTTTCCTGACGAACGGTCATGGTCGATTCGGCTACGGCGGCCACTGCTCGAGATCTCCCAAGCCGACGCCGCGCTTCTGCGGACCCTCCTGAGCGACGTGGCCGGCGAACCCGCTCAGAACATAGGCGCGTATTTGGAACGTATCCGGTCGGTCCTCACGTCCTGAGGGCCGACCGACATCACACACGTCTCCCTCGGGGCGGCCAAGTAGAAGACGATTCGACGTGAACAGGCATGCCCTGCACCCCTGGTTATTTGCTGGACCCCACGTGCGTGGGAGGAGTGACCCGGAACCTGACACCCGGCGCATGTCTAGGGAACACCCCCACATGCGTGGGGAGGAGATTCCCATGAGACCTCCTGGGGGAGAGGAGTGAGGAACACCCCCACATGCGTGGGGAGGAGCTAGCCTCCGGAGCCCCGGGCCCCACATTTGCGGGAACACCCCCACATGCGTGGGGAGGAGGCCGGTGGAGTTGTACGTGCAGCGACCGAAGACGGAACACCCCCACATGCGTGGGGAGGAGCCACCCCGAAGAAGGGGTGGGGGTACCGGAGCAGGAACACCCCCACATGCGTGGGGAGGAGAGGACGCGACCTGCGCTTTTACCCGGCACCTTGCATAACTGGACTGACTCTGTCCGCAAACCTCACTGGCCATCACCGCCCCATAACGGCATGAAAGGGATGTTTCTCGGCCCTGATGTAGGTCGAGTCCTCGACAGAACACTTTAGTCGTCAATCCTCGAGTTCAATGTGGACAGTTTTCGTCCGTGTCATCGATGTGTCCGGGCGGGGTGTGCGTTTGTGGCGTGTGCCGCTCGCGTGGCGTACCAGGCTGGCTATGTGGAAGTGGCCGGTCAGCGGAAGGGAGTCTTCAAGTCCTGGGGTGAGAGCTGAGGACGTCAGCTCCGGCATACCGGGAAATGTCCGACCCTCCTCATACCGTGTAGGTGATGGCAGAGTGACCGAGGGTAGAGATTGTCATGAACGAGGACGGGCGGACCCATAACGGCGGTCTGCGGCCCGATAGGGCCAGTCAGGCTGAGGAGCTCGCGTTTCGGTACGCGAAGGTCCGAAGCGTCAGTGAACGGGCCAGGACTATCGGCGCCGATGTGATGCATCGGCTGGAGTACGGGCAGCCGTGGGAGGCGAGGGACGCTATCACGCAGTTCGACAGGCTTGTCGAGTCCATCGATGAGGCTGACTTGGTGCGGCTGGCTCAGTCGACGGCCGAGCGGACCGGTGGCACGCAGATCACCCGGTTCGTCAGGCTCGGGCTGTCTTTCCCGGGGGGCGCAGTACGCCGCGGATGAGGACGAGCAGATCGACGGCGTCTTTGAAGGCCACGACACCGGGGAGACGTTGGTTTGGAGCGAGGAGGTTGAGCGCCGCCGGGACGTGCTCGAGACGCGGATGGGTGACTGGGGCCAGTACCTCGGAGAGGTGCTGGGCTTCTGCGACCACGCGTGGGGGACCGCGGTGGCGGCGGCTGAGGCGCTGGATTCCGGGCAGGCGGTGCGGATCTGTGGGGTGATCCGGGTGGTGCCGGACATGATGTGGCGGGCCTACGACGAGTGGCGGGTGCTGCGCGACGAGTATGACCGGCTTCCCGTGAGTTCGCAGCGGCAACGGATCCTGCAGCAGATGGCGAAGCAGTACGCGCGGGCGCGTATCCGGCCACGCGAGGACGGGAACGCTCAAGTGTCCAGGGGATACGGGCGGTCAGGAGCGATGGCTGTCCACACGAGACGCAGGTCGCGGTCGAGCTCGTCGGCGTCCTCGTCGGTCCACTCATCGTGGTAGAGGGTGGTGCCCCACCACTGTGGCGTGAAGGCGCCCGCCTGCAGGGCCGCTTCGAATTCGGTGACGAACCATGGTTTGTCGCCTCGGCGTACCACCCTGCCTAGGTCTTCGATGCCGACGGGGTCTCCTTCGAGGAGGTAGTCGGTGAGGGTCTCTTGTAGACGCTCACTGACGTTCATGGGGTTTCTCCTGGCTGACTAACCCGTATGGACTAACCCATCCGGGCCGGAGGGGTGGGGTAGCACCGGTACAGCCGCCACTGCTCATTCGGTGCGTCACGGCGGTAAATCGCGACAAGTTCGGTGTCGTCGGGGAAGGTGGTGGGGGCGGCGCCGAGGGGATGCTTCCGGTCGCCTACCCGGCTCCAGCCGTGGATGTAGTCACGGAATTGGGGGCCGAGAACGGACGCGGCTGGTAGCCGCACGGTGAAGCGGTCGTCGTTGTTGGCTTCGGCGCGTTCTCGTTTCGCCCGACACTCAGGGTTGTCCCAGATCCGCATTTCGGCGAAGACCAGCGCGGTGTTGTCGGTGAACGCGGTCGCGTGTCGACCGACGCGGTGGCCGCCGCCGTGCTCCCAGTCGGTGGTGGTGCCGGTGATCGGGTCCCGGCCGTACATCACGCGTTCCTGGAGGCGCCGTTCGGAGACGTCCGCGCCGTGCCGAAGCCGCGCGTGACCGCCCGCGTCCAGCCAACCCAGCCGGAGGGCGACGAGGCCGTTGTCGCGTTTCCGGAGATCAGCCAGCCCGGCTGGGCCTTGCTCGGTGAAGACATGGGTACGCCGACGGGAAACGTCCGTCAACGCCTGCCGGGCCGGCGGTACCGGCAGTGGAGTGGGTGCCGGTGGGGGAAACACCGCTGGAACTCGAGGGGTGGGGATGGGGCGGGCGGTTGACCGAGAAGGGTCCCGGTGAGGCTGGGATCGGGTGAGTCCGGAGCGTTGGTGGCCGGATGGTTGTTTGGGTGGTTGGTGGTCGGAGCGTCGCCGCATCGTGGAGCGTCGTTCTTTTGACGTGACGCGTGATTTGTGTCCGCCGCGCCCGACCGGGCCGGATTGCGGACCAGGGAGTCCAGTGACTGATCCGCCGGCCGCGTCAGGGTCCACTGTGGCCAGATAGCGCCGCCCGTGGTCGGCGGCTGTCAGGAGAGCGTCGTGCGCTTGAGCTAATCGTTGCCGGGTCGCGGTGAGTTGGGCGAGGGCTTGTTCGGTCAGCGGGGATTCGCTGCCGCGTAAGGAGCCTGCGATCGCTGTTCGTAGTTCGTCTAATTCGGATAGTCGGCCAGCAAGTCGGACAGCGGCCGCCTCATAGGTGGCGATCGCCCGTTCCGCGACGGCTCTCAGGTCGGACCAGGACATCAGATCGTCGTCTCGTAGTGCCGGAGCGATTCGGCTGCGGCGCGTAACCGGGTGGCGGCGTCCTCGATCATGCGGGTGGCGGCGGCGTTGGCGGTCACGATTGCACCGCGTTCAGGGCGGGACGAGCCGGCCAGCGCGTTGACCAAGGCGCCTGTCGCGGTTCGGCAGTCGGTGAGGTCGGCGATGAGGGTGGCGGCCAGGTTCTCCGCGCGGGTGGCTAACTCTTCACAGAGACGCCTTTGATGCTGAATGTCCCACATTGTTACCCCGACGGCCGTGTGACCGGTTCGCTGTGCGGACACGGTATCCCACGCCTCGAAGAGGAGCGGCGGCGACCCGGGCCCGCGTGGTGCGACCCGCATCCGTATGGGACGGACCCGGCATGAGGGGGTTACAGGGAACGGGCGGAGAGAAAACGGGACAGCGGCCATCCGGCTGCGTTATGCCTGGTAGCAAGCTGATCACAACCAAGGCGACCTTGAGCGTACGGGCCCGAGGGGGCCCGGTGTCGGCGTTACGGTGAACCCCGTGACCGAGAACGGAGCGAGGTTCGGTGAGCAGGGTGGCCTTCTGACGTACGGCACCTATCTGCGTCTGGCGGATCTGCTGAACGTGCAGCGCCCTGAGTCAGACCCACCGGCTCACGACGAACTGTTATTCATCACGATTCACCAGGTTTACGAACTATGGTTTAAGTTGTTGCTCTTTGAGCTCACCGATGCGCGGGACCGCATGCTGGAGGGGGACGCCTACCTTCCCCGGGTACGCCTGGAGCGGTGCCGGGAGGTGGAACGGGTCCTCGTCGCGCAGGTGGACGTCATCGACAGCATGACCCCGCAGGATTTCCTGCGGTTCCGTACCAAGCTGGCACCGGCCAGTGGATTCCAGTCTGTCCAGTTCCGGGAGATCGAGTTCCTGTCCGGGCTGAAGGATCCCGGCTTCTTAAAACGGTTCCGCGGGCTCACCCAGGAGGAGGTGGCACGCCTGAAACGGCGTCTGGAGGAGCCCAGTCTGTGGGACGGTTTCCTGGCCGTGCTTCGGTACGCGGGGTTCACCGTCGACACGCCGGAGCAGCGGATGGAGGCCTACAAGCAGATCGCCCATGATCGGACTTCGTATGGGTCGCTGTGGGACTTGGCCGAGGCCCTGGTGGATCATGACCAGGCTTGGGCGTTGTGGCGTTCCCGGCACGTTCTGATGGCGGAGCGGCAGATCGGGACTAAGCCGGGGACCGGTGGCAGCGCCGGCGGCGCCTATCTTCGCTCCAGATTGGACATGCGGTTCTATCCTGAACTCTGGCACCTCCGCAGCATCCTGTAGCTGGGCCAACTCACAACTTCGTGCCATTCCCTGCGCGCTGCCCATGTTCCCCTTCGTGGGGTTTTTAGCCTGACCAGCGAGCCAAAGTGGGAGGACGTCATGGAACGGGTGCTCGCTGGCCGGTACGCACTCGAAGTTGAGATCGCTGAAGGGTCGATCGGCGCTGTCTGGCGCGCCAAGGATCTCCAGGCTAATGAGCTGGTCGCCGTCAAGCTGCTTCGCCACGAAGCGGCTGACGACCCGGAGGTCGTCAGTGGGTTCCGGGAAGAGGCGAAGGTGCTCGCCCAGCTCAACCACCCCGGTGTGGTGCGTCCTCGCGACTTCGTCGCCGCCGACGGCGACTTGGCTTTGGTGATGGACCTGGTTGACGGCACTGATCTGCGGCGCCGGATTCAGGACGCAGGTCCGTTGCCGCCGGTGTTGGCGGTGGACATCACCGCGCAGGTCGCCGAGGCACTGGCCGCGGTGCACGCCGCCGGGATTGTGCACGGCGATGTCAAACCGGGCAACATCCTCGTCCCCGCTGACGGTGGTCCGGTTCGACTCGCCGATTTCGGGGTGGCTCACCGGGTGCACGGGGCGGCGGCGACCCACGGTACGCCGGAGTATGTGGCGCCGGAGGTGATCGAGGGAGCATCGCCGGAGCCGGCCAGTGACATCTACAGCCTGGGCATCGTCCTGTATGAGGCTTTGTCGGGGCGCAGTCCGTTCCGAGGCGGCCCGGTGGCCGAGGTACTCAAACGTCATCAGACCTGCGTCGCGTTGATGCCTCCGGGGATGCCGCCGCAGGTGTGGGAGCTGATCGCCCGTTGCCTGCAGAAGGATCCGCGGGCGCGTCCCTCCGCGGGGGAGATGGCGGCCGCGTTGCGCGCAATGCTGCCCTCTTTGGCTGATCTGCGGGCCGCTCCGGAGCTTGCCCCCGAGGTGGTGACCTACCAGCCGCGTGACGCGATGGCCGCCCTTCAGGCAGCCCCGGTCAGCCCGGCTCCCGACAACGCCGGCGTTCCGGTCAGCCCAGGCCCCGCGATGGACTCGGGGGCACCTGCCGGCCTTGATGGCGCGCCGCTTTCAGGGTGGAACGGTCCGACGCCTACGCCGGAGCAGGGCGAGTCGGAGGTAGGGATCGGTCTGTTTAGCCCACCCCCCGCCGGGGATCTTGGCTCGCCGACGATGCTGGTTTTCCCCGATGCGGCGCCTCCGTCCGCCCCGGACAAAACTGACCAGCGTCGCGGTCGTTTCATCGCGATCGCCTCCAGCGTCGCTGCCGCGGTTGTCCTGTTGCTGTTCGTGGGATTCCTGGTGATCTCCGGGGGTGACGGGTCCGGGGAGAGTCAAGAACCGGCCAACTACCAGCAGGAGTCAAGTTCGCCGGCGCCTGAGCAGTCCTCGGCTGGGGAACCGAGCGAAGGCGCGACCGAGCCGGAGTCGGAACCGACTACGGAGCCGACGAGCGAATCAACCGAGGAACCCGCTTTGCCTGACGAGGAAGAGGACGGCGACCAGGAGGACTCCTCTGAGGACCGGTCCGGCAACGGCGACGAGGACGAGACGGAATCCAGGACCAATGACCGGATCCCGGACATTCCTGGTAACGGCAACCCTGGGCCCACTGGCCCCCCTGGGATCGGTGACCCGATACCCACTCCTCCGTACAGGAGGTGAGCTCCCCGGCAGGGAGTGTGACGCCTACGCGCCTTGAGCGTCCCTGATCCGACCATGTGTGTGGCTTCGTCGCAGCGCCTCTGCAGCGGTGACGAAGCCACACGCGTGTTGTGTTGGTGCCTTAAGAGGAGTAGCTGCCAGGAGTCGTCGCCTCCCGTGGGTGACGGCAAAACGTGACGGGTGTCCTCAACGCCTGCCCATTGGGAGCCGGGTATTGGGGCGCCCGTGTCGTTGGTCGGCGTTGTGGTCGACGGGACGCGTGGGGCGTGGCGGCGGTGAGGTCAACGGGACAGAAGCCGCACAGATCGAGGTACACCCGAAGCCATGGCCTTATGGCCTGAGCGCCGTGAGCCGGTGGGTGCCGACTTATGCCGGCCGGTTCATGCTGGACGTCATAGTCGGAACGTCATCTCGGAACGTCATACTCGGACACGTCATACCGGATGGGAAGCCGTCGAGGGGCGGAACGTATAGCCGGCGCCGGGCCCGAATCGGACAGGAAACCGGGCGTGACAGCCGCGTTGTCCCGTGCCATTCCCGGTGATGTCCGCACAAGACGCGGAGATCCACGAGGCGCGGCTCTGAAGGCGGTGCCACGTCGTAACACGTGGCGACGACGTGGCACCCCCGATACCCCTCCAGCATGGGAGCGCTCCCAACCTACAGCCTCCCGTGCGGGTACCGCGCCGTCAAGTCCGAGAGATCACGGTTCGGTACCCCAGATCAGATCGGTACCGGCATACACCGTGATTGTGTCACTCTCCGTGAAGTCCGCGCTTGCGACATGACTGTGATCGTCGGACTCGTCGAAAAGCGACCAATCCTCCTTGTTGAGGCGAAGTTGAACTTCTCCGCTGGAGCCGCCTGCAGGGATGTCGCCAGAGGTGAAACCGACCTCGAGGTAGTGGTCAGCGCCTGGTCGTTGGTCCGGTAAGGACACCACACGGTGGGTGATGGTGTCGTTGCCTACCTCGGCCCAGTCGCACCAGCTCTGGAAATCAACGGACTGGTCGAAGGAGAAGTCACCGGTAAACCAGTAACGCACAGTGATAGCCGTCAGATCGACGACAACATCACCCAGGTTGATCAGGCGAAACGCGAACTGGATCTGGTTGTCGTTCGGATCGGTGTTCAGGGTTCTGACCTGAGCCACGAGGGGCGCCGGCAGAAGGCTTATCTCCCCCTGGGTAGCGCTGTCAGTGGGTAACCCTTCATTCGCTCCCTGTCCGGAATTGGGCCTCAGCATCGCGACGAGGAGGACCGCCAACACCGCGCCGGTCACCAACGACGCCAACAGCATCAGGGGCAGCGGCGACAGGCGACGCCGATCGGCGGGATATCCCTCCGGCAGGAGGCGGGTGTCCGATCCGGGCCCCCGGACAGGGACCGGGAGCAGCTCGGTGGAGGGCAGCTGCGGCGACGTCGGGACCGGCATAGCCGAGGAGGAGGGCGCAGCCGCCCGTAACACCGCGGCGACCTCCGCAGCGGTGGGACGTTCCTGCGGCGACTTGGCCAAACACTGCCGGTAAATGGCCGCGACAGCGGGAGGGACACCAGGCAGCGGAGGAGCAGGACTGCGCAGGTGAGCCTTGACCAGCTGGGGCCACGTGCCGCCGAACGGGTACCGCCCGGTGAGGGTGTGGTAGAGCAGCACCCCCAGGGCGTACACGTCGGTGGCGGGCAGGCTGGCGCCGTGTTCGATCCGTTCCGGCGCGATGTACGCGGGGGTGCCCAGCACCGCCTGTGGGCGTCCTGGTCCGCCCGTCGCTGGAATCGCCGCGATCCCGAAGTCGAGAACTTTAACCCCGTCCGGGGTGAGGAACACGTTATTGGCGGTGACGTCACGGTGGATAAGGCCGCGGCGGTGCGCGGCGGCGAGGGCCTCGGCGACCTCGGCGCAGACGCGTAACCCCTCGTTTAACGGCAGCGGGCCCCCTCGGGTGAGGCGGGAGGCCAGCGACTCCCCTTCGAGCAGCTCCATCACGATGAAGGGGACGACGGTGCCGTCCTCAAGTGTGGACTCACCGTAGTCGAAGACGTTCGTGATGTGCGGGTGGTTCAGCCGGGCGGCCGCCCGTGCCTCCTGCTGTAGGTTTGCGCGCTGCGTCGAGTCGGCCAGGGTCAGGATCTTCACCGCCACCAGGCGGTCCAAGACCGTGTCGAAAGCGCGCCACACCGTGGCGGTGCCGCCGGTGCCGATCCGGTCAGTGAGTCGATACCGGTCCGCCAACAGCGTGCCAGATTCCACTGTCCCTCCCAGCGTGTCAGGGTGCAGTGTGCCTCAGGAGGCGCGCCGTTGTGGTGCCTCATCCCCCATGTGACCTCGAGATTGGTCGTATCCCACCCGTTGATCACTCCTCGTTCGGCCCGGAAACGGGTCTTGTGAGGGCCTCTGAAACCGTCTGTGCGGGACAGTTCACTGTGGATATCTGGATTGCCTAGATTTCTCCGCGTTCCGGTGGCAGCTTTGAGATATGGCGGTTTCAGGTGTCAACGCGACAGCAGCCGCCCTGTTGGGGCTGCTTCACGAAGGTTCGATGACCGGTGGTCAGCTGATGGCCGCGGCCGCGCGCCGGCTGGGCCCGGTCTGGTCAATGACGCGCAGTCAGGTCTATCGGGAGCTTCCAGCCCTGGCCGAGGCGGGACTGGTGCGGATGGGGAAACCCGGTCCCCGCTCCAGCCAGCCCTACAGCATCACAGCCGCGGGACGGCGAGCCTTCCAGCGCTGGCTAGCCGAGTCGGTTGGACGCGACCAACTGCGCAGCCCAGCGGCGCTGCGGGTGGCGTTCAGTGATCTGCACTCGCCGGAGCAGATGGAGGAGGTGTATCAGCAGGCGACCGAGTACCACACCGCGGCGCTTCAGGAAGCGCGGGAGGCGGTCAAAAACGCCACCCAGGCCGGTGACACCGCCAGCGCCGCCGCGCTGGAGTTCGCTGTCGCCTACCACCGGGCCGCGCTGTCCTGGTTGCGAAAAATCCGAAGCTGAGTGCGGCGACGCGACACGGCCTGCCAACCAGCCGCCTGAGGTTCTCTCAGGTGGCAGGTAGGCTTGATGACTGTGACCGTGACCGACCTTAACGACCGGCTACGCGACATCGACTCCACCCTGCGTTCGGTGGAGTCGGTCCTTGACCTTGACGCTCTCCGCAAGGAAAAGGCGGAGCTGGAGGTGGCGGCCACCGAGCCAGGCCTGTGGGACGACCAGGAGCGGGCCCAACAGGTCACTTCTCGGCTGTCCTATCTGCAGGGTGAAATCCAGCGACTGGAACAGCTGAGGCGACGAGTCGATGACGCGCGGGTGCTGCTGGAGCTCGCCGAAGCTGAGAACGACGAGGCGTCACGCGCAGAGGTCGCCGCGGAGGTGGCGCAGCTGCGCAAGGCGGTCGACAAGCTGGAGATTCGTACCCTGCTGTCCGGGGAGTACGACGCTCGGGAAGCGTTGGTCACCATCCGAGCCGGGGCCGGCGGAGTGGACGCTGCGGACTTCGCTGAGATGCTCCTGCGGATGTACCTGCGTTGGGCTGAACGGCACGGTTACCCCACCCAGGTGTACGACACCTCGTACGCCGAAGAGGCCGGGATTAAGTCGGCCACGTTCGCGGTGAAGGTCCCCTACGCGTACGGGACCCTGTCGGTGGAACAGGGCACCCACCGCCTGGTACGCATCTCCCCCTTCGACAACCAGGGCCGGCGCCAGACCAGCTTCGCCGGTGTTGAGGTGCTGCCAGTGGTCGAACAGATCGACCACATCGACATCCCGGAAAACGAGATCCGGGTGGATGTCTTCCGCTCATCGGGCCCTGGAGGCCAGAGCGTCAACACCACCGACTCCGCGGTGCGGATCACCCACCTTCCCACCGGAATCGTCGTCACGTGCCAGAACGAGAAGTCTCAGCTGCAGAACAAGGCATCGGCGCTACGCGTTCTGCAGGCCCGACTGTTGGAACGGCGTCGGCGGGAGGAACGGGCCAAACTGGACGCTCTGCGCAGCAACGACGACTCATCCTGGGGTAACCAGATGCGCTCGTACGTGCTGCATCCGTACCAGATGGTCAAGGATCTGCGCACCGACTACGAGACCAGCAACCCCGCTGCGGTGTTCGACGGTGAGATCGACGAATTCATCGCAGCCGGTATTCGCTGGCGGCGGGCCCACCAACACCAACCCGCCTGAGCCGCACGATCACCGCATCGGCACAGCTCAGGGCGGTTTCGTCGGCGCCGGATCTCTCTCCGCTGGTAGCGGTTATCCCCAACCGGGAAGTGCCGCGTAGACTGGCGACCCGTGATTCGGCTCGACAACGTGACGAAGACGTATCCAAAAGCAACTCGCCCCTCCCTTGACTCGGTGAGCGTGGAGATCGAGAAGGGCGAATTCGTCTTCTTCATCGGTCCGTCCGGCGCTGGTAAGTCGACGATCATCAAGCTCCTGCTTCGGGAGGAGGCACCCACCAAGGGGCACGTCTACGTCAACGGACGGGACGTCGGTGCGCTGCGGAGCTGGCGTATACCGCATTTCCGTCGCTCGATCGGGTGTGTCTTCCAGGACTTCCGGCTGCTGCCTAACCGCACCGCTGCCGAGAACGTGGCCTTCGCCCTTGAGGTGATTGGTAAGCCGCAGAGCGTGATACGGCGGGTAGTCCCCGAAGTACTCGAACTGGTGGGTTTGGGCGGTAAGGAGCACCGCTACCCCAATGAGCTGTCGGGTGGTGAGCAGCAGCGCGTGGCGATCGCGCGGGCGTTCGTCAACCGGCCGTTGGTGTTGTTGGCCGATGAGCCGACAGGAAACCTCGACCCCGACACCAGTATCGAAATCATGCGGCTGCTGGACCGGATCAACCGGACCGGTACCACCGTGGTGATGGTCACGCACGACTCCAATATCGTCAACCAGATGCGGCGTCGGGTCATCGAAATCGATCAGGGGCGAGTAGTCCGCGACCAGCCACGCGGTGTCTACGGCTGAGCGCCGCTAGCACGCCGTCAGACGTACACCCGGAAGGAAGCGATGCGCGCGAAGTACGTGCTGTCCGAGGTCGCACTCGGGCTGTGGCGCAACGTCACGATGACGATCGCCATGATCATCACGATGGCGGTCTCTCTCGCCCTGCTGGGGGCGAGCCTGTTGATGTACCTGTTGGTCCAGGACATGCGAGAGGCGTTCTACGCCGACGTTGAGGTCACGATCTTCCTGGCCGACGACATCACCGACGCACAGCGGCAGGCGCTGGGAGAGCAATTAGCGTCTGATCCGCTGGTAGCCGACGCCACGTACGAAAGTCGAGCCGACGCGTACGAGCGTTTCCGGGAGCAGTTCGCGGACGCGCCTGAGCTGGTCGAGGCCACGCGTCCCGACGCGCTACCCGAGTCCTACCGGGTCCAGCTGGAGGATCCGGAGCAGTTTGAGCAGATACTCAACCGGTACGCCGACGTTGAGGGTGTAGACGAGATCGTCGACCAGCGGAACGTGTTGTCGCGGCTGTTCGGCATCCTCGGCGCGATCCAGAACCTGGCGTTGGTGATCGCGATCGTGCAGGGCATCGCCGCGTTAATGCTGGTCGTCAACACCATCCAGATCGCCGCGTACAGCAAGCGTCGGGAAGTGGCGATCATGAAACTGGTCGGTGCCTCCAACTGGTTCGTTCAGGCACCGTTCGTGTTGGAAGCGGTCTTCGCCGGTGTGCTCGGCGCGATCGTCGCCTACGGAACCCTCATCCTAGGCAAGATTTTCCTGGTGGATGGCGCTTTAGAGCCGTTGTTCCTCGCCGGTGTGCTGACACCGCTGAGTTGGGGACGCATCCACCTGATGCTGCCGGTTCTGGCTGGTATCGCCGCGTTCGTCAGCGCCGTCACCGGCTGGCTCACCCTCCGCTTCTACATCAAGGTCTAAAAGAGTCCGATCGGTCCCCAACATGGACGACGGGACCGGTCTGGGAGGGAATAAAGCCACCACGTCGGGCGGGGGCCGTCACGGTCCCCGCCCGACTGTCTGTGTAAGACCCCTGCGGTTGTCTGGCGACGGGTAGGATGACCGGTCGGTCCCGGCAGTGAGCTTTCGTCAGCATCCGCTCCCTAGAACGTGAAAGGGTAAGCGGGAGCCGGGAGATCAGCACTTAGCCCGCACAGCACCGTCTCTGCTCCAGTGCACCATGATTGCATGTCACGGGCGGATTTTCTGATGTAACCCGGCGTAGAGCTGTTAATCGCGTACTGTAACCCTCGAGTCAGGACGGAAAGTTCGCGGGTCTACTGACCACGCCGGTGGGTGCGGGACGGCGAGGCGGGGCGACGGCGGATAGACGATGAGCGCCGGCCCCGAGGACCCGGTGAGCGACCGGGTGTCACCCCGGTCGTCAAAACTGACATAAGGGGGGCCAATGCGGCGACGATGGACAGGTGTGCTCGCGGCGGCTGTATCACTGGGGGCACTTCAGGCCGGCGTACCGGTAATGCCGGTGCTGGCCGAACCGACAACTGAACAGCAGCACGTGAACCAACAAGGCCTGGACCACCACCACCCGCACCACCAATACCCGCAGTCTCAACTGATATGGGCGGCAGCTCTGCAGAAGGGAGTGAACCCACAGACCCGCTACGGCATCGCGGCGTACGGTGTGACAAACGCCACACAGGCTGCTCGGCGCGTCACCGGCCAGCAGAACGCACGTATCGGCGTCGAGGAACACCAGGAAGCCGACCTAGCCCGCTTTCAAAACCGCGCCCAAGCTGGGCGCGTCACAGCACTGATCGAGACACTCGCGACCACCCCCCCAGAGCCGACGTTGTACCCGACCGCGGTACCAGGTGTCGAAACCCCAGGGTTCCTCATGCCGACTCAGGGCTGGAAGTCCAGTGACTTCGGGATGCGTCTGAACCCGATAAGCCACAAGTGGCGGCTTCACGCCGGTGTGGACATCGCAGCTCCAGGAGGTACTCCCATCCGGGCGGTGGCTAACGGTGAAGTCCGCAAAGCCGGCTGGGGCGGCGGATACGGCTACTACACCTGCCTGTACCACGGGCTCTACCAGGGGCAGGAGTTGACGACCTGCTACGCGCACCAGTCGGAGATCCTGGTTGAGAAAGGACAGCGGGTATGGCGCGGCCAGATCATCGGCCGCGTCGGCACCACGGGCGCATCAACCGGTAACCACCTGCACTTTGAAGTGCGCCTCGACGACACACCCGTGAATCCTTTGGAGTGGCTTCCGGAATGCCTGTGCTGATCTGAACGCGACCACCTCCTCCGCGCGTGGCGGCCGTCGACGCCGGTGACAAGAACCCACAGGACAGGCGGGTAGTATTGCGCGGTCCCATGGTCACAACGGTCACGGCCGACGCGTCGCGGAGGAGGTGGGGAGATGCCGCGTGAGCAGGGACGGAAGGTGATTACAACCAACCGTCGGGCGCGTCACGACTACACGATCCTCGACACATATGACGCCGGCATAGTGCTCACCGGAACCGAGGTCAAGTCGCTACGCGCTGGACGTGCGTCCCTGACCGACGCCTTCGCGGTCGTCACCGATGGCGAGGTGTTCCTGCACGGCATGCACATCCCCGAGTACGCGCAGGGCACGTGGACCAACCATGACCCCCGCCGGGTGCGCAAACTGCTGCTGCACCGCAAAGAGATCAACCGTCTCATCGGTAAGACGCAGGAGAGCGGGGTGACCCTGATACCGCTCAGCCTCTACTTCAACAACGGCTGGGCCAAGGTCGAACTTGGTCTGGCCCGCGGTAAGCGGTCCTATGACAAGCGTCAAGACATCGCGAAGCGTGACGCGCAGCGGGAGATCAGCCGCGCGCTCGGGCGCTGGCGCAAGGGGATGGGCTGACAGCCACCCGCCGGGCCATGGACACAGGAAGCGGTAACTACACCGTCGTATCCGCCGCCTGGACGTCCGCCAGCGCCTCATCCACCGAACCGAACAGCGGGAACACCCGCGTCAGGCAGGTCATCTCCAAAATCCGCACCACGTTTGGCGGTGCCGCCGCCAACACCACCCGGGATCCAGCGGCCTTAGCCCGTTTGTGGGCCCGCACCAGCACACCCAGCCCGGTGGAGTCCAAAAACCGCAGCTCAGACATGTTGATGATCGTGGTAGGGCGCTGGGTTACCACGTTGGCGAGCAGCGTTTTCAGATCATCGGCGGTGATTAGATCCAAGTCACCCGCCAGTTCGATGACCGCCGCTTCCGGTTCGAATCGATGGCTCGTCGCGAGTCGCATAGACCGTCACTTTCATCAGAAACCACGGGAGGCTCGCATCCCGGGGACAGTGCGCTTACCTGACAGGGTCAGTCAATTCCTACTCCGTCTCAGGGTCATCCGCATGGCGGAACCGCTAACCGGCGGAACGGAGTGGCCGTGCGACCAAGGCAAGGGGCAGCGAAATCGATCAAGAAGGCATATTGTGCCCACGAACCTGAACGCGAGTGGGAGGTACTAGTGGGGCCGGAGACGGAGGCCGACGCCACCATCGAGTTGCGTGCCCTGCGTCCCAGACGAGGTAGGCGGGTTCTGGTCGCGGTGGGGCTGGTGGTAGCGGTCATGGCTCCCTTGATCGGATTACGGCTCGCCTTCGACTGGCTGTTACGCGACGATGAACGATCAGTGGACGCCCTCCCCGAGCCGCCCCCGATCAACCTGGATTCCGAGGTAACCCTCTCCGCCGTCCCCTCACTCTCCGAAACACAGGTGCCAGCGTCGACCTCCCCTTCCGCGTCCCCGTCACCATCCGCCTCCCTGAGCCCGTCGGAATCCGTCAGCCCATCGGTACCGCCCTCCCGGAACACCACCTCGGGCGCACCCACACCGACAGAAGCGTCCCCTCCTGCGTCATCCACCACGCCCGATAGGACCCAACCGCCCAGCCTGGTGGCCTCCTACCGCACCCTGAACAACTGGGGCACAGGCTTCATCGGGCAAGTCATGATCGTCAATCAGGGGAACAGTTCGATCAACGGTTGGACCGTGACCATGACGGTCCGGGAAGGCGTTTACCTATCCTTCGCATCCTGGCCAACCCGTGGCCAGCAAAGCGGAACAACCCTGACATTCAGGCCGGGACAGGGGCAGGCGAACCTGAATCCAGGGGAGAGCGTGACCTTCACATTCCAGGTCCACTCCTACCATAGGCGGGTAAGCGGCCCCGAAACCTGCACTATCAACGGCACACCATGCCAGTAACTCCGCTGCTGGTACGGGCCCCGACAGCTGGGCCCACATCACAGCGGACCGGGTGGAATCCGGGATGAACGCTGGACACGCAGGCGTTACTCTTATGTGGCATCACACGGTGATGAGCAAGGGGGTGACAGGTTTCGACTTCGTGCGTTGAGTTAGGGGAAGCGAGCCGAGGAAGCCGACGTCGTCTCGTTAATCGTCGTCGGGAACAAATAAGCGCCAACGCTAATCGCGCGCAGTTCGCCCTCGCCGCCTGAGGCGAGTAGCGAACTTGTCGGCCTGGGATCGGCCTCCGTTCCAGTCGCCGGCATCAGCGAGGAGGTCTACCGGCCGAACCCGGCCGCGGGGTTCGATCGGGAAGCCAAACAGCGGCTGGGCCCGTCATACCGACTTGCTTGCGTGATCGGTAGGGCCGAGTAGAGGCACAGCAAGCTGCGCTCGGAGAAGCCCTGACAAGGCGGCGAAGGACCCGGGTTCGATTCCCGGCACCTCCACCAGTACCAGGCGGCCCGTGGATCACACGCACGGGCCGCCTTACGTTATGCCCGACCCACCGCTACCACCCATAGACCCACGACCAAGCCACCACAGGACCCTCCCGACCGATCGCCGTAACCACCGCCGAGCCCTGATTCGAGAGGAAGCCAGCCGTGAAGACCGCAGGGTTCGACACTCATCAGCATCCCAGGCCACCTGGTCGGTGCACACCGCTGCGGCAGACTCGGACCCGGACGCCGCCCAGCCACGAGGACGAACATGATCATCTGGTTTTGACGCTCTGACCAGCACAGATGTACAACCGGCGGATCGCTGCAAAAATCGACTGAGCCGAGCCCCGAAAAGCGGGCTGACCTGCGATTTGAGGTTAGGGTTACTTCATCACCCCTAGAGGGATCGCAACGGCTTGTTACATGGGACAAAACGGGCCGCGCTTAGCGGATTGCTTTATCGTCACTAGAGGGATCGAATTGTCAGTAGTTTGGTTGAGCGTCGTGCTCAGTTTTGATGCATAGACGCGGGTATTAGAGCTTCTTAAGTGATGTAGATTTGAGGTTATGAGGTGTTGTTGGTGGAGATAAAGCTTTGGATTATGGGTAGCGTTGTTCGAGTTGGGTTTTGATGCGGAGTAACTGCCCTGGCTTAAGAATGGTGATGGGTTTTCGTGTGTGATTGCCTGGTTTCGCTGCTTTGGGTGAGCGAATGTATGACCGTCAGGTCATCGCAATGATCGGTTGAGTCGAGCATTGAGAAGTGAGCTCGGCTAGGGATTTGAGTTCGGGTTGTTTATCAAACCTAGGAAATCGTAACTAGCCTAGGTGATTGGCTATTCTTGCTAGGGATTCTTTGTTACTTATTGTCTCTGGCGGATGGTAGTGGAGGCTCTCAAACGTTGGGGAATAATTTATCCCCAGAGCAACCCCATGATCAGTTGTGTGCAATTTCAGGGCTGTACCGTGTGTGACCCTGTCGTTGCGTAATCAATGGGGTTGGCTGGGGATGGGTATGTGTTTTATTGTGGGTAGCGGGTGCGGTGAACTGGATTGGTTGTGAATTCGAATTCTCTATCGCTGTTCAGTGAAACGAAGGTGGAGCTCAATGAGATCTCACATATTCCGGTGAAATCCTGGGGGGTGTCATCGCGAGCGTAGAGCGGTAGGCCTCGGCCGCTGACCTGCACTTCTCCGATCTCCTGCGGCACCACACTGAAGAAGCCTCGTTGTGGTTGGAGTTCTATCGCGGGGACGGTGACGATCCGCCAGGTGACCCTGTCGGCTTCGTAAGGGTCGCTTCCAATACGGATCTCATCCTGGAAGGCCGCGGTGAAAGGGCAGTTTGGTGGGGACGGGCTCCTTGATGACGCGCAGGTCGTCAACCACTGCTCAAAGTCCATTCGTGCCCGCTCTTCGCCCTCCTCGGTGATGCTGAACAGCGGGGAGAAGGAATGGGCAGGGGTGCGGTGGGGTGTCGCTGGGGGTGGGGACGGCCACGTAGGTGGGGCGCTAAGGGTGACAAAATCGGCCACCCCCTGATACAGGTGGTACGCGCCGGGGAACAGCCACACCACTGTGACCTGCCTTGTGAGGCCGTTGACTTCGACATATGAGAAAGGAAGGGTGGACAGGTCCAGCCTCACCAGAGGGTTGAGGATTACCCACCGTCCGGCTCGTCTCTCCAGGGAGAAACACCCTTCTCCCCTGGTGCCGTCAGCGGCGGTGATCGCGATATCCACCAGCGCTTTGTCGTCTGCCTGGACAAAACGTGGTGTGATCTGACTTATGTGCCAATGCGTCGTGAGCACCTCAGGAACAAGGAGCGCGTTGGAAAATCCTTCAACACGACCCAAATGGCGGGTGTATGACAGGGCTTCGTCAACGTCTCTGGACCTGATGGTGTTGAGGTAATCGGTTACGGTCTCTTCTGGGCTGTCATCGATGCCTACCGTGACGACCGCGACCAGTGCACTGGAGGCTGCTGCCAGGGCGGCCACCGCCGCCGCGATCCACCAGCGATATCGCCGCCACACCGTGGCCTACGAGAATCCTCTGGGCGATGGCGGTTCGGTTATGGCCGAGGGCGTGCCGGTGGTCGGTGGTTGCAACCCTTCAGCGTTGTGCGGTGCGACGTCGCTATGTCCGAGATTGCTGGGTGTGGGTTCGTCGGTCATGACACCACACTCATTTCCGTGGGGTACGCGCAGGTGTTCGCCTCTACATCCGGTTGAGGAGGGGGAGCGGGAACAGTGCGACACCCATTGACTGGTAGGGGAGGACGATCGAGCCGTCCGGATCGATCCCGGCCAGCGGGAGGTGCGAGGTCAGCGTGCAATCGGCCGTGAACCGGACGTAAACGTGGACGCGCAGTGGCGTTGGGTGGATCCGAGGCTGACGAGGTGAGGGTGGATGCGTCGTTCGATGACATGCAACGACTCTCAGTAAGGTGGTCGAGTGGGAATCGGATGTGGATGCGTGACAGAGAGTTGAAACGGCGACACTGTACGCATGTGGTTGGGAATCTTCCACCGCGAGACCCCGTATTCATCCCCTGACATCCGTTCCGGGAATACCGCCTCGAACGCCGTGTGTTAGCCGTCGAGTGCCCGACGGTCAGGGCCCCGCCCTTACCCGCGCCATCGGTCTCAGGAACGATGGTGGGCGGCCAGGAGAACTGAAGACGGTATGACCGGCGACAGCGAGACCGCGAGCGGGAGGTGACCGATGCGGCAGCAGTGGTGTGTGCTGCTCAAGTACGGCGAGATGGCGCTCAAGGGGCGCAACAAGGAGCGCTTCGAACGCCAGCTGCTGGACAACCTGCGCTATAGCCTGGCTGATCTCGGTGGACCGGTGCAGATCAAGCGTCGGGACGGCGTCTTGGTGCTTTCCGCACCGGCGTACCAGGAGGAGCTGGTCGCTCGTGCGCGACGGCTGATCGGGATCAGCGTGGTGCAGCCGGCGCTGCGCGTACCGAAGGACCCTGAGGCCGTGGCTGACGCGGCCGTTGAGCTCGCCGGGAAGCAGCACCCCTCCGACCCGCCGCCTCGGTTCGCGGTGCGGGCTCGTCGCCGGCACAAGAAGTTCCCCATGACCTCCGAGCAGTTCGCCGCGTTCATCGGCGCCCGTATCCATACCGAGCTCGGCTGGCCGGTGGATCTGGACACGCCGCAGGTGGAGATCCTGGTGGAGGTGGACCGGCACGAGGTGTTCCTCTCCACCGAGCGCCACCGCGGTCAGGGCGGTCTCCCTGTGGGCACCAGCGGGAAGGCGCTGGCGTTGATCTCCGGCGGTTTCGACTCGCCGGTGGCCGCGTACCGGGCGATGCGTCGCGGACTGCGGTGTGAGTTCGTGCACTTCAGCGGGGCGCCGTTCACCGGTCCGTCTTCGACATACAAGGCGTACGCGCTGGTGCGTCAGCTCAGCGCGTTCCAGGGCGCGACTCGCCTGCACGTCATCCCCATCGGGCGGGCACAGCGTGCGCTCGCCACCGCCGGCGCCGGTGAGCTGCAGATCGTGGCGCAGCGCAGGCTGATGGTGCGGGTCGCCGATCAGCTCGCTCAGCGGCTCGGTGCGCAGGCGCTGATCACCGGGGACAGCCTGGGGCAGGTTTCCAGCCAGACCCTGCCCAACCTCGCCGCGGTGGAGCAGGCCGCCACGCTGCCGGTGCTGCGTCCCCTGGTGGGCTGGGACAAGACCGAGATCATCGCGGAGGCCACCGAGATCGGGACCGCGGAGATCTCCAAGTTGCCCGATGAGGACTGCTGCACCCTGCTGCTGCCGCCGCGCGTCACCACCCACGCCGAGCCGCAGCGCTTGGCGCGGGTGGAGGGACGGCTCGACCTGGACCAGATCGTCGACGAGCTGTTGACGGATGTACAGGTGATGAACATCGACGTCACTCAGTCCGCTCAAGAGCCGGTTCGCAGCTGCGAGGTCGGGGAGCGGGAGGAGACCCGGCGATCGGCGGTCGTGGCTCACGCGGTGGGCGAGTAACGCGAGTAACACGGGTAACACCTGTCGCATTCGTCACCCCGGTATTGGAACGGCGGTTACAAAACTTGGTACGCTCCCGCTGTGGCCAGGCCGAGGAAGTTCGACGAGGAGCGGGTAGTCGACGCCGCGATGCGGGTGTTCTGGGCCACCGGTTATCAGGCGACCTCCACCGAGGAGTTGTGTGAGGCCACCGGGCTGGGGCGCGGCAGCATCTACAACGCCTTCACCAGCAAGCGCGATCTGTTCAAGCGGGCGTTGCAGCGGTACATGGACACCATGACCACGCGGCAGATCGCGCTGCTGGAAAGCCACCTGCCGGTGCGGGAGAAGCTTCGCCGACTGCTGTACCAGGCCATCGACGAAGAGGAACAGCAGCGCCGCGGCTGCCTGGTGGTCAACACCATCGTGGAGTTGGCGCCTTGTGACCCGGAGATCGCCGAGCTGCTCTGTCGTGACTACAACCGGCGGCTCGAAGCCCTGCGGGCGGCGATCGACCGGGGCCGGCGTGACGGGGAGATCGCTGCGGACCGGGATCCCACCGCACTCGCGCATTTCATCAACGCCACGCTGGGAGGCATGCAGGTGGCCGCCCGGGGTGGGGCTGACCGTGGCGTGTTGGAGGGGATCGTCGCCATCGCGCTGCGCGTCATATGAGGTGTCATCTGAGTCTGCGGCTCCCGGGGTGAGCCGGCCCGCATCACGCGCTTACTAGGCGCGGATCTGTCTTGTCAGAAGAACTGACCCTGTCATGGCCACATTTTGTACTGATCAATACAAAACTGTGTCCTCGTGAAGACGGGCACGTGTCACAGATGGGAAAAGGCTCTATGCCACTGGCCGTCTACATCCTGGGGCTGGCGATTTTCGCTCAGGGCACCTCGGAGTTCATGCTCTCGGGCCTGCTTGACCCCATCGCCGCTGACCTGGGGGTCTCCATCCCCGACGCCGGGCTGCTGACCTCGGCGTACGCCATCGGGATGGTGGTGGGAGGCCTCCCCCTCGCCGTGTTGACTCTGAGCTGGCCCCGCCGTCGGGCGCTGCAGGCCTTTCTCGCCGTTTTCGCCGTCGCGCACGTGGCCGGCGCGGTCACCTCGGACTACGGTGTCCTGCTCACCAGCCGCGTGATCAGCGCGGTCGCCAACGCCGGCTTCTGGGCGGTCGCCGCGGCCACTGCTTTAAGTCTGGTGCCGCCGCATGTCAAAGGGCGCGCCATGTCCATCGTTGTCGGTGGCATCACCCTGGCCTGCGTCGCGGGCGTGCCGGGAGGCGCGGTCCTGGGACAGCACTGGGGGTGGCGTTCGGCCTTCTGGGCGGTGGCGCTGGTCTCCGCGCTGGCGATGATCTGCATCCAGGCGATCATCCCCGCCGGCCGCGACACCGGGGCACGACCCGGGGTGCGTCAAGAGGTACGCGCGATGCTGCACCCGCCACTGTGGAACGCCTACGCCACCATCGCGCTGGCCGAGGGCGCCATGTTCTGCGTCTTCACCTATCTCGGAGTACTGCTCACTCGGGTCACCGGGCTGTCTGAGGGATGGGTGCCGGCGATGCTGGTGCTGTTCGGGGTCGGCTCGATGATCGGGATCACGCTCGGTGGGCGGGTGGCCGACGCGTACCCCTTCCAGCTGCTGTTCGGTGGGCTGATCGGGCTGGTGGGCGCCTGCGTCGCCTTCGGGCTGTTTGCCGGCAGCGCTCCCGTGGCGATCGGGCTGGTCTTCCTGCTGGGTCTGCTGGGGTTCGGTATCAACCCCGCCTTGAGCGCCCGGGGCTTCTCCCTCGCCGCCGGGGCTCCGGTCCTGGCGGGCGCGACCGTCACCGCGGCGTTCAACATCGGCAACACCGTCGGCCCGTGGCTGGGTGGGGTGACCATCGACGCCGGGCTCGGCTACCGGTCCGTCGCCTGGGTCGGCGCCGCCCTCGGCGTGGCCGCGCTAGGCACCGTGGTCGTGGCTGTCGTTCTGCACCGTCGAGCCGCACCATCCCCCAACGACGCGCCGCTGCCGGAGGCCGCGGTCACTTCCTGAAAGCCGGGCTGACCGGCGTGATGGGGTACGCGCGGCGGGGCCGTTATGAGCCGGGCGTCTGGGACATCTGGACCAGCTCGGTCAGGAGTCGGTACGCGGTCGGGATGAGTCGGTCGCTCCAGGTCCATCCGGCGTCGGTCACCGCCGCCACCCCCACCCCTCGCTCCGGGCAGAAGCCGACGAAGGCCGTGCCGCCGCGGGTAGCGCCGCTGTGAGTGAACAGTTCGCAGTCCGCCACCTCCCGGCGGTTCCACCCCAAAGGCGGGCTCTCCCCGGTCAGGGTGGTCACCAGCTGAGGCTGGTGAGTGGCGGTCAGCGCCGCCGCCAACGGTGTGCTTTCCGGGTGGAGATGAGCCAGCAGGTACCGCCGCAGGTCGGTGATCGAGCAGCGGAGCGTGCCGGCCGCCGCGAGCGCCCCCATCCGCCACGGAGGGACACGACGGCCGTGGTGGTAGCCCTGGACGGGGCGGACGACCGTGTCGTCGTCCGTGGCGGCGTCATGCATCCCCAATGGACGGCACACCCGGTCCAGGACGAGGCGCGAATAGGGCGTACCGGCGGCGTTGGCCAGCAGTTGCCCCAGCAGACCGATCCCGAAGTTGGAGTAGTGCACCCGGTCGCCGGGGCGGTGTCGTAGCCGCAGCCGCGCCGTGGCCTGGTAGAGGTCGGCGAGGGTGTGACGGGCGTACGGATTGGACCAGAACCGGGCCAGGGCCTTCAGGTACAGACGTGACGGGAGCCGGGGAAGCCCGGCGGTGTGGGTGGCCAGATGCCGCAGTGTGATCGGGGCGGGGGTGGGGTGGCGCGGCGCCGCGTACGCCGGAAGGTATTTGTCGATCGGGTCGTCATAGGAAACCTCCCCACGCTCCACCATGTCGGCCAGCAGCAGCGTGGTGAAGGTTTTGGTGACCGAGCCCAGCTCGAACCCGCTGTGCTCATCCAGGACAGTCGCGGTGGCGGACTGGCGGCTGCGGATCCACACGCTGTAGGTGTCGCCAGCCACCGCCACCGCGGCGATCCCGACGGTCGGGATCTCGTCAAAAGCCTTCGACAGACGGCTGCTGAGCTCATCGGTTGATCGGGTCACGCGGCACCGACTCCTCTCCCAACGCGGTGGTCGGCCGCGGGGGGGCGGCGCATCAGGTCACCGCCGGGGCGTGTCGCGCGAGCTCACCGATCCCCCGCGAGACAGCGAGCGTGCCGGCGATGGCCGCGACACAGGTGGGGTGGTAGTTGGCGGTGAAAGCGTCCTCGGGGCGCTCGGGGGTGGGGTGCGGCCCGTACGGCAGCATCCCGTTGTCGTGTTGGGCTTCACGGAGCTTCCGCCAGGCGTGCGGATGGTAGCCGGGCTGCTCCAGGCACACATCCACCAGCAGGAGCTCGGCGACGAGGTCCCACTGGGCGGCCTCCAGCCAGATCTCCAACCAGACCGGAAGCCACGCCCGCAGGTACTCCTGCAGCCGCTTGGGCAGCCCTTTGGGACGGGCGGCCCAGTCGGTGAGGTGGAAGACGGTGTGAGTGACGGCGTACGCGGTGGACCAGTCGATCATCCAGGGCTCGGGCGTACCGCCTAGCCAGGTCCGCTCGGCGACCTGCTCCATGTCCGCCGACAGGGGCAGCCCGATCACCCGGGCGGCGTTGAGCACCGCCAGACGCCGGTTGGGCATCATCTCCGGCACCGCCGTGGCGCGCAGCGCGGTCAGGTGGGCCAGCAGCTCCTCCAAAGGAGCGTGCCGGTAGCCGGCCCGCGCGAACGGCGCGTAGATCTCCATCAGGTCGGTCAGCAGCGGGTGGCGCAGCTGCTGCTCGTACAGCAGGGTGCCCCGGTCAAGCTCTTCCCAGGCGAATTCGATGAGGGTGGGGGCCAACCGGGATTCCCGTTGGCCCCCAGTGTTCTCCCGCATCACCAGTGACGCGGCCAAGGCCAGCTCACCCAAGGGCTTGAAATCGTTGTTGGGATCGCGGTGGCCGGACCGGGGGAGGCGGAAATACTCCCGGGACGCGTCGAGCCAGGTCAGGGCGGTTGAGGCGAGGTGATGGGCATCCGCCAGGTGGTCGAGGGTCACGGCGTCGATCTCTCCGTCATCCGGTCGCTGGTTCGTCATTCGGTTGGCCCTTGGGGCCTGGTCGGTTCTCCGGTCACGCGGTCAGCCCGACCATGTGTTCGGCCAGTTCGATGTCGAGAGCCGAACGCCATTCCCGCCCCGCGTAGATCTGCAGGTGACGCAGCAGGGGAGGGATCTGCAAAGTCGTACCCGCCTCGGTCGCCGGCGTGGTGTGGGGAGCTGAGGGATCGGAGGCCTCGACGGCGGCCATCCAACGGACCAGGCGGGCCGCGGTGGGGTAGTCACGGCGCAGCATCGCGCGGGTCACCCCTCGGGCCAGGGCCAGTGGATGGTGTCGGGCCTGGTAGTACACGGGGCAGCGCAGCCCGGGGAGGGCCAGCCCCGCCAGCCGCGCCATCCGGGCGCCCCAGGCGGGCCATTCCCGCTCCGGGGACGGCCAAACCCCACCGGGCTGCTCCGGGACGGACACAAACCCGTCGGGGAAGAGGCGCAGCTGATCGACTCCCAGACGGACGAGCAACTCACTGGTCGCCCAGTCCTGCAGGAGCGCAACCTCAGCCCCAGGACCGTCGGAGGGGGCGGGGAACACTCGCAGACTGAGCAGAACGGCCTCGACATCCTCCTCGTCGAGGCGGTGGCCACCCAATACGAAGGGAGCCAACGCGTCGGGGCCTAGCACACGGAGGGCTGCCAGACCGGCTTTGTGACGGGTGTACGGCCGGAGCTGGTCAATGAGCCGGAAACCATCGTCCGCGCTCCGAAGAGCGCGGACGACGGCCGCGGCCAGTGCCTCGACGGCTTCGGTGTAGACCACCCGGACGGGTGGGCTTGTGCTGGTCACGGAAGGGATCTTTCGGTGGTCACCGGCTCCTGCTCGGGGAGTCCGCCGGCTCGGGCGGGGAGAGCAGGAGCAGCAGGAGGAGCAGACCGACGGCGCTCGGGCCGGTGTACAGCGGCGGGTCCGCTACCGGCGCCTCGCTCCACGTCATCAGGTCGGCGACGGTGGCCTGCTCCTCGGGAGTAGAAACCAGAGTCTGTCCAGTCAGGACAGTTTCCTGTAGTCGCATAGCAGCCTCCTCGTGACGACCGCCCCAGCAGCGGTGTCCGGGCCTACCTTACGACGCGACAACGGATTAAAGGGCCATATGCCAAAAAACTCTGAAGTGGGGCATGTCGCCCGGCCGCGCGAGCGGTTACTCGACGATCTTGGTGATTAGAGCGGCCAAATGCTCGCGGATTGTCGCATGTGTCTCTTCGTCGATAGGGCGATCCATGATCATGGATGTCATGCGGGGCACGGCGTGCGGCCAGACAGCCATGCCGATCAGGGCGAGGAGCGTGACGGCGGTCTTGTCGTCCGGGGTGGCGCCCAAAGTGGAGGCGAAAGCCTTGACCTTCTCCACATAAAGCGCGCGACGCCGCGCGCCTCCCGGAAGGGCCTCGGTGCCGTAGTGCAGCCCTTCCCACATCAGCAGCCGCAGCAGGTCCGGGTTCGCGCGGTGGAAGTCGTACACCCGCCTGAGGTAGTCGGCGGGGTCTCCGGTGGGAAGCCCTAGGGCGGCGGTGTGCTCTTCGAGCGCGTCGATCACCACCGCTTCGAAGAGCTTCTCCTTGCTGCCGAAGTGCCCGTAGATGCGCTCTTTGTTCACCCCCGCCTTCTCGGCGATGCGGTCGACGCGGGCACCGGCGATGCCGCGGGCGGCGAACTCTCCCCGCGCGGCGCGCAGTAAGTTGGCGCGGGTGGCGTCAGGATTCCGCGACGCGCGAGGCTTCTTGGACATATCTGCATGGTATGCGCCCAACCATGCGGTTGGGTGGCCGCGCGTTTCACGAATGTCGCTTCATCCCTCTAGACACCGGTAGGTCCGGAGGTCGACTATCGGTAAAGATCCGGTGGCGGGAGGTGACGCCATGGCGGTGGCATCCCGATACGAATCGGCGCCCTTGGACGCCGGCAGCGAGTCTTTCCAGGCCGCCCGGCAGCACCGGGAGCGATTGCTGGAGAGCATCCACGCCTTCGAGCGTGCCCTGGCCGCACCGGCCGCCGATCCCCGATGGCGGGGGGTAACCGCCCAGCGGCTGGGCGAGCTGCAACGGGCCTTCGACGAGCACATGACAGTGACCGAGGGGCGGGACGGCCTCTACGCCGCGCTGTTAGCGGCGGCGCCTCGATTAACGCAGGCGGTGAGCGTCCTGGCACGGGAACACGCCCTCATCAAACGGGTGTTGGAGGTGCTAGCGGAGCGACTGGCCGATCCTGGGACCACCACCCACCAGGTACGCAGTTGGGCCAGTGACCTGCTGAGGGAACTGTCCCGGCATCGGCAGCGGGGAGCAGACCTGGTCTACGAGGCCTACGCCGTCGACATCGGTGGTGAGACCTGAGACCGTGAGTCGCAGCGCGGTGAGGAGATGACCACCCCAGGGTCGGTACGCCTCACGCGGCCACCGCCGCCACCGCCGCGGCGAAGCGGGAGCCAGGACAGTGAGCGGCCACGGCGTACGCGTCGGTGATCGTGTCGACGTCCCGCAGCCGAGGCAGCATGACCACCCGCAGCCCGCGGGCCCGCAGGGCCGCCTCGGTCAGCCGCCCAGTGTCGGGTGTGGACATGGGAATCGCGCGTAACACCTCGGCGTGGCCGGGCTGTCGCAACCCCAACGCCCACCAACCACCGTCGTAGGCCAGCCCTAACACCGCGTCGGCGGTCTCCAGGGCAGCCGCGGCGGCGTTGAGTAACACCGGGGTCACCTGCGGGGTGTCCATGCCGATCAGCAGGGAAGGCACCCCGGCGACGGCGGAGTCGGCATAGGCGTACATCAATCTCTCGCCTAGGCCCTCACCCCGTTGAGGCAGGACCGTGAAACCCGGCGGTCGCGGGGAGCGGCCGGACAACACCAGGACCCTCCGGTACGCGGGGGTCGCCGCCACCACCGCCAGGGTGTCTGCTAAGGCGGCCGCGGCGATGAGGGCGGCCTGCCGGGGAGAGCAGGGCGGACACAGCCGGGTCTTCACCCGCCCCGGCACCGGCTCCTTAGCGATCACCAGAAGCTGCGGAGCGGGAACGGGCGGCACCACCCCGACCCCATCGATGGTCATGATTCCGCCAGGATCCGGCTCATATCCCGGACGGTGCGGACCGTTCCCAGCACCGTGCCGGTCACCTTCGACCGCGTACCCGGGGTACGGGGCAGGTAATCGACGTCGGTCTCCTGGATCCGCCAACCGGCCTGAGCGGCCCTGACCACCATCTCCAGCGGGTAGCCGAACCGGCGGTCCCGCAGCTCTAACGCCAGCAGGGCCCGCCGGTACGCGGCGCGCATCGGGCCGAGGTCATGCAGCCGCAGCCCGCAGCGCCTCCCCAGACGCCAGGCGAGGACCGCGTTACCCCACCGGGCGTGCAAAGGCCACACCCCACGTTGGGTTGGGCGCCGCCGCCCCAGCATCAGATCGACAGAGCCCTCGGCCACCGGGTCGACCACCCGGGGGAGCTGGCGAGGATCAAAGGACCCGTCCGCGTCCATGAAGCAGACGATGTCACTGGTCGCAACCAGCAAGCCGGCGTGCGCCGCCGCGCCGAAACCGCGCTGGGGCACCCGGATCACGATGGCTCCGTACGCCTGAGCGATCCGCCCCGAGTCATCGGTAGAGCCGTTGTCGGCGACGATGGGGCGGTAGCCGGGCGGCATCCGGTCAAGCACCCAAGGCAGCGACTCCGCTTCGTTCAGGCACGGCAGGATCACATCGGTCACGTCTCGCACGCCAGGGCGATACCCAGGGATGGACCCGGGTCGAACCTGGAACCTCACCCACGGCGCCGACAAGCCGCTTTTGGTCGTCGAGTCGCCCATCGCTAGTCGGAAATATCGGTGACTATGGGGCGGGAGGCGAGCGGTGAACCATACCAGTCACCCGGATCAGGCAGGGTGCACGGAGCATGGCGCGGGCGAGGCGGCGCCTTCCCGGGCGTACCCGGCCTTCGAAGCGGCGGCCCCGGCGACGCGGACCGGCCGGCGTGGGCGGGGACCGGACTGGAGGGTGTCCGTCGGTACGCTCACCGGCGCGTTGGGGTTGGTGGTGGCCGCCCACCTGGTCGCGCGTTCCCTGGTGGGCGACGGGGTCCGGCTGTACCTGGGACGCGCCGCCTGGCCGCTATTCGGTCACTACGCGCCCCGCCTCGATCTGTGGTTGGTTCCGGCGCTGCTGGTGGCGGTAGCGGCCGTGGTGGGCGGGCCGTGGGTGGTGGCGCGTTTGCCGTGGCGGGCGCTTTTGACGATGACCGCGGTGGCCGCCGCGGGCTGGGCGGTCAGCCTCGGGGTGGCCGGCGGTGGAGTCGACGCCCTGGCGGCTCCGCTCACCAGCCGACACGACTACCTGCATGACGTGGACAGGGTCACCGACCTGGGCGCATACCTGCGTACCTTCACCGACTACATCGTGGACCGCCCCCGCTGGACGACCCACGTATCTGGACATCCGCCGGGCGCGTTGGGGATTTTCGTTCTGCTGGATCGGGCCGGCCTGGCGGGCGCGGGGTGGGCGGCCGTGCTGTGCATCACCGGGGGAGCCGCCGCCGCCCCCGCCGTCCTGGCCACGGTGAAGCTGCTGGCCGGTGAGGAGTACGCGCGCCGCGCCGCCCTGTTCGTCACCTTCGCGCCGACCGCGCTGTGGGTGGCCACCAGCGCGGACGCGTTCTTCGCCGGGGTGGCCGCCTGGGGGATCTACGCCGTGGCGGCCGGGACAGCCCAGCCGGGGCGGCGAGGGTACGCGCGGGCGCTGGGCGGAGGACTTCTGCTGGGATGCTGCCTGCTGTTGTCCTACGGGTTGACGTTGCTGGGGCCGTTGGCGCTGGCCGTGGTGCTGCTGCAGCGTCAGGTCCCGCTGCGGCGCCGACTCGTCGTGCTCGCCGTGGGTGCGGGAGCGGTCGTGGCGCTCCTGGCGGGGATGGCGGCGGCCGGGTTCTGGTGGTTTGAGGGGTTGGAGCTCACCGCGCAACGGGTCCGGACGGGCTCCGGCTGGCTGGCGCGCCCGGCCTGGTACTTCCTGTTCGCCAACGCCGCAGCGGTGGTGATCGCGGTCGGTCCGGCCACCGTGGTGGGGCTGGCCCGCGCCGTCCAGGACGTGGTGCGGCGCGTCGGCGACGGGCGACCGCTCGCGGGCGGGCGCCCGCTTGTGGTGGCCGCGATGGTTCTGTTGGCGATGACCATCGCCACCGCGTCCGGTCTCTCGAAAGGCGAGGTGGAGCGCATCTACCTGCCTTTCTCGATGTGGCTGCTGCCGTTGGCGGCCTTCCACGCCGCGGGGGTACGGGGATGGGTGGCCGCGCAGTGCGGGGTGGCGATCGCTGTGGAGACGGCCCTGGATCTGGGGTGGTGACGGTGTGGAGCGCGGCGGCAGGCCGGGTCAGCCGCGCAGCGGCGCGGTGGCGAACTCCCGCATGCCCTCGGCGAAGGACACTTGCGCCACAAAACCCAACTCCCGCCGGGCGCGCTCCGGCGAGGCCACCACGTGCCGTACATCCCCCAGTCGATACTCGCCAGTCACCACAGGGGGCGGGCCGCCGTACGCCTTGGCCAGCGCCGTCGCCATCTCACCCACGGTGTGGGGCTCACCAGAGGCGATGTTGTACGCGGTGAACGACCGCTCCCGGGCCACCACCGCTTCCAGAGCGGCCAGATTGGCGCGCGCCACGTCCCTCACGTGCACGAAATCCCGACGCTGTGCTCCATCCTCAAACACCCGCGGTGGCTCACCCCGCGCCAGGGTCGATCGGAAGATCGCGGCGACCCCGGAGTAAGGGGTGTCCCGGGGCATTCGTGGGCCGTACACGTTGTGGTACCGCAGGGCGATCCCGGCGCCGCCGGTGACGCGGGTCCAGGACGCGACTAGATGCTCCTGGGCGACCTTGCTCGCCGCGTAGGTGTTGCGGGGATCCACGGGGGCGTCTTCCTCGACCAGGCCGGGGGAGAGCGCCGCCGCGCAGTGGGGGCAGCGCGGCTCGAAGAGCCCTGCCTCCAGATCGGCGGGGGAACGGGGCGCGGGAGACACCACGCCGTGCGTGGCGCACGCGTACCGTCCCTCCCCGTAGACCACCATGGAGCTGGCCAGCACGATCCACCCGATGTCGCGCTGAGCCATCTGGGACAACAACACAGCGGTGCCCAGGTCGTTGGTGGAGACGTAGCGCGGCATGTCGCCGATATCCACCCCAAGACCCACGACCGCGGCCTGATGCACCACAGCGTCCACTCCAGACAGAGCACTGTGGACAACATCCGGGTCCCGGATGTCGCCACGGATGAGTTCGAAGTCCGCGATGTACGCCGGGGCGACAGGATGCACCGTCGGATCCAGGGAGTCGAACAGACGTACCTGGTGCCCTGCGGCGGCCAGCTCCTCGGCGACGTGCGACCCGATGAAGCCGGCCCCGCCAGTGACCAGGACCTTCACGGCAGCTCCAGCGGCAGCTCGATGCCGTCCAGGGCGGTCGGGCACGGGCAGGTCCGCTCTACCGGAAGCGCGGCCACCACGGCGTACAACAGCTCCCGCAGTCGGGCGGTGTTCTGGCCGAAGACCCGGAACACCTCCTCCTGCGTCACGGCCTGACCAGCCTCGATGCCTGCGTCCAGATCCGTCACCAACGCGATGGCGGTGTAACACAACGCCAACTCGCGGGCCAGAACGGCCTCCGGGTACCCGGTCATGTTGACCAGGGAGAACCCCTGCGACGCGAACCAGCGGGACTCGGCCCGGGTCGAAAACCGCGGACCCTCAACCACCACCATGGTGCCGCCGTCGACCACCTCCACACCTCGCTGCGCCGCCACCTGGAGCACCGTGCGGCGGCCGGCAGGGCAGTAGGGGTCGGCGAACGGCACATGCACCGCGCCGGAGTCGTAGTAGGTGTGGGTGCGGCCGGAGGTGCGGTCCACCAGCTGGTCAGGGAGCACGAAGGTCCCGGCGCCTAACTCGGGGCGTAGGCTCCCCACGGCACACGGAGCCAGTACCTGCCGCACCCCCAGGCTGCGCAGCGCCCACAGATTGGCGCGGTAGGGGATCCGGTGCGGGGGGAAACGGTGGTCCCGACCATGGCGGGCCAGGAAAGCCACCCGGCGGCCCTCGATCTGCCCCACCACTATCGGGTCACTGGGCGGCCCGAACGGGGTCTGAACCGGATATTCGGTGACGTCGTCCAGGAAGCGGTACAGACCGGTCCCGCCGATGACGGCGATGTCGGCGACTGGGGTTGGGGTGTTCACAGCGGTCACGGACTTCGACCCTAACGGGCACAACCGTCATGGAGGGGCTCGTAGCGGCATTCCGGACGCGCTTCCCGATCAGTCGTCTCAGTTTCACAGCCAGGCGGGTCCGGTCGGGGTCCGGTCAGGACCTCGAGTCAGGTCCGGTCAGGACCCCAACCGGGCGCCGGGCGAGTGTGACTGGGGTGGCGGGCCCGTCCAGGCTGCGGCGCCACCGGTACAGAAGGAGGCGCAAGACGAGAGGGACGAGCCTGAATTCATCGAATGAGACGGATGAGGGTGATGGGGTGAATGAGACGTGTCGCCCCTTGATCACCAGGTGATGAAGCATCGGCTCGGATCGCCCAACTGGCCGATCCGACGCCTGGGTCTTGGATACGCTGAGCTGGTCGCGGTCCGATCGATCCGGGGCGACGGGCCGGTCCTATCCCGGCCGGCCGTGCCGTCCGGAGAGCGGACGGCGACGCGCGGACACGCTCCCAGGCGCGGTCCGCCCCGCCGGTATCGGGGCGGACCGCAGCCGTTTTATTCTCTTCCCCTGCCCTGCCCTCACATGCGTGAGGGTTCCAAAAAGCGCGGCGGATCAGACGGATTCCGAGGATTGCCGGCTCCCCATAGGAGTCACCGGTATGCCTGATCCTGGTACATCCAGGTACGCCTAGCGCCTCAGGACGCCACCACGGGCAGCACAGAGCCGGAGTACTCGTTCTCGATGAACTCCGCCACCTCCGGCGAGGTCAGCAGGTCAGCCAGCTCGCGTACCCGCGGGTCGTCAGCGTCCTCGGCGTTGACCACCAGCAGGTTCGCGTACGGGTTGTCCTCCCCGGACTCCAGCGCCAGCGCGTCCTCAGCCGGGTTCAGGTCGGCCTCCAACGCGTAGTTGCCGTTGATCACCGCGGCGTCCAGGTCCTCCAAGCTACGAGGCAGCTGCGCCGCCTCCAGCGGCTCGAACGACAGGTTCCGAGGGTTGGAGACGATGTCCTGCTCCGTGGCCGACGTGCCGGCCCCCTCCGCCAACTCGATCAGCCCTTCAGCGGCCAGCAGCGCTAACGCCCGACCGCTGTTGCTCGGGTCGTTGGGGATTCCGATGGTGGCGCCGTCGGGCAGGTCGTCCAGCGAATCCACGCGGGAGGAGTACACCCCCAGCGGTTCGATGTGCACCGCGGCCACGCTCACCAGGTCAGCGTCGGGGTTACCCGCCAGGAACTCGTCCAGGAACGGCTGGTGCTGGAAGTAGTTGGCGTCGATGTCGCCGGAGACCAGCGCCTGGTTGGGCTGGTTGTAGTCGGTGAACTCCCGGATCTCGATGTTGGCGTCGAACTCGTCGATCACGAACTGCAGGATCTCGGCGTGCGGAACCGGGGTCGCGCCCACCACCAGCGGACTATCTGAGGAGGACCCGGAGGAACCCTCGTCATCGGAGCCGCAGGCGACCAGAGAACCAACGGTCGTCACCGCGAGAACCGCGGCGGCCAGACCCTGGCGAAAACGGGAACGAGACTCGTTCATAGTTGTTCGTCCTTCCACGTGAAATCCCGGCATTCCAGATCGGAAATGCCGACAGATAGTGTGGATCTATCCCTCGGGGTTTTGAAGGGGATCGGTTACCGACGGTCCAGGCGCTTGGCGGTAGCGTCGCCGAGCATCTGGATCAGGTGAACGAGGATGATCAAGAGCACGACGGTCACGATCATGACGTCGGTCTCAAAGCGCTGGTAGCCGTAGCGGACCGCCAGGTCACCCAGGCCGCCCCCACCGATCACCCCGGCCATGGCCGAGTACCCCACCAGCGCCACCACCGTCACGGTCAGACCGCGGATCAAACCCGGCAGCGCTTCCGGCAGCAGCACCTTCAGCACCACGTGATGGGTACGCGCGCCCATCGCGGTCGCCGCCTCCACCAGCCCGGGGTCAACTCCGCGTACCGCCGCCTCCACCAGCCGGGCGAAGAACGGAATGGCGCCGACCGCCAACGGCACCACCGCCGCCTCCGGGCCGATGGAGGTGCCGACGACGGCGCGAGTGAACGGGATGATCGCGATCATCAGGATGATGAACGGCAGGGACCGCCCGATGTTGACGATCGTGCCCAGCAGACGCCCCAACAGGCGAGTGGCGAACCCACCCCGGTCGGACAGGGCCAGCACCACCCCCAGCGGGATGCCGCCCAGCACGGTGAACAGCGTGGACAGCCCGACCATGTAGAGGGTCTCCTGGGTCGCCTCCCACAGCGTCCCGTTCTGGATCAGGTCGTTCATCCGTCCACCTCCGGTCCGGTGGGGGCCACCCGCGATTCGACACGGCCCGCCTCCTCGGGGACGGGCTGATCATCGGCGAGAACCTGGCTGACATCGGTGGTCGGGCCGTCCCCGACGATCAGTCCGTTCTCCGCCAGGTACGCCAGGGCAGCGGTGGTGTTCGCCGTGCCCCGACCGGGCAGCTCCAACCGGAGCCGACCCACCGTCTGACCACCGATGGTCCGTACCGAAGCGCTGAGAATGTTCACGTCGAGGTCGAAGCGGCGAGCCAGGGTCGCCACCAGAGGTTGGTCGGCCTGCGCGCCGCGTACCACCACATCGACCACGTGGCTGCCCTCGCGGCCGGTGCCGTCCAGCGGGAACGCGGCCCGGGCCAACGCCGAGTCGGGGCGGGCCAGCAGGTCAGCGACCCGGCCGGACTCCAGGATCTTGCCTGCCGCCATCACCGCGGCTGAGTCGCAGATCCGCTTCACCACCTCCAGCTCGTGGGTGATGAGCAGGATGGTCAGACCCAGCTGCCGCGACAGATCCCGTAACAGATCCAGGATCTCGGCCGTGGTCTGGGAGTCCAACGCGCTAGTCGCCTCATCCGACAGCAGCACCCGGGGGCGGCCGGCCAGCGCGCGGGCGATCGCTACCCGCTGCCGCTGACCCCCGGATAACTGCGCGGGGTACGCGCGTCCCTTCTCACTGAGCCCGACCAGCTCCAGCAGCTCCCCGACCCGGCGGATACGCTCGCGCCGCGGAACGCCCGCGATCTCCAAGGGGAGCGCCACATTGCCGGCCACGGTCCGACTGGAGAGCAGGTTGAAGTGCTGGAACACCATGCCGATGCGTCGCCGGGCGGCGCGCAGCTGGCGGGCGTTCAGCGCGGTCATGTTCTGACCGTCGACTACGACCGAGCCCGATGTGGGCCGTTCCAACAGATTCACGCAGCGGATCAGCGTGCTCTTACCGGCACCGCTGCGTCCCAGTACGCCGTAGATCTCACCAGCGCCGACATCGAGATCCACACCGTCGACGGCGACCACCTCTCGGCCGCCGCCACGGGCGGGATAAACCTTGCGAAGCTGTCTGATTTCAATCATCAAGACCTCGGGGGACGGGGCAGCGACCTGGGCGCGGCCCGCAGAGGACGGATGGTGACAAACCCGTGAGAGAGTCGTGCCGTGGCGACTCGATTCAGACGAGGTCGACTCGGACCACGACGGCGGAGCGGGCGGATCGCGACTGGAACCTGAGAAAGCCCGATCAGACGCCCGGACAGCAGGCGCGGGCGTTTCCAGCCGCGCCGCCCATGAGACACATGAGACAGCGGCCAGCCGCCCGTACCACCTGGTCTGGTGAGTACTTGTCCGTCATGGCCGTCACGATTGAGCAGTCAATCATTATCGAGGTGCGGTCGGCTACCCCAAGTGAGTACCGTCTCACCGACGACCGGACCTCGTGGCTTTAATGTCCCGCCTTGTCCGGTCACGGGCTCCGATCAGGCAGCCGTGACGGCGTGTGGGAGACAAGCTTCAGAAAGCTGACGCGTAGGTTCGGGACAACGTCGTACTCGCGTAGATTTCGCGGAAGAAGACCGTACCGTTCGGTCCGCGCGTCTGGTTGGCTTGGGCGCGAGGACAGCGGCATTGTCACACCATCTGGGAGCGATGGCCGTGTACCACGAACTGGGCAGGATCGGTGATATGGCGAGGGAGTCGATGGTGGGTCGGCTACTGGTTGCCACGCCGACGCTGCGCGACCCCAACTTTGAACGCACCGTCGTGCTCCTGGTGGCTCATGCCGCAGGTGGAGCGTTGGGAGTGGTACTTAACCGTGCCACCGAAATGCCGGTCAGTGAGGTACTCGGCGGGTGGGGCAACCTCGCAGGGGAACCGGCCGTGATCTTCGAGGGCGGGCCGGTCGAACCGGAGGCGGCCATCTGCCTGGCCCGCGCCCGCAACGGGGCTCAGCCGGCCGGTTTCACGCGGGTCGCCGGCCCGGTCGGCACGGTGGACCTGTCACGCGGACCCGCCGCTGTCAGCGATGACCTGGACATGATCCGGGTGTTCGCCGGTTACTCGGGATGGGGTGCCGGCCAACTGGAGGCGGAGATCGCGACCGGCGCCTGGTTCGTCTTCGACGCCTTGCCTGGTGACGCCTTCTTCCAACGCCCCGAGGAGCTGTGGTCGATGGTGCTGCGTCGTCAGGGAGGCATGCTCGCCGCCGTCGCGCACTTCCCACCCGACCCCACCCTCAACTGACCGGATCGGCTCCATCGACGCCAGCCGTGCGCGCCGCCGCTGCGCGCCGGCTCGCATGTCTGCGCGCCTTTGGGGGTCCGCTTCTGTACGCCACGCCTCCGTACGCCTCTGTCCACCCTGTACGCCGCCATCCGCGTACCCCCGCTACCACTCCTGTCTGTCGCGCTAGTTCAGTCGGCCGTACGTCGTCGATAAAGGTGGGTCGTGAGCACATCGCTGGCTCCACCGGTTCACCGCGCTCACCGCGTCGTGGCCATAGACTTTTCGGGCGTTTCCCCACCGATCGCCCCCTTGAATCAAGGCACCGGATACCCAGTACGGCATCGGCCCACGGGGTGTGTAGACTTGCCTCGGTGTTCGCGAGAGCGAGCAACGCGGGGCCGTGGCGCAGCTGGTAGCGCACCACACTGGCAGTGTGGGGGTCAGGGGTTCGAGTCCCCTCGGCTCCACCAGTGAGAAAGCTCCAGTGGTGAATCCACTGGAGCTTTTAGATTTCTGTGGTCTCTGTGGCTCGGTAAGCCGTCCCGCCTCGTGACTGCTTTCAAGCCACCCGATGGGCCGAGTGGTGCTGGATGGGCCTTGGGAGACGGAACGTCATTCATACAGCCTGGCTCCGGTGGAGCGCAGGCTGCTTCCGATAGCACGCAGGGGTACGCCGGTCACACCGTCGACTGCGTAGCACCACGAAAGCCTCGGGGTTCCGCCGCCACGTCACCACATCTCTTCGAGGATCTTCAGGCCTCGGATGCGCTGCGGACGCGCTGCACGGATTTCCGCAGCAGGGCCTTGCTCTCAGGTCAGCAGTCTCATGATCCCTGGCGGTCAGCGCCCACTCGGCCGCCGTAGGGTGAGGTGAGGGGCGAAACAGGATTCTCTGACACGCACCTGACTATTTCGCCTGTATCGACTGAAACTGTCTGTGGTGAAGAGTGGAGAGACCCGGTCAAGCCAGCCGAGGGAGGACGCGGGCAGCGGTCCCCAAGACAGGGACCGGCCGGCCGGAAAGGCCTGGCCGGTCAGGAAAGAGACCGAGAAACACTCCCCGGCTTACTCCCGGCTGACGTTAACTCCGCAGACACCGTCGGGTGGGCGAGCGGCCCCAGCCATCCGCCCAAGGTGGCGGCCACCGCGTCAAGGATGTGCGCCAACCGCTCAACCTCGACCCGACGGAACACCGGCCCACTGTCCCGGGCGACCACCAAGGCGAGGGGAGCGCTACCCAGCGGCGCCGCCGCCCCGCGTATCCCATCGGATGTGGTGAAGGCGCGAGGCCGCGTGGGGGTGAGCTCCGGCAGATTGAGCGGGTCAGGGGCCTGGATGCTGGTGTGCAGCACCTCCGTCCCCTCAGAGGTGATCCGTACCACGGCGGCCCAGTCAGCGGTCAGTAGTTGCGGCACGGCGTCGACCAGGGTCACCAGGCCACGGGCCGGGTTGGCGGCGATCTGTCCGACCAAGGCGGCGTCGGAGAACATCGCGGGCACCCAGGAGACCCAGCGCACCCCTTCCACGCATACCCCGGGAATCTGTTCCAGCGCGGAGGCGACATGAGCGTCGGTGAGCTTGGTACGCAGATCGACGATGAAGTCGTCCACCGCGCGACCACCGCCCCGGTCAAGGACCACCACCTGACGGATATCGGCGCCCATCATCCCTAGCACCCATGAGACCCGACCCAGTGATCCAGCCCGGTCCGGCAGACTGACTCTGATTTGCGCGAGCATCGTCCTCTCCCTCGTACCGGTGTTCACCAGCCTGCCGGTGTGCTGTTTCCGTGATGTTGCCGGCATATGACCGTTCAGCCGGAAGCTTCGCAGCTAGCGGGCGGTTGGCCGGCGAGCAAATCATGATCACAGCGTCGGTGGTGATTTATGCTCGGCGGGACCCGATACCCCATTCCAGGGAGAGCACTGTGTCCAACGTCGTGTTCCCGGCTGGTTTCACATTCGGAACCGCTACCTCGGCGTACCAGATCGAAGGCGCTGTCGCCGAGGACGGCAGGGCACCGTCGATCTGGGACACATTCAGCGCCATACCGGGGAAGGTGGCCACCGGAGAAAGCGGGGACCCGGCCTGCGATCACTACCACCGCTGGCCTGAGGACGTGGCGCTGCTGAGCGAGCTGGGTGTCTCCGCGTACCGCTTCTCCATCGCCTGGCCGCGGGTGCAGCCGACCGGTGACGGTGCGCTCAACCCGGCCGGTGTGGACTTCTACTCGCGGCTCGTCGATGCCCTTCTGGAGCGGGGGATCACTCCCTGGGTCACCCTCTACCACTGGGACCTCCCGCAGGCTCTTCAGGACAAGGGCGGCTGGATCAACCGGGATACCGCGTACCGGTTCGCTGAGTACGCCGGGCTGATGGCTGAGCGTCTGGGGGACCGGGTCCGGCACTGGATCACCCTCAACGAGCCGTTTGTGTCGGCGACCGCCGGCTACCAGACAGGGCGGCACGCGCCTGGCGAGCGGCTGGGTGACGGCGCGTTCGCCGCCACACACCACCTGCTGCTCAGCCACGGTCTGGCGGTGCCGGTGCTGCGGGAACGACTCGGCTCAAGCGCTCAGGTCGGGATCACCCTGGATCTGTCGGGTGTGGTGGCCGCCAGCGACAGCACGGCAGACCAGGAGGCGGCGCGGCGGTACGACGCGTGGAAGAACCGGATCTACACCGACCCGGTGCTGCGCGGCGAGTACCCCAAGGATCTGGACGAGGTGTTCCCGCAGCGGCCCGATCCGGTTCGCGACGGCGACCTGGAGCTCATCGCGGCTCCCCTGGACTTTTTGGGGATCAACTACTACACGCCCAAGCTGGTCGCGGCGGGCGACGGCCCCGCGGGGGCGGATGTGCTGCCGTGGCGGGATCACCCGGTCGACGACATGGGATTCGCGGACGCTCCCGAGACCTTCGGGGAGCTGTTGCGACGTCTGGTCGCTGACTACCCGGGGCTGCCCCCGCTAGTGATCACTGAGAACGGGGTGGGGCTGCGGTCGGAGCCGGCCACCACGGACGGACCGATTGCCGACACCGCCCGCGTGCGTTATCTCGAAGGGCACCTGCGGACGTTGGCCGACGCGATCGCCGACGGCATCGACATCCAGGGCTACTTCTGCTGGTCCCTTCTGGACAACTTCGAGTGGGCGCACGGTACCGCGGTCCGTTTCGGGCTGGTGCATGTGGACTTCACGACGCAGCGGCGCACCCCGAAGGCGAGTTTCGCGTGGTACCGGGACTTCCTGCGCGCTCAGCGGGCTCAGCACGCCGACGCCTGATCGACCAGACCGGTCAGGCATGCTCTGCGACCGGCCGATCCTCGGTGTCGGTCGGTCGCGGCCTCAAGCGGAGTGAACGCGAATTGATGGTGTCGATTCGCTGAACCGCTCTTGCCCTCACCCGCCGGCGGCGGGAAAGTGACACCATGTCAGCCGTCGATCCGGTACGCCTGGGTCGTACCTCATTGACCGTATCGCGCCTCGGGCTTGGAACAGCATGGTTCGGTAACTTCCTCTACCCGACGCGGCCAGAGACCGTGGCCGATACTCTCGAGGCCGCATTGGATGCCGGGATCCGACTCGTCGATACCGCCCCCTTCTACGGCCTCGGCCTCGCCGAGCAGCGCATCGGCCCGGTGCTGCGCTCCCGACCTCGGGACAGCTTCGTGCTGTGCACCAAGGTGGGGCGGATGCTGCGGCCGCGTACCCCCGACGATCCTGATCTGCTGGACCAGGGGCGACCGGTGTTCGTGGATGCCCCGCCACTGCATCCGTATTTCGACTTCTCCTATGACGCGGCGCTGCGCTCGGTGGAGGAGAGCCTGGAGCGGCTCGGGCTGGACCGAGTGGACATCGCGCTCATCCACGATCCCGACGACCACTACGAGCAGGCCGTGGCGGGCGCGTACCGGGCGCTGGAGCGGCTCCGCGCGGAAGGCACGGTCAGCGCCATCGGGGTCGGGATGAACCAGGCCGAGATGCTGGTGCGGTTCGCGCGGGAGACCGATATTGACTGTGTGCTGCTGGCCTGCCGCTACACCCTGCTGGACCAAAGCGGGCTGGTGGAGCTGCTGCCGCTGTGCGCGGACAAAGGCATCGCGGTCATCATCGGCGGCGTCTATAACACCGGGTACCTGGCCAATCCCCTCCCCGGAGGCATATATAACTATCGCCCGGCCACACCGGAGATCTACGGGCGGGCACTGCGGATTCGCGAGATTTGTGAGCGGTACTCGGTGCCGCTGAAGACCGCGGCGCTTCGATTCCCGTTCGGGCATCCCGCGGTCACGACTGTCCTGGCGGGGGTACGCGATCGGCGTGAGCTGGAAGAGAACGTGGCGGCGCTGCAGTACCCGATCCCGGAGCAGATGTGGCAGGAGCTGCGCGCTGAAGGTTTGCTTCCCGAGCACGCGCCCATCCCGTCCTGACGAGTACTAAGTCACGAGTGCCGAATTACGTGAATTCTGTTTTGTCTGGAGCGCGGTGCCGTCGCATCGGCGTCGCGCTCCCGATGCGTGCGTCGGGGCGGCGTATCTGAGCGGCTCTGATCGGCGGGCGGGGACGTGATGTCTGACCGGGTGGCTCGTCAGGCCGCGTGAAGCCCACGGTGCGCAGATGGCCCGGAACGCCGTCCACCGGTCATGCTCACGTCTTCGGGCACGTCCACGTCTTATCGACAAGTTATTGACAAGAGTCTTCAGCTCAAGGATGAGATTTTGATCTCCAAGAACACCCCAGGGATGACGTACCTTGTGCAGAACCACGTCGTAAGGGGTGGGGATGAAGCGACCAACCTTAGAGACCGTCGCCGCGGTGGCTGAGGTCTCACGCTCCACCGTATCCCGGGTCATGAACGGTTCTGGTCGGGTTTCTCCGGCGGTGCGGGCCCGGGTGCTCGCTGTGATCGAAGAGCTAGGTTACGTCCCGAACCAGGCCGCCCGCGCCCTCGCCTCCTCATACAGCAAGCGGAGAACCCACTCCGGAACGATCGCGGTGATCAACTGCACCGGCTGGGGGCAGGACCCCGTCTCCGCCGAGATCGTCATCGGAATCCGGGACGAGATGACGAGGGCGGGCGGACACGTGGTGTGGCTGTCTGCCGCGAACCGAATCGAAGCCGAACAATGCGTCACCTTCGCTCGAGAACGCGTGATCGACGGCGCCATCCTGCTCTGTCTGCCCAGTGACCATCCCCTCCCTGGCCTGCTGCGTCGGGCCGGGGTACCGACGGTGGCGTTTGGACGCCCGCTGAGCAACCAGGCCAACCTGACCTACGTCGACGCCGAGAACTACGCCGGCGCCGAAGGCGCGGTGCGTTGGTTGATCGAACACGGCCGTCGCCGGGTAGGGATCATCGCCGGCCGTCAGGACATGTCCGCCGGTGTCGACCGGTTAGCCGGGTCCCGCGCGGTGATTGAGGGCGCGGAGCTGGTGGAGATGGGCGACTTTTCGATACGGGGCGGAGCCTGGGCGATGCGGGCGCTGCTGCGCCAGCAACCGCGGCTGGACGCGGTCTTCGCCGCCTCCGATCTGATGGCGGTGGGTGCGATGCAGGTGTTGCGGGAAGCCGGGCGGAGGGTCCCCGACGATGTGGCGCTGATCGGATTCGACGGCGTCTTCGATGACGACTGTGACCATCTGCCCGGACCCGGCCTGGCGCTCACCACGGTCCGGCAGCCGCTTCGGCAGATGGGGCGTCGGATGGCACGGCAGATCATCACAGGCGGTACCCAACCCGCGATCTTCCCCACTGAACTTGTGCTCGGCGCATCCGCGTGACCCGGCCTCTGAGGCCACACCCCTTACAGCCCTGTGGCGTCTCCCCACAGCGGCAATCGGGGCGATGGGTACGCGGGCTGTGGGGTACGCGCGCCGGCCCGCTTAAGGAGGCGGCGGGTCGTAGCGGGTGGGGAAGCCGGGGCGTTTAGGAGGGAGCCGCGGCCCGCGCCACCCGCGGCGTCGCAGCTCCTGGGCCACCATCTGGTTCTGGTAACCGTGCCCGATCACGATCACTTCACGGTGCCGGGCCAACTCGATCAGCCGCTCGGCCGCCCGCACCGCCCGAGCCCGAGCGCTTCGCCGGTTTTCGGTGCCTGCGGACCAACCCAGCAGCCACAGCAGCCGTCCCAGGCCGCGCCACGTTAACGGCCGCATCCGCAACACCGGGAACGGCATGCGGGGTCGCGGGATCCGCGCCAGCGCTGGCTCCACCACCGGATCGGGACAGCCGGCGAGCGCCGCGGTCTGCAGGGCACGTGGGAGGTGACTGGTCACCACCACTCCACCCCGCGCGACCAGGTCAGCCAACTCTGACGGGATCTGACCGGTCACCCCTGCTTTGTCATACGAGGCTGACCAGGCCACGAACTCCGAGGCGGACAAGCGAGGAGTGATGTCGATCTCGCACAGTAAGTGACGAGCCAGCCAAATGGGGTGGTGGCCAGCCGCGAATGGAGCATGGTGGGCCTGCCCGGTGGCTGGCTGGAAGGTGGCACTCACCCTCCCGAGTGTGACGCGCTCTCACCACACGCGCCTGATCACTGCCTTGGTTTCCGGTTCCTCCCGCGATGTTCTTTCTGATCTACAAGGTCAAAAGGAACGGACGGCACTTGGGAAGACCTGACGGTAGGAGGGAGTCTCCGGCCATCCTTCGGCCGCCAGGAGAGCATGCGCCACCGCTCGGCTCACGCAGTCAGCTCCCACCGCCAACAGCTCATTGAAGGCGGCGATATCGGGAGTTGGGCGTTCCCCGGTGGCCAGGGCGAACATGGTGTCGCCGTCCACCATCAAGTGGGCCGGGCGTACCGCGCGCGCCAGGCCGTCGTGGGCGATGGACGCCAACCGGCAGCACCACGCCTTGGTAAGCGCGGCGTCCGTGGCGACCACTCCCAGGCAAGTGTTGAAGGAGCGCACAGTGGCCGGCGGCCGCCACGCCGCGACCTCCGCCGCGGCCGGCGTACCCACATGGGAGAACTCGCCAGGCAAGCCCAAGCGGGTGCCGAGCAGCTCACCGGTGGCCGGATCAACCGGTGACCCGGCGGCGTTGACAGCGACCAGGGCCGCGACCGTCGTGCCGTCGGACAGCACCGCGCTCGCCGAGCCCACCCCACCGGCGAACCCTCCCGCGACCGCTCCAGTGCCGGCACCCACCGTTCCCCACCGGAGCGACTCACCGGCCAGCGCCGCTTGACCGGCGGCGGCTCCCATGGCCGCGTCGGGGGTCGCCCGGAACCGACCACCCCGTCCCAGGTCGAACAGGACCGCAGCCGGCACGATCGGCACCACCTCCCCCGGGGCCGAGCCGACTGGGAAACCGATGCCAGCGTCGCCCAACAGCTCAGCCACCCCGGTGGCGGCGGCCAGCCCGTAAGCGCTGCCCCCGGAGAGCACCACGGCGTGGACCCGCTCCACCAGATCACGGGGATCAAGGAGATCCGTCTCCCGGGTGCCGGGCGCGCCGCCCCGGACATCCACCCCACCCACGGCGCCGTCCGGCGGAGCCAGGACCACGGTGACTCCGGTCCGCCAGCCGTCACCGACGCGTTGCGCGTGGCCGATCCGCAGGCCGGAAACATCAACAAGAGAGTTGGTCGGACCAGGGCGTAGTCCGTGACTCATATATCCCTCCTTTCGCGGACAAACAGCATCCGATCTCTGCGGCCCCGGAGGGAATGTCTCGCCGGACTGGTGAGCCTGGGGAGGCCGAGGTGTTGCCGAGCTACCTATCCAGGTCACCCGATGGAAAGAGAGCCGGACCAGGGGACTATCCTCCCTGACCGAGGGAGGCTCGGAATAGTCGGAATAGGAGGCGACCACCGAGCCGGGCGGCGACCGGGTTCCCCCGAGCGGCGGGACCCACCCGACGACCGGGATCAGGAGGCCAGTGTGACCACTGTCGCACCGAAACCGATCGTGACGCGACCATGGCCGGTGCATAAGCCGGTCAAGGGGTCGTGGCTCACGCGGACCTTGCGCACCACCGACGCGAAGCAGATCGGGATCATGTACATGGTCACCGCCTTCGCTTTCTTCTTGATCGGTGGTCTGCTTGCGCTGCTGATGCGGGCGGAGCTGGCCCGGCCTGGGCTTCAGTTCCTGTCGCTGGAGCAGTACAACCAGTTCTTCACCATGCACGGCACGATCATGTTGCTGATGTTCGCAACGCCGATCGTGTTCGCGTTCGCGAACTACCTGGTGCCGTTGCAGATCGGTGCGCCCGACGTCAGCTTCCCCCGGCTGAACTCGTTCGCGTACTGGCTGTACCTGTTCGGCAGCACGATGGTGGTCGCGGGCTTCTTCGTGCCCGGCGGCGCCGCGGACTTCGGATGGTTCGCCTACGCCCCGCTCAACGACGCGATCCACTCCCCAGGGGTGGGGGCTGACCTGTGGATCACCGGCCTGATCATCTCGGGTCTGGGAACCATCCTGGGCGCGGTCAACATGATCACCACCATCCTGACGCTGCGCGCCCCGGGGATGACGATGTTCCGGATGCCGGTGTTCACCTGGAACATCCTGATCACCAGCCTGCTGGTGCTGATGGTCTTCCCGGTGCTGGCCGCGGCGTTGTGCGCGCTGGTCGCTGACCGCCACCTGGGCTCGCACATCTACGACGCCTCCACCGGCGGTGCCCTGTTGTGGCAGCACCTGTTCTGGTTCTTCGGACACCCCGAGGTCTACATCGTGGCGTTGCCGTTCTTCGGCATCATCAGCGAGGTCATTCCGGTCTTCAGCCGCAAGCCGATCTTCGGGTACAAGGGCCTGATCGGC
>Ga0207873_1000102_pt1 | contig 90456 bp, 73 predicted proteins | sample BGWIniCompost_FD_187373 | JGI IMG/M metagenome (GOLD analysis project Ga0207873, IMG submission 187373) | Cellulose adapted compost microbial communities from Newby Island Compost Facility, Milpitas, CA, USA - BGW Initial Compost (SPAdes)... ... | reverse complement strand
TGATTCCAGTTCCCTGATTCCCAGTCGGGCCGAGGCGGCCATCCAGGCCGGGGCGTCAGCAGCGAAGACAGAAAACATCAGCAACGCAGTCGTCAGCATCCAGCAGGTGCTGAACATCTGAGACCGGATCTTGATGCTTTCCAGGGTGCGGCCGGGTAGCGCCGTTGCTAGCGTGTTCGCTGCGTGCTGTGTCACAAGCCCTCCCCGGACGCACCTGGAGCGCGTTTCATGTGCTTACCGCTAATTGATGCTTCCGTGGGAGTGACATCAGGTTCGCACGTGGATTCCGTTCCCCATTCCACCTCGGCTCTGCCCGGGCAGGGCCCGGCCAAGCGGTGGGATCAGGCGGAAGGAGCGGCCGATGGCCTTCGGAGACGATCATCAACACGGCGATCCCGGCGGTGGATACCCAGCCTTACGTGCTCCCTATGAATCCTTATCCGTTGCCCAGGAGCTGCAGCGGGCCCGCGTCCGACGACGGATACGCCTGTCACTGATTGCGGCCGCTGTCGCGGTGTGTCTGGTGGGAGCCGTAGGCGCGATCGTGTACCGGCTGGCCGGAACCGGAGACGGTGAGTCTTCCTCACCTTTGGATGCCAATGGCTGCGGGGCCATCACCGTGGCCGCCGCACCGGAGGTCGCACCCCTGCTGGAGGTGGCGGCGCAGGAACTGGGCGCTCAGGAAGCCAACTGCGTCGAGCTGACGGTGACCGCGCAGGACCCCGTCGAGGTCGCGGCCTCAGAGGATTTCGGCGGCGCTGACCTGTGGGTGCCCACCTCCTCGGTATGGCTGAGAACCGTCGACGCGGAGCTCGCCGGGGTGGGAACCTCGATCGCCCGTTCGCCGTTGGTGCTGGCTATGCCGCAGCAGCTCGCCGAGTCACTCGGCTGGCCAGACACCCCGCTGGGGTGGAACGCCCTGAACGAGCACGTCACCAGCGGCGCCATTCCCCAATTCCACATGCCGGAACCGCGTACCCCTATCGGGCTGTTGGCGGCGGCGAGCCTGCATGCCGCGTTGGCTGGGACGACCCCCGACGCCGGTATCGCCCAGATGCGGTTCCTCACCCTACGAAGCCGGCTTGCCGCCTTCACCGACACCACCGAGTTGTTAGGGCGGATGGTGGACTACAGCGATCCGGCTATGGCCATCGCCGAGGTAGGGGTCTTCCCCGCCCTGGAACGCCAGCTGTGGGAGTACGCCGGAGCCGACCCCGCCGTACCGTTGACCGCGGTCTACCCCTCCGATGTCCTGCTGGAGGCCGACTACCCCTTGGTGCCTGTCCACTCCGGTAGGGGCAACGAGGATCTAATCCGGGTCGCCACCCAGCTCGCCGACATATTCACCACCCCGGAGATGGCGGAGGTCCTCGCCGAGCACGGGTACCGGCCGCCCCGCCGCGCGGCCGCCGCTGCCCAGGAGATCGGAGTGCCGGAGGGTGTGAGCGCGGAGTACCCAGCCCCCACCCGGCTGTCAAACCTTGAGGTGACGACAACCGCCGTTGAGGCGTGGCGGAATTACCAGCGGTTGAGCTTCAACGTGCTGGTTTTAGTCGACGCCTCCAGCTCCATGAACGACCCGGTACGGGACCAGCAGGGGCGCCTGACCACCAAGGCCGGCCTGCTCCGGGAGGCCGGTGTACAGGCCGCGCAGCTGTTCGGGTTGGAGACCAACCTGGGGCTGTGGATGTTCTCGACCCAGTCCGCGGACACCCCCTACACCGAGGTGGTGCCCTTCGGGCCGATCAGCGAAGACGTCGGTGGCGGAGTGACCCGGCGGGAGCTGGTGGCCAGCGCCGCCGCCCAGTACCAACCGGTGCCTGACAGTGGGACGCCGCTGTATGAGACGGTGCTGCGGGCGGTTGAGGTCATGACCGAACGGGTCGCGCCTCAATCCTTCACCTTGGTGGTCGTCCTCACCGATGGGCGAGACGAGGATTCCCAGTGGGAGATGAGCCTGTCACGGTTCCAGGAGCGGCTCGCCGCCGTGGCTGACCCGACGCGCCCGGTACCGGTGTTCTCTATCGGGTACGGCACCGATGCCGACATGGCGGCGTTGGAGCAAATCGCGCAGCTGACCGGCGGGCAGGCGGTGCCTTCCACCGACCCGGCGGACCTGGCCAGCGCCATGGCCCAGGTCTTCCTCGCCGCTCACCAGCACGACTGACGCCACTGTCCGACGGCGCTGTCCGACGGAACACGGCCCGGTGGGCCGCGACCCGGGTTGTCCCGTGTCGTCAGACCACGGGGAGCCGCAACGCGGCCGGGGCGTGATCAGGCACGACGGGTTTGTGCGGCGGTACCGGTGAGATTCTTCGGTACGCGGATCCCAGCGCGGGCCGCGGGTCCGGCTCTCCCCGGTTGGGCCACAACGCCATCGCCCGCTCCGCGAGGGCTGTGATGGTCAACGAGGGGTTCACGCCGAGATTCGCCGGTACCGCCGCGCCGTCCATCACGTGGAGCCCTGGGTAGCCATAGACCCGGTGATAGGGGTCGATCACCCCGGTCTGCGGCGAATCTCCAATCGCGCAGCCGCCCAGGATGTGCGCGGTGAGGGGGATATCCGCGACCTCGGTCCAGGTACCGCCCGGGTCCCCGTCGATGACGTCGGCGAGGTGACGCGCCACCTGATGTCCCTGAGGGATCCAGGTGGGGTTGGGAGCACCGTGCCCCTGACGGCTGGTGAGCCGGGAACCGGGGTGTCGCGTCAGCCCGAGACGCCACAGCAGGCTCGGTTTGAGGGACACGGTCAGCGAGTTGTCATGGGACTGCATCACCAGGGCGATCACAGCCCGTTCCGACCAGTGACGCAGGTACAGCGCGCGGAAGAAGGCGCCGGGGTGGCGGGCCACCTCGCGGAGCCACTTCAGGAAGCGGTGTCGTCCGCCCTCCACCAGGAGCGTCTGAAGCAGCCCCATCGCGTTCGATCCTTTGCCATACCGCACCGGCTCCACGTTGGTGTGCGGATCCGGGTGGAACGAACTGGTGATCGCCACACCCCGGGAGTAGTCGGCGGCGCGGGACCGGGCAACGGCGCCGATGATCGATTCGGAGTTGGTGCGGGTCAGGTACCCCAGTCGGGGTGAGAGGGCGGGAAGCACCCCCGCCTTCTTCATCGCGTGCAGGATGCGCTGGGTACCCAGGGCACCGGCGGCGAGGATGACCTGGTCGGCTTCGAACACCTGTGGGTCTTTCCGAAACCAGGCGCCGGTCCGTACCGCCGTCACACGCCAACCGCCCTCATAAGGCCGTATCTCGGTGACCGTCCGGAGCGGTATCACAACCGCGCCTGCCTGCTCGGCTAGCCACAGGTAGTTCTTGGTGAGGGTGTTCTTGGCATTGAAGCGGCAACCCGTCATGCACGCCCCACACTCCACGCACCGGTCCCGGAGCGGACCGACTCCGCCGAAGTACGGGTCCCGCCCTGACTCACCGAAGTACACCCCCACCGGGGTGGGGCGGAGGGTCTGGGCCACCCCCATCCGGCGGGCCACCTCACGCATCGCCTCATCGGCCGGGGAGACACCGGGGTAGGTGACCACCCCCAACATCCGTTTGGCCTGGTCATAGTAGGGGCGTAGCTCATCCGCCCAGTCGGTGATGTGCCCCCACTGCGGGTCGGTGAAGAAGGCCGGCATCGGCTCATAGAGGGTGTTGGCGTACACCAAGCTGCCCCCGCCGACCCCCGCGCCGGAGAGCACCAGGACGTTACGCAGCAGGGTGATCCGTTGGATGCCGTAGCAGCCGAGCCGGGGCGCCCACAGGAAGCGGCGCAACCGCCAGGAGGTGACAGGGAACTCGTCGTCGGCGAAGCGTCGACCCGCCTCCAGGACGCAGACTCGGTAGCCCTTCTCGGTGAGCCGGAGCGCGGCCACGCTCCCGCCGAAGCCGGAGCCGACCACCACGACGTCAAAACGACGGGTCATCCCCTGACGTTATCGCGCCGCTGGTGCGCGGTCCGCTCATCGCCTCGCCGTCCAGGCCTCGTGTGTGCCGTACGGGCGCACCGCGTGCTACGTGTGGTCCACGCGTTCATCCAGGGGCACCTGGGCGGCCACCCGCCGACCGGGCCGCTGTTGCGGGCGGTGAGGGACCCGGCGGCGTGCGGCGGGCGGTCATGGGGTGCGTCGTGGGCTGGCGCGGGACACGGTGAGGTGATGGGTACGCGCCAGCCGCGTGAACGTGACCGCGTCGCTGACGGCGGCCCCCTCCGGATCGTTGTTGAAGTAGACGTAGACGTCGAGGCCTTGCCCGGGGCCGAACGAGCGCGCGATCCGCGCCACCCACTCCCTGAGGATCGCCTGGTCATAGCTCCAGCCACGCGTACCGTGGTGCAGCCGCAGATAGCCGAAGTCGGCGGTGCGCCACAGCGGGGTCACCGGCGTTCCTGCACGGTCGGCCCAGCACAGCGCGGCGCCGCGTTGTTCCAGTACCGCGCGTACCTTTGCCGTCCACCACGTCGGATGCCGGGGTTCCACCGCGACGCGGACATGGGCCGGGAACCAGCGGAGGGTCTGATCGAGCAGGTCGGGGTCGGCGGTGAGGGTGGGCGGCAGTTGCAGCAGCGCCGGCCCGAGTTTGGGACCAAGACCTAGGACGCGGTCCAGAAACCGGGCGACCGGTTCTGCGGGTTCGCTTAGTCGTTTGAGGTGGGTGAGGAAACGGCTGACCTTGACGGCCATCACGAATCCCGTAGGCGTACGGTCTCGCCAGGCTTCGAATGTCGCCCGCTGCGGCAGGCGGTAGAAGGTGTTGTTTGATTCGACGGTCGAAAACCGTGTCGCGTAATGCTCCAACCAGCGTGTCTTTGGCAGGCCCTCGGGGTAGAACACCCCGCGCCAGGAGTCGTACTGCCAGCCCGATGTGCCGATGTGGAGCATGGCTTTCAGACGGCTCGATCACTGCCTGGAGACGCTGGGCGCGCCAGGGGCCGCGACGGCGGCCTCGCCGAGCAATTCGTGAAGCTGAGCGGCGTTACGTACCGCGTAATCCGCGTAGCAGTTATTCATGATCACGTGAACGTGGTCGGCCTGCCTCGCCAGCTCTCTCAGCCGGGGCGTCCATGAAGCCAACTCCTCATAGGAGTAGAGGTAGCCGAATTTCTCGTGGATGTTTTTGCTGGTCCATTTGGTGCTGTGTCCATGGAAACGGATCACGGTGAAGTCCGCGGTCGTCTCAAGCAGCGGCGGCACCGAGGAGGCGTACCCCTGAGGCATGTCGACGCATACCAGCGGAATGGCATGCTCCTTGAAGAAGCTCAAGGTCTCACGCAGGTTGTCATCGCTGAACCAGCTGGAGTGACGTAGCTCCACGGCCACCCGGATCGGGGCGCAACGCCGGGTGACCTCCAGCAGATACTGCTTATTCGGGCGGCGAATGGTGAACCACGGTGGGAATTGGAATAGCAGTGCGCCGAGCTTACCGGCTGCCACCAGCGGATCCACCGCCGACAGGAACCGCTCCCATATCTCCTCAATGACCTTGGGCGGCAAATCGTTCAGGTACACATTGCGTTTGTCGGTGGCTGGCCGCAGCTCCTTGTAAATGGCGGCGGGGCGAGTTGGGTGCCCAGTGAGCAGGCTAAATGCCTTGATGTTGAACACAAATGAATCCGGGGTACGCGCAACCCACAGCTGCGCGGTCCGCTCCGCCAACGGTGTGTAGTAGGTGGAATCCACTTCGACGATCGGGAAACGGGTCGTGTAGTAGGCCAGGCGTCGTTGTGGGGTGTCCGCCTGCGGCGGATACCATCCGGCATCGAGTAGCGTCTGGTCGGTCCATCCCGCGGTACCGATCAGGATTGAACTGGACACCTGTATCAGTCCAACCTGACCGGCTCAAACCCGCAACCGGAACGTGGGGAGCTGGCCCACAGTTGAGGGCCACCGGTGAAGGGGGTCGCCCGGACAGTGATTACGCTCGGCTCATGAGCACGCCGCCCCCGGTCCTGGTTGTGGACTTCGGAGCCCAGTACGCCCAGTTGATCGCCCGGCGGGTTCGTGAGGCACGGATTTACTCCGAGATCGTGCCGCACACGACGCCGGTGTCCCAATTGTTGGCCCGCCGACCGGCCGCGATCATCCTCTCCGGCGGTCCGGCGAGTGTGTACGAGCCGGGCGCCCCCCAGGTGGATCCGGCCCTGTTCGACAGTGGCGTACCGGTGTTCGGTATCTGCTACGGCTTCCAGGTGATGGCTCAGGCCACTGGGGGTCGGGTGGAGCGCACCGGTCTGCGGGAGTACGGGCACACCCCACTGCGGGTGGCCGAGCCGGGGGTACTGTTCGCGGATCTACCGACCGAACAGCCGGTGTGGATGAGCCACGGAGACAGCGTCACCGAGGCGCCCCCCGGTTTCACGGTCACCGCTCACAGCGCCGCCGGCACGGTGGCGGGCTTTGAGGACCCGGCCCGTCGGTTGGCGGGGGTGCAGTTCCACCCGGAGGTGGCGCACACCCCGCACGGGCAGCGGATCCTGGAGCGTTTCCTCTACCAGATCGCCGGGATCACCCCGACGTGGACGATGGGCAACATCATCTCCGAGCAGGTGGCCGCCATCCGGGAACAGGTCGGGGATCGGCGGGTGCTGTGCGCGCTGTCGGGTGGGGTGGACTCCGCGGTCGCGGCCGCTCTGGTGCATCGCGCAGTGGGCGACCAGCTGATCTGCGTGTTCGTTGACCACGGTCTGCTGCGGGCCGGTGAGGCCGAGCAGGTGGAGAAAGACTACGTGGCCGCCACCGGCATCCAACTGAAGGTCGTTGACGCCTCTGAGGTGTTCCTCAACGCCCTGAAAGGGGTGACCGATCCCGAGGCCAAGCGCAAGATCATCGGTCGGGAGTTCATCCGAACCTTCGAGCGGGCGGCCCGGGAGATCGAGGCCGAGGGGCACGTGGAGTTCCTCGTCCAGGGAACGTTGTACCCCGACGTCGTGGAGTCCGGAGGCGGGTCGGGCACAGCGAACATCAAGTCTCACCACAATGTGGGCGGCCTGCCGGAGGACATGTCGTTCCAGCTGGTGGAGCCGCTACGCACCCTGTTCAAGGACGAGGTGCGTGCGCTCGGCACCGAGCTGGGACTGCCGGATGAGATCGTGTGGCGGCACCCATTCCCCGGGCCGGGTCTGGCGATCCGGATCATCGGGGAGGTAACCGCCGAGCGGCTGGCGATCCTGCGGGCTGCCGATGCGATCGCTCGCCAGGAGTTGACCCGCGCCGGGTTGGACCGGGAGGTATGGCAGTTCCCTGTGGTGCTGCTGGCCGATGTCCGCTCGGTCGGCGTGCAGGGAGACGGGCGTACCTACGGTCACCCGGTGGTGCTACGGCCGGTCAGCAGCGAGGATGCGATGACCGCCGACTGGTCACGGCTGCCCTATGACCTCATCGCGCGGATCTCTACCCGCATCACCAATGAAGTGCCTGAGGTCAACCGGGTGGTGCTGGACGTGACCAGCAAGCCCCCGGGCACCATCGAGTGGGAGTGAACCAACGTGGGTGTGCGCCGGTCACTGTGCCTTGAGGGGCGCGGTGACCGGGCTCGCTGACGGTTATCTCGCTGGCGTTATTCGGAGGGGATGACCATCCAGGCGAGCAGGTACCCCAACGCGCCCGTTCCCATGGTGAACAGGGTGGCCAGGACGACGACGAGTCGGACAACCACGGGGTCAACGCCGAGGTACTCGCCCATGCCGGCGCATACTCCCGCGAGCTTGCGACCGGCCCGAGGGCGGCGAAGCGGCGTGATCTCGATCCGACGGTAGTTCCCGATGTGATCCATGCTCCCAGGGTCCGTCTCGGAGGCGGCTGTGGCATCGGTGATGCCCCTGGTCTCAACCCTGAGCACACCCCTGAGGCATCTGAGAAGGTCGGAGAACGGGAGAGCGCCGGCCCAGAGCACGGGTGTGGCCTTGCCGAGAACGCGCCAAGAACTCGGAGAATTGTGATCCTTTTTCAGGATGCTCTGTGTGATGGGAAGATGTACGGCCTGTTAAAAAACGTGGGATGATTCACTGATCATTGAAACCCTCCCGTGCCCGTTGGGCAGAATGCCGCAGTGACCCCCGCACTCAAACCACTACGTCGGATCGCCAGCTACGGCGTCTGTGAGGATGACGCTGGTCGGATCCTGCTGGTCCGGGCCTCCGTGCACTCTGGCACCCCCTCTCTGTGGTCCTTGCCGGGCGGCAGCGTGGAGCATGGGGAGGACCCACGGGACACCGTGATCCGGGAGACCGCTGAGGAGACCGGTCTGCAGGTGGAGGTGACCGAGCTGCGGACAGTGCTGGCCGATCTGCGCGCGCTCCCTGACCGCGGTGTCACCCTGCACACCGACCGGATCATCTACCAGGTGCAGGTTCAAGGGGGACAGTTACGCGACCAGGTGGGCGGGGGAACCGACCTGGCCCGCTGGTTCACACGTGCCCAGGCGGCGGAACTGCCTCTGCGGCCCTTCACGGCGGATGTGTTGAAGCTGCCCGCCGCTGCGGCGGATCTGCGGCCCGAACAGACCCCGGAACTGCCTACCGTCCAAGTAGTGCCGGGACCGGATGGGCGGCCCCACGCCCAGCGGTTCGCGGCGTACGCGGTGGCGACCGATCCCACCGGACGGATACTGCTCACCCGGATCAGTGCCGGTTACCCCGGAGCGGGGCGTTGGCACCTGCCCGGGGGTGGGACCGATGTGGGGGAGGAGCCGGCGACCGCGTTGGAGCGGGAGCTGGTTGAGGAGACCGGGCAGCGCGGCCGGGTGACCAAACTGCTGGGCGTCCTCAGCCACCGTGATCCCAACTGCCTGGGACCGGAGGGGTACCCCATCGACTTGCACAGCGTCCGCGCCTTCTACCGGGTGGAGGTGGATCAACCCGGGGAGCCGCGGGTGGTGGAGGCCCCCGGCGGTTCAACCTGCGAAGCCCGCTGGTTTACGCCTGCTCAGTTGGCCGACTTGCCGATGACCGACGTGGCGTACCAGGCGTTGAGTAGTGCTGGTATACGGTGAGCCGACAGTGGCGACAGAAGTCAAAATATGACTTTGTGTGCTGGTATCGTCGCGGTGAGTGGTCGCTGTTTTGAGTAGTTTGTGAAATTAAATCACATGCCTTAGGTAACGTCCCCCCATCCCGGCATCGCCTTCCCGGGGGGCGATGTGCCATCGTGTAGGCGCGACGCCGGACGGCCGCCAGAGTGGCGGACCACCTTGTTCCGGTGGGGAGGAAGTGTGCCGAGAACTCCTTGGCGGCTGCGCCGCACGGCGGACAGCCCTCGCCACACTGGCCCGGGCCGACGTTGGACCCGCGGACTTCGCCGCAGTGGTTCAATCGCCAGGCGGGTGTTGGTAGGTGCCCGTCGCCGCAATAGCGGCCATGCGCTTACGGTGCCGACTCTGCAGCAGACGGAGCCACTTAACGCGGGGGATGAGTCGCTTACTGCGGGCGATGAGCCGCCATCTCAGCTGATCACCAGGATCGCGCCGGTGGAGCCAGAGCTGTCCCGACCGGCCATTCACCAGGCCCGAGTGCCGCTGCTCCCAGGGCAACAAACCTTGGAACGCAAGATCAAGTTTGGTTTGGTCAACTGCTGCACCATCGCCAGCATCGTGCTGGGCATGCTCGCCATCCTGCTGGCGATTCAGGGTGAGGTCCGGGAAGCGGCGCTGGCTCTGATGGGCTGCGTGATCTTCGACGGCGTGGATGGTGGGCTGGCTCGGCGGTTGGGGGTGTCCAGTCCGTTCGGAGTCCAGATGGATTCCCTGGCGGACATGTGCTCGTTCGGCCTGGCCACCCCCGTGGTGGTGTTCCAGTGGTTGCAGGCGGACACCCCAGTCGCCGCCCTGGGACCGCTGTGCGTCATGGTCGCGGTGTGCGCCGCCATCCGGCTGGCCCGGTTCAACGTGTCCCCTAAAGACGGGCGCTACTTCTCCGGGGTACCCACCACCATCGCGGCAGCGATTTTGGCCTTGGCTGCGTTGCTGAGCCCGGAGCCGATCCAGCCGCTGCTGCTCCTGGTGATCGTCGGTGGGCTGGCGCTGCTGATGGTGAGCAGTTTCCCGTACGCGAAGCTGGCGCAGATCCGACGCCTGCCTCCGTGGTTGTGGTTGCTGCCGGTGGCGGGGATGCTCATCGACGTGCTGATCACGTTCGTGGTCCTGGTCGGCATTTATCTGATCTCAGGCCCGTTGCTGTGGCTACGCCACCGCCATAGCACGCCAGCCTGACCGTCAGGAGATCCGATCAGAGGCGAATGATTCAGTCTCCCGGGTTCTGGTCTTTGGTGTCGACCCAGCGGGCGATCACCGTGGACCCCCCGACGACCCTGTCATTGGGCGCCACCAACGGCCGCGCCGCGTCGGCGGGCAGGTACACGTCGGTGCGTGACCCGAACCGGATCAACCCGTAGCGTTCCCCCTTAGCCAGCAGCATCCCAGGCCGGGTCCGGTTGACGATCCGACGTGCCACCAGGCCGGTACGTTGCGCGACCGCGACCGGACCCCGGGGGGTCTCCAACACCGTGTAGGCCGCCACGTTATGTTCGGCCGCTGGCTTCATCGCCGGCGCGTACCCTCCGGGCTCCCGGATCACATCGACCACCCGGCCGGCGACCGGGGCACGGTTGATGTGGACGTCCAGGATCGACAGGAAGACCGAGATCCGCAGCCATTGGTCGACCCCCACGGAGGCCAGGCGGTCGTCGGTCAGCCGCTCCACCGCCAGCACCTTTCCATCGCTGGCGGCGACCACCGCGTCCGGGTCGTCCGGGGTGAGCCGTTCCGGGTCGCGGAAGAACGCCGCCACGGGAAGCGCCGCCAGGGCCGGAACCAGCCACAGCCGCCCGATCGGCCGGATCCGCCGCAGCAGCGCCGCCGCCGTCAGGCAGACTCCGGCCGCGGCGAGGCCGTTGGAGTCGATGTGCATACCGCGGGTCAGCGGCACACTGCTGGGCCGGTACGCCGGGATGAGTTGATCGACCTGATCCAGGTCTGGCGTGGTGAATCGCAACCGGTGTACCCGCAGCGCGGGCAGGTTACGCAGCACAAGGTCGCTCCCCACCCCGTACGCCCCCGCCTGACGGATGATCTCCTCACCCGCCGAGCCGGCCAGCGCGGGCCGGGCGGGGACCGCCAAAGAGAGCACGCCTCCCGGCAGCAGGAGCTCTCGGAGCGTCGCCACGGTGTGCGCGGCCTGCTCCGCGTTGCCGGTCATGGGCTGGGCCAAGACCACCGCGTGAGCGGGTTTAGCCGCTTCGAGATCGCTGACCACCGTGACGCGGGGAATGAGCCAGTCGCCGTGCTCGCGTACGGCGGTGCTCACCTCTGCCACGTGCGGCTCGTCGACCACCACGGTCAAGGTATCGCCGGGCATCAGGGCATCCAGCAGGATGGACAGAACCGTAGAGCGCGCGTCCGCCCCGACCACGATCCCACTCTTGGGATTGGGGAGCCGGACAAACTCCGAAGCCAGGGCGCGGGCCGCGCGTGACCCCACGCGTCCGGCGAGCCACGCACCGAGGGACGACTCAGTCATGGATAGGAGCGTAATGGCGAGCCGGTGGCCTCATAGCCGCGCCGTGTGAACGGCGTGACGCGGCTGACCGGCGTGCGGGAACTATCGATGCGGTGGCCTATCGGCGGCGCCCCGTTCCGCTGTCACGGGCGGCGGCGACCAGGCCGGTCACTCCAATGATGATCAGCAAGATCGCCACGATCCACCCTATCGGGATCAGCGGTATCTCCACACCGATCTCGTACAGCCCCCACCAGCCGGCGACGAGCAGGAAGAACAACCCGAATCCCAGCGACAGCGGGTCGGTGCGGTGTGGTCTCACCGGTGTACCTCCAGATTGCCGCCGTTCACGTCTATGTCCAGGATCAGGGTGCCCACACCGGTGTCGGTGACATACACCGTGGTCTCGGAGTCGTCAAACCCGGAGAACGTTTGCCCAAGCACAAGGGCGTTGCCCATGTTCACGTCGTAGGTCACTCCGATCCTCACGTCGGGGGGCACGATGATCTCCAGGTTGCCGAAGAAGACTTCCGCCCGGATCTGTGCGGTCTGGTCTGTGAAATCCACACCGGACAGGTCCAGGACGCCGTATCCCAGGCTGATGCTGTACTCGTCCTGAAGTTCACTGACCGACGTAGGGGACCACCACAGGTCCCCATCGATCTGGAATTGGACACGGCTGCTGATCACCGTGGCCGGCAGCGCCAGGGTGAGCACCATGCCCAAGATGATCAGGCCACGTGCCCGGCCGAACCAGGTACCCACCAGCAGGCCGACACCAATCACCGCAAGCGCACAAGCCAGGTACGCGGCAGCAGGTACTGGCGTGCCGGCGCCGTCGATCAGCGCCAGAAAGCCGAGCGCGATCAACGTCGTGAAGATCGTGATGCGTCCGAGGATGGAGCGGGCCGGCTTCGCCGTCGTATCTGGCGCCGGTGACGCAGAGGACAGAGGGAGCGGTTCGGTCAGGGCGGATTGAAGATGCGCCCCCATTCGGTACTGCTCCGCAAGCTCGAGCAGCCGGGTCCCGTCGTCGGCGGCGGGGCGGGAGCCCGGCGTGGCTGTCGCGTCGGTGGACAGCGGCTGAGTGACCTCAGAAGCCTTCGCCAGAGGCGACGGTTGGTCGAGCGGGACCTTGACGGTGACCTCCTGATCGGCACCGCCTGTGGGGGAGGGGGCCGCAGGGGCCGGTGGCGTCGGCGACGCCTCGGAGACGGCGACGGGAGGGGAGACCGACACATCGGGCGTACTCGACGGGGTGGGGGAGGACCCCCCGGAGGCGCCGGCGAAGGGGCCGTGCGGAGCGAAGGGCGGCCGGTAGGACAGATCGTCGGCGGGCGAAGGCATCGGAGTCGGCACGGATGGGGGCGACTCGACGGGCCGCCGGGCGATCAAATAGACCAGGCCCGCGATCCCGCTGATGAGCAGAATGTTGCGTGTGCTGTCGTTGAGCACCACGCCGGCGATCATGATCACCAGCAGGATCAGGAGGATCGTGGCCCCGCTGGCGGTGCTCGACCGTCCTCGTCCCAGCAGCGCCGCCAGCGGCGAGGCGGTGTCTCCCTCTTCCGGAATCAGCAGCCAACCCAGCGCGTACACCAACAGCCCGACGCCGCCGAAGACGACGAGGACCGCGGTGAGCACCCGCCAGAGGACCGGATCGGTGTTGGTGGCATGACCAATCGCGCCGCAGACCCCAGCGACCTTCCGCCCTTGACGCGGGCGGTACAGGTTGAACCATGACCCACCGGGTCCTGGATGAGAGCCGAACGGGGCACCGGGGTAGCCGGCTGGCGTGGCGCCACCAGTGAGTGGGGCCTCACCAGTCGGAGGGGACGGCGGCGCATGGTACGTCATGACCCTATCTTCTAAGGACACGGCACGGCCCGACCTCCGGTCATGACCCTGAACCAACCCTGAACTCAATAACCACGAAGTGCCCGGGTAACCCCTAGGGTCAAAATCCGGGATGATCACGCTGGGCGAATGTAGAGCGGGCATGTGACGATCAGAGGCGGGCGGTCCCGGGAGGGAACGCTCACTCAATCCCCACACCGGATCCACGTTCCAGCAGCGAACAGTGATCCGAGCGAGGAGGATCTCATCAGCGCTTCGAGCAGCCCACACCTCAGGGGCCACGATGATGTGGACCAGATGACGCATGCCGGTGTGGAGACGCCCGAATCCGTTGACGAGACGGCTACCAGCCAGCAGAGCAGCCCGGAAGAGCCCACGGTCGTCGGTCACGGAGTTGGGACCTCTACCACGGCGTCACGATCAGCCCAATCCGGGCGTACTCCCCAGTTACTCAGAGTCTCCGAAGGCCGGCTGTTCGCCGGGGTCGCCGCAGGACTAGCCCAGCATTTGGGGTTCCCGGTCATCGCGGTTCGGTTGGTCTTCATCGCGCTGGCGTGGTTTGGCGGACTCGGGGCGCTGCTGTACGCGGCGTTCTGGGCGGTGCTGCCGCTGTCGGGCCCGGACCGGCCGGTACAGGCCAAGCGGGACGGGGGACAGCTGGTCGCGTTCGCAGCGCTCGCCATCGGCGTGCAGCTCGTCCAGTTGATGAACGGAGGCGGCGGCGCACAAAACGCCTTTGGATGGTTGGTCGCGGTGGTCGCGGTGGGTGCCGGGATCATCTGGCATCAGGCGGATCCGGTACGCCGCCGCGAATTGGCCGACGCGATGCCGTTGCCGTGGCTGGCCCGGCTGGTCGGTGACGACTACCGAGGGGCGTTGGGGCTACGGCTGGCAGCAGGCGGCGCCTTGGTGCTGGTGGGGATCATCGGCCTGATCGTCGTGCTCGCGCCCTTAACCGACGCCACGCTCGCCTCCATCCTGGTCGGGCTGCTATTCACCAGCATCGCCGTGGGTGGTCTGGCCGTCGTGATCGGACCCCTGGTGTGGAAGATGGTCACCGAGCTGCGGGCGGAGCGGGTGGCCCGTATCCGGGAGCAGGAGCGCGCTGAGATCGCCGCCATGGTGCACGACCAGGTCCTGCACACCCTGGCCTTGATTCAGCGCAACGCCTCCGACACCCGGTTGGTGCAGCGGCTGGCCAGGAGTCAGGAGCGCTCCCTGCGGAACTGGCTGTACAAACCCACCGCCTCCCCGGCCGAGCGTTTCACGGCTGCCTTGGAACAGGTAGCGGCCGAGATCGAGGACGCGTTCGCACTGACGGTGGACACCGTCATGGTGGGGGACTGTGAAGTGGACGAACGGGTGGGGGCCCTGGTCGCCGCTGCTCGGGAAGCGCTGGTCAACGCGGGTAAGCACGCCAAGGTGAGCAGCATCTCGCTCTACGCCGAGGTGGAGCCGGATCAGGTGTCGGTGTTCGTCCGTGACCGAGGGGTAGGGTTCGATCCCAACCACATCAACAGCGACCGACACGGGGTCCGTGGCTCGATCATCGGACGTATGGAGCGTCACGGTGGGACGGCGCAAATCCGCAGCGCGCCAGGGGAAGGGACCGAGGTACGGCTGATCCTCCCGGTTAAACGGCCCGCCACATCACACGCGTAAACCAGCGACTCGACGGTGATCGGCTGTCAGCCTGGAGGCCAGGTAGCGACAGACCCGAATACAGTTGCCCCATATGGGCTCGGCGGTGAGGGGTGAAAGGTTGATGTCACAAACGCGCAAACTTCGGGTCTTCCTCGTAGATGACCACGCGATGTTCCGGGCGGGAGTGCGCGCCGAGCTGGGCGACCGAGTCGAGGTGGTGGGTGAGGCCGGCACGGTCCCGGAGGCGGTGGCCGGTATCACCAGTTTGGAACCGGATGTGGTGCTGCTGGATGTGCACATGCCCGACGGCGGCGGCCGTGCCGTCTTGGAGCAGGTGCGGCGTACCCATCCGCGGGTGTATTTCCTCGCCCTGTCGGTCTCCGACGCGGCTGAGGACGTGATCGGTCTGATCCGTGCGGGAGCACGCGGGTACGTCACCAAGACGATCTCCGCCGAAGATCTGGCGGACGCGATACGCCGGGTCGCCGAAGGGGACGCGGTCTTCAGTCCGCGGTTGGCCGGCTTCGTGCTGGACGCCTTCGCGGCTCGCCCCGATGTCCCGATGAGCGACCCTGAGCTGGACCAGCTCACCAACCGGGAACGGGAGGTGCTACGGCTGCTGGCCCGCGGTTACGCGTACAAGGAGATCGCTCGGGAGCTGTTCATTTCGATCAAGACCGTGGAGACCCACGTGTCGAACGTGCTGCGCAAGCTCCAGATGTCCAATCGGTACGAGTTATCGCGGTGGGCCGCCGACCGACGACTGGTCTGAAGGTGCCGGTGGGCTGAAGGTCACGGCGTCGGTGGTGTCGCTCGAAGCGAGGACGGTCGAGGTGACTCAATCGCTAGGGAGCACGGTGAAACTCTCGGCGAGCCGTCCCTCGGGCAGTCCCGCCTCGCGCGCTGTGGCGGTGAGCCGGGTACGCACCCGCTCCTCAAAACCGGGGTCGTGGCCCAGCTGGGTGACGTGAGCCCGGAGCGCGGCCACTTTAGCGGGGAAAGTGTCGGTGATATCGACGTAGTGGTTGGGGGACGGGCCGCCCATGAACCACACCTCACGGACCGTCCAGGGTTCTAAGCCTTCGTGCTGTAGCAGTTCCGGGTGGGCGAACGGGTTACGGGCGTCGGGGTACACGGCAGCACAGGTGGCCTCGCCCACCGCGAGATGGTCAGGGTGGTTTGGCCCACCCAGCCGGTCCCACCGGCGTACCGGGGAATTGGTAAGGACTCGGTCGGGCCGGAACTGACGGATCACCCGGGTGAGATCCCGGCGCAGTTCATGGGTGACATACACCTGACCGTCGGCGTAGCCATCCAGGAACTGAACCGTGGTGACCCCGACGGCGGCGGCCGCCGCCCGCTGTTCGGCCTCCCGCAGTACAGGCATCTGATCCCGAGGGGTGTCGTCGAACCCTCCGGCGTCCCCCCGGGTCACCACGAGGTAGGCGACCTCAATACCTTGCGCCACCCAGTGCGCCACCGTGCCGGCGGCGCCGAAGTCGATGTCGTCCGGGTGCGCGAAGATGGCCAGGACGCGGCGCACATCGTCCGCTGGCAGTGGCGACTGTAAGGTCACGGATTCCGATAGTAATGGGCCATCGTCGATGGCCCTCACAACGCGGTACGGCCTCGGCCGGTCCGGCCGGACCGTGAGTGAATCATCACAGTGGACCCCGCCCAGCCCGCAGGACAAGCAGGCCCAACTGGGTACCGTCCGCGCCCAACGCGCGCCGGTAGCGTTCCAAGATCTCCCGCTCCCGCGCGAGCACCAGACGGGTACCGCCCGAGGCGAGCCGCGTCTTGCCGACTTCACGTGACAAACGCGCGCGTTCCTGCCACAGCTGGATGATCTGGGAGTCGATTTCGTCGATTCGCTCCCGCAAGGAGCCAATGGTCTGGGAGGCCTCCACGTCGCTGGTGCCACTGTTGGTGGAGGTGGGAAGGGCCGTGGTCATCGTGCTCTCCTCGTGTTCCTCGAGGCCACGCTCCAGGCCCGGAACGCATAACCCCGGGCCTTGGAGCCCGGGGCTGTGGTGGTCTTGGGATTTCAGACGTGACCGCCGGCTGCCGGACTCCCGGAGCCGTAGGTAAAGTAGTGCCACGCCTGACAAGTCACGCGGCAATTATGCCATATAAAGGCTGAGCCGTGGTGATCGACTCGAGGCACTATCGAGTGAACGTGAAGCTGAGGAGGCCGGCCGGCGGCTAGGCGATGAGGCGGTATCGCATCGCGTTGATCACGCTGAGTTACCTGAACGCGGGGGTTGTTACATAGTCGGACATCGATGGCCGCTAGCCGGACGTCGGTTCGGCTCCCCGTGTCGTCTCGGCTCCGTCCCGTCTACGTATCGAGTGGGTAACGGTACTTTTCGGCTGGCGTCCTGCGGGCCATCGTGGCCCACAGTTCTCATCCCTCCACGAGCGCCTTAGGAGGCAGTTCATGCGCGGGTCTCATAAGACATTGCGCCTCACTGCGGGAATAGCCGCAGTGACGCTTTTCGCTACCGCCTGTGGCGGTGATGACGGCTCTTCCGGGTCGGAGGAGCAGGGTGACACCATGGTCGTCCAGATCGGTGACCCGCAGCACCTGCTTCCATCGAACACCAACGAATCTGAAGGTGCTGCTGTTCTTCAGGCGGTCTACAGCACCCTGATTACCTACGATCCCGAGACGAACGAGCCGGTCAACCTGATCGCGGAGTCAATTGAGTCCGAGGATCAGACCACCTGGACAATTACCCTGAAGGAAGGCTGGACCTTCCACAACGGAGAGCCAGTCAACGCTGAGTCCTTCGTACGAAGCTGGAACTACGCGGCGTACGGCCCCAACGCTCAGCTCAACGCCCACTTCTTCGACCGCATCCAGGGGTACGAGGAGGTAGCGCCGCCGGACCCGGACGGTGAGGAAGGCCCGCAGCAGGCCCCCGAGCCCACCGCTGAGACGCTGTCCGGTCTGCGGGTTATCGACGAACTCACCTTCGAGGTGACGCTGTCGGCCCCGTTCGCCAGCTTCCCGATCATGCTGGGTTACACCGCGTTCGCGCCGATGGCCGAGGAGTGCCTCGCCGACGTTGAGGCGTGCGAGCGGCACCCGATCGGTAACGGGCCGTTCATGTTCGCGGAGGACTCCGAGTGGATCCCCGAGACCCAGGCTCGTCTGGAGCTGGTGCGGTTCGAGGACTACGGCGGTGAGCCGGCCAAGCTCGACCGCCTGATCTTCCAGGTCTACGACGACATCGTGACCGCCTACGAGGACTTCGAGGCGGGCCTGGTTGACGTGGTCCGTAACGTCGACCCGTCCCTGATCGAGCAGGCGCGGCAGGACTACCCCGACACCTTCATCAACGTGCCGATCGCCACGATGGGGTACCTGGCCTTCCCGACCTACGACCCGCGGTACGCCGACCCGCGGCTGCGGCACGCGATCTCCATGGCGATCAACCGTCAGGAGATCATCGACGCCATCTGGAACGGCACCTACGAGCCGGCGACCTCGGTCGCGTCCAGCCTGGTGGCGGGCCACCGCGAGGACGCCTGCGGTGAGCTGTGCGAGTACAACCCCGACGAAGCACGGCGACTGCTCGACGAGATCGGCGGCTTCGAGGGCACCATGGAGCTGTGGTACAACGCCGGCGCTGGTCACGACCAGTGGATGGAGGCGCTGGGTAACCAGATCCGTGAGGAGCTCGGTATCGAGTTCGAGCTGCACGGTGAGCTGCAGTTCGCCCAGTTCCTCGACCGCCGCGAGGCGCTGGAGATGACCGGGCCGTTCCGCTCCGGCTGGATCATGGACTACCCGTCGCTGGAGAACTTCCTGCGGCCGCTGTTCGGTACTGGCGCGTCCACCAACGACACTGGTTACTCCAACCCCGAGGTCGACGCTCTGATCGACATGGGTGACCAGGCCGCCACGCTCGAGGAGAGCATCCAGTACTACCAGCAGGCTGAGGACATCATCCTGCAGGACATGCCGATGATTCCGCTGTGGAACTACGCCGAAGCGCTGGTCTACAGCCCGGAGTTCGAGAACGTGATCTACAACCCGGTCGAGCAGAACCTGGACTGGGCTCAGATTACCGTCGCCTGATAACGCGAACCGGGCGTAGCGAATAGGAGCGGAATCGATACACGATGACAGCCGGCGTCACCCGTGGGCGCCGGCTGTCATCGTGAACCACTAGCGGAGGCCCGCGATGGGGCGGTACATCCTTAAACGACTACTTCAGTTCATCCCAACCGTCATAGGATCGATATTCCTTCTGCATTACCTGGTAGTCCTGGGAATCCAGATCAACGGCAACCCCGCCCGGGCGATGTTCGGGGAACGCACCCCAACCCCCGCACAGCTGCAGGCGCTGGCGGAGGTTTTCAACACCAGCGATCCCTGCCTAGAGCAGACAGGGAATCCGTGCCTGGGGTTGTTCTGGGAGCGAGTCAGCAACCTGGTTCAGGGAGAACTCGGAGTCAACTTCCAACGGATTCCCATTACTGAGCTCATCTCCCACGCCCTGCCCGTCACGCTTCGCTTGGCTTTCCTGGCGTTCGTGCTTCAAGTCGTCATTGGACTTTCCACGGGCGTCATCGCCGGTCTGCGGGGCGAGGGCGTTGTGGACTACCTGGTGAAGGTCAGCACCGTATTGTTCATCTCGGTCCCGGTCTTCGTGCTCGGCCGGCTCGTGCAGGTTTACCTGGGGGTCGAGTTCGGTGGGGTATTCCGGGATTCGAGTTGGGCGCCTGATTGGCTGACCGCACTGTTCGGGGTGCGTTACACCCCTGATCATCCATGGGCGAGTCTGATCCTCCCCGCGGTGGTGCTCGCGGCGCTCGGTCTGGCCACCACAGCACGCCTGACCCGCACCAGTCTGATGGAGAACCTCCGCGCGGATTATGTCCGCACGGCGATCGCCAAAGGACTGCCGCGGCGTCGTGTGATCGGGGTTCACGCTCTGCGTAACTCGCTGATTCCAGTGATCACTGACCTGGGTTACCAGATCGGTGTGCTGATGAGCGGCGCGGTGGTAACCGAGACTATCTTCAACATCCCCGGCATCGGCGGGCTCGTCATCAATGGAGTACGCCAGCAGGACGCCTCTGTGATCATTCCGGTGGTCACTTTCTTGGTGCTGGTGTACCTGGTGATCAACCTGCTCGTCGACCTGCTCTATGCCGTACTCGACCCGAGGATCCGCTATGAGTGACTCACACAACGTCACCCCTGAAGCGACGGAGGTGGAGAACAACTCGACCTCGGTGGAGGACAGCACCACCTCGCCCTCCCTGAAGGCGGATACGGCGGGCCAGGGGGACAAACCGCGTCGCAACGCCAGCCTCTGGATGGACGCTTTCCATGATCTGCGGCGTCGCCCCACCGCTATCATCTCCACCCTCTACATTCTGCTTATGGTGTCGATGGCCGCATTTCCGTGGCTGTGGACGCGTACCGATCCTCGGGATTGCGACATCGGGGAGGCACGTCTGCATCCCAGCAGCGAGCACATCTTCGGCACCAGCGTGACCGGCTGTGACTATTACGCGCAAGCGATTTACGGTGCACGACCGTCCATTCTGGTGGCCCTGTTCGGGACCCTCGGTGTCGTTCTGATCGGTGGAGTCTTTGGCGTTCTGGCTGGCTACTTCGGCGGCTGGATCGACGCCCTGCTCATCCGGTTGAGCGAGATCGTGGCGGGACTGCCTTTCCTGCTCGGTGGTGTGGCTTTCCTCACCCTGGTGGGAACCCACTCGGTGTGGGCGATCGCCAGCGTTCTGGCCGTGCTGATTTGGCCGCAGGTCGCTCGAATTATGCGAGCGAGCGTAATCTCCGCCAAGAACATGGATTACGTGCAAGCCGCGCGGTCGTTGGGAGCGTCCAATACCCGGATCATCCTGCGGCACATCCTCCCGAACGCGGTGGCGCCTACGATCGTGGTGGCCACCATCCTGTTGGGAAGCTTCGTCGGCGCTGAGGCGACCCTGACCTTCCTTGGAGTCGGGCTGCAGCCGCCCACGGTCTCCTGGGGAGTCATGATCAACCAGGCTCAGAACTTCGTTCTGACGGGGTACGCCTATCTGCTGATCTTCCCCGCTGGGCTTCTGGTCGGCACCGTGCTGTCGTTCATCCTGCTCGGTGACGCCGTGCGGGACGCCCTCGATCCCAAGCTGCGCTGAGGTACGCCGTGACTGTTGAGACTGAGGCAAAAAAGGGAGCGGTGGCGTTCGACCCCAACGCACCGCTGCTTGAAGTTGAGGACCTACAGGTCGAATTCCGTACCCGTGACGGGGTGGCGAAGGCTGTCAACGGCGTGACCTTCTCCCTCTCCGAGGGAGAAACGCTGGCGATTCTGGGCGAGTCCGGCTCCGGTAAGAGCGTCACCGCCCAGGCGATCATGGGGATTATCGACAGCCCACCCGGTTTCGTTACCGGTGGACAGGTGCGGTACCGCGGGGTGGATCTGCTCACTCTCCCCGAGGAGCAGCGACGCCGGATCCGGGGCGCCAAGATCGCGATGATCTTCCAGGATGCGCTGTCGGCCCTCAACCCCGTCTTCACCGTTGGTTTCCAGCTGGGGGAGATGTACCGGATCCACCGGGGCACCTCCCGGGCGGAGGCCAAGCGGCGCGCCATCGAGCTGCTGGAGCTGGTGAAGATCCCAGCCGCTCGGCAGCGAGTGAACGAGTATCCGCATCAGTTCTCCGGGGGGATGCGGCAACGCGTCATGATCGCGATGGCGCTCGCGCTGGATCCCGACGTGCTGATCGCCGATGAGCCCACCACCGCCCTCGACGTGACGGTGCAGGCGCAGATCATGGGGCTGCTGGCGGAGCTACAGCGCGAACGCAACATGGGTCTGATCCTGATCACCCACGACATGGGTGTGGTGGCCGACGTCGCCGACCGGATCTCCGTGATGTACGCGGGTCGGGTGGTGGAACGGGCGCCAGTGCACGACATCTACGCCAGCCCCGCCCACCCGTACACCAAGGCGCTGCTGGAATCGATTCCCCGCGTGGACCACAAGGGGAAGCGGCTCAACGTCATCAAGGGTCTGCCCCCCGCCTTGACCAACATCCCACCGGGATGCCCGTTCGCCCCCCGCTGCGCAGTCGTTCAGCAGCGGTGCCACGAGGAGAGACCGCCGCTGTACGAGGTGAACAGTGAGCGGGGCAGCGCCTGCCACTACTGGGAGGAGGTCATCGCCCGATGAGCACTCCAGAGCCGACCACGGTGTCCGAAACCACGGGCGAGGCGGGCACCCCTGACCGTCTCAGTTCCGACGCGGCCGGCGCCTCCGCGGCCTCGACCGGGGACGGCGAGGTAGTGCTGGAGGTTCGTGACCTGGTTAAGCACTTCCCGATCACCCGGGGCATCCTGTTCCGGAAGAAGATCGGTGAGGTCAAGGCCGTCGACGGTGTGAGCTTCACCCTGCGACGCGGCGAGACCTTGGGGGTGGTCGGCGAGTCCGGATGCGGCAAGTCGACCCTGGCCCGGCTGCTGGTGGGGCTGGAGCAACCCACCTCGGGCACGATCCTGGTGCGGGGAGAGAACATCTCCCAGTTGCGTGGCGCGGCGCTGAGCCGGGCCCGCCGCAACATCCAGATGGTGTTCCAGGACCCGTACACCTCGCTCAATCCCCGGATGACGGTCGGCGACATCGTTGGGGAGCCGTTCGCGATCCACCCGGATGTCGTGCCCCGCAACAAGCGCCGGGAGGCGGTGCAGGAGCTGCTTGAGCTGGTCGGTCTCAACCCGGACCACATCAACCGCTACCCGCACCAGTTCTCCGGTGGTCAGCGGCAACGTATCGGTATCGCCCGCGCGTTGGCGCTGCGTCCGGAGATCATCATCTGTGATGAGCCGGTCTCGGCGCTGGACGTGTCCATCCAGGCGCAGGTGGTCAACCTGCTTGAGGAGCTCCAAGACGAGCTGGGCCTGTCTTACATCTTCATCGCCCACGACCTGTCGGTGGTGCGGCACATCTCCGACCGCGTCGCGGTGATGTACCTGGGCAAGATCGTGGAGACCGGCAATGATGTCGATATCTACGATCACCCGACCCATCCCTACACCCAGGCGCTGCTGTCGGCGGTGCCGGTTCCGGATCCGACGTTACGTGGACACCGGGATCAGATCGTGCTGGAGGGCGACCCGCCTTCCCCAGCGAACCCACCCTCGGGCTGCCGGTTCCGGACTCGTTGCTGGAAGGCGCAGGACATCTGTGCCGAGCAGGAGCCGTTGCTGGAGATTCGGTCCAGTTCAACGCACCCGAGCGCGTGCCACTTCGCCGAGGAGCGGGACGTGGTCCACGCCGTCGACTGACAACGTCAAGCACTGGTTTCCTCCGGGAGCTCACGTTTTCCACGGACAGCCCCAGGCCAGCAGAGTGAAAAGCGCGAGCTCCCGGAGAAGCCCACCGGGTACACGCGACGTTGTCGGCTTGCGGGCATAGACTCCGCAAGCGATGCACGCCCTATTCGACATTCCTCCAGTCAGGCCCGATCGCGCGGCGGACGACACCGGTGCGAGCGCTTCGGCCGCGCCGCCACCCGCCCCTTTTGACCCTGAGTCGCTGCTGGAAGGGCTCAACGAGCCTCAGCGGGCCGCGGTTCTGCACGCTGGTTCCCCTCTGCTGGTGGTGGCCGGCGCCGGCTCCGGCAAAACCAGGGTGCTGACCAACCGGATCGCGTACCTGTTGGCTGCCCGTCACGTTCACCCCTCCCAGATCCTCGCGATCACCTTCACCAACAAGGCCGCCGGGGAGATGAAGGAGCGGGTCACGTCCCTGGTGGGGCGTCGGGCCCGGCTGATGTGGGTGTCGACCTTCCACTCGGCGTGTGTCCGGCTACTCCGCGCCGAAGCCACCAGGCTAGGTCTGAAAAGCACCTTTTCTATCTATGACGCCGACGACTCGCGCCGCCTGATCCAGATCGTGGCGCGGGAGCTCGACCTAGATCCCAAGCGATACCCGCCGCGTTCGCTGGCCACTCAGATCTCAAACCTGAAGAACGAGCTCGTCGATCACGAAACGTTCGCGGAGCGCGCCAGCGGCCCAGCCGAACGCGCTCTCGCCGAGGCGTACAGCCTCTATCAACAGCGCCTGTGGCAGGCGCACGCGTTGGACTTCGACGACTTGATCATGACAACCGTGCACATGCTGCAGGCGTTCCCCGACATCGCCGACCGCTACCGGCGGCGGTTTCGGCACATCCTGGTAGACGAGTACCAGGACACGAACCATGCGCAGTATGTACTGATCCGGGAACTGGTCGGCTCTGGGGTGGATGACCTGCCCCCCGCTGAGCTGTGTGTCGTTGGCGACGCCGACCAGGCCATCTACGCCTTCCGAGGCGCCACCATCCGCAACATTCTGGAGTTCGAACGCGACTTCCCTGACGCCCGCACCATCCTGCTGGAGCAGAACTACCGCTCCACCCAGACCATCCTCAACGCCGCCAACGCCGTCATCACCCGCAACACCCAGCGCAAGGCCAAGCGGTTGTGGAGCGACGCCGGGGACGGGGAGCCGATCGTCGGGTACGTCGCTGACACCGAACACGATGAGGCGGCCTGGGTGGCCGCGGAGATCGACCGGCTCGCTGACACCCACGGGGTACGCCCGGGCGATATCGCGGTGTTCTACCGCACCAACGCCCAGTCCCGGGTCTTCGAGGATGTCTTCATCCGGGTTGGGTTGCCCTACCGGGTGGTCGGTGGGGTGCGGTTCTATGAGCGCCGTGAGGTCCGTGACGCCCTGGCGTACCTGCGGGCCATCGACAACCCCGACGATACGGTGAGCATCCGCCGGATCCTCAATACCCCGCGGCGGGGGATCGGGGAACGGGCGGTGGCGTGTGTGGAGGCGCTGGCGAGCCGGGAACGGATCTCCTTCGGTGCCGCCCTGCGTCGGGCCCGTGAGGCCCCTGGGATCTCCACTCGCGCCGCGAACGCGATCGCCGAGTTCATCAGGCTGCTCGACGAGTTGGCGGAGCTGGCCCGGACCGAACCCCCGGAGGCGGTCCTGGAGGCGGTCCTGGAACGCACCGGGTACCTGGCTGAGCTTGAAGCCAGCGATGACCCGCAGGACGCGGGGCGGATCGAAAACCTCCAGGAGCTGGTCAGCGTGGCTCGGGAGTACACCGAGCGCGTGACCGCGGCCCAGCTGGCCGCTCCCGGACGGTCGGGTGAGGAGGAGGACACCGAGGCCGCGGCGACCGCGCCGGAGGACCCCACGCTGGCTGGATTCCTGGAGCAGGTGGCCTTGGTGGCGGATGCCGACGAGGTCCCCGACGACGATCCCGATCACGCCGGAGTGGTCACCCTGATGACCCTGCACACCGCCAAGGGGCTGGAGTTTCCGGTGGTGTTCCTGACCGGGATGGAGGAGGGGGTCTTCCCACACCTGCGTTCGCTGGGGGACCAGCGCGAGCTGGAGGAGGAGCGGCGGCTGGCCTACGTGGGCATCACGCGTGCCCGGCAGCGGCTCTATGTGTCCCGAGCTGTTACCCGCTCGGCGTGGGGGCAGCCTCAGTACAACCAGCCTTCACGGTTCCTGGAGGAGCTGCCTGCGGAGCTGGTGCGCTGGGAACGTACCGAGGCTGAGTACACCAGTTGGTCGGGGACCGGCGGCGGAGTCGGTGGCCGAGCCAGGGCGCTGGACAGTGAGTCGACGAGCCGGTTCGGGTCGCGCGCCGCCTCGCCGCGTGCCGGAGCGGCGGCTGACCGGGCTGTGCCGACGCTGTCGGTTGGGGACCGGGTCAACCATGACCGGTGGGGACTGGGCCGGGTGGTGGCGGTGCAAGGGCAAGGCGCCCGTGCCCAAGCCCAGATCGACTTTGGCGACCAGGTGATGTGGCTGGTGTTGCGGCACGCGCCGATCGAGAAGCTGTAAATCGAGAAGCTTTAAGACGCGTGGGACCTGCGGGCGCGTAAGGAGCCCTGGGGAAAGCCCAGCCCAATTTGTCTCATTGCGGCCCACGCGCGGGGCGTGAGGAGGGGACACGCGCCGGTCGGCGCCTGGACGGTTGTTCCGGGGTACGCCGGCGCGCAGCCGTTCCAAGGCACGGGCGCTCGACGGACCGCGGTGGCTTCGCCTGGGCAGAGGGATCAGATGTAGGGGGAGTCGGTGTGGTTGACGACGTCGACACCGCGCTCCAACAGGTAGGGGACGGGGTCGATGCGCTCGCCGTTGATCCTGACCTCGAAGTGCAGGTGCGGACCGGTTGAAAAGCCCGTGGATCCCATCTCGGAGATCTGTTGACCGACCGTGACCCAGTCACCGACCTCGACCAGGATCTCGCTGTTGTGACCGTAGTAGGTCACGACGCCGTTGCCGTGGTCGATCTTGACCAGGTAGCCGTAGCCGTCGGCCCAACCGGCGTAGATCACCCTGCCGTCGTTAGCGGCGTAGATAGGGGTTCCGGTAGGACCTGCGAGGTCAATACCGCCGTGGAGCCGGCCCCAGCGTTGACCGAACTCAGAAGTGAAGGTGTAGTCCTTCACGGGGAGCACCCAGATGTCGGGGACCTGCTGTTCGGCACCCACCGGAAGCTCCTGGGTGCGGCCGGAGCGGGTAGAGCGATCGGCCAGTTCAGCGCGGTCTTCCGACATCCCACCGGCCTGGCCAGGTACCGGCGTGTACTCAGGAGTCAGCGCGGCCAGTTCAGAGGTATCGGGTGAAGAGGCGCTGTCCGGCAACGCGGAGCTAGCGCCCAGGGCCACGATTCCAGCGCCCACAACGGCACTGGTCACAACCGCGGCATACCGGCTGCGGGGTGGGCTAGGAGCACGGTGAACGCCGAGATAACACCCACGTCTGTTACGCCCATTGCGGGGATGCACGCACAGCCTCCGTTGTCGGCCAACAGGGTCGGGCATCAACTCCCTGCCGCCTGCGGGGGGCGCATGGGGCGAGGAGTCTGTGCCCTCGCGGGTGTTATGGCCATCCCCCTGTGGGTCTGGGGGCGGACCGTCACACCGCGACTGGCGGACACCGTAGCCAATCCGTTATCGACTCCTCAACCCGCCCCGCCAGTTAATTCCGTTATATGGTCGATTGTCTGGATTGTTTTGTTAAGGTTTGACCATAAAAATCCATGTTACTCTTCAGAGAGGCACCCGTTACCCACAGCGACATCTTCCGGTTTTGTCGTCCCCCGTTCAGATGGAGTGTGCCTGTCTATTCGACGAGCGTCCGGCGCCGGTCGGCGGATGAGGCGGGATGGGAACGGACGGTCCGCGTCGTGGACGGGCGGTGCCGGCGGTGGTGGGAAGCGGCGGGCTGGGCCGAGCTGGGCCGTGGTAGAGCCCGAACCCGGCAAGGGGCCGCGGTTGAAGAACGGGCGTTCTGGACTGGCTTTGATGCTGGTCTTGAGAGAGGAGTTCAGCGCCGATATGCAGGCGGCCTACCATGGCTGCTACCGGGCAGTAGGTCCGGCGGGCGAGCTCCTGGAGGGCGACGATGAGCTCACGCATTCGAGTGGTGGTGGCCAAGCCTGGGCTAGACGGTCACGACCGTGGCGCGAAGGTGGTGGCCCGAGCGCTCCGAGACGCCGGTATGGAGGTCATCTACACCGGGCTGCACCAGACGCCGGAACAGATCGTGGAGACCGCCATTCAGGAGGACGCCGACGCGATCGGCCTGTCCGTGCTCTCCGGCGCTCATATGACGTTGTTCCGGCGTGTCATAGAACTGCTGAAAGAGCGGGAAGCCGACGACATTGTGGTGTTCGGCGGCGGCATCATCCCCAATGACGACATTCCACAGCTGGAGGCGATGGGGGTCGCCAGGATCTTCACCCCCGGGACCTCCACGCAGTCCATCGTGGAATGGGTGCGCGAGCACATTGGCTCTCGCGTGGCGTCGCGGTAATCCAGCGTGATAATCCAGGACTCCTGGTCATTCAGGAATCCAGGGTTAAGCGGGCCCGTCAATAGAGCGAGACCGCAATAAGGTGAGGCCGGGCGCACCCCTCACACGCCCGGCCTCTGCGCACGACACCCCGCCGCCACCCCTCGACCGACGGGGCGTCGGCCGTCGACGCCGACACGGTGTGGGGATATCTCACCCGTCTGGGCGGTTCCTCACTTTTTGTCTCCCGTGTCGGCATGGGATTCAACGACCCCGTCGGCGGTTGGTAACGCCCCGTGTAAAAGTTCCGACGACCGCTTGTGTGCCCTTGGCGGGCGTACCTTTGGTGGTCTCAGGAAGGCGGCGAGTCTTGTTCTGAAAGGTAAATGTGACTCGTACCGCGCTTGGCCACCCGGCCCGCCGCATGGTAGGTCTGTGTCGATACGCTGCGGTGAAAATCCGCCGACCGGGCGGAACCGTTGGCGCCCACGCGTTGGTGTCCCTGGACAGACGACGCCGGCGGGGCCGGGCGAGTTTTCAACGGCGTCAAGTACGACGGAAACGGAACGCGCAGTGGACCTGTACGAGTACCAGGGGCGCGAGCTGTTCGCCCGGCACGGTGTGCCGGTGCTCGGCGGCGGCGTCGCCACCACGTCCCAAGAGGCCCGGGCGCTCGCCGAGCAGCTCGGGGGCCGAGTGGTTGTCAAGGCCCAGGTGAAGACCGGGGGCCGGGGCAAGGCCGGCGGGGTGAAACTCGCCGACGACGTCGACGAGGCCGAGAAGCACGCTCGCGCCATCCTCGGCATGGATATCAAAGGCCACACGGTCAAGAAGGTCATGCTGACCACCACGGCCGACATCGCCGAGGAGTATTACTTCTCCTTCCTGCTTGACCGTGCTAACCGCACCTTCCTCGCGATCGCCAGCACCGAGGGAGGTATGGATATCGAAGAGGTCGCTGCTACCACTCCGGAGAAGGTCGTTCGAGTCCCGATCGACGCCACGACTGGTGTGGACCACGCCAAGGCGCGCCAGATCGTGGAGCAGGCCGGCTTCCCGGCTGATGTCGCCGATCAGGTCACCGATGTCGTGGTCAAGCTGTGGGAGACCTTCACCGCTGAGGACGCGACGCTGGTCGAGGTCAACCCACTGGTTAAGACCCCTGAGGGGGCCGTGCTGGCGCTGGACGCGAAGGTCACCCTCGACGACAACGCCGATTTCCGGCACCCTGACCACGCCGAATTCGCCGACATCAGCGCGCAGGACCCGCTGGAGCGAGCGGCCAAGGAGCGCGACCTCAACTACGTCAAGCTGGACGGTCAAGTCGGGATCATCGGTAACGGCGCTGGGCTGGTGATGTCCACATTGGACGTCGTCGCCTACGCCGGTGAGGAGTTCGGAGGGGTACGCCCCGCCAACTTCCTCGACATTGGTGGTGGCGCTTCGGCCACGGTTATGGCCAACGGGTTGGAGATCGTGCTGTCAGACCCGGCGGTTCGGAGCGTCTTCGTCAATGTCTTCGGCGGGATCACGGCCTGCGACGAGGTCGCCAAGGGCATTGTGCAGGCGCTGCGGCTGCTCGAAGAGCGTGGTGAGCAGGTCACCAAGCCGCTGGTGGTCCGGCTCGATGGCAACAACGCCGCCGAAGGGCGCCGCATCCTCGACGAGGCGGCCCACCCGCTGGTGGAGCGTGTGGACACAATGGACGGTGCGGCCCGCCGCGCCGCCGAACTGGCTGCCCGGGGGGTGTGAGATGGCGATTTTTCTGAACGAGAACAGCAAGGTCATCGTGCAGGGGATGACCGGCTCTGAGGGCAGCAAGCACACCCGCCGGATGCTCGCCGCTGGGACCCGGATCGTCGGCGGCACGAACCCGCGCAAGGCCGGTCAGCAGGTCGATTTCGACGGCACCAAGGTGCCGGTCTTCGCGACCGTCGCCGAGGCGATGGCCGAGACCGGAGCCGACACCACGGTGGTGTTCGTGCCTCCCCGCTTCGCCAAGGACGCCGTGATTGAGGCGATCGACGCCGAAATCGGCCTGGCGGTGGTGATCACCGAGGGCATCCCGGTGCACGACACCGTCTCGTTCTGGGCCCACGCCACCGCTAAGGGCAACCGGACCCGGATCGTGGGTCCCAACTGCCCTGGGGTGGCCAGCCCTGGCAAGTCCAACGCCGGCATCATCCCGGCCGACATCACGGGGCCCGGACCGATCGGCTTGGTCTCCAAGTCCGGGACCTTGACCTACCAGCTGATGTACGAGCTGCGAGACATCGGCTTCTCCACGGCGGTGGGGATCGGTGGCGATCCGGTGATCGGCACCACCCACATCGACTGCCTGGCGGCGTTCCAGGAGGACCCCGAGACCAAGGCGATCGTGATGATCGGCGAGATCGGTGGTGACGCCGAGGAGCGGGCCGCGGAGTTTATCCGCGACCACGTCACCAAGCCAGTGGTGGCCTACATCGCCGGCTTCACCGCGCCGGTCGGCAAGACCATGGGACACGCCGGCGCCATCATCTCCGGTTCCTCTGGTACCGCCGAGGCCAAGAAGCAGGCCTTGGAGGCGGTGGGGGTACGCGTCGGCAAGACCCCGAGCGAGACAGCGCGGCTGATGCGTGAGGTGATCTCCTCGCTCTGAGGCGCGAGCCTCGCACGCCGGGTGCCTCGCTGGGCGAGGCCGGTACAAGGCGAACAGGTTCGCGGGAAGCTCAGCGTTTCCGCGTGAGCCTCATCGACCAGGCGGAGTGCTCCCGAGCTCCTCGGCTCGGGAGCACTCTGTTTTAGACGGACACCCCACAACCGGAATGACGGGATCCCGCGTGCCATGTCCGGGTGTCCGGTACGTCGCTGGGACAGTGACGGCTATGGCCCCGTATATCGCCGATCCGGCGACCGAGACCGTACGGTGTCACCAGCGGTGATGAAGACCGATGGGACACCTGATGAGACGCAACCGGACAACACGCCGCCCGACCCCTCTCAGTCGGCGGCCCGATGTGCCCCCGGAACGGTTACGCCCAACCTCGGCCCGTCAACGCCCGAGGCCGGGGACCCCATGGTGACCGTTGACTCCCCGGACACCTCCCGGGGATCGGTGTTCGTGGCCGCCGCCGCAACCGCCGGCTGGGCGGCCGTGGTCTCCTTCGCGCCCGTGCTGGCGTCCGTCCTGCTCCTGTGGCAGTTCTCCGGTACCGACACGTCGGCGGGGAACGCGGTCCGGTTCTCGCTGACCACCTGGTTGCTCGCCCACGGCATCCCCGTCGGGACCGCGCAGGGCACCATCAGCCTGGCGCCTCTGACCCTGACCGTCCTGATCGTGTGGCGGTTGGTGCGGGCGGGCGCGCATACGGCGCGCGCGGTCGGCCGCGTACCCCATGTCCTTCCCATGACGGTCGGCGCCGTCATGGTCTGCTACGCGGCGGTAGCCTGCGTTGCGGCACTGGTGGCTGGTACGTCGTACTGGCAGATCTCCCCGCTGCGGGCCTTTCTCACCGCTGGCCTGCTGGCCGGTCTGGCCAGCCTGCCCGGCGCCCTGACCGAACACGGTGACGACCGGCGACTGTGGCGTCGACTCCCGCCGGCGGTACGCACCGGGCTGTGGACCGGGGTGTACGCGGGAGTCCTCGTGGTGGCCGCCGGCGCGGTCCTGGCCGCGGTCGCCACCGTGAGCCGGTACTCCCAGGTCATCGAGATTTACCGCGCCTACGACGCCGGGGCGGTCGGCATCATCGGGCTAACCATGATCTGCCTGATGTACGCGCCCACCATGGCGATCTGGGGAGCCAGTTATCTCACCGGACCGGGTTTCGCCTTCGGAGTTGGTACGCGTATCGATGTTTTTGACGTGGTGGTGGGGCCGTTGCCGGCGGTGCCGAGCCTGGGGGCCCTACCGGCGGGGCCGGTGGCGGCCGCGGTGGGATTGCTCGTCGGATTCCCTCTGGTGGCCGGCATGGTGGCGGGGGTGCTCACCGCCCGGTGGAACCCGGATCTGCCTTCCGGGGTGCTGCTGGGGGGAGGCTTGTTGAGCCTGCCGACCGCCGGGGTACTGCTCGCCGCCGTCGCGTTCCTGGCCCGTGGGGCGTTGGGGGATGGGCGCCTGTCGGAGATCGGACCTCACCCGCTGTGGATGGGGCTGGTGGGCGCCGGGCTCATTTCAGCGGGAGGGGTGATCGGGGCGCTCGCAACGCGCGGGCTCGCGCGGCGCGGCTAGTCGTCGTCCGGCTCCTCCCACCACGGCATCTGCTCCCAGTCCATGTGGAACCACCCCATCGCCCCGTAGACGGCCAGGACGAAGAGGGTGAGCAGCAGGGTGAACGCGCCCAGTGCGATGCCGGTGAACGCCGCCCAGCGATTGCGGGATCCCCGGGTAAGGCCGATGCCTCCGACCACGATCGCCGGGATCCCCAGCCAGAACCCACCCCATACGCAGCACAGCACCAGCGAGGCGACCCCCAAGCCGAGCGCGATCCAGCTGAGCGAGGAGCTGGCGCGCTCCGGGCCTGGGGTGAAGGCTCCGGAGGGCGGAGGCTGATACGCCATGCCGCCATTGTTCGCCCCGTGTCGCGGTGAGATCCCCGTTTCAGGAAAACCCGTCGGGTCGGCGTCGGCGGGCCAACCGGGTCACGCTAGGGTGATGCCGCGCCACGGACTTGAGGAGGCCGCGCGTTGACCGCCCGCCTGGTCGTGTTGATATCGGGAACGGGGAGTAATCTCCAGGCCCTGCTGCAGGCCTGTGCCGACCCCGCCTACGGCGCCACAGTCGTCGCGGTGGGGGCCGACCGCGATGGGATCGCGGGGTTGGAGATCGCCGCGGCAGCAGGGGTACCGACCTTCGTGTGCCGCGTTCGGGACTTCCCGCAGCGGTCGGAGTGGGATCGAGCGTTGACCGACCATGTGGCCCGCTATCGACCGGATCTGGTCATCTCCGCCGGATTCCTGAAGCTGGTCGGGGAGCACTTCCTGGCCGCGTTCGAGGGCCGGTACATCAACACCCACAACGCTTTGCTCCCGGCGTTCCCCGGAATCCACGGGCCTCGGGACGCCCTGGCGTACGGTGTGAAAATCACCGGAGCGACGCTGCACTTCGTCGACGCCGGCGTGGACACCGGGCCGATCATCGCCCAGGTCGCCGTCCCGGTCCTGGACGACGACACCGAAGAGACCTTGACCGAGCGGATCAAACAGGCCGAACGGCGGCAGTTGGTCGAATACGTGGGGCGCATGGTCCGAGAAGGTTGGACCATCCAGGGAAGAAAGGTCACCATCCCGTGAGTGCCGAGACCTCGAACCCCGACATCCGTCCCGCCGGTGGGACCGACGATCGGCGTCCAATCCGACGGGCGTTGATCAGCGTCTACGACAAAACCGGCCTGGTTGAGCTGGCCCGTGCCTTGGGCGATGCCCAGGTCGAGATCGTCTCCACCGGCAGCACCGCTGCCACCATCGAGGCGGCGGGGGTGCCGGTCACCCGGGTGGAGGAACTCACGGGGTTCCCGGAGTGCCTGGATGGGCGGGTCAAGACCCTGCACCCCCGGGTACACGCCGGGCTGCTGGCCGACCGGCGTCGCCCCGAGCACGTCGCCCAGCTGGCGGAGCTGGAGGTAGCTCCGTTCGATCTACTGATCTCCAACCTGTACCCGTTCAGCCAGACCGTGAGCTCCGGGGCGGGGTTCGAGGAGTGCGTGGAGCAGATCGATATCGGTGGCCCCGCCATGGTGCGGGCGGCGGCCAAGAACCACGCCAACGTGGCGGTGGTCGTCGACCCCGCCGCCTACCCCGAGGTGGTGGCGGCGTTGGCCGAGGGTGGCTTCACCGCCCAGCAGCGGCGTCAGTTGGCGGCCCGGGCATTCGCGCACACCGCGGCCTATGACGCCGCGGTGGCCTCGTGGTGGGCCGAACAGGTGGCCTCGGAGACCGAGACGGATAGCGCCTCGTGGCCGGCGTACCGGGGCTTTGGATTGAACCTGGTCGGGGTGCTGCGGTACGGGGAGAACCCCCACCAGCAGGCCGCGCTCTACCGGGAGGTGGGCGCGCCGGCCGGTCTGGCGCAGGCCGAACAGCTGCACGGCAAGCCGATGTCGTACAACAACTACGTCGACGCGGATGCCGCGTGGCGGGCCGCCAACGACTTCAGCGAGCCCTGCGTCGCGATCATCAAGCACGCCAACCCATGCGGTATCGCGATCGCCGCGGACGTCGCGGAGGCGCACCGTAAGGCCAACGCCTGCGACCCGGTCTCTGCCTTCGGCGGCGTGATCGCCGTGAACCGGACCGTCACCGCGCAGCTGGCGCGGCAGGTCTCCGAGATCTTCACCGAGGTGATCGTCGCACCGGACTACGAGGACGAGGCGGTGGAGATCCTGCAGGGCAAGAAGAATCTGCGGATCCTGCGGGCACCCGCCTGGCAGCCACCCGCGGTGGAGCTGCGTCAGGTGTCCGGTGGGGTGCTGCTGCAGCGCCCTGACCGCATCGACGCCCTAGGGGACGACCCGGAGGCGTGGCGGTTGGTCTCCGGTGAGGCCGCCGACCCGGCGACCCTGGCGGACTTGGCGTTCGCCTGGCGTGCGGTGCGGGCAGTGAAGTCCAACGCGATTCTGTTGGCCCGTGACGGCGCCACCGTGGGCGTCGGGATGGGGCAGGTCAACCGGGTCGACTCGGCCCGACTGGCGGTCACCCGGGCCGGGGACCGGGCCAGCGGGGCGGTGGCGGCCTCCGACGCCTTCTTCCCGTTCCCGGACGGCCTGGAGGTCCTCATCCAGGCAGGGGTACGCGCGGTCGTGCAGCCTGGGGGATCGGTGCGGGACGAGGAAGTGATCGCGACCGCGAAGGCCGCGGGTGTGACGATGTACCTCACCGGTACCCGTCACTTCTTCCACTGATCCCAGTCGTGATCCCGGTCGTGGTACCTGGCGTCCTCACCCTGTGAGGGCGCGTCCTCGACGCTGGTACGCCACCGCGCCTCCTGAGCCGCGCGCACCATGCGCTCGGCGAAGTGACACGCGCTGATCCGGTTACCTTGCAGGGGGTGCGGGGGCGGCACCTCGCGCGTACACACCGGTTCCGCGTGCGGACAGCGGGGATGGAACGCGCATCCCGGTGGGATCTGGGCCGGATCCGGGGGTGTCCCCGCGATGGAACGCAGCCGGTGCCCCTTGATGTCCAGGCGGGGGATCGAGTCCAGCAGACCGGCGGTGTAGGGATGGGCCGGGGTGGTGTACAGGTCCTCCACGTCGGCCCGCTCCACCACGCGCCCGGCGTACATCACCACGACCCGGTCGGCGATGTCGGCGACCACACCCAGGTCGTGGGTGATGAGGATCAGCGCCATGTTCAGCTCGCGCCGCAGTTCCTGCAGCAGATCCATGATCTGCGCCTGCACTGTCACGTCGAGGGCGGTGGTGGGCTCGTCGGCGATCAGGATCGCCGGGTTCAGCGCCAAGGCCATGGCGATCATGACGCGTTGCCGCATCCCCCCGGAGAACTGGTGCGGGTACTCGTTCACCCGTTGCCGCGCCGCAGGGATCTTGACCAGATCCATCAGCTCTATGGCGCGTTGGTGCGCCTCATGGCGACTCATTCCCAGGCGTACCCGGAGCGTCTCGGCGATCTGCCAGCCCACCGGGAAGACCGGGTTGAGCGCCGACAACGCGTCCTGGAAAACCATCGCGATCTCTCGGCCCCGGATCTGGCGGCGTTGCGTGTCCGAGGCTTTCAACAGGTCGTTTCCCCGGTACCGGATCTCCCCTTTGACCAGGTACGCCGGAGGCGTGTCCAGAAGGCCCATGATCGCCTGAGCCGTTACGCTTTTGCCGGAGCCTGATTCGCCGAGGACCGCTAAGGCTTCGCCGGCGTTGACGTCGTAACTGACTCCGTTGAGGACCCGCACCCGACCGTTACGGGTCATGAACTCCAGATGGAGGTCATCCACCTCAAGCAGGGGGCCGTTCCAGTCGTCATGGAATCGGCGTGGTTGATGGCTGTCGAGGGTTTGGATACCCATGGCCGCACGGTAGTCGCTTTCGCCATGATCGGTGATCGCGCGAACAGGCACCTTATGAGGTGCGAGTGACCCGTTCCCTAAATCGGATTTCTTGTTGATCATGAATTCTTTGGGGCGTCGTGTGGCGATTCCATGATCAATCTAACGGGGCAGATCACGTAAACCCGTCTAAGCTCGCGGTGTGGCTGAGATAGTGATCATCGTTGGACTGGTCGCGACCGTCACGGCTGTCTCAGCCATGGCCCGGCGGCTAGGGATCCTGGCCCCCATCCTGCTGGTGTTGGTCGGGATCGTGGCCTCGTACATCCCGGGCGTACCCAGTATCCAGCTGCACCCTGACCTGGTCCTGATGGGCTTTCTGCCGTTGCTGCTCTACGCGGCCGCCATCGAAACGTCGGTGCCGGCGTTCCGGTTGGAACTGCGCGCCATCCTGCTGCTGTCGGTCGGGCTGGTGCTGGTGACGGCGATCTGCGTGGGGGTGATCCTGCATGAGGTGGTTCCAGGCTTGCCCCTGTCAGCCGCGTTCGCGCTCGGCGCGGTGGTCGCCCCACCCGACGCGGTGGCGGCCACCGCGATCGCCCGACGCGTCGGGCTTCCCCGACGCATGGTGACCATCCTTGAGGGAGAAAGCCTGGTCAATGACGCCACGGCCCTGGTGACCCTACGCGTGGCGGTGGCCGCGGCGTTAGGCGAGACGGTGACGGCGACCGAGATCGCGTTCGATGCCCTGCTCGCTGTGGTCGGAGGGATCGGTATCGGGCTCGTCGTGGCCTGGGGGGTTGCCCAGATGCATCGACGGATTACCGATCCGCTGATAGGCAACGCCGTGTCCTTATTGACCCCGTTCGTGGCGTATCTGCCGGCGGAGTTGATCGACTCCTCCGGAGTGGTCGCCGTGGTGGTGTGTGGGCTGTATCTGGGGCATCACTGGTCGTCGTTGACCTCTGCCACCTCCCGGCTGCAGATGAGCGCAGTGTGGCAGATGACCCGTTTCCTGCTGGAGGGTGTGGTCTTCCTGCTGGTCGGGCTGCAGCTTCGGGAGATCATCAGCAACCTGACGATCCCCACGTCGACGTTGATCTCCGCCACCGCGGCCGTGGTGGGGACCGTTCTGGTGGTGCGGTTCGTCGTGGTCTATTCAGCGACCTATCTGATGCGGCTGGTGCCGTGGAAGCAGGACTCGGTGCCTCCCCTCAGCATCCCCACGGTGATCGGCTGGGCCGGGATGCGGGGTGTGGTCACACTCGCCGCGGCGTTCACGCTGCCGGTCGCCGAGGCCGACGGACCGTTCCCCTACCGCTCCCTGCTGATTTGGCTCGCCTTCGCGGTCATCGCCGCGACCCTGGTGCTCCAGGGCAGCACCCTGCCCACCGTGATCCGGTGGGCGAAGGTTCCACCCGATGATCCGCGGCAGGATGCCCTCGCCGAGGCGGTGATCCAACACGAGGCCAGACAGGCCGCGCTCCTCCGCTTGGACGAGGTGGCCGGCGATGCTCCGACGGTGGTGGTCGAGCAGCTGCGTCAGGCGGTGGAGAAGCAGGCCAACCATGCGTGGGAACGATTAGGTCGGCCCAGACAGGAAAACCCTTCCAACGCCTACCGGCGACTGCGTCGGGAAATGCTGCAGGCCGAGCGGGAGGTGTTCCTGCGAGCCCATGCGCAGGGGCGGATCCCCGAGAGCGTGCTACATCGGGTCCAACGGGAGATGGATCTGCGAGAGGCGCTGCTGTACCGAGAAGAGGGGGAGCGGTGAACAGCTGCGAGCACTTACAAAACGCGGTTGATCCGGATCCAACCGCCGAGGCCGGCCCCGACGACGGTTGCCCCGACTGTTTGGCGCAGGGATTTCACGGCTGGGTGCATCTGCGGATATGTCTCAGCTGCGGATACATCGGATGCTGCGACTCTTCGCCCTACCGGCACGCCACCCGGCACTTTGAGGGCACCAGCCATCCGGTGATGCGTTCCTACGAGCCGGGTGAGCGGTGGCGGTGGTGTTTCGTGGATCAGCGGATCGGCTAGTGACCTGGATGACTGACGATGTCACAGTACAGGCGTACTGATATGGTGCGGTGAAGCTCTGTCCTCATCCCGGGGAGCGATCCGAATGAGTACCGCTTCTTCATCTCACAGCACCGTGGCCAACAAGGTCACCGTCGTCGGCGCGGGTTTCTACGGGTCCACCACGGCCCTGCGTTTGGCGGAGTACAACATCTTCGACACGGTGGTGCTCACCGACATTGTCGAGGGCAAGCCCGAAGGGCTGGCGCTCGACATGAGCCAGTCCCGTGCTATCGAGGGCTTCGAGACAAAGATCATCGGAAAGACCACCGGCCCGAACGGCGAGGGCTACGAGGTCATCGAAGGATCGAAGATCGTCATCATCACCGCCGGGCTGCCCCGCAAACCGGGCATGAGCCGGATGGACCTGCTGGAGGTCAACGCCAAGATCGTCCGGCAGGTGAGTGAGAACGTCGCCCGGTATGCCCCCGACGCGGTGGTCATCGTGGTGTCCAACCCGCTGGATGAGATGACCGCGTTGGCCCAGATCGCCACCGGTTTCCCGCGGGAGCGGGTGATAGGGCAGGCCGGTGTCCTGGACACCGCCCGCTTCACCACGTTCGTGGCCGATGAGCTGGGTGTGCCGGTGGCGTCCGTGAAGACGCTGACGCTGGGGTCACACGGGGACACCATGGTGCCCGTGCCGTCGCAGTGCACGGTCAACGGCAAGCCGCTGAGCGAACTGCTGCCAGCCGACCGGATCGAGGCGCTGGTGGAACGGACCCGCAACGGTGGCGCCGAGATCGTGGGGCTGCTGAAGACCGGGTCGGCCTACTACGCGCCGTCCGCGGCGGCGGCCCGGATGGCCCGCGCGGTCGCCGAGGACTCCGGAGCGGTGATGCCGGTCTGCACCTGGGTGGACGGCCAGTACGGGATCTCCGGCGTCTACCTGGGTGTGATGGCTGAACTGGGTGCTCAGGGCGTACGGCGGGTGGTCGAGGTCGATCTCACCGACAGCGAGCTGGAATCCCTGCGGAAGGCCGCGGAAGCGGTCCGAGCCAAGCAGGCCGACGTGGCGAACCTCTAAAGCTCTCTCAAGCGTCTCTGAAGCGCCGAGCCACGAACCCGGCCGATCGTTCCAGGCCTTGGTGAGGGTCTCCTGGCGACGATGCTGACAGATCTCCTGACAGATCTCATCGTCGCCAGGGGACCCATACGGTGGGCATCGGCGCGTTCTGAGGACGGCATGATCGAACGGCCGTACGTGCTCCTCAGCTGTGCCGTGTCCATCGATGGATACATCGATGACACCGGCCCGGAGCGGCTGCTGTTGTCAAATTCGGAGGACCTCGACCGAGTCGACGAGGTCCGCGCCGAGGTCGATGCGATCCTGATCGGCGCCACCACGGTACGCAGGGACAACCCCCGCCTGATCGTCAACTCGGAACAGCGTCGAGCCCGACGCGTGGCGTACGGGCTGCCGCCGTACCCGCTCAAGGTGACGTTGACCGCCTCCGGGGACCTGGACCGCGAGCTCCGGTTCTGGCATAGCGGTGGAGAGAAGATCGTCTATTGCCCGGACCCGGTGGTGCCGAAGGTACGCGGGATCCTCGGCGATCTCGCCACGGTCGTCGGCACCGGGCCGACCGTGGGGTTTCCCGCGTTGCTGAATGATCTGAAGGCGCGTGGGGTCCGGCGCCTTATGGTGGAGGGCGGCGGCAGCGTCCACACTCAATTGCTCACACAAGGGCTGGTGGATGAGATCCACCTCGCCATCGCGCCGATCTTCGTAGGTGACTCGGCGGCTCCCCGATTCGTCACCGATGGGAGTTTCCCGGGCGGCCCCAGGCGCCGCCTGTCGGTCGCCGAGGTCCGCCAGATCGGCGATATGGTGCTGATCCGCTATCTGCTCGGATCAGACCGCGGGTGAGGCGGTCCGGCGCGGTCGGGACACCGCGGCCGCGTACCCCTCAATGGCCTTACTAAGGCTCCCTTGCTCCTTTGCTGATGCCCCCTGGCCGGGGCAAAGCCTATGGCCGGTGTGTGACGAACCGGCCAGCGCTGGAACACCCGATGGGGCGCTGTCAGGAGACCCGCACCGCGGGCTGCCCTTTCGGCGGGGCAGGCCACACGGTGCGGGTCTCTGCGCGGGTTCAGAATTGAGGCTGGTCGTCGTCGACGTCGTAGCGGGGCTCACCGGGCGGCCGGGCCCCGAAGGAACGGGCCTGCGACGACGGTTGCTGACTGACCACCGTTACACCGGGACGGTCGGCCTCCACCAGGAATTCCGCGGCCGTGGCCACCGTGGTGTCGGTCGGTTGCCAGACCGTGCTGACCACCCGCAGGCTGCTGAGCATCCGCTGCGGGGTCACGTCACACACGATGTAGCCGCGCCGGTTGTCGATGTACTTCCAGTGTGGGCTCTCGGCCATGATCGGGTCGTAGGTGTTGTGGAAGGCGACGGTGTCGGAGTCGCCGCCCGAGGAGATCGACGTGCCGGTGATCTCCACGCCTACCACCGGCGAGTGAGGGTCGTCGAAGTCAGGCTTGAGGTCGCTGGCCCAGGTGCAGTGCCGGTCACCGGTGATGACCACCGGGTTAGAGGTACGCCCAGAGCCAAAGAACTCCAGCAGGCGCCGCCGCTGAACCCGGTACCCGTCCCAGTTGTCGAAGTCGAAGACCTGTTCCGGGCCGGCCCGCCGGTCGTTCTGGGCCCACATCACCTGGTTGGCGAGGAAGTTCCAACGCGTACCGGACCGCTCCAGACCCGCCAATAGCCATGCCTCCTGCTCGTCACCGGTCATGGTGCGCGACGGATCCATGGCCTCCTCAAGGGTGGTGGGCTGATCACTGCGGTACTGCCGGGTGTCCAGGACGTGTACCGTGGCCAGATTCCCGAACCGGAGCCGGCGATACAGCTGCATGTCCAACCCAACCGGCATGGACTCCCGCCGTAGCGGCATGTGTTCGTAGTACGCCTGGAAGGCGGCGATCCGGCGCGCCCGGAACGCCTCAGGGCTCTGCTGGTCGGGGTCCTGGGGGATCTCGTCGGCCCAGTTGTTGTCGATCTCGTGGTCGTCGAGGGTGACGATCCACGGGAAGGCGGCGTGGACGGCCTGCAGATTCGGGTCGGTCTTGTACTGAGCGTGTCGGTTGCGGTACTCAACCAGCGTGTACGGTTCACCGGTGCCCTCGTGCGTACGCACGGTGGTGGTACGCGGGACCGATTCGTAGATGTAATCGCCGAGGAAGGCGACGAAGTCCAAGTCCTCGGCGGCCATGTGGTGGTAGGCGGTGTAGTAGCCGTCCTGCCAGTTGTGGCAGGAGGCGAACGCGAAGCGCAGCCGGTTAAGGCGAGCGTTGACAGCGGGGGCGGTGCGGGTCCGACCCACCGGTGAGATCTCCCGTCCGGCTCGGAATCGGTAGTAGTACACCCGGTCGGGGCGCAGCCCGCGGACGTCGACGTGCACGGAGTGGCCGAATCCGGGATGGGCGGTCGCGACGCCCCGCCGTACGACCCGACGGAAGCGATCATCCTCAGCGACTTCCCACTGGACCGGTACCAGCTGGTTCGGCATCCCGCCGCCGTTCAGCGGGTCGGGGGCCAGGCGGGTCCACAGGACCACACCGTCGGGCAGCGGATCCCCGGAGGCCACTCCGAGCGTGAACAAGCCCGAAGGTAGGGAGGAGGTGTTGCCGGGCACCGGGACCGCCCTGCTCACCCCATCGGGGCCGATCAGGACGGGACCGATGGCCATCCCGGCGGTCGCGACGGCGGCCTTAGCGAGAAAACGACGACGCGGCTGGGGGTATTCGAACGGCATACGGCCTCCTTAGTGGGGGTATCGCGAGGATCGTGTCCGTACGCCAGTGAATAGAACGAGAAGCCATGGGAGTCTATGAATTGACCAATAGAAGAATATTTGTGTGTTCATGTGGGGGGCGTGGAGTGAAGAGGCGGGCCAACGACAGGACGTGGCCCGGATGCGGAGTGGGGCGCGGTAGGCAGGGCGTCGGCCAGGGTGTAGGCAGGGAGGAGGACAACAGCAGGGACGGGTGGCCCGTGTCAGGGCGGGCTTGAGGTTAGCGTTACGCTCGTACTGCTAGACACAATCCCGAGAGGAGAGCCCGGCCGATGGCCAAGATCAAGGTTGCCAACCCGGTCGTCGAGCTCGACGGCGACGAGATGACCCGGATCATCTGGCAGATGATCAAGGACCAGCTGATCCTGCCGTACCTTGACATCCAGCTGGAGTACTACGACCTATCCATCCAGAACCGGGACGCCACCGACGACCAGGTGACGATCGACGCGGCCAACGCCATCAAGCGGCACGGGGTGGGTGTGAAGTGCGCCACGATCACCCCGGACGAGGCGCGTGTCGCCGAGTTCGGCCTGAAGCGGATGTGGCGCTCGCCTAACGGCACCATCCGCAACATCCTCGGCGGGGTGGTGTTCCGTGAGCCGATCATCATCAAGAACGTGCCGCGCCTGGTACCGGGCTGGACCAAGCCGATCGTTATCGGCCGTCACGCGCACGGTGACCAGTACCGGGCCACTGACTTCGTGGTCCCTGGCCCCGGCAAGGTGACGATCACCTACACGCCGGCCGACGGCGGCGAGCCGATGGAGTTCGAGGTCGCCGAGTTCTCCGGCGGCGGGGTCGCGCTGGGCATGTACAACTTCGACGACTCGATCCGGGACTTTGCCCGGGCCTCCTTCCGGTACGGTCTGTCGCGCGGGTACCCGGTCTACCTGTCCACCAAGAACACGATCCTTAAGGCCTACGACGGTCGGTTCAAGGACATCTTCGCCGAGGTCTACGAGCAGGAGTTCAAGGCCGAGTTCGAGGCCAAGGGGCTCACCTACGAGCACCGGCTCATCGACGACATGGTCGCCCAGGCCCTGAAGTGGGAGGGCGGCTTCGTCTGGGCCTGCAAGAACTACGACGGTGATGTGCAGTCCGACACCGTCGCGCAGGGCTTCGGTTCCCTGGGGCTGATGACCTCGGTGCTGATGACCCCGGATGGCCGGACGGTGGAGGCCGAGGCCGCGCACGGCACGGTGACCCGGCACTACCGGCAGTGGCAGCGTGGGGAGAAGACCTCCACGAACCCGATCGCGTCGATCTTCGCGTGGACCCGGGGCCTGGCGCACCGGGGCACGTTGGACGGTACGCCCGAGGTGACGGCGTTCGCCGAGAAGCTGGAGCAGGCCTGCGTCGAGACGGTCGAGTCCGGCCAGATGACCAAGGACCTGGCGCTCTTGGTGGGTGGCGACACTCCGTGGCTGACCACCGAGGAGTTCATGACCGCGATCGCCGACACCCTGGCCCGTAAGCTCTCGGCCTGACATACGGGCGTTCGAAGGCGACACCGAGAAGCCGAGATGTCCGGGTCGGCTCCGCGACGGGGCCGACCCGGACAACCGAGGTCCCCACCGGCTTGTTGGGTAGTTCTAGGCCTTCTTCCGGGCACGGGTGTGTAACGCGTACCGAAGCGCGGTGATGAGCGCTTCGATGCCGTGATTGATATCGGTGACGCGGTACACCAGCCAGCCAGCGCTGGTCAGCGCCACGTTCTCCACGTGGTATCGGCCGGTGGGGTTTGTCTCGCCGTAGCGGATCGCGACCCGCTCCTCGGGCCAGGCCAGGCTGAGGGTGATGCTGCTGCCGTCCCAGAACCGGTACTCATACTGGGGTATCGGTACGGGCAGCCCGGCCAAGATCAGTCGGGCCCTCAGCCGTGATTCATCCGGACTGCCGGAACGGTAATCCACAAGGCTGAAGATCTGGGCGGCGCGGGACCGTGCGTTTCGGTGACCCGGTTTAGTGGCCAGGTAACGTTTTAGTTGTTCCACGGTCAGCTGGCCGATACCCGTGAGGGCGTCCAGAATCGTGATCGCCTCGACCGGCTCCATTCGGATCGCAACTTCCCATGCGGTCCGGAGTGGAAGGGTGAGGCGTACGCCGTCCAGCGTGGTGACTTCATCTTCCGGTATCGGCGCGGTGCGGGTTTCAAGTCCAGCGAAGCCTTTGAATCTGCTGCCCAACGGAGCCACCACGTCAACCGGATCTAAGCTGGTGGCGATCCGTGCCCCCCACAACCAGGCGGCGCTACGCCCGGTAATGGCGGCGCCCGGCGGAATCAGCAGCATCGCGGCGCGGGCACGTAACCCGTGATCGTCCGGGAGCTGGGCGTCGGCATAGATGCCACGAAACACGCGGCGCCATGTGGAGCTCCGGAGTTGTTCACGGGTGAGCAAGCCCCGTGCCATGGCATCGCGGCCACGGAATATACGACGTTGCAAACTCGGTGGTCGGGTAGCCGGATAGGGCATGCGCATGAGAGTGCATGATTCCTGTGTTCATTGCACCTCACCCTTCATCTCCTGTGGATAACCCCAGTTTTGGGGGTCTCCCGCTTGCCAATTTCGGTTTTCTTGTGCAAGATGCCCACTCGGCGTCACGTCGCCGGGGAATCATTGGTTGTCAGATGAGCCGGCCACGGTGCCTTCTGAGGCAGGCCCTAGAGCTGGTCATATGCTCTTTCTCACGATGTGGGCCGACGCTCAGGTGCGATGGCGTGGAAGCGCGACGAACCTTTGCGCTCTACCGCACTGATCCGGTTCACTATGCGTTTTCGTCGACGCACTCTCCGTAGTCGCTGATGTGATGGGATGAGAGTGGCGATATAGGTCCGCTCCCTGTACCGGACAAACCGTTGCCGGCGCCGCGCTTTTGAGGTCGGTCGCTGATTTCCAGCTGTTCACTGGTCGACGCGCCATCGACTGATATCACGTGACCGGCGTCGTTGCGTGATCGCTTTACAGGCAAGGTCGTAATGGGGAGAGCCGCTGGAGTGCGGACGCTCCTCAGACTGGCGGCGTTGAGCACGTGTGTGATTGGAATGATGCCTTGTGCGACACGCCCGTATCAGGGCGTTAACCATCCTTAGAGGTTTTCTAAGATGTCCTCATTCTTAACCTATGGTCTAGCGTCATAGGTGTCATCTGTTCATGCCCGTCATGATGGGGGTAACTCGAAATCTAATGATCCGTCACACGGTGCTGTTTAAGTTCCGGCCAGGAATATCCTGGGAAGATCCCCGCGTCGAGCGCGCCGAACAGATTACCCGTGCTCTTCCGATACATATCCCAGAGATCAAGAACTGGTGGGTCGGGCGCAACATAGCGAAGCGCGAGAACGCCTACGATCTCGTCCTCCAAGGCGACTTCGCTGATCAGGAGGCGCTGGCCCGCTACCTCACCCACCCTGAACACCAGCGCGGAGTCGCCGCGTGGCGTGAACTCGCCACGTGGGTCGTTGTTGACGCGGAGATTGATCCGGAGAGCTTTCAGGTCCGCGGCGTGGAGTCGACGGCGTGAGGCTCATCGTGCGCCACGCTCAACTCCTCGGCTCACTCCTGATCCCTCTCGGTCCGGGCGGTGTCGTCAGACTGACGAAGCTATTTGATCCCTTTTGATCTCGCAGTGAGCGAGTCCTCTTGAGCTGTGAGGTTCTGTTAGTGAGGAAGTGCTGAGATGACGCAGAGCGACAGTGTTGACTCACGGGTCGCGCAGTCGAAATGTGCGGTGGTACTTGATAACACTCTGCCGGTCGGGCTCGCCCTAATGCGGCGAGCGTCATTACCATGACGTTGAGCAACCGGGTGGATGGGCTCATAGGGCCGGATGTCAAAGACGCCGACGGGTGAGTGCACGCCGGAGTCGTCCTTATCCCAGTACCGATCCTGACGGCTGTTCCCGCGTGGTGCACGCCATTTGGAGCGAAGCGGAGGAGACCGTCGACATGGTGGTGGTCGGCTTCAGCAGCTTGGCACAGTCCTGCCGGACCTACCAGGAGTACATCGACCGGATGGCAGCCACCCCCACGTCACAACTGGAATTTGTGGGGGTCGGCCTCTTCGGGCCCAAGCGTGCCATCAATCGCCTGACCGGATCGCTGCCCCTGCTGCGGTGACCACGCCGCATCGTCCCGAGGACGTTGACAATTTTCGATGACGGGCGTGATGGGCCGCGTGCGACGACGGTGATCCGGTGTCCTCTCGGGTTTTCTGCAGGACACGGATCACCGGTCGCCAGCGCCGCAGAGAACACGTCGGCCGACGCGGGGCACATGGCTGCCGTCCCCGAATCTCAGCGCCGCACCTATCGCGCGGCGGATTCCCCACACGCCACAACGGGTGCTTAAACGTCGGTGGCGCGGGCAACCCCGGCGGCGGGGACGGCGACGAACGACGCGGGGGCCCGGAATCCCGCCTTCTCGAACGCCGCGGTCACCGCGTGGGCCACTCGGTCGGTGGCGTCGGCGTCGACGAGCGCCAGAACGCACCCGCCGAACCCGCCGCCGGTCATCCGAGCTCCGTACGCGCCGGCCTGGAGAGCGCTCTCCACCGCGGTGTCGACCTCGGGCACGGTGATCTCATAGTCATCCCGCATCGACGCGTGCGAGGCGGTCATCAAAGGGCCGATTCCGCGGGCGTCCTTGGCGTTCAGAAGCGCCACGGTCTGGCGTACCCGTTCGTTTTCGGTGACCACATGCCGTACGCGTCGGCGACTGACCTCGTCGGGCAGGCGGGCCAGCGCGTCATCCAGGTCGGTCACATCCCGCAGGGCAGGGATGCCGAGGGTCCGGGCCGCCTGCTCACAGGTCGCGCGGCGCGCCGCGTACTCCCCGGAGACCAGCCGGTGCGGCGCCCGGGTATCCACGACCAGAATCGCCAACCCCTGCGAGGCCAGGTCGAAAGGCACCTGTGTCATCTCGCCTGAGCGACAGTCCAGAAAGAGCGCGTGACCGGCCTGACACAGCGTTGAAGCGGTCTGGTCCATGATCCCGCAGGGGACGCCGACGTAGGCGTTCTCGGCGCGTTGGGCGATCCGGGGCCAGTCCGTGCGGGGCAGGTCAGCGTTCGCCAGCTCCACCAGGGCGGCTAACACCGCGCACTCCAAGGCCGCGGAGGAGGACAGGCCAGCGCCGAGCGGCACATCCGTGGCCAGGGCAAGGCGGGCGGAGGGCACAGCCACGCCGGCTTCCCGGAGCGCCCACACCACGCTGGCGACGTACGTGGCCCAGCCTGTCACCGCGCCGGGGGAGAGCTGGTCGGCGGTGAAGGTGACCTCCTCATCCGCGTACTCTGACCAAACCGTCCAGAAAGGACTGTCCTCTGTAGAGGTTGTTAGGACGGCGGAGGCGGCGACAGCGGTTCGCGCCGGGAGGGCGAACGGGAGAACAAAGCCCTCGTTGTAGTCGGTGTGTTCCCCGATCAGGTTGACCCGCCCCGGGGCGGACCACACGGTGTCCGGCGGGCTTGCGTACCTGTCGGTGAAAGTGCGGTACGCGCGTTCGGCGGCCGAGGTCATGATGCGTCCTTATGAAGACAGTCCTGGGTAGACGGACCGGTAGAACTCCCAGGCGCTGCTGATGATCTCGGGCAGCGCTGAGCGGCGGGGGTTCCAGCCCAGCTTGGTGCGGGCCTTCTCACTGGAGGCGACCAGAGTGCTGGGATCGCCGGGGCGTCGGGGCGCGATCTCCACCGGGATCGGATGACCGGTGACCTGTCGCACCACCTCCACCACCTGGCGGTTGGAGAACCCCGCGCCGTTGCCCAGGTTGTAGATCTCATGCTCCCCGGGACGCATCGCCTCCAAAGCCAACAGATGCGCCTCGGCGAGGTCGGCCACATGGATGTAGTCACGGATGCAGGTGCCGTCGGCGGTCGGGTAGTCGTCGCCGTACAACTGCAGCTTCTCGCGGTGACCAGCGGCCACCTGCAAGGCGATCGGGATCAGGTGGGTCTCCGGATCATGCCGTTCCCCATACCGGCCGTACGCGCCGGCCACGTTGAAGTAACGCAAACTGACCGCGGCCAAGCCATGAGCGGTGCATTCCCCCGCCAAGGCGTGATCGATGGCCAACTTGGAGGCGGCGTACGGATTGGGGGGATCGGTGCGGGCGTCCTCCCGGATCGGCACGGTCTCCGGGTCGCCGTAGACGTTGGCGGTGGAGGAGAACACCAACCGGCGTACCCCCGCCGCCCGCATGGCCGACAGCAGAGCCAAGGATCCGATGGTGTTGTTCTCCCAGTACTTCTCCGGGTGGAGCACCGACTCGCCGGCGGCGATAAAACCGGCAAAGTGCAAAACCGCGTCGAAGTCCCCCGTGAGTACCTGGGCGGCGTCGTGGACCCGGCCCCGCACCAGGGTGGCGCCCGGTGGCACCGCCTCGGCGTGACCAGTGGACAGGTCGTCGAGGACCACCACGTGGTGCCCCGCCTCCAGAAGCTGGGCGGTGACGACGCTTCCGATGTAACCGGCTCCCCCGGTGACCAGTAATTTCACAATGCCTCTCTCAACTGCCGCGCGGCCAGTTCCGGACGTACGTCATTGATGAAAACACCCATGGCGGATTCCGAACCGGCCAGATACTTCAACCGGTCGGGAGCGCGTCGGTTGCTGAACAGCTCCAGATGCAAGTACGCCAGGTCTCGATCGGTGTGGACCGGCGCCTGGTGCCATGCCGCGACATACGGCATGGGGACGCCGAACAGCGCGTCAAAACGCCGCAGGATCTCCAGGTAGAGCGGGCCGAAAGCATCCCGTTCGGCATCCGATAACGCCGGGATGTCGGGGACCTGCCGGTGCGGGTAAATGTGCACCTCATAGGGCCAGCGGGCGGCGGCCGGGACGAACGCGGTCCAGTACTCGTTGTAGGCGATCACGCGTTCGCCGCGCCGCTCGGCGGCCAGCAGATCCGCGAACAGATTCCGGCCGGTGCGTTCGGCGTGTCGACGGGCCGAGCGCAGCATCTGTCGGGTGCGGGGCGTGATGAAGGGGTACGCATAGATCTGGCCGTGGGGATGGTGCAGCGTCACCCCGATCTCCGGGCCCCGGTTCTCGAAGCAGAAAACCTGCTCCACACCCTCGATCTCTGACAGCGCCACGGTTCGGTCGGCCCACACCTCCACCACAGTACGTACCCGTTCGGGGGACAGATTGACGAACGACGCGTTGTGGTCGGAGGTGAAGCAGACCACCTCGCAGCGTCCACCCCCTGGCCGCAGGGAGACCAGGCCGTCGTCGAGCCACCCCTGGCTGGCTTCAAAGCGGTGGCTGAAAGAAGGGAACCGGTTCTCAAAAACCACCACGTCGTAGTCCTGGGCCGGGATCTCACTGGGACGCCCCGGCCGGGAGGGACACAGCGGGCACTGGTCGCTGGGAGGCAGAAAAGTGCGGTTTTGACGGTGGGTGGCGACCGCGATCCACTCGTCCAGCAGAGGGTCGTACCGCAGCTGGGAGGCGGGCGGGGGAGGCGGCAGCTCCCGCTCGTCAGGGGCGGTGCGGTCAGCGTCGTCCCGCTCGTCGAAATAGATCAGCTCGCGGCCGTCGGCGAGCCGGACCGGTGTGCGTTTCATCGGTTGCCCACTCCGGTATTCCCGGTTCCGGTGGTGCCCGTCGGTTTGGGATCGGCCACCACCAGCTTGCCTACCCGGGCCGCCAACTCCTCGCGGGCCGCGTCGGGCAGGCCGCTGTCGGTGACCAGCACATGGGCGTCCTCCAACCGGGCGATGGTGGAGATCCCGATCGTCTCCCACTTGGTGTGGTCGGCGACCACCACCAGCTGACGGGCGGACTCCACAAGCGCCCGGTCGGTCTCGGCCTCCATCAGGTTGGGGGTGGTGAAACCCACCCGAGCGTTCATGCCATGAACGCCGAGGAAGAGCATGTCCACATGCAGGGAGCGGATCGCGGCCACCGCCACCGGCCCGACCAGAGCGTCTGACGGGGTGCGTACCCCACCGGTGAGGATGACGGTCTGATCCCGCCGGCCGGAACGGTGCAGGATCTCGGCCACCGGCATGGAGTTGGTGACCACTGTCAGGCCAGGGATGTCGGTCAGGTGGGTGGCCAGGGTCGCTGTCGTGGTCCCTGCCGATAGCGCGATGGCCGAGCCCGGCTCGACGAAACGGGCAGCCGCCGCGGCGATGGCCTCCTTCTCCGCCTGCTGCCGTGTGGACTTCACGGCAAAGCCGGGTTCATCGGTGGAGCTGTGTTCGGCCAGGGTCGCACCGCCGTGCACTTTGGCCACTAAACCGCGTTCGGCCAGCGCCTCCAGGTCACGGCGGATTGTCATGTCCGACACCCCGAATTCCCGGACCAGATCACTGACCCGTACCCCACCGTGCCGCCGGACTAGTTCCGCGATCGCGGCCTGACGTTGCTGCGCCAGCATCGGCGCTCCCCTCATCCTTGTGCTCCCCCGCCTGCCTTTGCGGTATTGCGTCACTGTTGGAGAACCGCCACGTCGCCCGCTGGTAGCCGCAGCGGGGACGCGATAGTCCGACCGGTCAGGAGGTCTTTGCCCTCGACCGAAATCGTCACGTCGTCATCAGTGTGGTTTATCAAGAACAGGTATGTCCGACCGTCCGGATGGCGACGCCGTACCGCTTCTACGCCCGCCGGAGCCTCGACGGTCGGGCGTACCCCCGCGGCTTCGGTGACCTGGCTCAGCAGCTTCCCCAAGTCGTCGTCATCGAACCGGGTGGCGACGTACCACGCGGTGCCGGAGCCGTGCTGCTTGCGGGTGAGGGCCGGTGAGCCGGCAACGGGTCCGCTTGCGAAGGTCGCCAGTACCTCGGCGTCGGTGGCGCGGCCCAGTTCACTCCAGATCCGGCCGGTCGCGCCGTTGGACAGCGGTATCGTCTCGCCCTCCAACAGCGGGAAGAACTCCTCTACCCGGACCCCAAGCAGGTCCCGGAGGGCGCCGGGATAGCCGCCCAGCCAAATGTGATCGTTCTCATCAGCGATTCCCGAGAACGGGCCCACCACGAGCGAGCCGCCCTCGTGGACATAGGAGGCGAGTGCCGCGGCGTGCTCGGCGCTTAAAAGGTAGAGGGCCGGCGCGAGAACCAGGCGGTAGCGGGACAGGTCGCCGCCGGGATGAGCGAAGTCGGCGGTGATCCCGGCACGCCACAGCGTCCGGTGCCAGGCCCGGATCTCCTCCACCGCTGTCATATCCCGACTGGGATGGCTGTCCTGCTCCTGCGCCCAGATGCTGGAGTAGTCCAGCAGGATCGCCACGTCGGCCTCCACTGTGGAGCCAGCCACCTCGGCCAGGGAACGCAGGTCGGAGCCCAGCCGCACCACTTCGCGCCAGATCTTGGAGTCGGTCCCGGCGTGCGGCACCATCCCAGAGTGGAACTTCTCCGCCCCGGCGGCGGAGGCGCGCCACTGGAAGAACAGCGCTCCGTCGGCGCCCCGGGCGATGTGGGTCAGGGAGTTACGGCGGGCCTGGCCGGGCTTTTTCGCCACGTTTCGTGGCTGCCAGTTGACCGCGCTGGTGGAGTGCTCCATCAGCAGCCAGGGACGCCCGCCGGCCAAGGAGCGGGTCAAGTCAGCGGCCAGCGACAGGCCGATGTGGTTGTGGGGATCGGCCGCCCACAGATAGTGGTCGTTGGAGACCACATCCAGCTCACGCCCCCACGCCCAGTAGTCCAACTCCCAGGTCGACGCCGCCATCAGGTTCGTGGTGACCGGCACGTCGGGGGTGATGCGACGCAGGATGTCGCGCTCCAGGCGGTAGCACTCCAGTAGCTCGTCGGAGCAGAACCGCTGGAAGTCCAGCAACTGGGTGGGGTTCGGGAAGGTGGGAGTGGCGCGCGGTGGCAGGATCTGCTCCCAGGCTGTGTAACGCTGGGACCAGAACGCTGTCCCCCAGGCGCGGTTGAGGTCATCCAGGGAGCCGTATCGACGCCGCAGCCAGGTCCGGAAGGCCGCGGCGGATACATCGCAGTAGCAGCGCGGGTTGTGGCAGCCGTACTCGTTATGGACATGCCACAGCGCTAAGGCCGGGTGGTCGGCGTACCTGGTCGCTAGCTGCTCGACTAAAGCGGCCGCGGCTTGGCGATAGACCGGCGAACTGGGGCAGAAAGCCTGACGGCTGCCGTACCACAGGCGTCGCCCATCGGCGTCGACGGGGAGAGACTCGGGGTGGGCGTGGGAGAACCACGGCGGTGGCGAGGCGGTGCCGGTGGCCAGGTCCACGAAGATCCCGTGGTCAGCCAGCAGGTCCATCACCTCGTCCAGCCATCCGAACTCGTAACGGCCGGGGGCGGGTTCCAGGAACGCCCAGGAGAACACGCCGACCGTCACCAGGTTGACGCCGGCTTCGCGCATAAGCGCGACATCCTCCCGCCAGACCTCCGGGGACCACTGCTCAGGGTTGTAGTCGCCGCCGTAGCCGAGGCCGGCGAGCTGAAGGATGAGCGACTGCATGTGCTCAGACTCCATCCTGATCGATCAGGAGTCAACATAATCTGACGAAACAGCGCGTCACTCCGATGTGGATGCGCGCTGAGATAGCCTAACAGCGGTTGTAGGGGTTGACATAGATCACACCCGTCGCTGGAATGTGATTAATTTTGAAGGAACACGTTGACATGTGAACGGCGGATGGCCGCCATGATGGATACCCCTGACCGACGTTGACCTCTAACAGGCGCGGGAGGTTGTCCCCCATGTCCCCCTTCCCCTCCAGCAGGTTTCCTCATCCCCACCCTCATCCCACTCAGTTCGGCGTCCCCGTCCTGTCCCGCCGTGGCCTGCTGCGGGGCGCGGCGGTTGGCACGGGCGCGCTTGGGTTATCTGGCCTGCTCAGCGCATGTGGCGAGCGCCCCGCGGATGAGAACACCGTGACCTTTGGCTCTAACCAGTCCGACCCGGTGCCGCGGGAAGCCCTCGCTCAGGTGGTCGCCACTTTCGAAGAAGAGAGTGATCTGACTGTTGAAGTCAACACAGTCGATCACAACACGTTCCAGGAGAACATCAACCGTTACCTGCAGGGCACACCGGACGACGTCTTCACCTGGTTCGCCGGCTACCGGATGCAGTTCTTTGCCGCCCAAGGGCTGCTGACCCCGATCTCCGATGTCTGGGAGGACATTGGAGACCAGTACAGCGACGCGATGCGCGATCAGTCCACTGGGGAGGATGGCGAGCAGTACTTCGTGCCGTTCTACTACTACCCCTGGGCGATGTTCTACCGGCCGAGCGTCTGGGCCGAGCGCGGCTACACGCCTCCCACCACATTCGACGAGTACATCGCGCTGTGTGACCGGATGCGCGCCGACGGGCTGGTCCCGATCGCGTTCGGCAACGAAGACGGCTGGCCCGCCATGGGCACCTTCGACTACCTCAACATGCGGATCAACGGCTATGAGTTCCACGCCGCACTCATGCGGGGCGAGGAATCCTGGGAGGATCCGGCGGTCCGCGAGGTGTTCGCCACCTGGGCGGAGCTGCTGCCGTACTGCCAGGAGGGGGCCAACGGACGGATCTGGCAGGACGCCGCCCAGGCTCTGGTCAACGGCGAGGCGGGTATGTACCTGCTCGGGATGTTCGTTGGTCAGCAGTTCCCCGATGACCAGCGTGATGACCTGGACTTCTTCCCATTCCCGGAGATCAACCCCGAGCACGGTCAGGGTGCCGTCGAGGCGCCGATCGACGGGTTCTTGATCTCTGCGGAAGCCCGCAACGTGGACGGCGCTAAGGAGTTGCTGCGGTTCCTGGCCAGCGCCGAGGCCCAGGAGCTCTACCTCGCCTCGGACCCCAACAACATCGCGGCCAACAGCACCGCGGACACCAGCAACTACAGCGCGATGCAGAACAAGGCGGTCGAACTGGTCAGCAACGCCACCCACATCAGCCAGTTCATGGACCGCGACACGCGACCTGACTTCGCCTCGACCGTGATGATCCCCTCGCTTCAGCAGTTCATCAACGACCCGAGTGACATCGACGGGCTGCTCCGCCAGATCGAGGAGCAGAAGCAGAGCATCTTCGACGACGAGTAAGCCAACGAGCACAAGCACGTAAGCGAGCGAGCCGGCGGGCCCAGCGGGCCCGGCACGTCAAGGACGGATCGAGTACGGATCTGAAGGACGAACGGAAGGCAGTGGCGTGACCACGACACCCCTCGCCCCATCCGCGGGGGCCACCACGTCGTCGGATGGACCACCTTCGGGGAGCCGCCGGGCCCGTCGGGTCCGGCGGCTGGGGCCCCGGGATATCACGGTGCTGGCCGTGCTGCTCGGGGCGGCCCTGGTGCTGGATCTGGCGCTCGTGTGGGGTCCCACCGTGGCCTCGATCACGTTGTCGTTCACAGACTGGAACGGCATCAGCGACCTGAGGTGGGTCGGTACCGAGAACTACCAGGACATCGTCTCCACCTACCCGCCTTTCCAACGCGCGGTCCGTAACAACGTGCTGTGGTTGGCCTTCCTAGCACTGGTCGCCACTCCGCTGGGCCTGCTATTTGCGGTCCTGTTGGACCGGGAGATCCGGTTCACGCGGTTCTACCAGAGCGCCTTCTACCTGCCGGTTGTGCTCTCATTGGCGATCGTCGGTTTCATCGCACAGCTGGTCTACGCCCGCGACTACGGCGCGCTCAACGCGTTGCTGGGGCGCGAGAACAACCCGATCGACTGGCTGGGAGATCCCGACATCAACATTTGGGCGGTGTTGGGCGCGGCGGGCTGGCGTCACGTCGGGTACGTGATGATCCTCTACCTGGCCGGGCTGAAGGCGGTGGATCCCAGCCTGAAAGAGGCGGCCGCGATCGACGGCGCGAGCGAGGTACAGACCTTCTTCCGGGTGACGCTCCCGACCATGCGGCCGATCAACATCATCGTGCTCGTCATCACCGTCATCGAAGGGCTGCGGGCTTTCGACATCGTTTACGCGATCAACAACGGCCGCAATGGTCTGGAGCTGCTGTCGGTTCTGGTTACCGAGAACATCGTCGGTGAGGCGAGCCGGATCGGCTTCGGATCGGCGCTCGCGGTCATTCTGCTGGTGATCGCATTGGGGTTCATCGTCACCTATCTGGTACAGATCCTGCGGGAGGACCGCCGATGACCGCCGTCACCTCGACCTCACCGGCCACTCCGCCGTCGACGACCGGTGCGTCTGGGGTCTCCAGCGCCCAGCGGCGGAAGCGACGGATCACTCCCGCGCGGATTGCGCTCCATATCGTTCTGATGACGGCGGCCCTCGGGTGGCTGGCGCCGGTACTGCTGGCGGTGTACGCGTCGCTGCGCCCGTATGCCGACACCGCGGCCCACGGGTACCTGTCCTGGCCGGAGCGACTCACGTTCGACTACTACATCCAGGTCTGGCAGGACGCGGAGCTGCCGCGGTACTTCTTCAACACGCTGATCGTCACCGTGCCAGCGGTGATCATCATCCTGTTCCTAGCCTCGTTCGTGGCCTACGCGATCGCACGGGTGCGGCTACCCGGCGCTCGAGTGCTGCTGGTGCTGTTCACCGCCGGCAACCTCCTGCCACCCCAGGTACTGATCACGCCGCTGTACGTGCTCTACAACAAGTTGCCGTTGCCGTGGTGGATCTCCGACTCGATGAGCCTGTACGACTCCTACCTGGGCCTGATCGCGATCCACGTCGCGTTCCAGCTGGGATTCTGTGTGTTCGTCCTGGCCAACTACATGCGGCAGATCCCCACCGAGATCACAGAGGCGGCGTTGGTTGACGGCGCTGGGCTGTGGAAGCGGTACCTCACCGTCACCCTGCCGCTGGCCAGACCAGCCCTGGCGGCGCTGGCCACACTGGAATTCACCTGGATCTACAACGATTTCCTGTGGGCCCTGGTGTTGATGTCCTCCGGTGACAAACTGCCGATCACCAGCGCCCTGAATAACCTGCGGGGCCAGTTCTTCACCGACTACAACCTGCTGGCCGCGGGGGCGGTGCTGGTCGCGCTGCCGACGATCATCGTCTTCAACTTGCTGCAGAAGCAGTTCATCGCCGGGCTCACGCTTGGCGCCAACAAGGGGTGAGGCCTGGCACTGACGGGAGCAGGCTCGCGGTGCACGGCACGCAGCCCTGGGCATGGTACGCGGCGGGCATCCCGGGCCAGCCTTCTCACGGGGCTATCCCGCCCGGCGCCGGTTCGATCTCGTGGTTCGAGCCGATGCCGGGCGGAGTCGTCACGGCGTACCACCAGGTTGTCGCCCGGTCAGCGATTTTCAGGCATCTCAGATTTATCGGTGTTACCCCTACGATGCAGGCTTACCGGGCGATACTCGGACGGCGGCTGGGGTTAAGCGCCGCACCCCCACCGACCCTGTGAGGATGGGTGGGTGCTGCGTACCGCCGATGTCCCTGGCTCAGCCGGGCCCCGTGAGTTCACCGGAACCGTCGAAGGCGTCAGGTCACCTCGAAGTCGACTGTGGCGTCTGACCCCTTTGCCCGTTCTCCTGGCGGTCACCGGGGTGACTTTCCTGCTGGGGTGGCTTCAAAAGCGCCCCTGTCAGGAAGCGGGCTGGCGCGGCTACGACGTCATGATGGGGAAGCTGTGCTACAGCGACATCCCACTGCTATACCGTGACCGTGCCTTCGGCATGGGCGAGTTCGCGTACGCGGTGGTCGACGAGGTACGCACCCTGGAGTACCCGGTCCTCACCGGACTGTTCGCCGACGTCCTGGCGCGGTTGAGCCGGTGGCTGCTCGGAGTTGACGCGGCACAGCAGGACATCGAGTGGGTGTCGTTGACCTATTTCGAAGTCAACGTCCTAGCGCTGACTCTATTAGGTTTAGTGGCGGTGTGGGCCACCGCCCGTACTGCCGCTAACCCTTGGCACGCCCTGATGATGGCCGCCGCGCCCTCGTTAGCGGTCGCCGCCACTATCAACTGGGACATGCTGGCGGTGGCGCTCACCGCGCTGGCTCTCTTAACCTGGGCCCGAGGTCGTGCAGTGCTGGCCGGCGTGTTCATCGGCCTCGGGGTGGCCGCCAAGCTCTACACGGTTTTCCTGCTGTGGCCACTGCTGGTGCTGTGCCTGCGGACCGGACGGCTCAGGGAATTCTGGCGGACTACTGTGGCCGCGGCCGTGGCGTGGGCGGCGGTCAACCTGCCAGTACTGGTGATCAGCCCGGCCGGCTGGTGGGAGTTTTGGAGCTTCAACTCCGAGCGGGGCGCGGAGTTCGGCTCCCTGTGGTACGGGCTGCAGGTAGCCGGGTATCCGGTGCCCCACCTCAATCCGATCGCGATGGGGCTGCTGATCGTGGCCTGCCTGGGAATCGGGGCGCTGGCGCTGTGGGCGCCCCGCCGCCCCCGGTTGACCCAGCTGGCCTTTTTGACCGTGGCGGCGTTTTTGCTGTTGAACAAGGTCTATTCGCCGCAATACGTGCTGTGGCTGCTGCCGCTGGTCGTGCTCGCCAGGCCAGACTGGCGTGACGTCGTCATCTGGCAGTTCACCGAAATGATCTACTGGGTCGCGGTGTGGCGCTATATCGGCGGCTACTTCGGCGAGGAGCTGTGGCTGTACTGGGGAGCTATCGGGATCCGGATCGCCGGCACCCTCTATCTGGTCATCCTCGTCGTACGGGACATCTTGGCCCCGGACCACGACCCGGTACGCCGATCCGGTGCGGACGACCCCGCCGGCGGGGTCTTCAACTGGGCGGTCGACAGGCTGCGCGGTTTCAGGCCCGTGCCACGGCGGACCGCCACCGTGGCTTAAGGAGGGGACACAGGGGGTACGTGGGCCAGGTGTACCCCCTGTGCGTTCCCCCCGACAGTCAGTCGGTGGGATCCGGTACCGGGATCCGCTGCCAGTTCAGGCCATCCCTGGAGATGTGGAACGCGGTCGGATCCCAGGTGTAGAAACCGCCCTCCACCGGCGTCACATACGTCGCGAGGGCTGCGGTCCCCACCTCTCGCCGCAAGTCCACCCGTTCCCAGGTCACGCCACGGTCGGTGCTGAGGAAGAAGCTGTCGTACCTCGTGAGATTCATGATCAGCATCCCGCCGTCTTCGTGAACCCCGATTGGTGGCCTTCCAAGGCTTTCTCCGTTTTCGGAGACGGTGGAATCGAGCTGACTCCAGGTCGCTCCACCGTCGTCACTGTGGAAGAGCGCCACTAGCCTGTGAGAGGGGTAAACGTCCCAATTTGGGTAATCTGCGCGGACCAGAACGGCGTAGGCGGTCACGCCATCATGGGTGCCCACGGAGAACCGGTACGCCTCGTTCTCCGAATTCTGTCCGATCGGAGCCGTCCAGGTGTGCCAGGTTCGACCCCGGTCGTGACTGACGGCGATCGCGGGGCTCTGGGTGGCCGGATCGGTACCCGCCACCCAGAGCCCCGCCGAGGTGGGGATGTAGGGAGATGGGGACAAGTCAGTCAGGGGTGGCTGGTAAGCCAGCGGGGCGATCACTCCAGTGGCCAAGTCGATCGAGACGAGGGGGCAGCTCGCGCTGGTGAAGAACTCATGGCAGGCGAGTAACCGGCTGCCCTCGGGAACCTCATCGAATGGCTCGTCGCTGACGGTTACCTCCTGCCACGTCTCACCGTTATCGGAGCTGTATCTCCACTCGACACCAGCGACGAGGTCTGGGAATGACGCCTGAAGGGCCTGCTCGGAATCGGAGTCAGGGTGTGCGTCGGGCGCCTCGGGCGTACTGGTGCCGTTGGAGCTGGAGAAGGACAGCAGCAGGTGGTCATCGCCCAGAGGGACCACGGTGGGGGGCTGGTAATCAACCAGAAGTGAATAGGCATTCTGACTTGGGTCGGTACCGAGGCTTGGGCGAATATCCAGCTCCGGGAGGGGATTGCTATCCCAATTTTCGCCGCCGTCGGTGGTGACGGTTAACCAGCGCTCACACGTTGTCATCCGACATCTTTCGGTATAGGCGTACAGCTGGTCGATACTGGCGGCGAATAGTGCCTGGTGCAGGTACGTGGGGATTCTGGATGTCTCTTCCGCGATTGGCTCGCCGTCCCGGTTGGCGAGCACCACGCCGACACCGGCGACGCCGGCGATGACAGCGGCCCCTGTCAACGCAGCGGCGATCCGGTAACGGCGGCGGGTTTGAAGTTGGTGAGCGCGTGTCTGGATCACATCGAACCCCGGTTGGAGCGTGACACGTTCGATCTCCTCGCGGAGCCGGTTAAATTCCGGCTCGTACATGGCGTAACTCCCTGGTCACGGGCGTGGGCATGACAGCGCTGCCGTATGCCGAACCGTCCCAGGAGCTGCTGCTCCAGGAAGTGATCGGCGCGTCGCCCACCGCACTTTCCCGCTGGTCGTCATCCCGCAGCAGATCAGCGAGGGCCGCTCGGCCCCGATGGAGGCGGGACTTCACTGTTCCGGGGGCGATCTGAAGCGTCGCGGCGATCTGCTCCACGCTCAGATCGCCCAGGTAGTACAGGACCACGGCTTCCCGGATCGGTCGTGGCAGCCGCCGTAATGCGGAAACCAGAACGACTCGGTCGGCGGACAGCCCCGGTACCGAATCTGGCTGCCGTTCCACCCGCCCGGTGCGGACGAGCGTGTCGAACAGTAATCGCCGTCGCCGCCGGCTCCGGACAAGATTGATCGCGACCGTTCGCAGCCAGGCCTCCGGGTTGGTTAGTTCCAGGAACTCGTGCCGCTTCGCCAGCGCTCTGGCGAAGGTCTCCTGCACGATGTCTTGTGCCTCGGCGTGGTCACCAGTGAGCCCATACACGGTGACGACCAAGCGTCGGTAGTGCGCCTGATACGCCTGCCGTACGGCTTCGGGCGCATCCACAAGGTCTCCCTCGTTCATCGACAGCGTTTGAGACGCCGCTGACGGCGTCCCATGAGCAAGACCTCCGACCATGCGGTGTGGTTCCCGGGAAGTTCGATCACCGCTTCGCGACCAGCCCCGGCTGCACATGCGGCGAGCTAGCTGTCAGAATTCGGGGCATGTCCGATGCTCGTCCACGCGTGCTCTCCGGTATCCAACCCACCGCCGATTCTTTCCACCTCGGGAACTACCTCGGCGCGTTGCGTAACTGGGTGACGATGCAGGAGACCCACGACGCCTTCTACTGCGTTGTGGATCTGCACGCGATCACGGCCGGACATGACCCCCAGGTGCTGCGGCAGCGCACCCGGGTCGCCGCCGCCCAGCTGCTGGCGGTGGGGTTGGATCCTCAGCGGTGCGTGCTGTTCGTGCAGAGCCACGTACCTGAGCACGCACAACTCGCTTGGGTGCTCAACTGCCTCACCGGGTTTGGTGAGGCCAGCCGGATGACCCAGTTCAAGGACAAGGCCGCTCGGCAGGGCGCCGACCGGGCCAGCGTGGGGCTGTTCACCTATCCGATCTTGCAGGCGGCCGACATCCTGCTCTACCAGGCCAACGCGGTGCCGGTAGGGGAGGATCAGCGTCAGCACCTGGAGTTGACCCGGGACCTCGCCCAGCGCTTCAACACGCGGTTCGGGAAGACCTTCACGGTGCCCGAGGCGTACATCCCCACCGGGACAGCGAAGATCACCGACCTGCAGGATCCGACGAGCAAGATGAGCAAGTCCACCTCGTCTCCCAACGGGATCATCGACTTGCTCGAGGATCCGGCGCGGAGCGCTAAGAAGATCCGGTCCGCCGTCACCGACACCGGCCGCGAGATTATCTATGATCCGGTGAACAAACCCGGCATCTCTAACCTGCTCACCATCTACGCGGCGCTCGCCGACCGCACCATCGCCTCTCTGGAGGAGCAGTACGCCGGGCGCGGATACGGGGAGCTGAAGAAGGACCTGGCCGAGGTGGTCCGCGAGTTTGTCCAGCCGATTCAGGAGCGCACCCGCGCGTACCTGGATGATCTGGATGAGCTGGACAAGGTGTTGGCGATCGGAGCCGAGAAGGCGCGGAGCGTCGCCGCCGAAACGCTGCGGATCGTCTATGACCGGGTCGGATTCCTTCCCCCGGTGCGTTCGTGATGTGGGTGGGCTCGCGATGACCACCGACGCCGCACCTTTTCAACGGGGTATCTCGGGGCAGGCGCCGTGTCCGGCGACCCGCACCATCGGGGTGGCGATTCCCATCCCGGAACCGTGGGCCAGCCAGTTAACCGAACGACGCGCCGCGGCCGGGGATCCCCAGGCGGCGAATGTGCCGGCTCATCTGACCTTGGTGGGGCCGACACAGATCACTGACGAGCCGTTGTCGGATATCGAGGAACATCTGTGCCGGGTGGCCGCTGATCATTCGACATTCACGCTGCATCTGCGCGGCACCGGCACTTTCCGGCCAGTAAGTGACGTGGTGTTCATCGCCGTGGTAGCCGGGATCAGCGAATGCGAGGTGTTGGAGCGGGCGCTGCGTACCGGACCGCTGGACCGGGAGCTGCGGTTCCCGTACCACCCTCACGTCACGGTCGCCCACGACGTGGACGGGGCGATCGGACAGGAACGACTGGATCAGGTCTTTGAGGACATGGCGGGTTTCGAAGCCCGCTTTCAGGTGTCGTGTTTCACCCTCTACGAACACGGCGCGGATGGATGTTGGCGGCCACGACGCGACTTTCCCTTGGGGGGTTGAGCGTGATTACGTGTCGTGGTGGGTAGGTCTGGGAATGTGACGGTCAGCGAGGTTGCGCGGCGGGCTGGGCGGTACTGGGTACGCGCTCGGCATCGATACGCCTGGTTCGACCATGCGGTCCGCGCGATCGAGCGGTTTCAGGAGGTCAACGCGACGCAGTTGGCGGCCGCCGCCGCGTACTACGCCTTCTTCGCTGTCTTCGCGCTCGGCCTGCTCGGCTTCGCGGTCCTCAGCCGGACCCTGCAGGGCAACCAGGAGGTTCAAAGAGCCGTAGAAGACTACGTCAAGCAGAACCTCCCCCGGTTGGATGTGGATTCACTGATCGGCGCCAGCACCCAGGTCGGGTTGATCGCTGTGGCCGGTCTGCTGGTCACCGGGCTGGCATGGGTCAATTCCCTACGCGTCTCGGTACGCACGGTGTGGGGCCTGGAGGAGAACCCCGGAAACTTCGTGGTGCGGCGCCTGATCGACGTCGTGGTGTTGATCGGGCTGGGTCTGCTGCTGACGCTGTCGGTCGCGATCGTGTTCGGCGTCAGCGCCGCGTTGCGCTGGCTGGTGGATGCCGCGGGCGAAAGCAGCAGCCGGGGGAGCTGGCTGCTCAACGGGGCGGGGGTGCTCCTGGGAATGGCGGTCAACACCGTGTTGGCCATCGCTATCCTCACCGTCTTGCCCCGGCTGCGGATGCGGTTCGGTCGGGTGTTTCCGGCCGCGCTGTTGATCTCTATCGGGTTGGAGTTGTTGAAGGGCATCGGCCGGTTGTACTTCGAGCACACCGAGGCCAATCCGGCGTACCAGGCTGTGGCCGGCGCGGTCGGGCTGTTGCTGTTTATGTACCTGTTCCACAACGTGATCTTGTTTGCGGCGGCGTTGACCGCCACCAGCGAATGCGGCGTCGTCACCGAACACAGCGCTCGAACCGACGAGACCGCTGCCGGCCCTGGGGCCGCGACTCCACCGAGGCGGACCGGGTGAACCCACCACGCTCCGGTCAGACCGACCACCAACCGGTGGCCAGGCCCAAGGCGCGGGAGGGACGGGCTGAAGAAGTCAGCACGGGCGAGGGGTAGCGCCTAAAACTGCGCGGAAGCCCGCCAGATGGCTGCCTAAACCGCTGTCTCCGGTCAGCAGGTTCTGGACCATGAAGCCGATCACAATGGAGAACAGCACCACGCCAGCCTGCTCTGGATCACTGTCGGCGGGCAGTTCGCCTCGATCGCGTGCCAGCTGGGCGATCTCGACACAGAGCATCCGAAGCTGTTGGTGCCGCTCGGCGATACACGCGGCCAGCTGAGGGTTGCGTAACGCCTCACCCCACGCCTGGAGCGCGAGCCGGAAATGGGAATCCAGGCGGGACTCCGTGATCTTTAAAATCGCGGCGAGGGCATCGAGGAGAGGCAGGGGCGGGTCAGCGCGTACCACCGCCACGACGCTGTCGACGAGACAATTGATGGTGTCGGAGGCGATTTCCCGGATCAGTGCCTCCTTGCTGGGGAAGTACCGGTACACCGCCCCGGCGGACAACCCAGCCTCAGCCAGCACATCCTGCATGGATGTGGCGTGGAAGCCGTTGCGGCTGAAGCAACGGGCTGCAGCGTCGAGGATCTGTCGACGGCGCGCCGCCATATGGTCGGCGGTGACTCGTGGCATGGCCCACATCTTAAAACGAATATTCGTTCGCGACAGGATTCACGGAGGACACATTCGCCTCCTTAAAGCCCGGGGCGTCGGTGGAGGCGACACCTGGCGACCAGTCTTCCGAATGCAAGTCTTCCGAATGTAATGGCGTGCTTTCCCCGCAGCTTTTACCACACACGTCATCCAGGCCGGCCGGTACGACGCGGTGCCCCGCGAGTAAGGCGTGTGGGCTCGACTCCCCGTGCCCGCCCCTGCGTACCGCGCCCTTGGGATACCCGTCCTTGGACGCCGCGTGGCAGTGCCCGCCCCGCCGGGTTTCCGATGCGAGGAGGACCGGTGTGGGCTGTCCGGCGTCGGTCCCGCGCCACCGGTTCGCCTCTGGGGCCATAGATAGGGCTATAGATATCTGTCTCCCGGTGCCCATCGCCGCGTCGAGGCGCGTGGCGTCGGATTGCGCGAGGGCGTCGTCCCGGAAACAGCGCCAACCCGGTCAGCACCACCGAGCCGACCGAGAGCGCGACCTGCGCCGCGAACGGTACCTCCCAGGCAGCGATCATCCTGTCACGGTACGTCTTTTCAGATAAGACCGCCTGACCAGTGTGGGATACGGACGTAACCGATCAATATGTCGTGTCATACCGCCATAGCGGTACGTCGATGTCAAACCGGGCGTCGCCAGGCGCGTCGAGGCGTGTGTCGGACACGGCCGGTGGGGTGCTTCGACATTATGTAGAAGATCCTGGCATACTCGGCGACCGTGGTGCTGTCTCGACGATGGTCGGCCTTCCTGATGGCCGTCGGTGTGTGGACCTGGCTGATCTGGCCGCGGTTCGCGGTGGCGATCTGGCAGGACGCCAGGGCCTGGCAGGACGGGGATCCGGGGGGCAGTGCCCCAACCTCGTTCTTTTGGGTGCACGCGCTCCTTATCGTCACCTCCCTCGCCGTCGGGACAGCGATCGGTGTCCTCGGTATCCAGGGGTGGCGGTCCCACCGACGCGGAGAACGAAACCCGCGGCCTGAGATGTCAGTCGAACAGCTGAACCGGGAATCGTGAGGAGGAGCGCGTGGACGCGCAGGAAGCCGTACGGCTGGTGCTGCTTTATCTGCACCTGATCGGATTCGCGCTGTTGCTGGGAGGGTTCGCGGTCCAGTACTTCGCTGGCCGTTACCGGATCAACGCGGCGATACTGTGGGGATCGCTCATTCAGCTGGTGACCGGGATCGGGCTGGCGGCGCCGCTGCGGGACGGAAATGAACCCGACCCCGCCAAGCTGGTCGTCAAACTAATCCTGGCGCTTTTGATCGCCGGCGCTGTCGTGCCGATGCGCCGCCGTGAGAGTGTCAACCGAGGACATTTCCTCGCGATCGGTGCGATGACCCTCCTCAATGCCGGCGTCGCCGTCTTCTGGACCTGACGCGACGACCCACAGCCCGTACACAGAGAGGAAGACAGGGGGTACGCACACCGCGTACCCCCTGTTGATATGCCGAGAAACCGTCACTGTAGGTCGCGGCGGTGAAGCGAGGCGTTTCGAATAAGGCCTGCTATTTCTGTGGAGCGGGGGAGGAGTCGCGGAAAACACGCTAACGTGGTGATGTCATAACTTGGCACCGAGTAACGGTCAGTGGTTCTCGCTGGCCTGATGCATGCAGGTCACGGCTATGTGAAACCCTGCTGACGGAAGCTTTACCTGAGCCTTTCGGGAGTTAGGCTCCCCCCTTTAGAGCTCACGTGAGAGGTACAACCGCCGTGAGTTCGTACGCACCGTCGCGGGACGGTGAGACGAGGGAGGGAGATCAGCTTGCGCCGAGTGCGTGGGATCGGGATTACCGCGGCTGTGATGGCTTGCGGTTTGGTGCTGGCAGGCTGTGGCGACCCGCCGGCGGAGGAGGAAGAAGGCGGCAGCAGCGAAGAGGCCTTCCAAGCCTGTATGGTCACCGACACCGGTGGGGTGGATGACCGCTCGTTCAACGCCTCGTCCTGGGCGGGTATGCAGGCCGCCGCGGAGGAAGGCGACAACATCGAAGTCGACTACGTCGCCTCCGAGAACGAGCAGGACTACGAGCCCAACCTGTCGGAGTACGCCGAGCAGGAGTGTGGGCTGATCGTGGCGGTCGGCGGCCTGATGGCCGACGCCCTCACCGTGGTCGCCGAGCAGAATCCCGATCAGCAGTTCGCGATCGTGGACGCGCTTGTGGACCTGCCCAACGTCTACTCGATGCAGTTCAACACCGCTCAGAGCTCATTCCTGGCCGGTTACCTGGCGGCGGGTATGAGCCAGACGGGGGTCGTCGCCACCTACGGAGGGATGAACATCCCGCCGGTGACGATCTTCATGGATGGTTTCGTGCAGGGAGTGGAGCACTACAACCAGACCCAGAACGCGAGTGTGCGGGTGCTGGGTTGGGATGTGGCCAGCCAGAACGGCACCTTCGCGGAGAGCTTCACCGACGCGACCCAGGGGCAGGCCATCACCGAGACTTTCGTGGGTCAGGGCGCTGACGTCATCTTCCCGGTCGCCGGTGGGGCCGGGATCGGAACCGCCACCGTGGCCCAGGAGTCCAACGGCTCGCTGTCGGTGATCTGGGTGGACATCGACGGTTGTGTCTCCCTGGCCGACTACTGCGACGTGTTCCTCACCAGCGTGGTGAAGAACATCTCCGACGCGGTGCGGGACGCTGTCCTCGCCGCCGCCGAGGGTGAGGAAGGCGGTTCGTACATCGGCACGCTCGAGAACAACGGCACCTTCCTGGCCAACTACCGCAGCGACGTGCCGCAGGAGCTGCAGGATCAGATCGCGCAGCTGCAGGAGCAGATCATCGCCGGAGAGATCGAGATCACCTCGCCTTCCCAGCCATAACGGCACCGGAACGACCTGGGCCGATGCGGAGTGATCCGGATGGGCCCGGGTAGTCCGGTGGGATCCCCGAAAGGCGTCGGGGACCCAGGAGGATCGGTCACAAACCAGCGGCGTCACTGACCTGTCCCGGTACCCCGGGGGTGACGCCGCTAACGGCGCAGAACGTGAGATGGGCTGGTCCGAAGGGCGACGAATCCTCCGGACCGGCCCGCCGCGTCTGAGACGCTGCCAGTCGGCTCACTGCAATCCGAGCCGCTCGGGCGCGCGAGCGCTCTGGTACGGCGGTGTGGGTGGTGGTGGGCCACTGGCCCGGGCCTACAAGGAGAACCCGCTGAAGCTCGAACTGCGCGGCATCACCAAGAGGTTCGGTGATGTGGTCGCCAACGACCACATCGACCTGACGGTGGAGCCAGGAGAGATTCACGCGCTGCTCGGTGAGAACGGCGCCGGTAAAACCACGCTGATGAACGTCCTCTACGGGCTGCTGCAGCCCGACGAGGGCGAGATCCTGATCAACGGCGTACCCCGCACCTGTAACAGCCCGCGGGAGGCCATCGCCGCCGGCATCGGCATGGTGCACCAGCACTTCATGCTCGTCCCGGTGTTCACCGTGGCCGAGAACGTCATGCTCGGTGACGAGCGGATCCGCAGCAGACTGCCCTTCCTGGGCTTCCTTGATCGGCGACGCGCCCGCCAGGACGTCCTTAAGGTCTCAGCCGACTACGGTCTGGAAGTGGATCCCGACGCCATCGTCGAGGACCTACCGGTCGGCCTGCAGCAGCGGGTCGAGATCATCAAGGCGTTGCGGCGCCAGGCCGACCTGCTCATCCTCGACGAGCCCACCGCGGTGCTGACCCCTCAAGAGACCGATGAACTGCTCGCGGTGATGCGCTCGTTGAAGGCTGATGGCAAATCGATCGTTTTCATCAGCCACAAACTGCGGGAGGTGCGAGCCATCGCCGACCGGATCACGGTGATCCGGCATGGGCGGGTGATCGGCACCACCGGACCGGAGACCAGCGAAGACGAGCTGGCCGCGATGATGGTGGGGCGTGCCGTCCGGCTGCGGGTGGAGAAGAAACCCGCCACCCCTGGCGATGTGGTTCTAGACATCCGCGATCTGCGGGTGGTCGACGACCGCGGCCATCGTGTGGTGGACGGCGTCAATCTCCAGGTACGCGCGGGCGAGGTCCTCGGGATCGCCGGGGTGCAGGGCAACGGGCAGACCGAGCTGGTCGAGGCCGTGATGGGGCTGCGGCCGGTGGTTTCCGGCGTCATCTCCCTGGAGGGGCAGAACCTGATCGGGCGTACCACCAAACAGATCCTGCGGGCCGGCGTCGGCTACGTCCCGGAGGACCGTAGCCATGACGGGGTCGTGCGGGACTTCTCGGTAGCCGAGAACCTGGTGCTCGACCTGTACGACCGCAAGCCGTTCGCCTCCGGGCTCGCGTTACGGCCGCAGGAGATCGCCACCTCCGCGCGGAAGCGGATCGCGGAGTTCGATGTGCGTACCTCGTCGCCGGATACCCCCGTGGGCACGCTGTCGGGTGGTAACCAGCAGAAGGTGATCGTCGCCCGGGAGATGTCCCGGCCTTTGAAGCTGTTCGTGGCCAGCCAGCCCACCCGGGGCGTGGACGTCGGATCCACGGAGTTCATTCACGCGCGGATCGTGGCTGAGCGCGACCAGGGCACCGCGGTGCTGCTGGTCTCCAGCGAACTGGATGAAGTGCTGGCACTGGCGGACCGGGTCGCGGTGATGTACCGCGGCAAGGTGCTCGACATCGTCACCCCGGACGCGCCCCGGGAGCACATCGGGCTGCTGATGGCCGGTGTGACCGGCGCCGCCGGCCCGGACGGCGAGGCAGCCACGACGCCCACCACGGCCACGGAACACACGGATGCCGCCGCCCGAGAAACGGACAGTGATGAGCCTGGGGACGAATCCGGCGGGGAGGACACGCCATGACATCATCGACGGTCGCCGATTCCGGCGCCGCGGGCCCCTCGACCGGTGACGGTCCGGGGCGCCGGTCGATCGGGCGGGCGGTCATCGACGCGGTGACCACCGCCAACTCCTGGATGGTCACCATCCTGGCCATCCTGCTGGCTTTCGTGGTCGGGGGCGTGATCATCGTGCTCTCCGACCCTGGGGTGCTGCGCCGGTTTGAGTACTTCTTCAGCCGTCCGTCGGACGCCTTGGAGGCGGTCTGGGAGTCGGTAAGTGGCGCCTACAGCGCCCTGCTGCGCGGGTCGATCCTGGACCCGGAGGATCTACGCGAAGCGATCGCGGGGGAAGAACCCTGGACCGAGGTCTTCGAACCATTGTCAGAGACCTTGACCTACGCGACCCCGCTGATCCTGATGGGGCTGGCTGTGGCGCTGGCCTTCCGCGCGGGCATGTTCAACATCGGTGTGGAGGGCCAGGCGGTGCTGGGCGCCCTGACCGCCGCGTTGGCGGGCTTCGGGCTGTCCCTGCCGGCGGGCCTGCACCTGGTGGTGGCGTTACTCGCGGGGATCGCCGGTGGCGCCTTATGGGGGCTGATCCCCGGATGGCTGAAGGCGCGTACCGGGGCCCACGAGGTGATCACCACGATCATGCTGAACTACATCGCGGGCAGTCTGCTGCTGTACCTGATCAACCTCGACGGCATTCACCACCCGGAACGCAACGACGCCATCAGCAAGCCGGTCTACGACACCGCCCTGCTCCCGCGCCTGGCTGGTGATCAGCTTCGACTCAACCTGGGCATCCTGATCGCGTTGCTGGCGGCCGGTGGGGTCGCCTGGCTGCTGCAGCGGTCGACCATAGGCTTCGAGTTCCGCGCCGTGGGCTCCAACCCCGACGCCGCCCGCACGGCGGGTATGAGCGTGGGGAAGACCTACGTACTGGTGATGGCGTTCGCCGGTGGGCTGGCCGGACTGGGTGGGGCGAGTGTCTTGTTAGGGATCGCCACCAGCTCCGCGTTGACCCCGGCGATCATTGGCGGTATCGGCTTCGACGGCATCACCGTCGCGCTGCTGGGGCGTGCCCGGCCGTGGGGTGTGGTGCTCGCCGGCCTGCTGTTCGGTGCGCTGCGCGCCGGCGCGCCGGGGATGCAAGCGGTCGCCGACGTGCCGGTCCAGATGGTGACGATCCTGCAGGCGCTGATCGTCATGTTCATCGCGGCGCCGGCGTTCGTGAAGGAGGTGTTCCGGCTGCGGCAGTCCCGGGCCGGGGCATTGGGGCAGACACTGGCCAAGGGCTGGAACGGGTGAGACCGCGATGACGACTGAAAACCACGGGACATCCCCAGTGGGACGGACCGAGGGCGCGCACACGGCGTTACAGACCCGCCCCTCTCCACAGCCTGCGATCGAGGAGGTGGCGGAATCCACCACCGCCCGCGGATTCTGGACCCGCTCACACCGGGCGGGAACGTTGTTCGCCGTGCTCGGCATCGCGGCGGCGGTGGGGTTCGGTGCCCTGGCGCCGAGCGATCAGGACGCCCGGTTCCGGCTGTCGGAGTCCGCCGATGGCTTCACGATCCCGATCCCGGCGGCGGCCGGCGCCATCGCGTTCGGTGTGTTGTGCGCGGTGGCGGGTGTCTTGCTCTTCACTGGAGTCACCCGTCGCTTCTTCGGGTGGTCGGTCGGCGTGGCGTTGACCTCGCTGCTGCTGTCGTTCCTGTGCTGGCAGGTGGCGGGGGAGACGATGGCGGTGGTGACCGTCGCCCAGACCACGCTTCTGCTGTCGCTCCCCCTGATCCTGGGATCGCTGTCGGGGGTGCTGTGCGAGCGGGCCGGGGTCATCAACATCGCCATTGAGGGGCAGTTTCTGGCCGGCGCCTGCGCGGGTGCGCTGGTGGGGACGCTGGCCTCGAACCTGTGGGTCGGGTTGGCCGCCTCAGCGCTGGCCGGGCTGTTCATCGCATGGCTGTTGGCGATCTTCGCGATCCGCTACCTGGTGGACCAGGTGGTGCTCGGAGTGGTGCTCAACGTGTTTGCGTTGGGTCTCACCGGGTTCCTGTTCAGCCGCCTGATGCAGCCGGAGCAGCAGACCTACAACAACCCGGGCACCTTCAAGGAGGTGTCCATCCCGCTGCTGTCGGACATCCCCTTCCTGGGGCCGGTGTTGTTTGAGGCCAGCATGTTCCTGTACATCGCGCTGGCCCTGGTGGTCATCATCCAGATCGGCCTGTTCCACACCAGGTGGGGGCTGCGGGTACGCGCGGTCGGCGAGCACCCGACCGCCGCGGACACCGTGGGTATCCGGGTCAACCGGGTGCGGTACCTCAACGTGCTGTACGGCGGTCTGGTCGCAGGGATCGGAGGCGCGTTCTTCACGTTGGGACGGGTCGGACCGTTCCAGGAGAACATGACCGACGGCAAGGGCTTCATCGCGCTGGCCGCGCTGATCTTCGGACGGTGGAGCCCGACCGGCGCCCTCGCCGCGGCGCTGCTGTTCGGTTTCGCCGAGCAGCTGCAGATCTACCTGAGCGCGATCGGCAGTGAGATTCCGTCGGAGATCCTCGCGATGGCGCCTTACCTGGCCACTTTGCTGGCCGTTGCGGGTCTGATCGGTAAGGTTCGTGCTCCGGCCGCGGATGGGCAGCCCTATGTCAACCGCTGAGACGCCGGGCATTGATTGGGCCGCGCTGCGACGCGCGGCCACCCAGGTGATGCGGCGCGCGTACGCCCCCTACTCCCGCTTCCCGGTGGGGGCGGCGGCGCTGACCGATGACGGCCGAGTGGTGGTTGGCTGCAACGTGGAGAACGCCAGTTACGGGATGACCCTGTGCGCCGAGTGCGGGGTGATCTCCTCGCTGCACGCCACCGGCGGTGGCCGACTGGTCGCTTTGTCCTGCGTGGATAGCCACGGGACACCGCTGATGCCTTGCGGGCGGTGCCGGCAATTGCTGTGGGAGCACGGCGGACCGGAATGCCTGATCGACGCCGAGCCCCATCCCTACCGGATGGCTGACCTGCTCCCTGCGGCCTTCGGCGCTCCGGATCTAACGCGGGGGGAGAACTAACCATGGCGTTCAGCGCTATCGATGTGATCGTCACCAAGCGGGACGGCGGGCAGCTGTCCGAGGAACAGATCCACTGGATCGTGGAGGGCTACACGGCCGGTCGGGTCGCCGATGAGCAGATGGCGGCGTTGGCGATGGCCATCCTGCTGCGGGGCATGACGCCGGAGGAGATCGCCCACTGGACCGCCGCCATGATCGCCTCGGGGGAACGGATGGACCTGTCCACCGTTCCCCGGCCCTTGGTGGATAAGCACTCCACGGGTGGGGTCGGCGACAAGATAACGCTGCCGCTGGCCCCCCTGGTGGCGGCCTGCGGCGCGGCCGTGCCCCAGTTGTCCGGGCGGGGATTGGGGCACACCGGCGGCACCTTGGACAAGCTGGAGGCTATCCCGGGTCTGCGGACCCGGCTGTCCACCACCGAGTTCCTGGAGCAGCTGGCCACGGTGGGGTGCGCGGTATGCGCCGCGAGCGAGTCCTTGGCGCCCGCCGACCGCAAGCTGTACGCGCTGCGGGACGTCACCGGCACGGTCGAGTCGATCCCTCTGATCGCCAGCTCCATCATGAGCAAGAAGATCGCCGAGGGCACCAGCGGGCTGGTGTTGGATGTCAAGGTCGGCTCTGGCGCCTTCATGAAGTCGCTGGACGACGCCCGCCAGTTGGCCACCACCATGGTGGAGCTCGGCGCCGCGCACGGGGTCCGCACCGTGGCGCTTCTGACGGACATGGCCACGCCGCTGGGGCGTACGGTCGGCAATGCCGTGGAGGTCGCTGAGGCGCTGGAGGTGCTGGCCGGTGGCGGCCCCCCTGACGTGGTGGAGCTGACCGTGGCCCTGGCCCGGCGGATGCTGGACCTGGCCGGCCTGTCGGATGTCGACCCCGCCGACGCGCTCGCCAGCGGGCGGGCGATGGACGTCTGGCGGGCGATGGTACGCGCGCAGGGCGGTGACCCGGACGCCTCGCTGCCGGTCGCCCGGGAGACAGAGGTGGTACGCGCGCCCCGCTCCGGTGTGGTGACCAAACTGGACGCCCTGGCGGTCGGGATAGCGGCGTGGCGCCTGGGAGCCGGGCGGGCGCGTAAAGAGGATCCGGTGTCGGCCACGGCGGGCGTGGTGCTGCACCGCAAGGAGGGCGACACCGTGACGGCGGGGGAACCGCTGCTGGAACTGCGTACCGATGACCCTGACCGGATCCCGGCGGCGTTGGCCGCGCTGCAGGACGGGATCACCATCGGGGATACCGCTGCTCCGCGTCGGCCGTTGATTCTGGACACCATCGAGTGACGCCCCGCGTCGGCGGCGGAAAACCAGCCGTCGGCACCCAACCGGAACGGGAGGTTGAGGGGTAGACCAGATGTGTCCACCGTGCAGGAGCAGCTCGACTTCGCCGATCCGCGGCAGTTCGCCGACTGGGTGCGACCACATCTGGGCGCGATGGCGCGCCTCGCCGCGCGCCTCGCGCCTGGTGCCGACACCGAGGACATCGTCCAAGAGGCGTTGGTCCGTGCCTGGGTCAAACGCCGCCAATACGACCGGCAGCGTGGCATGCCCTCGGCCTGGTTGCTAGCGATCACCGCTGACCAGGCCCGGAAGGCGCGTCGACGGCGACGAACCGCTATTGAACTGGTCGACACGGCGGGGCCGGCCTTGACAGCAGACGACCGACTGGATGTGGAACGGGCCGTGGAGCGCCTGCCGGCCCGGCAGCGGTTAGCGGTCGACTGTGTGTATTTCGTCGGGCTGTCGGTGGCGGAGACCGCGGCGGTGATGCGCTGCGCGGAGGGCACCGTGAAGTCCACCCTCGCGGACGCGCGGGCGCGTCTACGCACACTGCTGGAGGTGTCGGCATGACCGACGATGTGGAAAGGCTGCTCCAAGAGGCCGGTGCCCGGTGGCGGGCAGCACAGCCGCCACCTCCCGAGCCGGACCTTTCACGGTTGACCCAGCGGCGCCCAGGGTGGCGGGTCCCGGCGTTGGCCGCCGCGAGCGTCGCCCTGATCACCGGGGGCTTGGTCGGGGTCGGTGTCCTCAGCACGGATTCTGATCAACAGGAGGAGCCAGCGAGTACTCCGCCCATCTTTGATTCGCTCGCCGCGGTGACGGTTCACGAAGGAGCCGCGGTCAGCGCTACCGGGATCCTGCTGGATCAGGGCACGGGATCGGTCGTGCTGTGTGAGCCCGCCCCGGAGCCGAGCATCATGTACCCGGCTGGACAGGAGCCGCCCCCATCCTGTTCACCGCTGGCGATCGAGTTGGCAGGGCTGTCGGAGGAGGACATCGCCGCCATCCCCGGGTGGACCGAGCGGCAGGGAGTGCGGTTCACCGGTCTGCTCACCGTCACCGGTACCTTCAGCGACGGACGCTTGGAGGCGGAGGAGTTTCAGGAGGCGGAGCCGAGCGGGCTGACCGTGGAGGAAGAGCGGTTCCCACTGCCCTGTGATCCCCCTGAGGGAGGATGGCGTCCGGCCACGGGGGACGAGGAGGCACAGCGGGCAGCCTTGCAGGAAGAGGTTGACGCGCATCCGGAGCTCTACAGCGGACTGTGGGTGGCCTATCCCGAAGGGGATCCCACCTCGCCCGAGGTGATCGTTGTCGGGGTGGCCGGTAACGCGGCCGCGCGTCAGGCCCAGCTCCAGGGGATCTACGCCGGGAACCTCTGCGTGGCCTCGGTGCCCTACAGCTACGCGGAGCTGTCCGACGTCGCCGAGCGGCTCACCGCCGCTCATACGGACTGGCAAACCGAGATCCAACCCGACACCGCCACTGTGGTGCTCCGGCTGCCGGTTTTCACTCCGGCGGATCGAGAGTTGATCGGGGACGACGCGGCGCTGCTCACCATTGAGCCCTTGGTACGCCCCATCGCGTCCAGCTCCGAGGACCTCACAGCCGACCCGACGACCACCCTGAACTGAGCGCGTGAAGCCGACGGACACACCGCTGTCCGGTTAACCGGCTGACCATGACGCCGCCGGCCGCGGCGGCTCCTCAAGGCCGCCGCGGCCGACTGAAGGGGAGGCGTCGGCCCGGCCTTATCGGCCGAACGGGGACGCTGGTGTGGGGCGTGGCCACAATCGGGGGGTGGCCGCACCCCACACCGTTTCAGTGACCGATGTCAAGACACTGCGGTGGCTTACCGGGGCGCGCCTGGGGCGCGGGTGAGCAGGGCATCGCGGATCGCGTACCAGGCCGGCTTGGGACGCAGGTTCTCGTCGAGCGGAGTTGCGGCGCCCTCACCAGGGAAGAAACCCGGCACCCAGGAGTGGGCATCGCTGACACCCCACAGGGTGAAGGAGACACAGCGAGCCACCGCCAGGCAGGCCGAGACCATCCGACCGAAGTATTCGGCTTGCCGTTCCAGCTGCTCTTCGGTGACCGGCAGCGGCATCCGTACGTCCGCCTCGGTGATGGCCACCTCAAGACCCAGGTCGGCGAAGCGCTGGAGTTGCTCGGCGAACCGCTCGGGATAGTCGTACTGGACCCCCAGGTGGCCTTGGAAGCCGACTCCGTGGATGGGGATGCCGCGGTCGAGCAGGTCCCGGACCAGCTCATACATACCGTCCGCCTTGGCGGGGTTGGACTCCAGGTTGTAGTCGTTGATGTAGAGCCGCGCGTTCGGGTCCTCCTCGTGGGCCCACTGGAGTACCTGGGCGATGTAGTCCGGGCCGAGCGCCCGATACCAGATCGTTTCACGCAGGCTGCCGTCCTCATCGATCGGCTCGTTGACGACGTCCCAGGCGTAGATCCGGCCTCGGAAATGCGCGACCTGAGTCCGGACGTGATCCTCGAGGAACTGGGCGAGTTGCTCGTTGGTCCAGGTCCGGCCGATCCAGGAGGGGAGCTGGCCGTGCCAGACCAGGTTGTGGCCGCGGACCACCTGGTTGTTGCGGGCGGCGGCCTGCATCAGCGGCTCAGCGGCGGTGAAGTCCATCAGGCCGTGCTCGGGTTCGACGGTGTCCCACTTCATCACGTTGCCGTGGGTGACCGTGGAGAACTCCCGAGCGATTAGCCGTTGATAGGCGCGATCCCCCAGCAGGGGCGGGTTGTAGACAGCGGTACCGATCAGGAGACCGCGTCGCGCGGCGAGCTGCCGCAGGCTGAGCGCCCCCCGCTCTGAGGCGTCATCAGCGGGTGTGGTTGTGTCGGACGGGCCGGGGTCAGCGGAGCGAGAGGGAGCGATCAGGGAGGAACCACCGAGCAACAGGGTCAGGACGAGCAGACAGATAACCAGCGGCGAGGAGGGTCTGGAGCGGCTGAGCTTCATCGAGAGTCCTTTCCGCCACGGGTGGGGTGAGGGTGGGGAGAGGGATAAGCGGGGAGAAGTAGCAGGTATCCGAAAGTTTCGGCCTGTGATTCGATAATCCAGAAAGCTAGTACTCGCCCGATTCCTGGTCAAGAGGTGGAATCAGTGATCGACAGGCCGGAATCACCGTGACGGTGTTGTCGCTCTGCAGCTCAGTAGCATCAAATCTGTGAAGGTCCCGGCTCCCGATCCCGCAATGATTCGCCAGGCCAGCCTGGAGGAACTGGAGCGGATGGGGATACCTCTGCCGTCAGAGAACTTTCCGTTGATCTGGGAGGCGGGGGATGAGGTAGAACTCCGACCGATCGAGGAGATCGAAGCCCGGGTCGCGATCCTCGTGGTGATCATGGAGCGGGTGTTCGGCATGCCCGGGGATCTGGCGGTCAAGTGGCTCCTGGACGCTGACCTCATCGACCATCTCACCCCGACCGAATGGCGCTTTATCGCCGGCGCCGGTGGTAATCCCGACGAATTCAGCCGACACATGGACGCGCTGTTCGCGTTCGCCTGGCTACTCGGCTTCGCTGATCACCTCGACCCTGGGATGCAAGCCCCCGAGGGCCTACCCCGGCACTTTCCCCAGCTCCGGGAGAACGAGTCGTACGCGGCCTGGCGGAGCAAGCACCTGCCAATGCCCAGACCGCCGGAGGAGGCAGCGGTCCTGTTGGACCTCTATTACTGCCTGGACCGTGTTAACTATGAGGCGTTGCGTGAAGGCCTCCCCCCGCCCGGGCCGGTGAAGCCTCACCAGATCGTGCAGCGGCGTTGGGCCCTGGAGTGGGCTGTGCTCTTCTCCGGTCCGTTCCATGAGCCCGCGCCCCGGTGGGAGGACGTTGACCTGTCGGTGTGACAGGGCACTCCGGCTAGGAGAGAGACGGAATGGGCCCGTGCCGGAAGCTCACCGGCACGGGCCCTAGGAACCTCAGGGGCGTAAACCCTGTTGGGGGTCAGACGGGTATCAGACGGATACCGGGTCACGCTCCTGAGGAGCCGCGGGGTAAGGGAATGCGGGGGTGGGGTCGGCTTCGTGTTCCCGCAGTCCGAAGCGAGCTTGGAAGCGCTTCAGAGGACCAGGCGCCCACCAGTTCCAGCGGCCCAGCAGCGTCATCGTGGCCGGTACCAGCAAGCACCGCACAACGGTCGCGTCGACGAACACCGCCACGGCCAACCCGAGGCCTAGCTGCTCGATCTCGCTGATGCGGGCGGAAGCGAAACCGGCGAAGACGATCACCATGATCGCTGCGGCGCTGGTGATGATCCAGCCGCTGTGCTGCAGGCCCCGCCGGACCGCGGTGTCGGTGTCGTGGCCAGAGCGGACCAGTTCAGTGATCCGTCCGAGCAGGAACACCTCATAGTCCATGGACAGGCCGAAGGCGAAGGCGAACATGACGACCAAGGTGAGCGGGGACAGCGCACCGGTCACCACGGTCTCCAGCTCCTCGGAGAGCCAGCCGTCCTGGAAGACCGCGACCATCACCCCGAAGGTGGCGCCCAGCGACACGATGTTCATCAGGATCGCCTTGAGCGGGATGACCAGCGAGCCGGTCATCAGGAACAACAGCACAACCATCGCCAGCAGGGTCACCGTGAGCGCCCCCGGCAGACCGTTGAGGATCGCGTCGATGACATCGCGGATCTCCGCGGCGGATCCAGCCACCCATGACTCTTCAACCGGCCGGTTGTCCCGGATGCGTTCGACCAGGTCCTGCGCGGTGGACTCGTGGGAGGCACCCGCGACCGAGATCTGCACGCGGGACAGGTTGTCGGCGAGCTGCTGAGCGGGGGTGATGTCGGTGACGCCCGGGGTGTCCCGCCAGCCGTCGGCCCAGGCCTGCAGCTGCTCGGCGTCGGTGCGGGCCACCACCATGATCGCGGGCTCGGCGTCCCGGCCGAAGCGTTCCCCGATGGTCGCCTCAACCCTGACCGATTCGATCTCGGTGGGGAAAGCCTCCAGGCCGCTGAACGCCAGATTCGCCCGCAGCAGGGGGAAGCCCGCAACCAGCAGCAGCGCCCCGACACCCAGGCTGGTGATCAGCGGACGCCGCTGCACGGTCCGCGCCAGGCTGGCGAAGAACCCGATCTCGGCGGCGTCACCGTACCGGTGCTGCCGGCGCAGCCGGCGCTTAGACGGCTTGATCCGCTTACGGGCCAGGCGGAGCAGAGCCGCGGTGAGGGTCAGGGAGGCGGTCATCGCCGCGAGGGTGGCGGCGATACCAGCGGAGCCGATGGCCTGCAGCGGCGGAATATCGGTGAACATCAACAAGCCGGTCAGGGCCGCGGCGACGGTTAGCCCACTGAACAGGATCGTCCGTCCGGCGGTGGCCCAGGCACGGCTGACGGCCTCCTCGGGGCTGAAGCCATGCGCCAACTCCTCCCGGTAGCGGGCCACCAGCAACAGGCCATAGTCGATCGACAGACCGAGGGACAGCAGGGTCACCACCGTCGTGACGGTCGGGTCCAGGGAGAAGAACTGGCTGAAGCCCAGCAGCACCAGGAATGAGAAGGCCGAGGTGGCGATCGCGGCCATCAGCGGCAAGCCCGCGGCGATGACGCCACCGAACACCAACACCAGCACCAGCAGCGTCACCGGCAGGGACATCAGCTCGGAGCGGGACAGGTCTTCCGACACCGCCTCATTGAGCTGCTCGTTGAGCAGGGCGCTGCCGCCGACAGTGACCTCGGCATTCGGTAACGCGTCGTCCAGTTCCCGGAGCCGATCAGACACCGCCGTGACGGCCGCGTCGTACTCCTCGCTGTCTTCGTCCATCCGCTCCAGGACGACTTCCAACAGCAGCGCCCGACCATCCTCAGCCAGGTAACCGGGCACTGCGTACGGGTCGACAACCTGGAGGACCCCGGACATCGCGCCCACATCCGCGGCGGTCTCCGTCACCACTGTCTGGATTTCGGGCGTCTCCACGTCGACCCCGTCAACGAGGACAGCCACCGTAGCGCCGTACTCGCTGTGCTCCGCAAGGACGTTGTACGCCTGGAAGGATTCCATGGAGTCGGGGAGGGACTGCTGCGATAGCTTGTCGAACACCGGCCCGGTGGCGAATACCCCTGCTCCGACCGCTACCACCCAGAACAGCAGTACCAGCCAGCGGTGGCGGTGGCAGAACCGGCCAACTCGCGACGTCATTTGCCTGCTCCATCACTGTGTTCGTTTCCGTCGTGTCATCGCTGAGCCTGCCGGTTACCGCCGGCTTATCCCATCCGGGCAGCACCCTGGTTCATCCCCAGGGAGACCCCCGAATTTGGGGTAGGGATAACCCGAACACGTTCCGACCCTGGCGTCCTGTGCCGCCGCTATGGGCGCAAGGCGCTACTGCGTCCCCGACGTGACATTTTTTCGGCAGCAAGAGGTTTTGATGGGTTTCGATGTCCTTGTGGCGCTGGGAAGCGCGTGTTTGCGGCGATCCGGGTAGATAAGGTGTGAAGATTTGAGAAGGAACGGGTGGATGGTCCCGTTGTGGCGGCGCCTCAACACCGCTCCCACTCGCCATCGGAGTTCAGAGCCTGGGGCGCGCGGTAGGGATTCTTATGGGATTTCATCCGCACGTACCGCTGACGTCAGCGTTCAACGCGGTGTTATGTGGCACAAGGCGTGCTCTTAACCGGAGTTCGCCTCCCATGACGCCTGACCAGTTCCGAAGCTCGGCGTCGGATACACGCACCGAGCTGGATGGCGCTCGCTGCCCCACAACTCCCTCGATCGAGACGACATTATGGTTTGCCCGGTTTTTCGACGGGAAACACCTAAGCCTGGGAAAACGTATAACGTGAGTAACGCGCGTACGCTCGGCGCCGCTCGTGGCCGTTTGCGTCTCAAGAAAGTTCAAGGCGCCGGGAAACGTGATCGAGAATGCCGAGCGTGACAAGCCGAAGAAGGTGGATGTGTAAATAGCTTGTGTGGGCTCGGTGACATCTTGCCCCTCTGCCCGTTGCGCAGGTCAGTAGGGGACTAATGTCTGTCCATGGCCGCATCGAACAGATCAGTACCGACCGAGGAAGAGATCCGGCGCGCCCCCAAGGTCCTGCTGCACGACCACTTGGACGGGGGCCTGCGCCCGTCCACCATCATCGAACTAGCTGACGCCGTCGGTTACGACCGGTTGCCTGCCCGGGAGCCCGAAGCCCTGGGGCGTTGGTTTGTGGAGGCCGCCGATTCCGGGTCGCTGGAGCGTTACCTGGAGACCTTCACGCACACCGTCGCGGTCATGCAGACAGCCGAAGCGTTGCACCGCGTGGCTGCCGAGTGCGCGTTTGATCTCGCCGCCGACGGCGTCGTGTACGCCGAAGTGAGGTTCGCCCCCGAACTGCACACGGAGGCCGGGCTCTCCTTGGAGCAGGTGATCGAGGCGGTGCTCGACGGCTTCGCCGACGGCACCCGTCAGGCCGCCGAGGCCGGCTATCAGATCCGAGTGGGGACATTGCTGACCGCCATCCGGCACGCCGCCCGTTCCATGGAGATCGCCCAGCTGGCGGTTCGCTACCGAGACATCGGCGTCGTCGGCTTCGACATCGCAGGGGCTGAGGCTGGGTACCCACCCACCCGACACCTGGACGCCTTCGAGTACCTGCAGCGTGAGAACGCGCATTTCACGATCCACGCTGGTGAGGCGTTTGGGCTCCCCAGCATCTGGCAGGCGATCCAGTGGTGTGGCGCCGACCGGCTGGGACACGGAGTGCGCATCGTCGATGACATCGTCCCCGGCCCGCAGGGCGGTGCGGAGGGGGCGAAGCTCGGGCGACTGGCCGCCTACATCAGGGACAAGCGCATCCCTCTTGAGCTGTGCCCGTCATCCAATGTGCAGACCGGCGCGGCTCGGTCGATCGCGGAACACCCGATCGGACTCCTCACCCAGCTGCGGTTCCGGGTCACCGTCAACACCGACAACCGTCTGATGAGCGGGACCTCCATGTCGCGTGAGATGGCGTTGCTGGCGGAGGCCTTCGGATACGGCTGGGAAGAGCTGCGGTGGTTCACGGTCAACGCGATGAAGAGCGCGTTCCTCCCCTTCGATGAACGGCTGGTCTTCATCAACGACGTGATCAAGCCCGCGTACGCCCAACTCATCCAGGGAACGGACTGAACACGTCACATCACTGTGGACATGAGCTGGAGACGGCCGGGCCGGTGGGTGTCGCAGAGCGTGTGAGCGTCGCCCGCACCGGTCCGGCCCTGGTGCTGTGCTGCGGTTCGGTACGTGGGATTCCACCGGCCTTGCCGGTCTGACAGGGCTGCTCCGGAAGCGGCGGTGTACCGCCACTGCGGTGGCGCGCTCATACTGATCTTCGCTGCAGGACCGGCGCCGTGGACAGGGAGCGCCAGCCTCCGCCGGCGCGGTTTCACTCCGGGTGGTGACCATCAACAATCCGCTACGCGGGAGCGGTTGCCGCGCTCGGAGCGGGGCCGACGGGAGCGGCCGAACCTGCTCGATGTCCAGACCTTCACCAGTGATGTGGTCATAGCCGATCCGGCACTCCCTCACCCCTGAGACCTCTATCGAGCACGAAATTGTCATATGTCGTTGACGGCAAGACGCCGCCTTTCTGATCGATAAGGGAAGGTGTGTAAGCGATACCCCGTCTGCCAGGCGTAACCGTAGGGCGTTGTCCGGGTGATAACGAATCGTGCGAGCCGCGGTGTTTCCTGATGGTCGCACAAAGGTTCACATGGGAGGACCGCTGGGCCGGTTAACGCGCTGTCAGGGAGATTGATGAGTGATCATGTCGAAGTGTGGGGCATCGGTTCGGTAACTGGCGGGATTGGTCCGTCGTTACATAGGTGAGATTTATTCATCAGTCACTGATTTTCGATTCTTGAAAGGTGTCGCAAGTGTGTGGTTTTTAGCGCTTTTAGTTCTGTGCTTACTGTAGAAATTCTGTGGTTACTCGATTGTGGAAACCTGGGCATGAAGATGACGCTTCGGATGTCCTGTTTGCGGAAATCGTGGATTTCTCACCTTGAAAGTTGATGTATTGGATCAGGCGGTGCTACGGGCGCCGGAGGAGGAGTGGTACGGGCTAGCTCCTTAACGCTTTCAAACGCGGAGTGCATCGGAGTGGACTGTCGGCGCCATGAGATGTGAACGCAATGAGATTGCGATTTCGTCGGCTGTGCGGTGTCGGCCCACTGATTCGTGGCTACCGCCGCGTTAAGGCCGTGACGGGGAAGGGGCGTAGCGCGCGTACCTATCCCTGGGATGCGCTGGGGTTTTGAGGGTTTTCGGGGTCGGACGGTATCTCGCCAAGGGCGATGCGGACCGCGTGGATCGCCGCATCTGACAGATCCGACTCCACCAGGGCGGCACCGGGGAATCGAGCCAGTTCCCGCTGGAGATCACCCAAGTGCACATGGCTGACCAAGAGGGCTAGTGCCGCACTGCCAGGAGGGACCGTTTCTCGCAATTGGCGGATCTTTTCGTCTCGAATCCCAGTATCGATGAGTTTGGCCAAAAGTGCCCCGGTGCCCGCAGTTGCGGCGCCTCCTACTAAACCACCGAGCGGGCCGCCCAGTAGAGTGCCGATAAGCAGTCCCCATACTCCACCAGAGAGGGCACCCCGTCCGGTGGAGATGTCTGTCGTTTCCTGCACCGTTGAACGACCGTCTGGGGCCCGCGTGATGAACACCGCGTCGTGTACGGTGATCTGCCCGTGCTGTTGCATCCGCAAAGCAGTAAGGAGGAACTCTTGGGCCTTGAGCGGATCATCAAATCCGATGACTAGCAACCGACGTGCGTCCTGGGGCACCACGATCACCTCATCAGTCGGTGAGAACGGGCATACCAAGAGTAATGTCAGATCTTGTGATGCCGCAGCGGACGGCCGGGGACGCCGCGGTGCGACTGAAGCGGTAAGGTGACCACCGCGGTCTTCGCAGTCGATGTCCCCATCCTGCGATCGACCGGGGCTCATCGACGTTTTTTACTCTCAGTAAGAAGTCGAATGACAGTAAGCGACAACCGGGCCACTCCAGTTGAAGAACCCCTCAACAGACTTGTCTCGACCAGCCATCCGCTCTTTCTCTTTGACACTGGCCGTGATGGAATCTCGGGGGTTCGATCCTGGTCAACTCGGCAGACGCGAGAACATCGGAGGGCGGCTACTTGAGCAAGCGGACCGAGACGGCTCGTGCTGCCTCCGCACGCCGCGGGCTAATGCGGCTGCGAGACGTGCGGATCCGATCGAAGCTCGGCCTCATCCTGATCATCCCGGTGTTGGCCATCCTCGGATTAGCCGTGATCCGATTGGTGGACATCGGGCAGCAGGCGCTCCAGGCTGACGAGGTTCGATCTTTGGCGCTGTTCAGCGCAAACGTCGCTGATGTGACCCATGAGCTACAACGGGAGCGTTCGCAGGCCGGTTTTCTGCTGGGGGCTAACCCAGAACCGGCGGCGGTGGAGCGGTACGAGACCCAGACCAGGAGGACCGACGCAGCAATCAATCGGTTCAATGAGCGCCGGGAACAACTCCCCGAGCTCCCTCGCGCGCTCCGGGTGACCCTGGATCGTGTCGCTAGGAACTTCGAGGAGCTGCTCCCTCAGCTCCGGCTCAGTGTGGTTGAGCAGCGCCTCAACATCTACGAGGCGACCTATGCCTACAACCCGCTGATCAGCGACCTTCTCACGTACCGAGAAGCGTTGGCGCAGTTGGGTATCGATTCCGACTTGGCGACCCAGGCGCGTGCCGCGGCCGCCCTGTCGCGGAACAAGGATGCTCTCACCGAGGAGCACATCGTCGGACTACGCGCCTACTGGTTGGATCAGTACACGCTTCAGCTGCAGCGGGAGTTCGTCTCCGCGATTTCCGGCCAGGAAAGCGCCCGTAACAGCTTCGTTGACGCAGCTACGCAGGGACAGTGGGAGCTACTCCAGCGGACCTACGCCGACAGCGACGTTCAGCAGGCGCTGATCATGGAGCGGAGCTTCCGCATCCTGAGCCCAGGGCCTCACTTCCGGGACGCCTATCCCGGCGGGTTCGACCCGGTCAGCTGGACCGAGGCTATGGAGGGTGCAGCTGACGCGCTGCGCGACGTCGAGCAGGAGATCGACCAGCAGATCATCGATGAGATCGCCCACCGCCGGGACAGCCAGGTGCGGCAGGTCCTCATCGAGTCCGGCATCGTGCTGGTGATCCTGGTGGTGGCCATCCTGGTGGCGCTGTTCGTGGCTCAGTCCATGGCCCGCTCGCTGTGGCAGCTGCGGGAAGGCGCCCTGAAGGTGGCCTACGAGAGCCTGCCCGAATCCGTGGCGCGCCTGCGTGACCCAGAAACGCTTGGTGAGCTAACTCCCGAAGAGGTGGCCAACCAAGTCAAGGACCCGGTCACCGAACGGGGACGGGACGAGATTGGTGAAGTGGCTCGCGCGTTCAACACCGTGCACCGCGAGGCGGTCCGGGTGGCCGCTGAGCAGGCAGCACTGCGCGCGAACGTTGCCACCATGTTCATCAACCTGGCCCGTCGTAGTCAGGTACTGGTCGACCGACTGATCGGTCACCTGGACCGGTTGGAGCGGGGTGAAGAGGACCCCGACCGGCTCGCCCAGCTGTTCCAGCTTGACCACCTGGCGACCCGGATGCGTCGTAACGACGAGAACCTGCTGGTCCTCGCTGGAGCCGACTCCACCCGGGTGCAGCGGGAGCCCGCCTCGCTCAGTGACGTTCTGCGGGCGGCACAGTCCGAGGTGGAGCAATACACCCGGATCGAGTTCGGCATCGTGGACCGCGACGTGGATGTCGCGCCGCACGCGGTCAACGACGTCGTGCACCTGCTGGCTGAGCTGCTCGATAACGCGACCTCGTTCTCGCCGCCGGACACCACGGTGGTGGTCGACGCCCGACGCGCCGGTGACCGTGTGGTCCTGCAGATTGAGGACCGCGGTATCGGGATCTCTCCGGAGCAGCTCGCTGAACTCAACGCCCGACTGGCGTCACCACCCCTGGTGGACGTGGCCGTGTCGCGGATGATGGGTCTGGTCGTGGTTGGCCGACTGGCTGCCCGGCACGGGATCCAGGTGGAGCTGCGCGCGGCGGCGGAGCGGGGCACCATCGCCGATGTGGTCTTGCCGGGAACGGTGCTGATCCTGCCGCAGCGGCGCAATCGCCAGCACACCCTTGGTCTCCCCCAAGGGCGTACCGCTGTGGCCGCTCTGGAAAGCACAGGCCCGGAAAAGCCTCACTCCGAACCGCAGCGGTCGGACTGGCTGGTGCGCAGCCAACCCAGCAAGGCGAGCACCGGAGGCAGCCTGCTCGAACCCCGTTCGGAGCCGTGGCGTCAGGAAGAACGGCGCCGGCCGGAGGAGCAGGCACCGGAGCGTCCGCAGGAGCGGCGCCCCGCCACCACGGGCACCACGGGCGGCCTAGCCACCACGGGCGGCCTAGTTCCCGAGCAGCGCCAGCCGGAGCAGCGGAGTACCCAGGCGGCACAAAGTTCGGTGTTCTCTGCCTTCGAGCGGCCGCGCGACGTGTCGGCGAACCGGTCAACCCCGGCCGACACCACGCCTCGGACACCGACGACCTCCAACGGTTTGCCCAGCCGCGGCGGTCTGCCGCAGCGGCGTCCCGGCAGTGCGATGCAGCCGTCGGCCTCCCCTGCGGAGCCTCCGACGACGCCGCCACCGGTGTCGCCGCCGCCTCCACCCGCCCGGCCGGCCCGTGACGAGCCCGCCGTTCCGCTGACCGGTGCGCGCGCGGCCTCTGAACCACGCACGGCTGCTGACGCGTCGCCGTCTCAGCCTCCCGCGGGGACATCCGCAACCTCGACGTCCGGAACGGGTTGGGAACCTGGCCCGGATGACACCGCGTTGATCCCCGCTAGCGTGGACGACACCATGGAGTTGCCCATCTTCCGGGAGGTGGAGTCGGCATGGTTCCGTACCCACAACAACCGGACGCAGGCAGCCTCCGCCGCGACGTCTGGTGGGCGGGCGGCGATGGCTGAGCGCCCAACCACCTCGGCGTCCATGTCCATGCCCGCGTCGTCGACGACCAACAGTGAGGCGCGTTCTGACGTTGGGCAGTCGTCGACGCCGTCCACGGCGGATCGCTTCCAGACTCCGGTCGGTCATTTCCAGCCATCGGCACCGCCTCCGGGATCGGTGCCTCCGCCACTACCGACGCGCTCTCAAGCGAAGAGCACGTCAACTCCGTCGACCGATGTGCCGCCACCGGCACGTCCCAGCGCCCCATCGGCGCAGGCCTCAACGGAGCAGTCGGCGTCCTCCGGTTGGCGAACCGCCGCTGACGAGGGTTGGCGGGCCGCCTCAGCGGCGAGCCGGCCGGAGATCGGTGGAATAACAAAGGCCGGGCTGCCCAAGCGCGTACCAATGGCGCAGCTTGTGCCTGGTGGTGTGGAGCCCACCACCCCCATCACAACACGTGCGCGAACCCCTGAGGCGGTCCGCGGTCTACTCTCGGCATACCACCGTGGGGTGCAACGCGGGCGCTCTCAGCATGCGAATTCGGCCATTCCCAATCCGCGGAACCGGTCCACCCACGGTGCATCAGGCAAGGAGCAGGAGGCATGACCACGCAGCAGATCAGTACGCAGGATCTCGGTTGGCTGTTGACGAACTTCGCCGACCGAGTCCCCGGCGTTGCGCACGCCGTGGCGGTCTCCGCGGACGGGCTGTTGCTAGCGGCCTCGCGGGATCTGCCGCGGGATCGGGCCGACCAACTGGCCGCTATTGCGTCCGGGTTGGTCAGCCTCACACAAGGAGCATCCCGCTGTTTCGAAGGCGGGGCTGTGCTCCAGACCGTCGTGGAGATGGACAACGGGTTCTTGTTCCTGATGTCCATCAGCGACGGCTCCTCGTTCGCTGTCCTGGCCTCGCGAAGCTGCGATGTCGGGCAGGTGGGATACGAGATGGCGTTGCTGGTGGACCGGGTGGGTGATGCGCTCACCCCGGCGCCACGTGCGGCGGCCCACTAAGGACGGGATTGCACGCGCGCAAGCGAGAAAGCTATACAGCTATCGAACACATGACGAGTGCGAATAGCCTTCGATGTAGGTGTCTAGACGACTCGGGGAAGTGAGCGACATGCTCGACGACCGTGACGAGCCAACGGGTGCGCTGGTCCGGCCTTACGCCGTGACGCGAGGCCGGACGCGGCCGCGGGTCGAAGTGGCCATGGAGGCGCTTATTGAGACCACAGATCGTGGTCGGCAATACAGTGCCTTGATCGGTCGCGAGCAGCAACTCATCGCCGGTCTGTGTGACGGCAACCTACAGTCGCTGGCTGAGATCTCGGCCCGGATGCAACTGCCACTCGGGGTGGCCCGCGTGCTTGTCGCTGACATGGCCGCTGACGGTCTCATCGCGATCTACGAGCCGACTGGCCTGGATGATGGCGATGGCGCTGTGGGAACAGAACTGCTGGAGAGGGTGCTGAGTGGACTTCGGAGGCTCTGACGTGTCCTATCGTCGGACCAACGGTCACGTCACCTCGGCGAAGATCGTGATTGCCGGCGGCTTTGGTGTCGGCAAGACCACGCTTGTCGGATCGGTCTCGGAGATCACCCCCTTGACCACCGAGGCGATCATGACTTCGGCCGGGGTGGGCGTTGACGACAATCGGGACGTCCCGGGCAAAACTACGACGACGGTCGCGATGGACTTCGGTCGCATCACGATCGATCAAGATTTGATCCTGTACCTGTTCGGGACCCCGGGCCAGACTCGGTTCTGGTTTATGTGGGATGAGCTGGTCCGCGGTGCGATCGGCGCCGTGGTCCTGGTCGACACCCGGCGTTTGGCGGACTGCTTCGCGGCGATTGACTTCTTCGAGCACCGTCAGCTGCCGTACCTGATCGCGATCAACTGCTTCGATGGAATCCGTTTCCACACCGTCGAAGACGTTCGAGAGGCGCTAGCCATCTCGCCCGAGACCCCCGTGATCATGTGCGACGCTCGGAGCCGTGAGTCCACCAAGCAGGTACTCATCACTCTGGTGGAGTACGTTCTGTCGCTGCGCAGAAACCGTGCTAACACACCAGACGCGACCCCGGTGCGTTAACACCGATCCGTTGCGCGATGGCCCGGTCCTCAAAGGACCGGGCCATCGCTCATGTGTCCTATACGTGCCTTAGGTGTCGGGTCAGGTCGGATGCGGACGCCCATAGCGTGAAGCCGCCCGCATCCGAGCGTGTTGTTCTTGCGTCTCTACGCGTCGTGTGTCACACCGAGAAGCGGCCCGACCTGGGAGATGAATATCCCCAGCTCGTAACCGAGCTTCTCCCGGTTACACCGGGCAGTCGCTAAGAGGGTGAGACTGAGCTCCGGGGCGATCGGTGTCGCCAGCAGTACCCCACCGGCCATTTCCACAACCACCTGGTGCGCCGCCCCCGTAGACATACAGCGCCCAGCTCCCACCGCGATACTCAACAGACCAGCGCCGATGGTCGCCAGCTGCTCAGCCCGTGTCGCTGGTAGCCCCGTCGAGGTGGCGACGGGTAGCCCCTGCGGCGAAAACAGCACCGCATGTGCCATGCCGGGGGTGCGCGCCACCAGCGACGCGAGCAGCAGCCCCAGACTGCGTCGGTAGACCTCCAGATCGCTCACCATGCTCCTTGCTTCCCACGTGCGCTGTTAAGGCGCGCGGGGGTGACCATACGCCTGTTACGCGTAAGGTCCGCTGGTGACACCCGTCCCCACGGCGCCACACCGGTGGGCTGACGGGCTTTCACCGGCGCCGCGCCGATAGGTATGAGTTGTCGGATGCATCCCCCCGGGCCCGGCTCCAGCCCCGGAAGTACCCAGCGGTGTTCGCGGCTAACTGGTCAGGGTCACGGACGATCCGTTGCTGACGCTCGCGTTCCGGATCGGGGGACGCCGTGCCAGGAACCAGGTTCGCCTGGGGTACTCGTCGGGGGAGGCCGCTGCGGGTGGTGCCGCCGATCGACGGTTGACGGATCGCCTCAGCGGCGCGCCAGCCAGTGTCCGCTGGGCTGCTCCAGTCGCTGTTTGACGACCTGCGCTCCCCATCGAACCATGCCGATGCCTGAGCGAAGATCAACAGATCCGAGTCGGCGTCGTCCACCGCCGGACGCGTAGGCGATACCGACGCGGAGCGTCGCCGCTGCGCCGGAGCCGTGTCGGCAGTCTCAGAGGGGGCGGGCCTGGACTCGGGGCCGGTGTCCAACCCAAAGGAGGGCGGACGGGTCAGCTCCTCCAATGAGGCCGGTGGCTTCGGCTCCCCATAGGACAGATCTCCCGGCGGTACCTCCCGGGCCGCCGCGGCCGGCTGGTCGCCGGAATCAGACTCACTGTCGTGGCGCGCTCGACGCCGCCTTGCGGCGGGAAACTCGATGACTCCACCACGCTCCTCACCGGCCGGGCTCACCCGCTGATGCGCACCGGAGCGTTCCGCGGCAGCCACGGAGGGCTCCGGATCGTGCTGTTGTGGAGATACACCCGTGTCGGGGGAGTGGTGGCGTGCGGCGCGGCTACGACGTACCGGCTCCTCCTCGGCCTGCTGGCGCTCAGGCTGCTGCGGAGCCTCCACGGGCTCGGATTTCTCCGGCGCGGCCGGAGCGGGCCGCTGCGACCCGCTCTCGCGCGTACCGTCGGCATCCCGGTTCCGCGGGGCGGTGCCACGCAGATTCGACGATGTCGGCAGCTCATCCGGCGTGAGCAGGCTCAGACTCAGATCCGAGTCGTCAGGGAGCTCCGCCACCTCAGCCCGCTTCGGGGCGGGTGGGTACTGCTGCTGCGTTCTCGCGGCCGGATCCACAGGAGCAGCCCCGGCCGAACCCCAGCCGCCGGAGTTGGCCGCCGGCGTCGACGGCGGCCCAACAACCTGAGGAGATCCAGTGCTGTGCCCCGACGGAACGGCCTGGGGGTGACCGCCACTGCCAGCGGATCCTGGTGAGGCCACGGGGGACGGGTACGCGGGGGACGGAGGCGCGGAGCCGACGGCGTACCCGGCGGCGTTGGGATAGCTGTTCGTGCCGAGTGGGCCACCCGCCGCGGGCGAGGAGACCGGTTGCGGCAGTGGGGGGACGGAGATCGGAGGAAGCGGCGCCGCCGGCCCAGCCGCCGGAGGGGCCGGGGCCGCGGCGGGGGCGGCGGACCCGGCACGGCGCTCCAGCCGTTCGCTGATGCTTTCCAGCAGGGAGTTGGCCGACCGGTCGCAGGACCGCACCGCAACCACCGCGTGGCGTACCGCCGGACCAATAGGGTCGGTGATCTCCCGCCGTGGGATGGTCTCCGCCACGGCTTGGCGAAGCGCCAGCAGCGCCGGCTCCACATCGCGATACCCAGCCGCGGTGAGCTGGGTTACCACGTCACCCTCCTGGCCCCGCGCGACCATGACGGGATCGGGCAGGGCCTCCAGCAACGCCAGCGCGGTGGGGTCCCCAGGATCGGGGAACGCCCGCAACGCGGCCGGATACAGCTCCCGGAGAACCCCCCGCAACGCGGCCACCAGGGTGACCCGACCGGCGATCACAGCGGCATGGGCCGACAGCAGTGGCGCGAGCGCCAGGATGTCCAGTCCGGCGTGCCAGGCCGTAGAGGGGTCATCGGTGCGGAGGATGCCCGCGTGGAGGGCACGTGCCAGCGCCGCCGCCCGTCGAACCGGGTCTGGAGCGTTCGTGAGGTCCCTGCTGAAGGCGGCGACCACGTTGGCGTCACCGAGTGCGAACGGCCGCCCTGAGGCGGCCAGCAGCAAGGGGACCAGGTGGCTGTCGTTCTCAGCGACCACCATGGTCTGACCGGTGCTGGCCCCGCCAGAACGCTCCGTAATCAACGAGCAGACGGCCGCGTACCCGGTCGCATCATCATCGATCTCATGGCTGACTAACAACCGGCCAGCGTCGTCGACGATTGCGACACACAAACGTTGTCCAGCCGACGCCAGACCGCAATAGATACGCACGTCGCCACCTCCCAAAGCCAGGAACGATGCTCCCTGCTCGGGGGTCAATCGCGCCAGTCCACAGCGGTAGAGATCTTGCCAATTATTGAGCGCCAAGCCAGGGCAGCTTGCTCTGGCCCGATCCGGCGGAGTCTACGGCGGGCGAAGAAGCCACGGACACCACCGGCTTCAGCGGCACGGAGCGCCTCGTCAAGCTCGTCCAGAGGGGATCCCGGGGACAACGCGCCCAGCACGCTCGCCAGTCGTAGCGCGTAACCAGCGTCACGGGCGAATTCTCCCGCCTTGATCACCAGCTCCGGTTTCCAGGCGTCGTGTCCACCGCGGAGGTTCTCCACCACCAAGTCCAGCTCGTAGCGGTCCTCCTCGACGGGGGCGATGTACTCGGGCTGGATCTCGGCGACGACCTTCGACCACTCCTTCAGCACCGTCAGGTCGTGCGGCTCGTCCGACTTGACGAAGTCGACGAGGCCTTCGGGGGACCGGAACAGCAGGAGCTTTCCGTCCTTGGCGAGGAAGACCGGCACCTCTTCAGGCTCAGGCTCCGGTTCCTCCTCCTC
>Ga0207873_1000097_pt1 | contig 91768 bp, 69 predicted proteins | sample BGWIniCompost_FD_187373 | JGI IMG/M metagenome (GOLD analysis project Ga0207873, IMG submission 187373) | Cellulose adapted compost microbial communities from Newby Island Compost Facility, Milpitas, CA, USA - BGW Initial Compost (SPAdes)... ... | reverse complement strand
GATCAGCGCGGCAGCGATCACCCAGCCGACGATGGAGAGCCACACAGAAAAGAAGCCATCAGGGGCGTGCATGGCCGGTGGTGCAAGGGGCGCACTGCGCAGCATAGAGCCTCCTATGAAGAAAACTATTCGGACGCGGGCTTATTGCAAAAATTTGCAATAATAACTGCGAAAAGCATACCGCGAGCCGGATTGTGCGGCAAGACGCAGCACACACCCGAAGCACCCCAGAACCGGCAGGCTGTTCGGGTGTTTTCACCGACAGCCTATCCATACCAGCCCTTCATGAACATGACCAGCGTTTGTGTAGGTTTTCGGGCAGGCGTGCTATAGTACAGACAAGTCTAATCTGTCGGACGAGGTAGCTATGGTAGATGACGATCGCCCGGTCCGCCCTGAGGATACTCGCCCCCTTCGCGGGCGCGACGCAGACGACGGGCAGCCGGCTCCCGACCCAGATGACGAGCGCCAGCGCGCCGAAGACCGCATCCGGCGGCTGATGGGCGCAAAAGACCGCACCGAGAAGGAAGCCGCCCGCTGGAACGACCTCGAAGACCGCGGCGAGCCTGTGCCCAGCCAGGACCCGGAGCACCCCGGCGTCACCCAGGCGGGCATCCCCGAGCCGCCGCGCATCGACGAGGACACGCCGACCGCGCAGGACACCCCGGCGCGGGGTATGCCCCCGCTGGCCGGGCCCGGCCCGGCGGGCAGCGCTCCTGCCGCGTCTGAGCAGGAACCACAGGCGGAGCCGCCGCGTCGCACGCCGCCGCCCTTCCCGCACCCCACCGATCCGATCCCTGCTGATCAGGGCGCAGGGCAGAGCGACTGGCTGGCGGAACCGCCCCGGCCTGAGGATTTCGGCGCGACGCAGGTCAGCCAGCGCCGGGAGGACGATACCCCGCTCGGCGAGGACACACCCGTGACCGAGGACAGCCTGCGCCTGCGGCGAGACGTGCCGTTCGAGGACCTCGACGCGACGATGGTCGGGCGTGCCGCCTACCGCGATCAGCTTGACGACGAGGCGGCCCAGTACACCGTCCCGCACAGCAGCTTCACCGCGCCGCCCTACACGCCTCCCCGCTACGACTGGCCTGATGAGTCGGCATACGCCGAGCAACGCATGCCACCCGATGACCGGCGCATGCCGTCGTCAACCTTCTCTGCGCCGTCGTACGGGCCTGCGTACGGGTCTGAGCGCGCCTACGGGCCGTCCTCTCGCCGCGAGGCAGCGCCGCGCCGCCAGCCGCGCCGTGAGAGGCGCGCGAAGAGACGCGCCGCCCGCCGCCGTCTGACACTCTCGTGGGGCTGCGTGCCGCAGATCCTCATGGTGCTGATCGCCTCCGCCATCGTCATCATGATGGTCGGCGGTGGTATCGCGGCGATCTACTACTCGCAGGTCACCGCGCCGTCGTTCCGGGGCATCAACAGCGTTGAGGACCTGCAGGCGCGCTCGCTGCAATTCCAGACAACGCGCATCCGCGACCGCGAGGGCAACCTGCTCTACGAGATCAACGACCCCGAGGGCGGCTTCCGCGACTACGTGACGCTCGACGAGATATCGCCCTGGGTCATCGTGGCGACCGTCGCCACCGAGGAGCGGGACTACTTCACCAACCCCGGCTTTAGCATCCCGGCGATCATCCGCGCGGCCATCCAGAACGCCCGCGAGGGCGGGATCGTGTCCGGGGCGAGCACGATCACACAGCAGTTGACGCGCGCGCTGCTCATCCCCGAGGAAGAGCGCGCCGGGCAGAGTTACGAGCGCAAGCTGAAAGAGGTCTTCCTCGCGGCGGAGCTTGGGCGCCGCTTCAGCAAGGAGGATATCCTTGAGCTGTACCTGAACCAGATCTACTACGGTAACCTGGCCTACGGCATTGAGGCAGCAGCGCAGACCTACTTCGACAAGAGCGCATCAGAACTGAACTTTGCCGAGGCGTCGTTCCTCGCCGGGCTGCCGCAGTCGCCCTCTGTCTACGACCCGGTCATTAACAAGGACCTGGCGCTGGGGCGGCAGGAGCAGGTGCTGCGGCTGATGCTGGAGGCAGGCTGCATCGATACCGGCGTCACCGCGCTGGAACTGCCCTGCACCACGCCGGAAACGATCCAGGCGGCACAGGCGGATATCGCCGCCGTGGCCAGCCGCGAGTTCCAGGCGCCGAACATCGTCGCCAAGTACCCGCACTGGGTCGTGTACGTCCAGCAGCAGCTTGAGGCGCTGGTCGGCACAGCGATCTACACCTCCGGCTTCGACGTGTACACGACGATCGACCCGCGCCTGCAGGACGCCGCACAGGCCCAGGTCGAGTCGGTGCTTGCCGGGCTGACCGACCGCAACGTGAACAACGCCTCCGTCGTGGTGATAGACGTGGACACCGGCGCGATCCTCGCGATGGTCGGCAGCCGGAACTTCTACGACGAGTCGATCAGCGGGCAGGTCAACGTCGCACTGACCCCGCAGCAGCCCGGCTCGTCCATCAAGCCGTTCACGTACCTGGCGGCCTTCCGCGCGGGCTTCACGCCCGCGACGGTGCTCTGGGACGTGCCGATTGCATACGAGATTCCGGGCTTCGGCGTGTACGAGCCGGTCAACTACAGCGGGCGCTTCAACGGGCCGGTGACGGTGCGCTACGCGCTCGCCAACTCGTTGAACATCCCGGCGGTGGTCACGCTGGACTATGTCGGCGTGCCCGCGCTGCTTCAGGTGCTCAACGACGTGGGCATTGACTCGCTGGGCGACCCGTCGAACCCGCACAACTATGGCCTGTCGCTGACGCTCGGCGCGGGCGAGGTCTACCTGCTCGACTGGACGAATGCCTATGCGACCATCGCAAACGGCGGTGTGTACCGGCCCACGTACGCCATCGAGTGCATCATGCGCGATGAGGAGATCGTGATGGGCTGCCCCGCTGAGATCCCGCCCGGCACGCAGGCCATCGACCCGGCGCACGCCTACCTCTTGCAGAACATCCTCTCCGACAAGGAGGCGCGCATCCCGAGCTTCGGCCAGAACACGCCGATCAGCCCGCCGTATGTCGCCGCCGCCAAGACGGGCACGACCGACGACTTCCGCGACAACTGGACGATGGGCTTCACGACGGAGATCGCGGTCGGCGTGTGGGTCGGCAACACGGATAACTCGCCGATGATCAACATGACGGGCGTGGCCGGCGCGGGGCCGATCTGGCGCGGGGTGATGGACGCCGCCGCCGCGCTGCCCGAATATGCGCCGCGTGAGTTCCAGCGCCCGCCCAACGTCTTCCCGCAGACCGTCTGTCTGGATGACGGCACGCTGGCCGCCGACTACGACTTCTGCCGCGAGCACTCGCAGACGCACGTCGAGCTGTTCGCCAGCGACCCGCCGGGCGCGGATCAGCGGCTGTACCGGGAGCTGGTCGTGGACAGCTTCACGGGTCTGCTCGCATCGCAGCACTGCAACGAGTACACCGTCCAGCGCACGTACCTGGTGCTGCCCAACCACAGCCAGATCACCGATTTGCGCCCGTTCATCCGCAACTGGCTGTTCAACACCGAGCAGGGGCAGGCGTGGCTGGCACAACGCAACCTCGGCGACGAAGTCTCACTCGACCCGCCGCCAGAGGAGACGTGCGGCCCGGATGCGCCGCGCCCGGTGCTGGAGATCACTTCGCCGACCGAGGGTTCGGTTGAAGAGAACGTGGTCGTGGTGCGCGGCACGGTCGACGCGCCGAACTTCTCGCACTATCGCGTCGAGTTCGGTGTGAGCCACGACCCGATCGGCTGGGGCGTCGTGCAGGGGGATACCTCGCAGGCGATCAGCAACGGCGTGCTGGGGATGATCGACCTGTCCAACTATGAAGACGGGCCGATGACCATCCGGCTGATCGTGTACGACACGGAGGGCCACAGCGCCGAGCGGCGCGTGCACTTCTACCTGGAGAAAGCCGAACCCACGCCCACCCCGGAGCCGGAGGACGACTAACCCTGGAGTAAAAGGGGAAAAAACCGCCGCGACTCAACATCGCGGCTCAATATCAACACAATCTATAGGGGCAGGTCTATTGATGCGATCGATGCGGAGCATCGCGCATCACGACCTGCCCCTACCATAATTTTCCAACAGGCGAAACCTTTAGACCGTCCCCACTCGCCAGGTTAACGGTATAAAATCGCCGCGACTGAACGTCGCGGCTCCCTACAGACGCATCACTCCTCCCTGTGGCACGGGGGTGGGGTTACTCCCTCAAAAACTGCCGGATGTCGGCGGCGATCTCCTCGCCGCTGGCTCCATAGGTAAACACCTCGCGCAGATCGCCCCTGCGGTCGAGCAGGAACAGCGCTGCCGTATGCGTCACGAGGTAGTTCTCCCCGCCGCCTGAGCCCAGCTCCTCAATCTCGTAGTACGCGCCGAAATCCGCAAGGATCGCGTCCAGTTCGTCCAGATCTGTCGTGCGCAGGCCGAGAAACGACGGGTGGAAGTTCGTCACGTACTCGTGCAGGCGCTCCGGCGTATCGCGGGCCGGGTCCACCGTGACCATCACAAGCTGCACCTCGTCGGCGTCGTCACCGAGCGCCTCCATCGCCCGCCGCGCCTCCAGCATCGTCGTCGGGCAGATGTCAGGGCAGAAGGTGTACCCGAAAAAGACGAGCACCAGCCGATCGTGCTCCCCGCCGAGGCGGAAAGTGCTGCCGTCCGTTGCAGGCAGTTCGACATCGTTCAGCACCTTGACCGGGTCGAGCACGGTCCCCGCGAACTCGTGCGGGCGGCAGGCGGCAGCGCCGAGTGCCACGAGCAGCAGCACCCCCAGGATCAGCGCCCTGTTTAAGTCGGTTCTCCTCACAACTTCCTCCCTGCTGAGCGTTCCGCTGTAAGTGTAACACGTGGCCCGCCCGCCTTCACTTCGAGCCGCGCCCGGTGCGATTGTCACGTTTTTGTAGGTGCGCTGTTGCAGCGCCGCTCACCCCTGCCGTAGACACGGCACAAATGGTCTAAAACGGGCTGCCGGGGTATAATTGATAAGCTATACTATGGACTTTTTACCGGAGACTATACATGGATATAGGTACTATTAGGCCAGTCGACATTAACGAGGAGATGCGGGATTCCTACCTCGATTACGCCATGAGCGTCATCGTATCCCGCGCACTCCCCGACGTACGCGACGGCCTCAAGCCCGTACATCGCCGCATCTTATACGCGATGTATGACATGGGCATCCGTTCCAACTCCTCATACAAGAAGAGCGCCCGTATTGTCGGCGAGGTGCTGGGCAAGTACCACCCCCACGGCGACAGCGCCGTGTATGATGCCATGGCCCGCATGGCGCAGGATTTCTCCATGCGCTACCCGCTTGTCGACGGACAGGGCAACTTCGGCTCTGTTGACGGCGACAGCCCCGCCGCGATGCGCTACACCGAGGCGCGCATGGCGCCCATCGCCGAAGAACTGCTTCAGGATATTGACAAGGACACGGTCGACTTCGTCGACAACTTCGACGGCACGCTCCAGGAGCCAGAGGTGCTGCCGGCCAGCCTGCCCAACCTGCTGCTGAACGGCATTTCAGGCATCGCTGTCGGCATGGCGACGAACATCCCCCCGCACAACCTCAGGGAAGTCGCAGCCGCCATCTCCTTCATGATCGACCGGATGATCGCGCCGGAGAACGAGGAGATCGACTACGAGCTTCAGGATGTGACCGTCGAAGACCTGATGCAGTACATCACCGCGCCGGACTTCCCGACGGGCGGTCTCATCGTCGGCACAGAGGGCATTAAGAGCGCCTACGCAACCGGACGCGGGCGCGTCGTGATGCGGGCGCGTATGCACGTTGAGGAGATGCCTGGCGGGCGCTCGCGCATCGTCGTCACGGAGATCCCGTACCAGGTCAACAAGGCGCTGGTCATCGAGCGCATCGCGGCGCTCGTGCGTGATGGGCGGCTGGATGCGATCTCCGACCTGCGCGACGAGTCCGACCGGCGCGGCATGTCCATCGTCATCGAGTTGAAGCGCGGCGCGCAGCCGAGGACCGTCACCAACCGGCTGATGAAGTACACGCAACTTCAGTCCACCTTTGGCGTACAGATGCTGGCGCTGGTGGACGGCGAGCCGCGCCTGCTGTCGCTGAAGTCCGCGCTGCGGCATTACATCCTGCACCGGCAGCGTGTGATCGAGCGCCGGACGGCCTTCGAGCTTGAGAAGGCCCGCCGCCGGGCGCACATCCTCGAAGGGCTGCTGATCGCCATCGCCAACCTGGACGCGATCATCCGCCTGATCCGCGAGAGCCCGAGCGCGGACGACGCCCGCGACGGCCTGATGACAACCTACAGCCTCTCCGAAGAGCAGGCGCAGGCCATCCTCGACATGCAGCTTCGCCGCCTCGCCGCGCTGGAGCGCCAGAAGATCGAGGAGGAGTACCAGTCGCTGCTTGAACTGATCGCCGACCTCGAAGACCTGCTGGCGCACCCGCGCCGCATCCTCCAGCAGATCAGCGATAACCTGACCGAGCTGGCGGAGAAGTACGGCGACGAGCGGCGCACGCAGGTCGTGCCGGACATGGACGGCGAGTTCAACGAAGCCGACCTCGTGCCCGATGAGGACGTGCTGATCTTCATCACGCAGCAGGGCTATGTGAAGCGTGTCTCGGCGGAGCAGTACCGCACGCAGAACCGGGGCGGCAAGGGCGTGACCGGCATGAAGACCCGCGACGAGGACGTCGTGACGCAGATGTTTGCCGCCGGTTCGCTCGACAGCATCCTGTTCTTCTCCGACAAGGGCAAGGTCTATCAGGAGAAGGCCTACCAGATACCGGATGCAGGGCGCGCCTCGCGAGGTGTGCCGCTGATGAGCGTGCTCGCGCTGGATCCGACGGAGCGGGTCACTGCCGCTGTGGCCGTCCCCAGCTTCGACGAGGTGGACTACTGCACGATGGTCACGCGGCGCGGGCGCATCAAGCGGGTGTCCGTCAGCGAGTTCAGTTCGGTGCGGCCCTCCGGCCTAATCGCCATCTCGCTCGATGAGGGCGACTCGCTCGGCTGGGTACAGCTCACGACAGGCGATCAGGATATCATCATCGTGACGGCTCAGGGCCAGTCGATCTGCTTCAACGAGTCGGAGGTCCGCGCGATGGGCCGCCCGGCTGCGGGCGTCAATGCGATCAAGCTGCGCCCCGGCGACGAGGTCGCGGGCATGGACGTGATCCGCGACCCGGAAATGGACCTGCTCGTCGTCACAGAGCACGGCTACGGCAAGCGCACGCCGCTCTCGGAGTATACGCGGCAGTCGCGCTACGGGCTGGGCATCCGGACACTGGCGCACAACCAGAAGACAGGGCGCATCGTCGCGGCGCGCGTCGTCAGCCCCGGCGACCATGTCACGTTCATCACGAGCGGCGGGATGGCGCTGCGTACCCGCGTGGACGACATCTCCCGCATCGGGCGCAACACACAGGGCGTGCAGCTCATGGACCTCGCCCCCGGCGATACGATCACATCCGTCGCGCTGCTGGAGGAGGACCGCCGTCTGGAGCGTGAACGGGCGCTTGAAGCTGAGCGCGAGGCCATGGAGAACTACAACGGCGCGGCGCCTCCCACGGACGAGATCATCAGCAGCGACGGCGCTTCTGGCGCCGAGTAATGCGCTGATCGCTGGCATATACAGGCCCCATCCGCGCGGGTGGGGTTTTGTTACCAGCCCGCTGCGACTGGTTTCGATACCAACCCGCCGCGACTGAACGTCGCGGCTCCTTATGTGACGATGGCGGTGTGTAGGGGCAGGTCTGAGACCTGCCCCTACCGTAAATCTTCAACGGACGAAATTTTTAGACCGCCCCCGCCCGCCAGGTTATCGATATAAACCCGCCGCGACTGAACGTCGCGGCTCCTTATCGTCTAATCCGTCGTAGGGGCGGGTCTGAGACCCGCCCCTACCGTATTTCTCGGCGAGCCAGGCGCAACGGACAACACCCCTTCCCTGCTGCACAGGGGGATTTACTCCAGCCCCGGTATTTACCAAACTCCCGACTTGCCCCAACCCGATTATGATGCTACCTTTCTCTCGGTAAGGAGCGCCCGGAATCATTACTCCGAAGTAAAGGGTATTATCGAGATATGTTTATAGCCCTCTCGCTGGCGACTGCCTACCTGTTGCTGCTCGGCGTGGTGCTGCTGCGACGCACACATCGCAACCCCGCCGAGCACTGGCTAATCGTTTATTGCGCGTACTCGGCAGTTCTAATGGGGCTGCACGCACTCATCCTTGATGGGCGGCTGTACGTCCCGCCGCCGCTTTCTGCCGACTTCCTCCTCGCCATCGGCTTTACCATCAGCCTCAGCATCACGACCGGGCTGGTGCTGGCCTATCTTGAGGCCCGGCCCTGGCACATCGCGCTGGTGGGTGTGCTGACCGCTGTTTGGAACATCAGCCTGATCGTCGTGCAGGTGTTGGGACTGCCGCCGCTGACCAGCCTCACCCAATGGCTCGACCCGGTGCTCACCGAACGGCTAACGCCCGTCATCGAGTTAGCGGCGGCGGGCTGGCTGGTGCTGTCCATCTTCCTCCTCATCATGATCTGGCGGGCCTACCTGCGCGAACCGCTGCCCCTGTATGCTAACCGGGTGCTGTTCTGGGTGGTGCTGACGCCGCTCCTGCTATTCGGCGACGCGCTCTCCTCCTGGCTGGTCTCTACCTGGCACAGCATCGGCTATGGCCTGCGTTTTGCCGGGGCGGTCGCTGCTGTGTACAGCGTCGTCGTGCTGCACCTCGTCGATCTGCGTGAGTTTGCGCGGCGGCTGTTCAGCGCGGCGGTGATGACGCTGTTGCTCGCAGCCGTGGTGTTCGGCGCGATTACCTTGCCGGAGGTGATATCCTTCCCCGGTATCACCCCTGCACAGCGCTGGCTGCTGCGCGTGCTGACCGCTATCGTCGCCGCCTCGATGATCGTGCCTATCACGCAGTTCATCCAGTGGGGCCTGCGCCGGATCCTCGGCACACGGTCCACCGACCCCGCCGAGGTCGTGCGGCTCTACGGCGAACGCATCGGCGGTATCGTCGAGCTGGAGGAACTGGCCGAGGCGATCAGCGAGGCCATCCAGGACCTGCTCGGCGTGCGGCGTGCCCAGCTCATCCTGGCAACCCAGGGGCCGACCAGCATCACGCTGGAGCAGGTCGGCAAGCCAGGCGCGCCTGCCTGCTTCATGATGCCGGACAGCCCGATCCACGAGTACTTCGTTGAGAACCGGCGCGCGCTGCTGCAGTATGTCATTGACTACGATGCTCTCTACGCCAGCGCCCCCGAAGCCGAGCGTCACTACTTCAGTGACCTGGGCATGGATATCTATGCGCCGATTATCGTCGACAATCGGCTGGCGGGCGTGCTGGCAGTCGGGCCGAAAAAGACCGACAACGCCTTCCGTACCGGCGAGATCGAGTTGCTCGAAGCGCTTGCCAGCCAGACCGTCGCCGCGCTGGAGAACGCCCGCCTCGTCGCCGACCTGCGGGACCTGAACGAGCGGATCACCATGCTCAACCAGGACCTGCGGCTGACGAACGAACGGCTGGAGCGGCTCGATCAGGTCAAGTCGGACTTCCTCGTCATCGCCTCACATGAACTGCGCACGCCGCTCACGCAGCTTCAGGGCAACATTGAGATGCTGCTGGAACTGGCCGAGCAGGACCAGCTTGAGGCAGAGAAGGACGACGCGCTCGACATGATCCGCGCGCTCAGCCGGGCCACCCAGCGCATGACGCAGGTGGTCGTCGCGATGCTCGACGTGACGCATGTGGACATCGAGAGCATCGACCTGGTGTTCACGCCGGTGGAGATCAAGGAAGTCGTGGCGTGTGCTGTCGAGACGTTCGCGTCAGCCTTCGTCGAGCGCAAACAGCAGCTTGTGACAAGCGGGCTGGAAAGCCTGCCGACGATTGCTGCCGACCGCAAACGGTTGATCCAGGTGTTCGAGAATGTGATCAACAACGCGATCAAGTACACGCCGGACGGCGGGAAGATCGAGATCAGCGGCAAGGTGTACGACCGCAACGCTGAGGGCAAGCCGAAGAGCGTGGAAATCCGGATTAAGGACAGCGGCATCGGCATCGACGCCAACCACCACAAGCTGATCTTCGAGAAGTTCTACCGGGTAGACCCGGTGACGTTCCACTCGACAGGCACGACGAAGTTCAAGGGTGCGGGGCCGGGCCTGGGGCTGGCGATTGCGAAGGCCATTGTCGAGGGGCACGACGGGCGCATCTGGGTTGAAAGCCCCGGCTGCGATGAAAAGGCATTCCCCGGCAGCACGTTCTGCATCATCCTGCCGCTCAACCCGCCTGCCATCGACGCTCGCAAGCGGCTGCGGCAGGTGCAGGTCGCACAGCATGACACGGAGGTCAGAACCCCCAGCGATGCCAATGAAGATGTGACGCTAAAGGCTTCTTCCGCCGAGGCATCCGTGGGATAAACGCGATCGGTAACGAGGAGGGGCCTTTGCCCCGCGCGAAAAAGGCGATCCGAATCTTCAAGGTGATGTAGGGGCGGGTGTGAAATCCGCCCCTACCGACGTCGAGCCAGAACTATCAGGCAGTTTGCAGGCAACTATCCTTACCGCGCAGGTACAACCACCTCCCCGCCCTGCCAGCGCGCCGCGCGGACCTGTTCGGGCTGGAGCGGCTCGCCAAGCAGCCGCGTAGCGAGATGGCGGAAGGCGTCAGGCTCGCCGCTGGTGAAGAACGTCAGCGTACCGGTGTGCGCCTCGTCGTTACGCTGCTCTGCGATCACCCGCCCGACCTGCCGCGCGACGGCGGGGCTGGGGTCCACGATGTCCACGTTCGGGCCGACAATCTCCTGCAGCACGGGCGTCAGAAAGGGGAAGTGCGTGCAGCCCAGCACAAGCTGGTCGATGCCCGCTTCCAGCAGTGGGGCGAGATAGGCACGCGCTGCCTCGCGAACCTCCGCCGAGTCCAGATCGCCCGCCTCAACCAGCCGCACGAACTCCGGACAGACCTGCGTCACGACCCTGACGTTGCTGGCGAAGCGGTCGATCACGCTGGCGAACAGCGCGCCCTGGTACGTGGCCTTCGTCGTGATCACGCCGATTACGCCGTTCTCGCTGTTCTCCGCCGCTGGCTTGACGGCAGGCTCCATGCCAACGAAGGGCACGCCGGGGAAGGTAGCTCGGAGGTAGTGCAGGCTCGCCGCCGACGCCGCGTTGCAGGCAACGACGATCACTTTGGCGTCCCGGTCGAGGAAAAACCGCGTAATGGCCTCCACAAAGCCCCTGATTTCCTCCAGAGGCCGGGGGCCGTAGGGGACGTGCCCCTGGTCCGCGAAATAGAGCACGTCTTCGTTGGGGAGGCGACGCCGGACTTCGCGGAGGATGGACAGGCCGCCTACCCCGGAGTCAAGCATGGCGATTGGGCGTGCATCGGCCACAGTAACACTCTCCCTGCTGGCGACGGGGCAGGTCAGCCCTGGCCAGGTAAGAAAAACGGGGAGACAGCTCTCCCCGATTCTACAAACAACACGTCAGGCGCGCGCTCGGGGTAACCCAAACTATCCCGCTGAAACCTCAGCGGGATAGAGAAACAACATGCCCGATGGCCAGCCCCACACGACCAGGTCAGGCCGCTACTGGCGCTTTTCCTTGAGCTGTGCGCGGCGGCCCGTGCGGTTGCGCAGATAGTAGAGCTTGGCCCGGCGGGCGTGCGCCTTGCGCACCACCTCGACGCGCTCAATGCGGGGCGAGCGCAGCAGGAAGGTACGCTCGACGCCGATGCCGTGCGACGCCGTCCGGCGCACGGTGAAGCTGGCGTTGTTGCCGCCGCCGCTCAGCGCAATAACGGTGCCGGGGAAGACCTGAATACGCTCGCGGTCGCCCTCGACGATGCGCAGGTGCACGCGCACGTTATCGCCCGGCTCCAACTCAGGGATGTTCGGGTTGTCCTGTGCTTCCAGTGATCTGATCAGTTCGTCCATAGTCCATACCAGCGCAGAGTGCTGCCGAGGCGCCGCTGCGCTTGCCTCCTCTCGCGGATCAATCTCTCTCGCCAAGTGAAGTCATTCAGGTGTCTGCCGGCGCTGTCCGCAGGCCGGCTCGCAGGTGCTGCTGTGCGCTTCCAGTAACAGACCAGCGCGGTGGCTGGTCAGGTCAGGCAGAGTTTAATGGCGCAAAGCCTTGCAGCAGAGGGAGATTATAACGTCTCAGCCGCCGCGCGGTCAAATCAAACCCCGGTGTGCTCACCGGGCAGCCAGAAGATCGCCGGGATGGCGAGGAAGGCCGCCAGCGCGCTACCGAAGAAGGCCGCCCGCAGGCCGAACGCATCGCCCGCCGCGCCGATGACCAGCGTCGCCAGAAGCTGTACCGCGAACATGATCGTCATGAAAATGCCATTGGCAATGGCGCGGTGCTCCGGCATCTGGTCCTGCACGGTTGCCATCAGCACGGGTTGTGTGGAGAGCAGTGTCACCCCCATGCCGAGCAACAATGGCACACGGAGCCAGCCCTCCACGTTGAGGAACACCAGCATCAGCGCGGCTGGGACTGCCATCGTCACGGCGAGGACGGGCTTGCGCCCCACCCGGTCGCTGATCGGGCCGCTGGTCAGCGCACCCGCCACACCTGCCAGCTCCCACAGCGAGAGCGCCGCACCCGCCGCCCACAGCGCCGCCCCCTCCGCCTCCAGGAAGGTGGGCAGATAGACCGCCAGCGACACCAGCAGGAAGCCGCGCAAGATCACGACGACAAGCATCGGGCCGAACAGCCGCCGGGCCGAAGGGAACATCGCGCGCAGGTCGGGCGGCGGGCCGGGGCGTGCCGCGACATGGCGCAGCCGCAGGTACAGCACCGCCGACGTGCCCCAGCCGATCGCCGCCAGCCGCCAGATACCCTCCAGCCCCCACATCGACACACCCCACACGGCCAGCAGCGGCCCGACCGTCCGCCCAAGCTCGCCGCCCGCCATGAAAATGCTCATCCCCTTGCCCACCTGCCGCCCGGAGATGCGGGCGACCATTGCCGGGGCGGGCGCATGGAAGGCGGCAACCGTGACGCCGACGCAAAAGAGCAGCAGCGCCAGCGGCGCATAGCCGGGCATGATCCCGGTGAGCGTCATCAGTGTGGCGGTAACGCCCGGCGCGAGGATGATGAAGTAGCGCAGGCTGGCCCGTTCCGCGACGTAGCCGATGAACGGGTTGAGCACCGCCGGTGCCTGCATGATGGACGAGAGCGCACCGCCCATCGTCAGCGTGAGCGAAAGCCGCTCGATGAGCAGGGGCAGCAGCGCGGGCAGAAAGCCGGAGAACACGTCATGCACGAAGTGACCGAAGCTGATGGTCACCACCTGCCCGGTCTGGAACGCTTCCACTTCTGCCCCCTCAACGGTACGAGGGACGGCGGCCTCTATCGCCTGATCTGCCATCTATATTTCTCCAGGAAGCCGCTTGGGCGGTATGATTGTGTGTCGTAGAGTATCGTTGAGATGCACCCGCGCCTGCAACCGTTTCACGCCGGGATGAAGGCTTTGCCGGGCGCGGCCAGCACAGTGAGGAAGCCATGACAGACAACGCTCACCCCCTCAGCATTGACACGCTGGCTGTCCAGGCTGGCAGCAAAACACCGGCAGGCAAGGCTATGCCTGCCGTCCCACCGATTATACCCTCGGTCGGGTTCGTTCACCCGGCGCTTGCCGACACCGACGCCGCGCTCGGCTATGAGGGCGGCACGCCCTTCGACCCGGACATGTACGTCTACTCGCGCTATGGCGGGCCGACGCAGGCCGCCTTTGAGGAGGCCATCACCGCGCTGGAGGGCGCGGAAGGCGCGATGAGCTTCAGCAGCGGCATGGCGGCGCTGCACGCGGCGGTCCTCGCCGTTGTGACGCCGGGCAGCACCATCGTCGCCGCCGAGCAGCTCTACGGCGTGACGCGCACCCTGCTCGACTGGATCGACGCCAACATGCAGGTGCGCGTGCGCTACGCAGACTTCCTCGACCTCGACGCGGTGCGGGCGGCGGTCGAGGAGGCGCGCCCGGCGTGTGTAATCTGCGAGGTGCTCACCAACCCGCTCTCCCGCGTGATCGAGATGGACCGGGTCGCCGAGATCGCGCATGATGCGGGCGCAATGATGCTCGTAGACAACACCTTCGCCACGCCCTTCCTGTTGCGCCCGCTTGAGCGCGGCGCGGATGTGGTCATCCACAGCACGACGAAGTTCCTGAACGGCCACGGCGACGTGCTCGGCGGGGTGCTGGCGGGGAGGCGGGACGTGGTGCAACAGGCCTACCAGCACCGGCGCGTGCTCGGCGCGATGCCCTCCGCCTTTGACGCGTGGCTCTCGCTGCGCGGGCTGCGCACGCTGGCCGTCCGCATGCGGCAGGCATGTACGAGCGCCGCGCAGATCGCCCGCTGGCTCGCCGCGCATCCACGTGTCTCGAACGTGTACTACCCCGGCCTGCCCGCCGACGCCGGGCACGAGGCGGCAACGCGGCTCTTCGGCGGGGAGCACTACGGCAGCATGCTGGCCTTCGAGGTGGCCGGGCTGGATCGCGCCGGGGCCTTCAGGCTGATGGAAAGTCTGCGGCTGATCAAGCCCGTCACCAGCCTGGGGGATGTCTACAGCATCGTCCTGCACCCGGCGAGCGCGTCGCACCGGGCGCTGACGCCCGAACAGCGCGAGGCGCAGGGCATCACCGAGGGCGTGCTGCGCCTGTCCGTCGGCATTGAAAGCCCCGACGACCTGATCGCCGACCTTGAGCAGGCGCTCGCGGCGGCTGCGCCTGCCGGTTAACTGGCCCGCCCCGGCATCTGGTCTTTCCAGCGCAACTCGCATCCTGTATGCTCAGGTCATAAGGGTGCAGAGTAGTGATGGGAGAAAACAGAAATGCCGGGAACTTACACGTATACAGCACGCAGCGCGGAAAACCCCGCGCACACGGCAACCTTCACGCTGCACGAGGGGCGGATGTCGGTTGACATGGGCGCGGGCATGGAAGACCTTGAGCGGATAGCGCACGAGGCACAGGAACAGCAGGGCACGCTCCAGAAGGCGAAAGCCGTCATCAGCGAGCTTCCCCGCCTTCAACCTGCGATGGTGCGCATGGCCCAGAGCAGCTACGATGTGCATGACGTCTCAGCGAACGCCTCCGGGGATGGGCTATCGGTGACGGCGTGGACCAGCATCGGCGGGCTGAAGGCCGTGCCGATGATGCTCAACTGGAGCCACGTCGACAACCCCGACGCGGCCAGAGCCTTCGTCGAGGAGCTTGAGCAGTTCAAGCGCGAAACACCCGACAGCGGCCTGCCCGGCCCGCTCGACTACTGGGGCACGTGGATCCTGGGCCTGATGTTCGGCGTAGCGCTCGGCTGGTGGCTGCTCAGCCGCCGGGGCGACAGCCAACCGTCGCTCACACACCGGCTGGAGGACTGGGGCCTGCATTAGTACGAATGGGGCTTTTCTCCAGCCGCAAACGGGATAGAATAAGGCAGGGAACCTCCTTTCAACCCCGCCCCTGACGCGTCGCAGGCGCGACGGGGGTGGGGTTTGACTGCCCGGCAGCCGCCGCGATTACCAAACCAACTCCGCACTGCCTATACTGAACGATAGAGACTCCAACCTGAACTGAGGACAACCCATGCCGCTAACCTTTATCAACTGGCTGCTTGCTTTCTCCCCCGTGCTGACGGTCCTCATCCTGATGCTGGTGTTCAACTGGGGCGGCAGCAAGGCGGGCGCCGCCGCCTGGTTCGTCGCGGTGATCGTCGCCGCGCTGCGCTTCGGCGCGGGCCCGGAGTTGATCGCCTACGCCCAGGTCAAGAGCATCCTGCTCACGCTCGACGTGCTGCTGATCATCTGGTCGGCGCTGCTGCTGTTCCACGTGGCGGACGAGGCGGGCGCGGTGGACGTGATCGGCGAGCGCCTGCCTGCGCTGACCGCCAACCGCATGATGCAGTCGCTCCTGCTCGGCTGGGTCTTTGTGTCCTTCCTGCAGGGTGTGGGCGGCTTCGGCGTGCCGATTGCGGTCGTCGCGCCGCTGCTCGTCGGGCTGGGCTTCGGGCCGATGCAGGCCGTGATCATGGCGTCCATCGGGCACGGTTGGGCGGTGCCGTTCGGCTCGCTCGCCACGTCATACGTCGCGCTGATCGGGACGAGTGGCCTGCCCGGCGAGACGTTCGCGGCGCAGACAGCCCTGCTGCTGTCCGTAACGATATTTTTCAGCGGGGCGATTGTCGCCTATGTTGGTGCGGGTTGGCGCGCCATGCTGCACGGCTTGCCCGCCATCGCCATCCTGTCGCTCGTTATGAGCGTGGTGCAGTACTTTCTGGCAACGGCAGGGCTGTTCTCGCTCGGCGCAACGGGCGCGTCGCTCGTCGGCATGCTCGCCGGGATCGCGCTGACGCGCATCCCGGTCTACCATAACGCCGACGCCGACGCTAAGCCTCTGCCGGGGATCAGCCCCCAAGCCAACCCGGCAGCGGACCCGCCCGGCGCGGTCGAGAAGCGGCGCTCGCTCGTGGTGTCGCTCTCGGCTTACGGTGTACTGATCGTGCTGGCGTTCGGCATCAACCTCATCCCCGCGCTCGACGCCTTCTTCAACCAGGTGAGCCTCACGCTGTCATTCCCGGAGATGGTCACCGCCGCCGGCTGGGTGACGCCCGCCGAGCAGGGGCGCAGTCTGAGCCTCTTCGGGCACCCCGGCTCGATCCTGACGTATTCGGCGCTCACCGCCTTTGTCATTTACACGCGGGCGGGCTACTACAGGCCGGGCGCGGCGCGGCGCATCCTGAACAAGGTGGCACGGGGCGCGGTGTCGTCCAGCCTGGGCATCGCGGCGATGGTCGGCATGGCAACCATCATGGGGCATGCGGGGATGGTCAACATGATGGCGCGGGGCATCAGCGAGGGCGTCGGCGATGCGCTCTACCCGGCGATTGCGCCGGTTATCGGTGCGCTGGGCGCGTTCATGACCGGCAGCGCCACCAACTCGAATGTCGTGTTCGGCGCGCTCCAGCGCCAGACCGCCGACCTGCTCGGCATCAGCGCCACGCTGATCGTCAGCGCCCAGGCCACCGGCGCGGCGATGGGCAGTGTGCTCGCCCCGGCCAAGCTCATCGTCGGCTGCACCACCGTCGGGCTGACGGGTGACGAGGGGATCGTCATCGGGCGCATGCTGGTGCTCGGGCTGATCCTGGTGGCGATTGTGTCGCTGATGGTATGGCTGATAGCGAGCCTGTGAGCGCCGCCAGAGAGGAGGATCGACCGTGAGCTTGAAGAAACTCGAGGGCACCGGCACACCGAAGTGGCGCGCGCGCGTGAAGTTCCCGGTGCAGGCGGGCGCGCTGATCATCACGGTTGCCGGTTCGTTCATGCTGTACTGGGCGCTTGAAACCGGCCACGATCTGCTGGCGGCGATTGTGTTCGGCACCGTCGCGCTCAGCTTCGCCCTGACGATCTGGATCTCGTAGGCCCCGGCCCGGCGCGGGCTGAGGGGACGGTAACATTTTTGCCGCGCGTCTAAAACATACTATAATGATAATGATTGTCGCGCTTTCAGGCGCGACCTACCTTTTCATTTCGCTTTCACTCTCGCCCCCGCGCCTCACCCCCTTTCCCCACGCATCCTGTTCGTCGCACGACCGCACCAACTCGCTCCAGTGATGATGCGAGGCTATTCACGGCTGTGGACGACAATCAGGAGCATGGGGGATGATCTGTCCGAACTGCCACACACACAACCCCGCAGGCGCGAAGTACTGCGTGAACTGCGGGTACAGCCTGCCAGAATCCTGCCCCCACTGCGGTGTGGAGACGCCGGTCGCGGCGCGGTTCTGCCTAAACTGCGGCTCACCGCTCGCCAGGCCGCCCCTGAACCCCGTACCTGCCGCCCATGACCCCGATCCCGCAGCCGATCTGGACAGCTCGCTTGAGGCACTGAACCGCCGTGCACGGGTCGTCGGGGAGCGCCGGGTTGTGACGGCGCTGTTTTGCGATGTAACCGGCTCAACCGCGATGGCCGAGCAGCTTGACCCCGAAGACTGGGTCATGATCATGAACGGCGCGTTCGGGCACCTCATCCGCCCGGTGTACCGCTATGAAGGCACGGTCGCGCGGCTGATGGGCGATGCCATCCTCGCGTTTTTCGGCGCGCCGGTCGCGCATGAGGACGACCCGGAGCGCGCCGTGCTCGCCGGGCTGGAGATGCTCAGCACCATCAAGCCGTATTGCGAGCGCATCCGCCAGCGCTTCGGCCTGGATTTCAACGTGCGCGTGGGCATCAACACCGGGCCGGTCGTCGTGGGCGAGGTCGGCTCGGAGCTGGCGATGGAGTACACGGCGATGGGTGACGCGGTGAACGTCGCGGCGCGCATCGAGGAGACCGCTGCGCCGGGCACGGTGCAGATCTCCGAAACCACCTACCGGCGTGTGGCGCGGCTGTTCGAGGTCGAGCCGCTTGGCCCGATCCAGGTCAAGGGGAAGCGCACGCCGATCCCCGTGTACCGCGTGCTGGGGCGCAGGTCGGACATCAGGCTGGTGCGCGGCGGCGAGGGGCGGCGCGCGCCGCTCGTCGGGCGTGATGCCGAGCGGGCCAGGCTGAGCGCGATCATCGGCGAGGTGCTTCAGGGGCGCGGGCAGATCGTGTTCCTGGTCGGCGAGGCCGGGCTTGGCAAGAGCCGCCTCATTGAGGAGACCCGCCAGGAGTGGGAGCGGCAGGGCGGGCGGCGCGGCGATTGGTCGGACAGCCGGGGCCTCGCATATGACAGCGCCCACCCCTACGGCATGTTCGTGCAGCGGCTGTACCAGTACTTCGGCGTGCTGCCCGACGACACGCCCGCCGTGATCCGGGAGAAGGTCGCGCAGGGGGCGGTCAACATGCCGAGCGGGCAGGGCACACTGGTCACCCACGCGGTTGAGATGTTACTCGCCGCGGATGGGACTTCCGACGAGCCGCAGCCTGAAGGCGAGGTCGTCCGGCGACAGCTTGCCGATACCGCCGTCAAGCTCTGGCGGGCGCTCGGCAAGAACGCGCCCGGCGTCTCGGTGTTTGACGACCTGCACTGGGCCGACTCCGCCTCGGTGGACCTGCTCATCCACCTTTTTCAGGTGGTAGAAAACTCGCCGATCCTCTTCCTGTGTGCGATGCGCCCCTACCACGACTCGCTCGCCTGGCAGGCCAAAGAGATCGCCGCGAGGCGCTACCCCGACCGCTACACGGAGATCAGCCTGGGGCCGCTCTCCGACGATGACAGCCGGGCGCTGGTCGACAGCCTGCTCGAAAACGCGGACGAGGCGGCCTCACTGCGCGAGCTGATCCTGAGCAAAGCCGAGGGTAACCCCTTTTTTGTCGAGGAGGTCGTGCGCGCGCTCGTGGACGAGGGCACGGTCGTGCAGGACGAGGCGAGCGGGCGCTGGCAGGTTGTGGCAAGCGTCGATGACATCGTCATCCCGGACAGCCTGCGCGGGCTGCTGATGGCCCGCATCGACCGGCTGGAGGAGGAGACGCGGCGCACGCTCCAGCTTGCCGCTGTGATCGGGCGCTCGTTCCACTATCGCGTGCTGGAGCGCATTTCGGGCGCCGCCGGGCGGCTCGACGAGCAGATCAGGCTGCTGGAGCAGTCCGACCTGATTCAGGAGGCGGCACGCACCCCCGAACTGGAGTACATGTTCCGGCATGAGATGACGCGCGAGGCGGCCTACCACTCGATCCTGCGCATCGAGCGGCGGCGCTTCCACCAGCGGGTCGGGGAGGCCGTCGAGGAACTGTTCGCCAACCGGCTGGAGGACGAGGCCGACCGGCTCGCCTACCACTTCGAGCAGGCCGGGGACGACGCGCGCGCGCTGGATTATTACACAATGGCGGGCAACCGGGCCGCGCGCCTGTACGCCAACACAGAGGCCGCCGCCCACTACACGCGCGCGCTGGTGCTTGCCCGGCAGTTAGATGTGCCCGGCGACCACCTCGCCCACCTATACGGCAGGCGCGGGCGCATGTACGAGTTGAACGGGCGGTACGACGAGGCGCTCGCCAACTACCGGGAGCTTGAAGCGCTGGGCGTCGAGCGGGACGACCCCGCGATGGTGCTTGCAGCGCTCATCCCGCAGGCGACCGTGCATGTCGTGCCGACGATGCGCTTCGATGCGAACGAGGGCCGGGCGCTCAGCGAGCGCGCGCTGGCGCTCGCCCGCGAGCTTGAGGACCACGGCGCTGAGTCGGAGGCGCTGTGGAACATGATGCTGCTCGACTACTTCACCGGCAACATCAACCGCTCGCTGGAGTACGGCGAGCAGGCATTGAGCATCGCGCGGCAGCACCAGCTTCAGCGGCAGGAGGCCTACGCCCTGCACGACCTTGCGCGGGCCTACATGGCCGCCGGGCGCACGGAGGAGGCCTGGGAAGCCGAGATGAAGGCGTACAACGCCTGGCGCGAGCTTGGCAACATCCCCATGCTGGCGGACAGCCTTGGCTCGCTGGCCGACGGCGCGTTCCTCATCGGGGACCTCGATGCGGCGCTCAAGTACGCCGAGGAGGGGGTGCGCCTCAGCCGCTCCATCTCGAACTACTGGGGCGAGTCGTACAACCTCGGCACGCTGGGCACGCTGCACGTCGAGCGCGGGAACGTCAGTGAGGGCATGCAGATGATCCGCGACTCGATGCTGCTCGCAGAGCAGGCGAACTTCCTCGCGGTGGACGCCAGCGCCTCGGCCATCCTTTCCTTCTTCTACTCGCAGTTCGGCGATATGGCGTCTGCCTTCCGCATCGCCCGCCCGTTGCTGAACGAGAAAGGGCAGAGCACGCTGTTTCCCCAGCTTGGCGAGCTTGTCCACGGGCTGCTATACGCGGCTGCCGGGGACTTCGACCGGGCCGCCGAATACCTCGACGGCACAACCTTCGACAGCTTACCGGTGGAGTCGATGTCCGTCTACAGCGCGATCATCGCGGATAACCTGGCGGCGCTCGCCGCGGACCGGGGCAACTACGACGAGGCGCTATCCATTACCGGGCGGATGATCGACCATATGCGCAAGATGGGCCAACGCATTTTCCTGCCGGACCTGTTGCACCGGCAGGGGAAGCTGCTCCTCGCACTTGAACGGTTGAACGATGCGCATGAGGCCCTCCTGCAAGCGCGGGCGGAAGCCGAGACGATGCGGTCGCGGCGCAGCCTGTGGAGCATCCTGCTCTCGCTGGCGGATGTCGAGGAGCAGCTTGGCGACAGCGAGGCGGCGGAGGCGTGCCGGGCGGAGGCCCGCGACGTGGTCGACTACCTGGCCGACCACATGGACGACCCCGCGCTGCATGCCGCCTTCCTCGCGCTGCCCCGGGTGGACGCCTTAATGGGGACAAAACCGACGTTCAAGAGGAGATAGGGATCGTATGGCAAAGCCGAGCATTCTAGCCGTAGACGACGAACCCCAGGTGCTGAACGCCGTTGTGCGCGACATCCGGGCGCGGTTTGGCCGCGACTACCGGGTGCTGAAGGCTGGCTCCGGGCAGGAGGCCCTCCAGCTTGTGCAGGAACTCAAGAAGCGCAACGAGCCGCTCGCCCTGTTTGTCGTCGACCAGCGCATGCCAGAGATGACCGGCACGGAGTTCCTTGCAGAGGCGCGCAAGTACTACCCGGACGCGCGCAAGATGCTCCTGACGGCTTATGCCGATACGCAGGCGGCCATCGAAAGCATCAACACCATCGAGCTGGATTACTACCTGCTCAAGCCCTGGCACCCGCCGGAGCAGCACCTGTACCCCGTGGTTGAAGACCTGCTCAGCGACTGGGCCGCGACGGCGGAGATGCCGTACGAGGGCATCCGTGTGGCGGGCACGCTGTGGTCGCCGACGAGCCACCGCGTCAAGGACTTCCTCGCCCGCAACCGCATCCCGTACCAGTGGCTGGACATCGAGAAGGATGAGGAGGCCCGCACGCTGTTCGAGGCGGTGACGGATGAGAACTACAGTATGCCCGCCGTGTTCTTCCCGGATGGCACGGTGCTCATCGACCCGGGCAGCCGCGAGCTTGCCGAGAAGCTCGGCATGCACACCGACGCCTCCGACACCTACTACGACCTCATCATCGTGGGCGCGGGGCCTGCCGGGCTGGGGGCCGCCGTATACGGCGCGTCGGAAGGGCTGCGCACGGCGCTGATCGAGCGGGAGGCGACCGGCGGGCAGGCGGGCACCAGCTCGCGCATTGAGAACTACCTCGGCTTCCCCAAGGGGCTGAGCGGCGCGGACCTCGCGCGGCGGGCGACGGCGCAGGCGGAGCGGCTCGGCGCGGAGATCCTCATTCCACAGGAGGTGTGCGGCATCCGCGCGGAGGACCCGTATCGCATTGTGCGGCTTGTGGACGGCACGGAGCTAACCTGCCGGGCGCTGGTGCTGGCAACGGGCGTCAACGTGCGGCGGCTCGACGCGCCGGGCGTGGCAGAACTGACCGGGCGCGGCGTGTACTACGGCGCTGCCGTCACCGAGGCGGCGTATTACGTGGGCGAGCATATTGTGGTCATCGGCGGGGCGAACTCAGCCGGTCAGAGCGCAATGTTCTTTTCACGCTTCGCGCGCAAGGTCACGCTGCTGGTGCGCAGCAGCAGCCTGGAACGGGGGATGTCGCACTACCTGGTGCACCAGATCCGCTCAACGAACAACATCGAGGTGCGGCTGCGGACGGAGCTTGTCGCCGCGCACGGTGAGAACCGGCTGGAAGCAGTGACATACGTGAACCGCAACACTGGCGAGCAAACGACCGAGCCTGCCGCCGCGCTGTTCATCTTCATCGGCGCCGTCCCGTATACGGAGATGATCGCTGGAGCAGTGGAGTGCAACGCCGCCGGGTTCATCCTCACCGGGCCGGACCTGATGAAAGATGGCCGCCGCCCGCCCAACTGGAAGCTGAAACGCGACCCGTATCTGCTTGAGACGAGCATGCCCGGCGTGTTTGCGGTGGGCGACGTGCGCCAGGGTGCGGTCCGGCGCGTGGCTTCCGCCGTTGGGGAAGGGGCTATTGTCGTGAGCCAGATTCATCAATACCTGCAAACCGTATGATACAGGAATTGCTCAACCGGGTACCGCTGTTCCACAACCTCAGCGAGGAAGACTTCCGCCGCATCTGCGGGATGATCGAGGAGATGGACCTGCCCGCCGGAGAGACGCTGTTCGACGAGGGCAGCCCCGGCGACCGCGCCTACATCATCCAGAGCGGCGAGCTGGAGGTTGTCAAGGCGACGAGCGGACGCGATGTGCTGCTCGCCGTGCGCGGGCCGGGCGACGTCATCGGCGAGATGTCGCTCATCGAGGATGTGCCGCGCACCGCGACCGTCCGGGCGCGCACCGATGCGCGGCTGGCCGTCATCAGCCACGAGCAATTTGACCGCCTGCTGGATACCAGCCCGACCGCCGCCCGGACGATGCTCCAGGTCGTGCTGGCCCGCCTGCGCGAGACGGAGGGCCTGCTGCGCCAGAGCGAGAAGATGGCGCAGCTTGGCGTGCTCGTCGCGGGGATTGCCCACGAGTTGAACAACCCGGCGGCAGCCGTCAAGCGCGGCGCGGACCACCTCCAGGCCACAATTGACGAACTGGAGATGCTGCGCGAGAAGCTGGCCGACTGTGCGCTGGACGAGGAGCAGCGCCGCCTGCTTGACGAGCTTGAAGGCGTGCTCACCATGACGGCGACGCCCATCACGCAGATCGACGCGCTGGCCCTCAGCGACCTCGAAGAAACGCTGCTCGACACGCTGGAGGCGAACGACGTCGATGCCTGGCGGCTCGTCCCGGCGCTGGTCGAAATCGGCATGGATAAGCCCCTGCTGGATCGGGTCATCGCGGGCTTTCCCTCCGAGCACCTTCACACCGTGCTCGAATGGCTGGCGGCGCGCTACAACGCGCACCAACTGCTCAACGAGATCGGGCAGGGGGCGGTGCAGGTCTCCGAGATCGTGCAGGCGCTGAAGACCTACTCCTACCTTGACCGGGGGCCGATACAGCGCGTGGACGTGCACGAGGGGCTGGAAAACACGCTGGTCATCCTGCGGAGCAAGCTCAGGAAGGGCATCCGTGTGATAAAGGACTACGCGCCCAATCTGCCGATGATCGACGCCTACGGCAGCGAGCTAAACCAGGTGTGGACGAACCTGATCGACAACGCGGCGGACGCAGTCGGGGAGAGCGGCGGCGAGATCACGCTGCGCACTCGCCCGGCAGAGGGCGGCGTACTGGTGGAAGTCGAGGATAACGGCGCGGGCATCCCCGCAGAGGCACAGGCGCGCATCTTCGAGCCGTTTTTCACGACAAAGCCGCCTGGCCACGGGACCGGCCTGGGGCTGGATATCAGCTACAACATCGTGACGCTGAAGCACGGGGGCGAGATCACGTTTGAGTCCAGGCCAGGGCGGACGGTCTTCCGCGTGTGGCTGCCTGCACAGATCGAGGGGGTATAGGGCGGCGTTTTGATACCAGCCCGCCGCGACGAAACGTCGCGGCTCCTTATCGCCAATCCATCGTAGGGGCGGGTCGTGATGCGCGATGCTCCGCATCGACCACATCAATAGGCTCGCCAGCGTCCGCCCCTACACCAGCGCATACACCGTGATCGGCTCGACCACGCCCCGCACCCGGACCGGCGGCATCTGGCGCGCCTCGCGGTCGATCTCCGCGCGTTCGTACACGGCCTGGCTGATCAGCAGCGTCGTGCCGAAGTCCTTGTTCAGCGCCTCGATGCGCGAGGCCGTGTTAGCGCCATGGCCGATGACGGTATACTCCACGCGGTCGGGGCTGCCCACGCTCCCTGCGACCATCTCCCCGGTGTCAATGCCGATGCCGATGCGGATCGGCGGCCAGTTGCTCCGCTCGTTAAAGTCGAGAACCGCCTCGTGGATGGCGAGTGCGGCCCGCACAGCATGCGTGGCGTGGTCCGGGCAGGGGACGGGCGCGCCGAACACCGCCATGAAACCGTCGCCCATAAAGCGGTTGATCCAGCCGTCCTCGCGCTCGACAATCGGCTCGATCACAGCGAAGTAGCTGTTCAGCAGCGAGACGACCTCGTGCGCGGGCATCCGCTCCGACATCGCCGTGAAGTCGCGGATATCGCCGAACATAACCGTCACGTCGACCGTCTGGCCGCTCAGGATCACGCCTTCGTTCTGAATCCGCTCGGCAAGCTCCGGCGAGACGTACCGCCCGAACGCGTCGTGCAGGCGCGCCCGCTCGCGCAAGCCACCAATCATCTCGTTGAATCCGGTGTACAGCGCGGCGAACTCATCTGCCGAGATCACGTCAAGGCGCTGGTTGAGGTCTCCGTCGCGCACCCGGCTCATAGCCTGCACCATCCGGTCGATGAGCGAGCGGAAGTGCCGGGAGAGCATCACCGCGATGACCGTCATGAAGATCAGGGCATAGATCATCACGCCGACAAGCGGCAGCAGCAGCGAGCGCCCACTCACCTCCGGAAGGTCGCTGCCCGGCTCAAGCGGGATGATCAGCCGGAACACGATGTTCACGCCGATAATGACCAGCGGGATGACGGTGATCGCCGTCATGACGAACAGAAGCTGCGTCTGGATGCCGACGGTCTTGGTCCGCTCGCGGAGCACCTCCGGGCGTGTGGGGCAGTACCGGGCGATATACGCCACGACCGGCTGGATAGCCCGCTGCACGGCGAAGTACTCCAGAATGGCGTGGGTCAGCGAGATAACTGTACCCATGACCACCAGGAAGATCAGCGTGCGGCCCGACAGCAGGATGCCCAGGCGCGGGCTCATCACCGCAAAGGCGATAAAGCCCGCCACAAAGCCCGCCGGTAGATGGATGAACATCACGCGGAGGAAGGTCAGCGCCGGGAAGTTCAGCGCCTGGAGCAGCGCGCGTTCCAGTGTGTCGGGCGTCGCTGTGCCCTGACGGATGTGCTCCAGCCCGTCCCGGATGGACCGTGAGAACAGCCACAGCGCCACCAGATCGACAAGGAGCGTCACCGGCACCATCGCGGCGACGACGTAGGGCGTCAGGCGGAAAAGCTGGCGGCTCTGCTGGATCAGCCCGATCCACGTGGGCATCCCCGCAAGGACCGTCAGCGCGCCATAAGTGATGGTGATCACGAAGAGCCGCCGGTAGAGCCCGTGCGCCGTCGGCGACGCCCCCTGCTCCTCCAGCACGGTGTATGTCCTTGCCGCCTGCTCTCGCCGTTCTGATGGTGCGTTGTGCGCGTTAGCAGCGCCATGCTGCGCCATGTTGCATTCCCCTGAGGCTTATGAGGAGGTTATCACCTCATCATGCTTTTAGCGCCCGCCGCCGGTTCTCAAGCGTCACGTAGAGGACGATCAGCACCAGCACCCCCACAGCGACGACGAGCGTATACCAGTTCAACAGGCCGCCGGTGAAATCGGCTGGATGCGCCAGCGCGCCGACGAGGACCAGCGCCTGCCACAGCGTGATGCTCTGCACGCCGATGCGCCAGGCGCTCCAGAGTGTTTCTCGCGCCATCACCAGCCCGCCCACGCCGAGAAACGCGAGCCACCCGCTGAGCACGCGCCCGGTCAGCGGTGTAAGCTCCCACGGCCAGACGCTGGCAAGAATATCGGGCCGGGCAAAGCCGACGACCGCAAAGCCAAGCTGGACGAGGCTCACGAGCGCCAGCACCACGCGCACCGCCCCGGGTACGCGTACGTCGCCCGCCTCCGGCTCGGCGGCGGCAGGGTTACGGTTGCGCAGCCACAGCACCGGGATGAGCACCGGGGTGACAATATACAGCGCCAGCCATGTATAGAACGGCAGCGTCCCCACGTTGAAGCGATCCATGTGCAGGAGCGTCGCGGCAAGCATGGCAACAGTAAAGACCGTCACCGCCGGGAAGCCGATGGCGACCCGGCGCCAGCGCGACTCGGTTGCAACCCGCGCGAAGAAGTACGCGCCGCCAAGGTAGCCCGCCCCCATGAGCAGCGCCGTCATCGGCGGGGTGATGGGCCAGGCGAAGAACTCGCCCGTCCGGTTCGGGAAGAAGGCGAGAATGATGAACGCAGCCACCAGGAAGGGGATCACGCCGATGGCAACCCAGCGAGTCAGGCGCAGGATGCGATCGTTCCGCACGGCCTGGCGATCCAACCGCTCAGCCGCTTGCTCCGACATGGTCATGGCGCAACCTCCAGTTGAACCAAACTGAACGTTAGGCGGAGGTGGGTTGGATGTAACCTTGCTTGAGAGGAATGGGGTCGGTGTGCGGTCTATTAGACAAGTTTAGTCCGAATACACAGGGCGGGCAAGATAAAGGTCAGCGCGAGGCGGATTGGGGAGACACACACAGGAAAACGACGGCAGCCGCGAGGGTCATTCGCGGCTGCCAAACCTTGCTTTTGTTAGCGGCGCAAGCTGCTCGCGGCCCGGCCTGCCTCAGTCAGCGGCAATCGGATACTGCCCGTACTTGCGGGCCGCCTCACACATGGCGACGAGGTTCTGCGGTGGTACGTCGGCCTGCACGTTGTGAACCGGCGCGAGGATGAAGCCACCGCCCGGCGCCAGCGCGCGGATGATATCGCGCACGTGCGCGGCGACCTCCTCCGGCGTGCCGAAGGGCAGCACGTGCTGCGTGTCGATCGCGCCGTGGAACGCCAGCCGGTTGCCGAAGTCCCGCTTGAGCCCGTCGGGCTCCATGCCCGCGCAGCTTACCTGCACCGGGTCGATCATGTCCACGCCGTCCTCAATGAGGTCGGGCAGGAAGCTGCGGATCGAGCCGTCGGAGTGCAGCATCAGCTTGACGTGCGGCGCGACCTCGTCCAGCACAGCGCGGGCGGCCCGCCAGCGGCGGCTGAGGATCGGGCGCAATATCTTCTGCCACACGCGCGGCGAGAAGAGCGGTCGATCCTGCATGCCGAGGTCCTCGCCGCTGAGCTTGAAGATCGAGAGATACGGCCCCGCTGCACGCAGCCCTGCCTCGTCCAGCGCGATCTGGATGTCCGCAATGCGGTTCATCAGGTCGCGGGCGAAGTCAGGGTAGAGCGCGAGGTCCATCAGCCACTGCTCATAGCCGCGCAGAAAGGCAGCCTGCTCCATGATGGTGCCGCCGAAGCGCCCCATCAGCGCGAGGTCGGTGTTCTCGTAGAGGCTGCGGGCGTGTTCGGCAAGCCCTTCCGTGCGACCCGGGTCGTGCGGATCGGGCCAGGGGTAGGCGTCGAGATCGATCTCCGACGGGTCTTTATCTGCAAAGGGGGAATAGACAACCTCAAGCAGGAAGACGCCGGGCGAAACCTCAACCCGGCGGCGCCCCACGCCCCACTCGTCAAACATGATACCGTCTGGCGTGGGAGGGGGCGCCTGCCAGTTGCGCGGACCGCGCAGCTTGACGAAGGTCACGTCGATACCGAGCGCCTCCAGCACGTCGAGCGCAGGCTCCACCTCGTAGAAGCGGTCGGCGCGGATGTTTTCCTCAGGCGGCAGGCCGAGGTACTCGCGCAGGTTGCGGTAGGCGTTCAGGGTGATGGTGAGGTCGATCGGCACGCGGTCGGGCTCCTCGAAGTTGAGCGCCGCCTCGACGCGCTGCCGGGAAGTCCAGGTTCGGGTCATGGGTTTGCCTCTGATAAAGCTAATGGGCCTGCTGGCCTGCCCGGCGATGAATTGCCGGGCTAAGTGATAGCTTCGCTATCCTGATAGCTTCGCTATTCCGCAAAGTCCCTACGGGACTTGCCCCCTGTGGGGGCGGAGTCCGCCGGGGGCAGACGTACGTCCAGAGGACGCGCTTAACGCTAGTTAGCCCGGGAATTCTATTCCTGAGCCGCCCGCGTCTCCGTAAGCTGATCCTCGACGGCCTCCTCGGCCCAGACAACCTGATCCTGCTTGACGCGCCGCGCAGGGATGACGCACACCCAGCCCAGTACATCCTCGCCGGTGTTGCGGATCTGGTGGCGCTCGTCGGGCGCGATGTAGATAACATCGCCCTGCTTCACCGGGACAACCTCGTCGCCAAGCAGGACTTCGCCCGTGCCGCGCACGAACATCACGCCATGGTCATAGGGGTGGTCCTCCTCGCGGGAGTGGCCGCCCGGCTCAAGCTCGTAGTAGCGCATGGCGAAGTTCTCGGCCTGCTCCCGCTTGCCGATAAGCCATGTCTCGGTCGCGCCGGTTGCGTGCTCGCTGTAGACGCGCGTGCGCGCACCGTCCCACTTCATGTCCTCGTTCCACTTGCCGACAAATCGGTGAATAACGGCCATAATCTCTTGTCTCCTTGCTCGATGTGTTACGCGTCGCGGGTGGGCTGTGCGGTGGACTCAACGACCTCGCGGAAGCGGCGGCAATTCTCGACGAGGTCAGGCCCCATGGTGAAGAGCCCGCCGCTGATCAGCAGGATCACGTCGTTCCCGTAGAACTCAAGGATTTCAGGCACGCGTTCGACCGTCATACCACCGCCCGGCATGGGCAGCATGGGCCTGATGTGCCCCATCGGGCGGCTGATTAGCTCCCTGAGCTGGGCAATATCCTCGCGGGTGGTGGGGAAGCGCCCGCCGTAGTTGGTGCAGATCGCCACGTCCGCGCCGGCGATGCGGTTCACCTCGCCGTAGAGCGCGCCGAGCGCAAAGCCGTGGTCGCGGCTGAGCGTGTAGGTCCCCAGCATGGCCGGGTGCGCGAAGATCGGCAGGTTGATGCGGGGGTCCTCGGCGAGCAGGCGGATGGTATCGAACCCGACCAGCCCGGCAATCACCTCGATGCCGCCCGCACCAAGCTCCTTGGCGAGCAGTGCCCGCTTGAGGACCTGGTCGGCGGGGCCGGTGATGTTCGGCACATAGAGCGTCGAGCCGCCGGTTTCCTCGTTGGCCCGCCGGACGGCTGCCGCGCACGCTTCGAGCCGCCTGTCAAAGGGAGCGGTCGGCTGGTTGGCGAGGCTGTGGTCGTCCTTCACGATGTCCAGCCCGCCGAGCGCGAACTGGTACGCAAGCTCGGCGAGCTTGTCCGCCGGGAAGCCCATCGGCTTGAGCGCGGTGCCGAGCAACGGGCGATCCGGCGCGCCCACCAGCGCACGCAGCCCCTCGCGGCCAAAGCGCGGGCCGGAGAATTTCTCCAGCAGCGAGGGCGGCAGGTCAAAGCGGATGACGCGGATCCGATCCTGCATGCTGATGTTGCCGTAGACGACGCTCAGCAGGCCGGTCAACTCAAAGCCGGACGCCTCGACCGGGTAGCTGATCACCACCTCGTAGTAGCCATCGTCGAGCGGCTCGATGTGCTCGATGTGACCGACTACGTCCTGCATATCGCCGTCGGGCACGAGCGAGCCAGGCAACTCGACGGTCTGCTCGTAGGCGGCATCCAGAGCCGCCTGGCGTGCCCCGGCTAACCCGTCGTCGGTGCGGATATGGTAGGTAACGTGAAAGCGGTCGCCAGATAGAGGTACGGGTACGGACGGGAAGAACATCGAATAAAGCCTTTCATGCCTGGCTAATGGCGGATGGCGTATAGCCATAAGCCATCCGCTATTACGCCATCCACTTATATTGTGAGCTTACCGTTTTCTAGCACCGTCTTGCCGTCGATGATCACGCCGCCCTCGTCGCGCAGGTCCTTCACGATGTCCCAGTGGATGGCGGACTGGTTCACGCCGCCACACTCCGGGTAGGCGCGACCCAGCGCAATGTGGATCGTGCCGCCAATCTTCTCATCGATCAGGATGTCGTTGGTGAACCGGTTGACGTAGGGGTTCGTGCCGAAGGCAAACTCGCCGAGCAGGCTGGCGCCCTCATCCGACGAGACGATCTTGCGCAGGTAGTCCTGGTTGGTCGAGGAGGTGGCGTCTACCAGCCTGCCGTCCTTCCACTCCAGGCGGATGTCGTACATCAGCCTGCCGCTGAGCACGCCGGGGTTCTCGAAGTAGATGTAGCCGTTCAGCGAGCGGTTGACCGGCGCGGTGAAGATCTCGCCATCGGGCATGTTGATCTTGCCGTCGAAGGTCAGCCACTTGCGGCCCTCTACCGAGAAGCGCAGGTCGGTACCCTTGCCGACGATCCGCACGTCGCTCATGCCTTCGAGCCGCTTCGCCATCGCCTGCCACTCCTCGGCGTATTTGGGCCAGTCGAGCAGGCAGGCATCGAAGTACATGTCCATAATGGTCTCAAGGTCCGTCTGCGCCTGCTGCGCGAACGACTCGTTCGGCACGCGGGAGAGCACCCAGCGCGTTTTCTGCCAGCGCAGCGTCGAGATCTTGCCCATCGCGACCTGGTTCTTGGCAAGCGCCTCGGTCGATACATCGGCCAGTTCATAGAGGTTGTGCGCCCCGCGTAGGCCGATGTACACATCCGCCCACTCCATGCCGTAGGCTTCGATCTCCGGCACCCAGCTTAACTGGTCGTCGTTGCCGTACTTGAGCAGGGAGTGGCGCAGCCGCTCCGAGAGAAACTGCACCTGCGGGTACGCGCCTGCCTTGACCGCCGCCTCGTAGGTGGCCTGCACGAGCGGGTACGTCTCCGGCTCGACCATGGCGATCATGACGCGCTCGCCCGGCTTGACAGCCGTTGAATAGTTGACGAGAACCTCGCCAAGCTGCTTCCAGCGTTTATCCATCATAAATACTCCCCAAGAATAAGGAGATGAGAAGTTTTAGACAGTAGGGGCGAGTGTGAGGCCCGCCCCTACCCTTTTCGCGTGTGTCTACCTGAAGTGCGCTCTACTCGGCCTTGACCTGCACACCGGCCTGTTCTTCGAGCGCCTTGATCAGCGCGGAGGCGTTTTCCTCACCCCAGCCCTTGTTCACGGCGGCCTTGATCGTCTCGCGGATCACGGCAGTCGCCGGGATGGGCGAGTTCAGGTCTTCGGCAAACTGGGCGATGAGGTTGGCGTCCTTGAGCATGTGCTTCAGCGCGAAGTACGTGCTGAAGTCGCGCTCGATGAGCGCCGCGCCCACGCCGTCGAAGATCGGCGATTTGAAGTCGGTGACATGCAGCACGCCGAGCACGTCGCGCGGGTTGAGGCCCGCCTTCGTCGCCAGGATCATCGCCTCACCGAGCGCATGAAGCTGCGAGGCGACGATGAGGTTGCCGACAAGCTTCATGGCCGCGCCCTTGCCGTTCTCGCCCATGTAGTGCGTCGTCTCGCTGAGCGGCTCCAGCACGGGCAGGACCTCCTCGTACAGCTCGCGCGGGCCGCCGACGACGATCCACAGGTTGCCGCTGGCTGCCTCGCCCTTGCTGCCGAACACCGGCGCATCGAGGAAGCGCACGCCCCGTTCTGCGAAAGCCTCGGCTTCGAGCAGCGAGGTATCGGGGTGGACGGTGGACATGTCCACGACGATCTGCCCGCTCTCCAGCGCGCCGAGCAGGTCCCAGTCACCAAAGACGAGGTCGAGCACGGCGCTGTCATCGGCGAGGCAGTACATCACAATGTCCGCGCCCTTGACGGCTTCAGCCGGAGTCTCGGCGAGTTTCGCGCCCTTTGCGACAACCTCGTCGGCGTGCCCCGGCGTGCGGTTCCACACGGTGACATCGTAGCCGGCATCGACGAGGTTCGCCGCCATGCCGCGCCCCATGATGCCCATACCCAGGTAGGCGATTTTCTTTGCCACTAAACGGTCTCCTCTGCGTTGGCTATGAACCAAACCCCACCCCCGTCTGTAGAGAAAGGCTACGCCCTTTCCCACGACGGGGGCGAGGTTAGCTACTGGATGGCTGCCAGGCGTTCTCGCCGACCGGGACTAATCCATGCCTGCGAGCGCGCGCAGCACGACGACGGCGAACGCGCAGCCGGGGTCAACCTTGCCCTGCGTGCGCTCGCCGACCCAGCCAGCACGCCCGATGCGGCTCTGCAGCGGCGTGACGCTCTCCAGCCCCTTCTCGGCGGCGGCGACCATCTCGCGGGCCGCCGCCTGCAGCCCGTCGCCGCGCTCGACCGCCTCGGCGAACGCCTCCGCCGCCGGGTGCAGCGCGTCGATCAGCGTCTTGTCGCCGGGCTTGGCCTTGCCGCGCTCCTGGATGCCCTGCACGGCGGCACGGAACATCGCGGCGAGCGTCGCGCCGTCCAGCTCGGCCCTGCCTTTGGCCTCACGCCCGGCGCGCATCAGGCCGGAGGCAATCAGCGTGCCCATCGTCGAGGGCGCGGCGCTGTTGACCTTCATACCGGCGGTCATGACGTACTTGCCCAGATCGTCATCGGGCGCGGTATCGTCGATGTACGTCTCCAGGCCGTTAGCGATTTTCTTTGCGGTGATGCCCAGGTCGCCGTCGCCCATCGCCTGGTCAAGCTCGGTCAGGCGGTCGCTGTTATCCTTCAGCGCGGCGACAACCCGGCGGATGGCATCGCGGAGCTCTGCCCCGCTCACCGTTGACTCTGCCATAGGTCCATCACTTTCTATAGTCAAACTGCTTGAAGAACGGGGTATGTGCGGGCGCGTCGAGCAGTTCGACAAGCTCGTCGTCGGCCAGGCGGAAGAGCGTGAGCGACGCGCCGGCCATCTCCATCGAGGTGGCGAACTCGCCAATGTACGGGCGGTAGATCTGCAGCCCGCGCTCGGTGAGGATCTCGTGCACCTTGCCGTACATGATGTACAGCTCCTCAAGCGGCGTCGCGCCAAGCCCGTTGACCATCACCGCAAACCGGTCGCCTTCCTGCGGCTGGAGGTCGTCAAGGATGGCGTTGGTCATCCGCTCGGCGATCTCGTCGGCGGTCTGCAGCTTCTCGCGCTTCATGCCAGGCTCGCCGTGGATGCCCATGCCGATCTCCATCTCGTCCTCGCCGATGGTAAAGGTCGGCGTGCCGACGGCGGGCAGCGTCACTGGCGAGAGGCCCACGCCGATGGTGCGGATGTTGGCGAGCGCCCGCTCGGTGACTTCCACCACCTCATCGATGCTCGCGCCCTTGTCAGCCTTGGCGCCGGCGATCTTGAAGGCGAACACCATGCCCGCAACACCACGGCGGCGGTCCGCCTCTTCCGGCGGAGCGGAGGCCACGTCGTCACGCACGAGCACCGTGCGCGTCTCGATGTCGTCCATCGCGACCACCTCGGCAGCCATATCGAAGTTCATCACGTCGCCGCCGTAGTTGCCGTAGATGTACACCACGCCCTTGCCGCTGTTGATGCGCTTGGTGACGTTGGCGATCTGCTCGACGCTGGGCGATTGGAACACGTCGCCGATGGCGCAGCCGTCCAGCATACCCTTGCCGACATAGCCGAGGAACACCGGCAGGTGGCCGGAGCCGCCGCCGGTCATCAGGCCGACCTTGCCCTCTACCGGGGCGTCGGCCCGAACGAGTGAGTGGATGTCATCCACATAGGTAACCTGATCGGGATGGGCCTTGTACAGGCCGTCCAGCATGTCTGCCACAAACTCTTCGGGGTTATTGAGGATCTTCTTCATGGATTGGCGCCTCCCACGCTGCTGTAACAGTGGCTAAGGGCTGGCGGCGGATGGCATTCAGCCATCCGCCTGATGCGATAGGCAATATTTGCGATACGCTATCGGGCGATAGCCGCCCGGATTTCCTTGACGCGGTCCATGAACTCGCGCACGCGCTTGACGTCTACCTCGTTCCAGATGTAGCCGTCCCGCTTGAAGGTGCTGCCGGTGACGGTGCCGTCGGCAATGGCAAGCTGCTCGGCGACGTTGGACAGCTTCACGCCGGTGTTGGCAAAGACCGGCGTGTCGGGCACGACATCCTTGACCCGCTTGAGGATCGAGGCGTCGGTTTCGGAGCCTGCCGTCAGGCCGGATACACACAGCGCGTCGGGCCGGCAGTTGAACACCGTCGAGCGGGCGATGGACTCGATGTCCCGGTCGCCGAGGTAAGCCGCCGACTCCGGTACGATATTGAACAGCAGACGGACGTTTTCGCCGTGAATGCGATTCCTGTGACGGATCACCTCACCGGCGTTCGTGTTCCACAGGCCGTAGTCGCTGCCGTAGACGCCAGTGAAAATCTCGCGCACGAACTGGGCGCCCGTCGCCACCGCGAGATCGATCGACGCGGTGGGGTCCCACAGCACGTTGACGCCCCAGGGCACCTGAATATCGTCGTACAGCTCACCGATGACACGGGCCATGGCCACCGTCGTGATCGGCTCAACCTTCGTCAGGTAGGGCAGGCTGCGCTCGTTGGAGAACATGACTGCGTCCACGCCGCCTTCCTGCAGCGCGAGCAGGTCTGCGCGCGCCCGCTCCACGACCCATTCCATACCGGCTTCGGGGTCGTAATCGGGGTCGCCCGGCAGGGCATGCAGGTGGCACATGGCGATGATGGGCTTGTCGACGTTAAACAGGTCCTTGATCCAGCTCATGTCTCTGGTCCTCACACTAGGCAGCCCGGCCCTGGCCGGCTGCGGAGATACATCACAGGGCCGGGCGGGCCTGCGACCTGCCCGGCTTCTCGCCCGGGTGCGGCGCTCAGGCGAGTTCGCGCACCCGGTGCATCAGGTCCTTGTTGCGGCGGTATAGCTCAAGGTACACCTCGTAGTACTGCCGGTAGAGTTCGGCGGTCTCCGGATTGGGCTCGACGGTGCGGATGTCCCGCAGCCACTTGTTGATGTCGTGGTACGACTCGAACAGCCCGACGCCGAGGCCCGCCAGGAAGGCGTCGCCATACGACGCGCCGGTGGTGACCGCGGGCACGTGCTGCGGCATCTGCGTTACGTCGCTCACAGCCTGGAGCCAGAGCGGGCTTTTCGTGCCGCCGCCCACCGCCATGATCTGGCGCGGCTTCGCGCCGATCTGCTCCATCACGTCGAAGTGATGGGCAATGCCATAGCTGATGCCCTCCAGGATGGCGCGGAAGATGTGCGCGCGGCTGTGCGCGAGCGTCAGCCCGAAGATCACGCCGCGAGCGCGCGGGTCGTTGATGGGCGTGCGCTCGCCACTGAAATACGGCAGCACGACCAGCCCCTCCGACCCCGGCGGCACTTCGGTCGCCTCGCGCGTAAGCTCACTGTAGGCGTTCAACTCGCCGTTTAGCTCCGCCTGCACGAGGTCGGCGGCAAGCTTGTCGCGGAACCAGCGCGTGAGCGAGCCGCTCGTTGCCATGCCTGCCTCGATGGCGGATGTGCCGGGGAACAGGAAAGGCGTGGACCACAGGCGCTCGTCCTTCACCGGGCGGTCGACCACCTCGATCATGAACACGGTGGAGCCGTACATCAGCATGAGCTGGCCGTGGCTCACCACGCCGACGCTGACCGCCTCGGCAGGAGCGTCCGCCGTGCCGGTGATCACCGGCGTGCCCTCGGCAAGGCCGGTCTGGGCTGCTGCTTTGGCAGTTACGTACCCGGCGATGTCCGTCGTCCAGCGCAGTTCGGGCAGCCGCTCCAGCTCGACGATCTCGTCAGTCAGTTCGCTGGTGTAGCAGCGTTTCTCCAGGTCGTAGAGCGGGTGCACGAACGACCCGGTCAGATGGTCGACGACGAAGTTGCCCGTCAGCCGGGCGACGATGAACGACGTGCCGGTGACGAACTTGTGCGCCCGCTTGTAGACCTCCGGCTCGTGCCGCTTGAGCCACAGGATCTTCGGCCCGGTGGATTGGGCCGAGAGCGTGTTGCCGCACATCGCGAAGATGCGATCCTCGCCGATCTTCTCGTTCAACTCAACGATCTCGTCGGCGGCGCGGGTGTCGACGCCGTACAGGATCGCGCCCTCGCGCAGCGGGTTGGCCTCCTCGTCAACGGGCAGGACGTCAGGCCCGATGCTGCTCACGCCGACGGCGGCAATCTGGTCCGGCGAGACGCCGGAGTCCTCCAGCAGCCGCTGCGTGATCGTGACAAAGTCGCCCCACCAGACTTTCTCCGGGTCATGTTCTGCCCAGCCCTGATGAGGGATGTCCAGCTCGTGCGGGCTGACCTGCGTGCTGACCACCTCGCCCGTCAGCGTGGTGATCACGCCTTTGGACTCGTAGGTGCCGATGTCAACGCCCAGCAAGTATTTGTCTGCCATCTGGTGGGCTGCCTTTCTGCTTCGAGTCGGGTCATGAATGGCGCTTTAGAGCGCCTGCTGAGACTCCTCCGGGCTCGCCTCGACCACCTGCTCAACCGTGGTCACCGTTCTGATGCGGGCCTGCCGGTGGCGGCTGTAGTAGTTCACTACCAGCACGACGAGCAGCAGCGCGCCCCACGTGAACTCCTTGAAGAAGTTCGCACCGCTGGAGCGGAACAGCAGCATGTTCACGCCGGTGGAGAGGAACTGCACGCCGACGAGGGCGATCAGCACACCCAGGATGGTGCCCGAACCGCCGTACGGGTCAACGTCGCCGAGCACGGCGATCAGGATCGAGAGCAGGACATACGGCGCGCCAAAGTCGACATTGGCGGCGTTTGTCCGGCCCAAGATGACGATGCCCGCGATGGAGGCCAGCACCCCGGCGATGACGTAGCTGATCAGCAGGACGCGCCGGTTGTTGATACCGGAGAACCGGGCGGCGGTCGGGTTGCTGCCGATCAGGTAAAGCTGCACGCCAAACCGGGTGCGGCGCAGCACCAGCGCCAGGATCGCCGCGATCACCAGCAGGATGATCAGCGGGAAGGGGATGCCGAGCACGACACCGTTGCCAATGAACTGCGTCTGGCGGATACCGAAGACCGTCGAGCCGCCGGTAAGGCCGGTGCCCAGACCCCGGTAGATAAGCCCGGTACCCAGTGTCGCAAGGATCGGCGGGATGCCCAGGTAAGCGATCAGGAAGCCGTTGAACAGCCCGGCCACCAGGCCGACCAGCAGCGCGACGCCCAGCGCAACCACGATACCGCTCGTGACCTGCCCGCCCGTTGCATCCGCTGTGACCATCGCGCCGAGTGTCATCGCGGCGAGGATACCGGCCAGGTTAGCGGTCGACACGATGGACAGGTCGATACCGCCCGAGAGCATCGCGATGGCAATCGCAATGGCGAGCAGACCGATCTCCGAGGCCTGGAAGGCCATCGACCGGAAGTTGAGTGGCGTCAGGAAGGCGCTGGGGCGGGCGATGCTCATCACGGCGAAGATCACAAGGACCATGAGCAGCAGACGCAGGATGTTGCCGCTCAGAACGCCCGGCGCCGCCTTCTGGCTGTAACGGAAGATTTCAAAGGGTGACTGTTTGGATTGCTCGATCTTATCGGCCATGTCGAATTCCATTCAATCTCTAGCTCGCGCTTGCACGACTATGCCGCCCCGCTTCGGGACGCCTGCGCTTCGAGACGCCGTCGCTCTGCGATGCGACGCTCAGTGAGCCGCGCCCGCAGCAGGGGGATGCCCGCGCCGATCAGGATCAGGAACCCGACGACCAGCCGCTGCCAGTCTGACGGGATGCCGAGCAGGATCAGCGAGTTGTTAACCATCGTGATCAGGATTACGCCGAGCAGCGAGCCGATAACAGTGCCCCTACCGCCGGTCAGAGCAGCACCGCCCAACACGACGGCGGCGATCACCTCCAGTTCGGTACCGACCAGGGCGAACGGGTTAGCCTGGCGGAACAGGGCGGTGACGATCATGCCGCCGATACCGGCGTTCAGGCCGACGAATGCGTAGATGATCCACTGCGTACGGTTGATGTTGAAGCCAGCGCGCTCCGCCGCCTCCCTGTCACCGCCGATGGCGTAGATGCCGCGCCCCAGCATGGTGTAGCGCAGCACAAACCAGGTCAGCAGCGCAATGGCTATCAGGATGAAGATCGTCGGGTGCAGGCTGGTCGTCCCGCGTGCCGTCTCGACGGTGAGGATGCTCTCCGCCGAGTAGGTGCGGATAGAGATCGGCAGTTCGCGGGCGTTGTAGTAGTCCGACCCGACAAAGAAGAGCATCGCACCACGGAACAGACTCAGCGTGCCCAGGGTCACAATAAAGGTAGGCAGCTTGAAGCGGGCGATGAAGAAGGCGTTGATCAGGCCCATCAGCAGCCCGAGGAAGCCCGAGAGGGCAAATGGGAGTAGCATGCTCTCACCATCATAGCCCCAGTTGACGAGCAGCTCGGTCGTGGTGTAGGCCGCCGCGACGGCTATTCCGGGGAACGATACGTCGATGCCGCCGGAGATGATGACGATAAGCGCGCCCATGCTGAACACGCCCATGATAGTCGCCGAGCGCACCAGGGAGAAGGCGTTAGCGACACTGAAAAAGCGTGGGTTGATCGCCCCAACAATGAGTGAAAACACCACGATGATCAGGGCGATCAGCATTTCGTGCCGTGCAAACAGCTTCCTTAACCTTAACATACGGCTCATCCTTTTACGCAGGCTGCGGACGAGCAGACGCGCCGTTCAGGCCAGCGCTGATGGCCTCTGCCAGCTTCAGGCTGAGCGTCTCCTCGGTGATGTCCTTGGTCTTAAACGCTTCTGCAATGCGCCCATCGCGCATCAGCAGAATGCGGTTGCAGGTATTCAGCAACTCGGGGATTTCGTCGGAAATGACGATAATACCCATTCCCTCGCGGGCCAGGTTTTTGATGATCTGGTGCAGTTCGGACTTAGAGCCAACGTCCACGCCGACGGTCGGCCCGTTGAGGATCAGGACGCGCGGCTCGCTCGCCAGCCATTTAGCCAGCACCACGCGCTGCTGGTTGCCACCTGACAGGTTCTTTGCGGCAAGCTCCGGCGAGGGCGTCTTGATGTTCAGCCGGTCAACCCAGTTTTTCGCCAGGCCGCTCATCCGGCTCGAGTCCAGCAGACCAAGCTTGTTCGTCAGCCTGTCAAGCACGCGCACGATGGTGTTCCGCGCGATCGACCGCTCCAGGAACAGCCCCTGTGTCAGCCGGTCCTCGGGCACGTAGCCAATGTTGTGGCGGACCGCATCCTGGATGCTGCGGATCTTGACCGGCTCGCCGTCGATCCAGATCTGGCCGCTCTGTGCTGGCTGCACGCCAAAGAGCGCCTGCGCAAGCTCCGAACGCCCGGAACCAAGCAGACCGGTGATGCCGAGAATCTCGCCGCGACGCAGTTCGAACGACACGTCATAGAAGCAGCCGGGTAACGTGAGGTCCTTGACGCGCAGCAGCGGCGTTTCCTTCTCATCGCATTCGAAGTCGTAGGGCGTGTCCTTGATCTCGCGGCCCGTCATGTAATAGGTCATCTTGGCCAGGCTGAACTCCTCGATGCCGCCATCCGCCACTTTGCGACCATTGCGGAAGACCATCACCGAGTCGGCGATCTCACGCACCTCGTTGAGCTTGTGGCTCACAAACAGGATGGAAATGCCGGTTGCCTGAAGCTTCCGTACGATTGAGAACAGTGACTCGACCTCGCGCTGTGTAAGGGCCGTCGTCGGCTCGTCCATGATGATGAGCCGGGCGTTATGCAGCAGCGCCCTTGAAATCGCGATGAGCTGCCGGTCTGCAACAGAAAGCTCGCCGACGATGGCATCGAGGTCAATGTCCACATGGATGTGGTCGAGCGCCCTCCGGGCAATCTCCCGCACCTCACGCCAGTTGACGAAGTGTCTGTTCTGTGCCAGCTCGTGGTTGAGTGCCAGGTTCTCGGCGACTGTCAGATTGGGGAAGAGCGAGAAGTCCTGATAGATAACCTGGATACCTTCGCGGATTGCCTCAATGGGGAGAAGCTCCGTGTACCTCCGGCCATTGATGATGATCTCGCCCTGGTCCGGCTTGTAGACACCGGAGATCATCTTAATCAGCGTGGACTTGCCGGACCCGTTCTCACCGATGAGGCAGCGGATCTCGCCGCGCCGGATCGTGAAGCTCACATCCTGCACGGCTTTCACACCGGCGAAGCTCTTGCTGAGGTGGTTGACCTCTAAGAATACGTCTTCACTCATTCTTCATCTCTCTAGGTATCTGGCTGGTGAACGGAGAGCGCTGTGTGCATTTTGCAAAGTGGGCGGCCAGCCAGGCCGAACTTGACTGGCCGCCCACTCCTCAAGCTAAAGCGTCAGGCGAGGTGAGGCTTAGAAGTCCCACTCCTCGTGGTTCTCAGCCGTCACGTCGATCCACGCCTGGCCGTACCAGACCTTGCCATCCGGGCTGGTGATGCTCTCATAGCCGGGGATGCCGAGGTTCATGCCCTCTTCCGGCTCGATGCCCTGGGCAACCATCAGCGCGAAGGTGTTCATGGCATAGCCAGCCAGCGCCGGGTCCCAGAAGCCGATCATGTCGACCGCACCGGTTTCGAGCAGCGCACCGGCCATCGACGGGGTGCTGGTACCGATCACGCACACCTGGTCGTTCAGGCCGGCCTCTTCAACAGCCTGGCCCGCACCGACGACGTCGTTAGCCGAGCTACCCTGCATACCCTTCAGGTCGGGGTAGGCCACCAGGAGCTCCTGCATCCGCTCGTAGGCGGTCTGAGCATCGTCGTACGACTCGTTCTTGCTGCCGACCAGCTCCATGTTGGGGTAGTTAGCCTTCTGATACGCGATCGCCGCGTCAACCCACTGGTTGTGCGTCGCGGAGGTCAGGCTGCCGACGAAGACCACATACTGGCCCTCGCCACCCATGCACTGCGCGAGTGCTTCCATGAAGTGCTCGCCGTAGGCTTCGTTGTCGAACGCCTCGATGTCGTAGTGGACGTTCTGCTGGTTCGAGGCCTCATGGCTGATGACCGTGATGCCCTCGTTCATCGCGCTTTCGAGCACGGGCTCAAGCGCCTCAGGCTGGAAGGGGACGACGTTGATAGCGTCGACGCCCTGGGCGATGAGGTCCTGGATCACCTGGACCTGCAGCGCGGCGTCAGCCTGGGCCGGGCCCTGCTGGAACGCGGTCACGCAGGGGTAGTCCTCATTGAACTGCCTCACGCCGACTTCCATGCGGTCAAACCAGCCCACACCCGTCAGCTTCACAACGGTGGCGAAGGTGTACTCTTCGTCACCGCAGCTCGCGACGAGGCCTTCCTGGATATCCTCGACCAGGTCAGCGGGCGACCCAGCGGCGGACGCAGCCGGCTCTTCAGCAGCAGGCTCTTCCTCAGCCGGCTCTTCAGCAGCAGGCTCCTCAGCGGGCTCCTCAGCAGCCGGTTCCTCGGCAGCAGGCTCCTCAGCAGCCGGTTCCTCGGCGGCAGGTTGCTGCGGCGCGCAGGCTGCGAGCAGCGCAGCGGCCATCAAAAGAATTGCGAAGATGGTCAGTATACGCTTCATGTCGGGTTTCTCTTCCTCTCGTACTGTCTACGTAGTATCAACAGTGACTAGTAGCGGGAAACGACAGAATGTGTGAGAGTGACTTCTCCTCCTTTCATTATCTAAAAACCAGGCGGACTAACCCTTCGTTAGAACACCTGGTTGAACTCGATCTTCTCTCCGTTCGGTCCGCGTACGTTGAAGTAGCTGACCCCGTTCTCCCACAAAGGGAGACGGACGGGGGAGTCTTCAAGAGGCTGGATGCCGGCCTGCTGGAGGTCGGCGAAGGCCTGCGCCGCATCCCGCACGTCCAGCGCGATGTGGTCGATCACGCCGTCCTGCAGCGCGGCGGCGGCCTCTGCGTCAAAACCGGGCAGTTGGTACAGCTCGACCATGAAGTTGCCAATAGCCATCATGAGGATCTTCGTGGTGCCATCTGGCCCGGGGACTTCCTGGTAAAGCACTTCGGAGAAACCAAGGCGGCGGTAGAACTCACGGCTTGCGTCGATGTCATGGGTGGGGATGCCGAGGTGGGACCAGCCGCCGACGTTCTCCTCGCGGCGGGAGGGGTCGAGGTCGAGGCGCTGGTTCAGCTCTACCTTCTCCCCCTGCGGGCCGCTAAGGAACACATAGCGCACGCCCTTCTCCCACAGGCTGAAATCCACCGGCCCATCCGGCGTTGAACTGTCCTGCCGGGCGCCACGAGCGAGGGCGGCGGAGAGGGCGCTTTCGATGTCGATCACATCCAGCGCAAAGTGGTCAATCACCCCGTGGGAGCGCTGTGCCACGGCGGGGCGCTGCGCGGTGGGCGGCTGGACAAGCTCCAGCACCATGTCGTCGCGCTCAAGGAAGGCGAGATTGTACGTCTCGCCGTCCGACTCGAAGCTGGGCTCCGACTGTACGCGGAAGCCGAGCTTATCCACATACCATGTTTTTGCGGCCTCAAGATCGGGGACGAAAATCCCAAGGTGCTGCACACCAGTGAGATTGCCTTCGAGCAGCATACGACTTCTCCTGCGGTAGGGGCGCTGTGTGGTGCGCCGGGACGATGTCGTCAATGCCGGGTGCGGACGCCGGACATGAGAGTGAATAGGTGGCTCCGCTAATCATACCGGCAAGTTGTCGGGTGCCACAAAAACCGTTCCTATGAGGGGCGTTTGGCCCTCACTTTTGCTCTGGAATGTGCGACGATAACCTCTACGCCGTGCTCGCGTATTTCATCAAGGAGATCCGGAGGAGCCATCCAGTCGGTAACCAGGGTGTGAATCGACGCGAGCGACGCAACCCACGCGAACGATGTCCGCCCGAGCTTGGAGCTGTCCGCGATGACGATCACCTTCTCCGCATGATCCACGATCGCCTGCTTGACCAGCGCATCCTCAAGGTTGTACTCCGTCAGCCCGGCGTTGACATCCAGGCCGCCGATGCCGAGGAACGCCTTGTCTACCCAGAAGTTCTGGTAGGCGCGCTTTGCGATATGCCCCGTCATCGACAGTTCTTGCTGACGGACAACTCCGCCGCTGATGATCAGACGGATATCAGACGATTCGCATAGGATATTGGCAATGGGCAAACTGGAGGTCACAACGGTGATGTTGCTGAGCTTGGCGACGACTTTCGCCAGCTCCAGCGTCGTCGTGCCCACGTCCAACGCAATGCTGTCACCCTCCTCAATGAGTGCGGCGGCAGCACGGGCGATCGCCTGCTTCTGCTCGATGTTTGCGCCGGCGCGGACCATGTAGGGAGGCTCATAACTGCGCCCACGCCGGGAGACCGCCCCCCCATGAACGCGCTTCAACAAGCCTTCGTCGGATAGGAGTCGCAGGTCCCGGCGGATGGTCATCTCGGACACATCTAGCCGCTCACAGAGCTCGGTCACAGACACAGAGTTATGCGTATCAACGAGCTCTAGAATTAGCTTACGCCGTTCTGCGGGGAGCACGCCGGAGGCCCTCTCCTGTCCTCGGTAACAACGCGTCGGTGTGGTGTCAGATGTATACCCGCTAGTTAGCGGGCGGGCCAGTGGATGTGAAGTTTTGAGTGAATCTTACAGACTGGGTGTTTGTCTGTCAACGTTCAAACATCCCCGAACATCCCTCAGCGTGCAAACGTTCACATTTGTGACAAATTTCTGGGCCAGAACGCACACTGTGGATACTAAATGAACCACCGGCGGCGACACTGTTCCCCTCGCCCCGATGTGGGAGAAGGGGTGTGGTGTCGCAGGCGGGTCGGCGTGAGGATGAGGGGGCCAGCCCGTATCTACAAGCTAACCTCTACGCTGTGAATACCCGTCGCGCCGCTTGGATGGGGGCGGCTCTCCTCGACGATCTGCGGCTCGCCCGTGCCATCCCAGGCGCGGACGGAGAAGGTGTGCTCGCCCGGATCGAAGGGCCAGTCGTAGCGCCAGATAACCCAGGTGAGGTCGGAGAGCGGGCGGCGCAGCCGGGCCGGCTGCCACTCGCCGTCGTCCACGCGCACCTCAACGCGAGAGATACCCCGCGCCCCTGCGTAGGCAATCCCGCCGATGGGGATCATCATCTGCCCGCGATCCTCGTACATGCTGTCCACGGCGACGGTGTCGATGACCGATGTCGTCTTGATGGGCGCGTTCGGCTCCCAGCCGCGCTGCCCCCAGAAGCCGGGGTCTTCTTCGTCGGTCACCTCGATGCGGACGATCCACTTGGGCTGCTTCATACCATAGCGGCCCGGCACGGCCATCCGCACCGGGTAGCCGTGCCCGACGTTGAGCGGCTCGCCATTCCACAGGTACGTCAGCATGATCAACTCTTCTTCCATCACCGCGTCGAGGGGGATCATCTCGTAGTAGTTGTCGGCGGAGATGACGCGCACGAAGCGCGCGCCTTCCTGCACGCCCGCCTGATTGAGCACGCGGCGCAGCGGGATGCCCGTCCAGCGCGTCGTGCCGATGAGCCGCCCGCCGACGCGGTTGGAGATGCAGGTCAGCGTGATGATCTCCTCAACCGGCTCGCCGAGGCGCTCCTCGTAGAAGTCGGCGAGCGTCAGCGTGATCTCACGGTCGACCATGCCAGTGATGAGCAGCTCCCACGTGTCGCCATCGATGAAAGGCGGGAGCATGTTGAGGTCTACATAATAATGGTCTTCGGGGAGGGTGTACTCGGGGCGAGTGCCGGGCGCAGGCTCAAGGTCTGCCTCCGGCAGAGGGCCGCCCGCGCGCGGGGAGAAGCCGTCACTCCCGGCGACCGCGCCCCACCCCCGGCGGTTCAGCACGGCGCTCAGCCCTGCGCCTGCGACGGTCACGGCGGCGCTCGCACCCGCCAGCGTGATCAGGAAGCGGCGGCGCGACTCGTCTACCGTCACGTCGGCGGCGGGAGGGGCAAACAACCGGCGCAGCGTCACCCCAACCAGCAGCCCCCAGCCGAGGAACACGACCAGCGCCCAGGCCGCGCCGGGCACATCCCCCCTGCCAAGCAGCACCGGCACGGCGATCAGCAGGCCCAGCGCCGCGCCGAGCCACAGGCCCGATACACGCGTCTCGCCGGGGAGCCGCGCCCGGAGTACGGCCCACAATCCGGCTAGCGCGAGCGCCAGCACCACGAACAGCCCGACCGCCATGCCCTGCTCGGCGAACTTGGCCGTATCGGGGACGCTCGCGCCGAGCGCGGTCAGCGCGCCCGTGAGCGCCTCGATGCCAAAGGTCACAACCGGGCCGGGCAGCACGCGCACCAGCCACTCGAACAGCGCAAACGGCGGGAAGGGCAGGCCGGTCAGTTGGTTCACGAGGTAGAGCAGCGCCAGCAGCGGCGCGAGCAGCACACCGGCGACAAGCAGCGTGGTCGTGATCTTCGGCGTCTTCACGGTGGTCCCCCCTCCTGCCAGCGTGAGTCTGTGGGCAGACTATAGCAGGAAGGGGCGGGGGGATGCGAACCCTCAGCCCCGTCCGATCCGCCTGCGGCGGCTCAGTTAAAAACCGCCGCGACTGAACGTCGCGGCTCCCTGCGTAACGATCTCTCCCTCTCCGTGACACGGAGAGGGGGCCGGGGGTAAGGTAAAACAGCCGCGAAGTTTATTCGCGGCTGTCTTCGCTGTCTGCGTGGCTCGCAGGGCCTATTCGTATTTCAGCGCCACGACCGGGATCAGTGTGGCGGCGCGCAGCGCCGGGTACAACCCGGAGAGCAGCCCGACGAGGATCGAGAACACAATCGCAAAGAGCGGCAGCCAGAACGGCGTCACCACCGCGAAGGACGGGGGCGGCGCGCCTGTCTCCGCTGCCTGGGCGCTCAGGGCGGCCAGCGCCACCACGTTGAGCACCTGCCCGGACAGCCAGCCGACCAGCGCCCCGCCGATGCCGCCAACCATGCCGATGCCCGCCGCCTCGCCGAGGAAGATGCTCACGACATCGCGGTTGGTCGCGCCGATGGCCTTCATCAACCCGATCTCGCGGGTGCGCTCCAGCACGGCCATCGCCATGGTGTTGGCAATGCCGATAGCGGCGACGATCAGCGCAATCGCGCCCACCCCGCCGAAGATCACCTGCAGAACCGTGAAGTAGTTGTTGATGCCCTCTACCATCTCCTGCGGGGCGTATGCCGCGTAGCCCATGCTGATGATCGCGTCGGTGATGGCCGTCACCTCACGCGGGGACTCGGCCCGCACGGTGACGTTCTGATAGCCGTCAATCGAGCGGTTGATACGCCGCCCCATGATCCACTCGTTGTAGAACTGCACGTCCTCAATGGGCATGAAGACCGTCCAGTCGTACTCGGAGCGCGTCTCGGCGGTGAGGCCCACCACCCGCACCGGGATGTTCTTGCGCACCTCGCCTTCTTCCGTCCACTTGATGATGGACAGCTTGACCTGGCTGTTCATCAGGTCGGGCGGCTCGGGCGGCAGGTCGCCGGGGCGCATGTTCGGGTCGTACGCGTTCTGTGGCACCATCGCGCCGACGATCATCGTGCCGCGCTCAAGCTCCAGCACGCCCTGCTCGGCGGTGAGCCCCAGATCGGCGAGATCGCGCGTGCCGATACCGACGAGGTTCGCCCATATCTCCTGCCGGCCCACCGTCAGCACCGCCCCGCCCTGCAGATAGTCGCGGGGGATGACGGCCTGCACGCCGGGCAGCGCCGCGAACTGCGCCAGAGTCTCGTCGGTGATGGGCTCCGGCGTCGGCATCTCCCCGGCGACCATCATGCCGCCTTCGACGGCCATCCCAATCGAGTAGTCCGGCATGACCTGGATCTGCGTCAGGTCGCCGATGCCCCATAGTTGCTCGGTCGCGTTGCGTTGCAGCCCCATGCCCAGCGACACGAGGATCACGATGGCGGCAGTGCCGATGACAACCCCGACAGCCGTCAGCGCGACGCGCCCCTTGCGGCGGCTGAGGTTCTCGACAACCAGCGCGATCAGTTCAAAAAAGTTCATAGCTGCTCCTTACGGCATCGGCACAGGCATGGCGTTGCCACCGGGGAACACCTCGCCTCCCGGCATCATGTTGCCGCCGGACGTGTTGCGGCTGCTGTCCAGCCCGAGCAGCCCGCGCACGAAGCGCCACACCTTCTGCAAGAACGTCTCCGGCTCCGGCATGGGCTCGATAGGCATATCCGGCTCACCAATGATCTCAGGCGGCGCCTCCTCGATCTGCACGGTCAGCGTTTGCGTGATGGTCTGCGGCTGGTTGAAGTCGTCCACATAGTGGATCGTGACGTTGATCTCCGCCGGGCCGGGCTGCTCGGCAAACAGCGTCGCGTCGGCGGTGAAGTAGTTCCCCGCCTCGATCAGCCCGATGAGCACAACGCCGTTCGTCACCTCGCCCGCGTCGGATGTGACTTCGAGGTTGCCCAGCACCGCACCCGAGCGGCCCAGGTTGGTGATCTGGATGGGCAGCATGGAGGGCTGCCCGACGAACAGCGGGCCGGGGTCGCGGTAGAAGCTGGCCTCGACCTTCGGCGGGCCGTACACGAGCAGCGTGATCACCTGATCGTCCTTAAAGCGCTGGCCCGCCTCGTTCGAGTAGATGAACGTGACCTTCAGCGGGTACGCGCCCGGCTCCGTTGAGACGTTGACGACAAGATCCTGCGAGGCGGTGACGACCTCCCCCGCCGGGATGGCCTCGATGAACTGCACGTTGGAGCGGCCCAGCGGGGCGAACGTGTCGAAGTCGCCGCTGCCGCCACTGACGCCGCCCGGCGCGGGCGTGCCGTCCACCTGGCTGATCTCCCCGCCGCCGATCACCATCGCCACGTTGCTGGCGTCGCCCGTGCCGAGGTTGGCGATGTCAAACTCAAGCGAGAAGACCGAGCCGGGCTGGAGATGCTCGACGCTGGTGCGGTAGTCGGTAACGGCAAGCTGGAGCGTCTGCCCGACGGGCGTCGGCGTCGGTGTGGCGGTCGGTGCAGCGCCGGAGCTGCGCGGCGCAGCCGGGAAGGTCAACTCGAACGTGTTCTCATAGCTCGTGCCGTACGGGTCGGTATAACTGACCTGCACCTGGAGCGTCGCAACCGTGCTGGAAACCCCGCTGCTGACGGTGAAGGGCTGGAAGAAGCGGTTGGTGCCGCCCGGCGGCAGTTCGCCGAGCGCGCGCACCCCGCCCGTCAGCCGGGGGATAAGGTCCCCGGCGACGAACGTCACGACGACGTTCGACGCAAGCTGATGCCCGGAGTTCTGCAGCGTCATCTCAAAGTCAATGTCCGTGCCCGGCACGAGCGTGGGGGAACTCGCCCCGTAGGACTGCACCGTCAGCACAGGCCGCACATAGGCGGTCGGCATGGGCGTCGGTGTCGGCGAGGGGAACTCCGTCGGGAGGACCTCGGTGGGCTGCGGCGGGCTGGAGACGCGCAGCGTGGCCTCCGCCGTGTCGCAGCCCGGCTCGACCACCTCGACGGCGTAGTTCGTGCCGCCGGGGCTGGCGGGGACACCGGCGGGGACTGTCACGCGGAGCTTCGTGTCGGTGCGGTCCGCGTCGATGGCGAGCGAGCTGTAGCCGCGCAGCACGACCAGCTCCACACCGTCAAAGCCCGTGCCGGTGATCAGCAGGGTCGACTCGGTGGCGTTGGTAATTGCGCCCGGCTGGAGCGACGCAATCGCCGGGCACTCGCCCACCTGTGCGTTGACCGTCTGCCCATCACCGAACAGCCCGAATAGCAGCGCCGCCGCCAGGGCTGCGCACACGAGAGAAAATGAAAACCTGTGCTTCATGATGTTACCGTACCTCTGCCCATAGTGAGTGTGGATAGTTCCATGTAGGAGTCTTCGTCGACGAGCTTGCCGTCGAGCAGGTAGACCGTGTTCGTTGAAAGCCCGCGCATGCGGAGGTCGTGCGTGACGATGAGCACGGTCCGCCCGGCACGGTGCAGGTCGAGCAGCATCTCGATGATCTCATTGCTGCTCGCGGTATCGAGGTTGCCCGTTGGCTCGTCCGCCAGGATCACCTGCGGGTCGTTGACGAGAGCACGCGCGATGGCGACGCGCTGCTGCTGCCCGCCGGAGAGTTCCGACGGGCGGTGGAAGGCGCGGTTCGCCAGCCCGACGCGTTCCAGCAGTTCGAGCGCCCGCTCGCGCCGCTTCCGCCGGGGGATGCCCGCAAAGCGCATAGGGAAGGCCACGTTCTCAAGCGCCGTCATGCTCGGGATGAGATTGAACGTCTGGAACACAAAGCCGATCACGGCGCGGCGGAACACGGCAAGTTCATTCTCGTTGAGCGTGTCGACGCGCTGCCCGCCAAGCTCGATCTGGCCCGCCGTCGGGCGATCCAGCCCGCCGATGAGATGCAGCAGCGTGCTCTTGCCGGAACCGGACGGCCCCATCACGACGGTGAACGAGCTACGCGGGATGTCCAGGTCCACCCCGGCAAGGGCGTGGACCAGCGTCTCGCCCATCTGATAAGTCTTGCGCAGCCCGCGCACCCGGATGAAGGCGTCGTCGGGCACATCCGGCGTTGGGGCTGCGCGCTCAAGTGCGTCTGCCATAATACCGTCTTTTCTAGAAGAAGAAGGGCCCCATCAGGCTCATGTTGCTGAGCTGGTTGACGCCATAGCCGAGAAGCGCCTGCACGAGATACAGCACCAGCACGAGCAGGCCAATCCCAACGATCAGCCGCCCGCGGCCCAGGTTCGGGTCGAGCGCGCGAGCGCCGACGACGAGCAGGGCGATGTTCCAGATCATATAGATGTCCACCACACGCAGGAACTGTCCGAAGTACGCGGCGAGGCCCGTCGCCTCCGGGTCGATGAAGCCCGACAGCCCCGGCGCGGCAATCGCGCTGCCGCCGATCAGCACCGCCACGATGCGGACAATGTCTCTAAGCGCAAAGGGCAGCCCGGCCCATGCCGTGATGTTCATGCGCTCGGTGTTCGTCCCGCGCGCGCCGAACAGCGTCAGCAGCAGGTGCAGCGAACCACCGACAATCAGCCAGCCTACCCACACCGCTCCGAGGGCGATGACGGACGGGATCACGTAGCGGAAGACCGGCCCGTTCGCGGCCTGCACGGCCTGCTCAAGCTGGGCCAGTTCCTCCGGCGAATAGAACGACATGTCTGTCGCCATGCCTTCAGGCCCGGGCATACCCGTGCTCTGGCCTGTCGAGGCGTTCACGACGACGAGCAGCACGGCGGTCAGGCTGAGCACCAGCAGCGCCGGCAGCCAGACGCCGCGTGTGTACCCGGCGATCTCCTCGAAGGCCCGGCGCGGTCGGAGAAAAACCGACCAGAACCACTGTGGAGAATAGCGGCGTGGGGGTGTGACACTTGAAGCGGCGATCTCGCTCATCATTGTTCTCCCGGCCCGGTCTGGGCCTGTTGACAAGGTCTGGGTTTGGAGTGGGACATGGGAGGATATTCGCTTGAACACGTGGCACGGATGCCAAAGGTGGTCACCAACCCGGTTATGAATAAAGCACGCAGTATTGCCTCATTCATGAAGTTCGTGCCATTCGTGGATCTACTCAACATTCGTAGTGCCATCTGTGAGAGCAATCCTCCCGCCGGGCAAACGGCACGACTTCCTATTTGATACGCGCCGGTGCGGTTGCAGGTTCCATCATACCGCAAACTCGGTGATGTTGGTTAGACGTTTGCCGGCGCTGTCAGGTTCCCGGTGTGCGAATACGGCAGGGAGCGGGTGCTGGCAGCAGGGCAACCCGTACCCACAGGGGCGTTGATCGACAGCGGCAGCGCGAAAGAGCGCGCCGCCGCCATGAACTGGAAGAGGACGGTTGTATCAGGGGATGCTGTTCATGTAGGCGCGCAGCCGCCGGATCTCGCCCTCGGATGCGCTCATCTGCCCTTCGACCACGTCGCGGATCGAGATCAGCCCGACCAGCCGGCCCTCGCTGACAATGGGCAGATGGCGAATGTGCGCCCGCGTCATGACGCTCGCCACCTGGCTCACGTCGTCGTCCATCTCACCGATGATCGGGTCCGCCGTCATGACTTCGCTGACTGGCACATCCTCACAGCTCCCGCCCTTCCGCGCGAACTCCCGCACAATGTCGCGCTCGGACAGCACGCCGATGGGATGGCCGTCAGGCTCGACGACAAGCAGCACGCCGACGTTGTGCTCGGCAAGCAGGCGGCTGGCCGCGAGCAGCGTATCACCCGGGGCAATGGTAATAGGAGGTTGCTTTTTCCCTTGCAGAATATCTCGCACTTTCATTATTCACGCTCCCTCGTCACCGTGCTTATCAGTGTGGGTAATGCGGACAGCCCTTACTTGGATGTCGGGCTCTTATATGCGGCAGCACGGAAGGCCCGGCAATCGCGAGGTGCTTTCATTGTAGCATGGTCGGGCAGATAATGCCCGGCAGGAGGGGTAGCCGGGCCGGGGTCACACATTGAAGCGAAAGTAGATCACGTCGCCGTCCTGCACGACGTACTCGCGCCCCTCGACGCGCAGCAGACCGGCGGCCTTCACCTCTGCCCAGCTTCCGAACCGCTCGAACGTCTCGAAGGGCACGACCTCCGCGCGGATGAAGCCGCGCTCAAAGTCGGTGTGGATCACGCCCGCCGCCTGCGGCGCGGTCCAGCCCTCACGAATCGTCCAGGCGCGGGCCTGCTCCTCGTTGAAGGTGAAGAAGCTGATCAGCCCCAGTATGCGGTAGCCCTCGCGGATGACCTGCTCCAGCCCGCCCACGCTTGCCCCGGCCAGTTCAAGGAACTCCTGCCGCTCGGCGTCCGTCAGCCCGGCTAACTCCTCCTCCAGCCGGGCGCTGAATTTGACGAGCTTCGCGCCCTGCTCCTGGGCAATGGCCCGCACCTCACGGGCACACTCGCTATCTTCCTCTATGTCGTCCTCGTCCACGTTGGCGGCGTAGATCACCGGCTTGGCCGTGAGGAAGCGCATCTCCTGGTTAAGCTGCCGGTACACCTCGTTGTCGCGCTCCGGGTAGGCCCAGAGCGGCTGCCCGGTGTTGAGATAAGCCTCGACGGCACGCGCCATCTCCAGCAGGGGCCGGAGCTTGGCGTCGCCCTTGACCTGCCGCTCCAGCTTCTCGATCCTGCGCTCCAACTGCTGGAGGTCCGCAAGCGCCAGCTCGGTGTTGATCACCTCGATATCGCTGCGAGGGTCAAGCTGCCCGCTGACATGTACCACGTTCGGGTCGGAGAAGCAGCGCACGACATGGACGATAGCGTCCACATCCCGGATGTGCCCGAGGAACTGGTTGCCCAGCCCCTCGCCCCGGCTCGCGCCGCGCACCAGCCCGGCGACATCCACGAACTCGACGGTGGCGTGGATGACCTCCTTCACGCCGACAAGCTCGGCGAGCTTCTCGACGCGGCGGTCGGGCACGGGCACGATGGCGCGGTTGGGCTGGATGGTACAGAAAGGGTAGTTGGCGACCTCAGCGTTCTGCGCGCGGGTGAGCGCGTTGAACACCGTGCTCTTGCCGACGTTCGGCAGGCCGACGATACCAATGCTCAGGTTCATGATGTTAACGTGCCTCCATCACGGCGTGACAGGGGGGTGCGGGTATCTGCCCCTATAATACACCACGATGGCGGGGGGAACCGGGCGCTGGCCCGGCTCCCCCTCTGTTCATAGCAGCCTTACTCGTCGACAAAGACGAACTCCCCATCCTCAAAGCGGAAGCGCAGCTCGACATCCTGAGTGGGGCAGCACAGCGGGTCGTCATCGTCGTGGATGGTGGCCTGCACGTGGATCACGCCGTCGATGACGGTGATGTGGTGCACCGGCACGCGGTCACCGAGCAGCGTCTTCCCCAGGAACTCCGGCTGGCCGTTCTCGTTCGCCACTGCCACCAGCTCGATGAACGTCCCCGAGCCGCCGGTGTTCGTCCCCAGCACCACCAGCGCGTCCTCGTCGCCATCGCCGTCCAGGTCGGAGTACGACATCACATCGTCACGAAGCACCGTCACCTGGTGCGTCATGGGGTCGCTCGTGCTGCGGTACTCGCCGTTGGTGAGGGCAACCGGCTCGAAATCCAGCGCGCGGTAGGTGGCATTGCGAAGCTGATCCAGCGAGAGCACCACGGGCAGGTCGGGGCATCCCGCCTCGAACTGCAGCCCGCCCTGACCGGGCAGAACCCAGCGCAGCCGGTCCAGGCCGAAGTTCGGCGCCTGCGCCACGCCAGGGTCGAAGCCATACCAGCCATCGGGCGTCTCGGCCTGGATGGCGAGGGTCGTCCCCGCCTGAGCAGTGCCAAACACCTCCGACACAGCCGAGGCCCAGCGATGGACCTGGAGCCCGGCCTGTGTCGTGGCGTCGCATATCGCGGCTTGTTCGAGCGGCGGGATGCTGAAGGAGAGCGAGTACGCGGCGCTGGCACTCTCGCCCGACTCGACTCGCACGAGATAGTCGCCGGTCTCAGGCACGACGCTGACCCACTCGTTCCCCTCACCAACGGTGGAGGGCAGTTCCGTGCCGTCGGGCGCCTCGACCGTCAGCGACAGGTTCTGCGCGACGGTCGCCAGCACAATCGTCATCTCCTGCCCCGCCAGCACGTAGATGAGATACTCATCCGTGCCGCCCGCCTCGACCTCCCCCTCGACAGTCGCCGACGTTGCACCCGTCTCGAACGACACGCGCTCCGGCTCCTCCACGGTGGGCGCGGGCGTCGCGGGCGGGGGAGCGGTATCGGTGGCGGCGGGAGGCTCAGTGCTGGTTTCGGCAGGCTCTGCTGTGGCTGCCTGCTCGACCGTCTCCGTAGGGAGTGGCGCGGTAGGTGGCGCAGCGGTGGGCTGCGCTCCGGGCAGGTTGCAAGCTACGACTGCGAACATCACGAAGGCCGCAGCCAGTGTGGCCTTCCAGTTCATACATCTGTCTCCTTAGCTGCGAAACCAATAATAAAGTTGCATCCGCACAGCAGGCGGACGGTCCTCCCGGGGCGAGGATCGGTATGGGGCAGAGAGGCCGATACCCCCGCATTCTACCACGATGCGTGCTGGTAAAGAAGGGTGATGTATGGCACGCCGACCAATTCCGACCGAGCAGACCGTCTTGGTCAATTTTTCATGAAAAATTCACACCTTTTAGCTCGATCTGGGGGTATAGTTCATCATGAATCGGATTGAGGTTCGGGCCTTCGCCCCGGCCCGGGGGACTGGCTTTATTTATTCGGGGCTTTCATTCTCTGCTTTATTATTCTCGCCCAGTCCCGACTTCCTCATCCGCCTATTCGATGCACTGCCCCTGATGCGCCGCATCTCTGCGCTCCCACGCTGCCACCAGCCGAACCTGTAGCATCCGCCCCATTTTGCCGATAAACTCCATCCAAATTAAAAACGCTGCCCCTCCTGCAGCGGAAGGCGTACACCCAGTTTGTTGAACAAGCTGAGGGCTCGATGAACGGGAAACCCCTTTCTGCGTTCCCAAGGATGACAGGCCGCCTCGCTGGAGCCGCCGCGCTGCTTATACTGCTTGCCGCGTGCGCACCGAACCCCGCCATTCCGCCAGAGGTCGGCAGCCTGCCCACGCTGGCAGAGGCGGCCATCAGCGCCGCTACTAGCGCTGCTACCAGCGCCGCAACCGAAGCGCCGATGGTGATCCCCACCAAGGCGCCCACGCAGACACCGGCCCCGTCCGAAACCCCGGTGCCGTCGCTGACGCCTACACCCACTCACCCTCTGATGATCGAAGTGATGCGCCAGCAGGCGTACCCCGGCAGCGAGCTTGTCTTTGAGGAAGTGCTTGAGCCGGGGGCGAACTACAACCGCTACATCGTGTCGTACCAGTCGGAGGGGAACAAGATCTACGCGCTGCTGACCATCCCCTTCGGCGAGCCCCCGCCGACCGGCTGGCCGGTGATCATCTTCAACCACGGCTACATCCCTCCGGAGATCTACCGCACCACCGAGCGCTACGTGGCCTATGTGGACAACTTCGCCCGGCATGGCTACATCGTGCTGCGCTCGGACTATCGCGGGCACGGTTTCTCCGAGGGGCAGGCCACCGGCGGCTATGGCTCACCGGACTACACCATCGATGTACTGAACGCCGTTGCGGCGATCAAAGCCTACCCCGATGCCGACCCCAACCGGATCGGCATGTGGGGGCACTCGATGGGCGGGCACATTACGCTGCGGGCGATGGTCGTGTCGGACGACATCCGGGCGGGCGTGATTTGGGGCGGCGTGGTCGTCTCATACCCCGACCTGCTGACGCGCTGGCGTCGAGGGGATGGCCCCACACCCACGCCCGACCCCAACACCCCCCGACGGCGCTGGCGCGATCAACTGACCGAGGTGTACGGCACGCCGGAGGAGAACCCGACCTTCTGGGCGTCGATCTCCCCGAACAGCTACCTCACGGACATCTCGGGGCCGATCCAGCTTCATCACGGCACGGCGGACGACTCCGTACCCTACGAGTTCTCGGAGATTTTATATTCAGAGATGGTAGCCGCCGGGCAGCCGGTCGAACTTTATCTGTGGGAAGGGGACGACCACAACATCTCGACGAGCTTCACCCCGGCGATGCAGCGCTCCATCGAGTTCTTCGACCGCTACGTCAAGGGCGGCGAGCCGTAGAGGAAGCACCCCTCAGAGGGGTGCAGTAGGGGTGGGTCTGAGACCCGCCCCTACAATCCGCCCGCGTCGGAACCCCCACCGCGACCGCAGGCGGAGGGGGTTCGGTGCCCTACGCCGTCAACTCCACCCCGCGCAGAAGCTGCGCGTTGATCGCCACGATGATGGTGCTCAGCGCCATGAGCAGCGCCCCGACCGCAGGCGACAGCAGCACCCCGACCGGCGCGAGCACCCCCGCCGCCAGCGGCAGCGCGACCACGTTGTAACCCGTCGCCCACAGCAAATTCTGGATCATCTTGCGGTAGGTCGCCCGGCTCAACTCGAAGACATTCACCACGTCGAGCGGGTTGTTCTGCACGAGGATGATGCCCGCCGACTCGATCGCCACATCCGTACCGCTACCAATGGCGATCCCCACGTCGGCGCGAGTGAGCGCAGGCGCGTCATTCACGCCGTCACCCACCATCGCGACCCGCTTGCCCTGCCGCTGAAGCTCGGCGACCTTCTGCGACTTGTGCTCGGGCAGCACACCGGCGAAGATCGTCTCAATGCCCAACTCAGCGCCGACCGCGCGGGCCACGTCCTCGCTGTCACCGGTCAGCATGGCGACGTCAATACCCATCTCGCGCAGCCGCTCGACCGCCCGGCGGCTCTCCGGGCGGATCACGTCCGCCAGCGCGAAGGCGGCTGCCACCTCGCCCGCTTCGACAAGATACACCACCGTCTGCCCCTTGCTGCCCGCGTTTTCGGAGAAGCTCCGCAGCGCGGGCGGCGGAGTTGCCTCCAGCATCTCCAGCAGGCGCGGCCCGCCGACGTACAGATCGCGCCCGTCGAGGCGGGCGCGGATGCCCCGCCCCGTGATGGCCTCGAAGTCCGTCGCGCCGGGCGTCTCAAGCCCGCGCTCCGACGCCGCCGCGCGGATGCCCCGCGCGATGGTGTGCTCGGAGTCCGCCTCGACCGCCGCCGCCAGCGCCAGCGCGCGGTCCTCCTGCCAGCCGTCCGCCGTCTCGATGCCGACCACACCGAACTCGCCCTTCGTCAGCGTGCCGGTCTTGTCAAAGATCACAGTGTCGATCTCGCGGGCCTTCTCCAGCGCAAGCCGGTCGCGGACGAGGATGCCGTTGCGCGCGCCGAGCGACGTGCTGATCGCCACGACAAGCGGGATGGCCAGCCCCAGCGCGTGCGGGCAGGCGATGACGAGCACGGTCACGACGCGTTCGAGCACGTCGAGGTTCAGGCCGGTGGCGAGCAGCCACGCGACCCCCGTGATCGCCGCGACGCCGAGCGCGATGTAGAACAGCCAAGCGGCAGCGCGGTCGGCCAGCACCTGCGTGTCGGACTTGCTCTCCTGCGCCTCGCGCACGAGCCGCATGATGCCCGCCAGCGTGGTTTCCTCGCCCGTCGCACGGACGCGCACGCGCAGGCTGCCGTCGCCGTTGATCGTGCCGCCGATCACCTCGTCGCCGGGATGCTTCGCCACCGGCCTGGACTCGCCGGTGATCATTGCCTCGTTCACGTCGGAGCGCCCCTCGACCACCTCGCCGTCGGCGGGGACACTTGCGCCGGGCCGCACCAGCACCACATCACCCTGCCGCAGCCGGTCGACCGGCACTTCCTCGACGCCCCCATCCGGCGTGATGCGCTCGGCGGTGTCCGGCATGAGCTTCGCCAGCTCGCTCAACGCGCCGGACGCCTGGCGCACGCTGCGCATCTCCAGCCAGTGGCCGAGCAGCATCGCGTCGATCAGCGTGGCCATTTCCCAGAAGAAGCCGCTGCCGGGCGCGAAGAACACCGCGAACAGGCTGTAAATGAAGGCGACCGAGATAGCGAGCGAGATGAGCGTCATCATGCCGGGCTGCCGGTTGCGAAGCTCCGGCACGGCCATCTGCAGGAAGGGCACACCCCCGTAGAAGAAGATGGCGATGGCAAAGACCGGGCCGATCCACTGGCTGCCGGGGAACTCCGGCGCGGTGAAGCCGAGCCACTGCTGCAGCATCGGGCTGAAAACGAGCACCGGGATGGTCAGCAGGAGGCTCACCCAGAAGCGGTTGCGGAACATAATCTCGTGCCCGGTGTGATCCACGCCATGCCCGGCATGCCTGGCATGATCGCCGTGCGGGCCATGCTCCGCGTGCTCGACGTCTCGCCCGTGGGCGGCGTGATCCATTGCCTCGCCGGGCGGCGATTCGTCCTGTTCGGCGTGCGGGTGATGGTGCTCGTGCTCCCTGTGCGCGCTCATCGACTTCATCTCCTCTGGCTGCATCCGCGCGTGCGTACCTTGATGATAGTGCATCGCACCGGTGCTTTGCCTCCATCATGCGGTGGAGGGCCCCCTTCGACGGCGCTCGCTCTGCGAGCGCTGACCTTCCCCTAACAGGGTTGGAGATATGACACCTTTGCCGAGCTGGTTGCGATTGGCTAGCGTCGAACCCCCTCCTGTCCCGCAGCTTGCGGCTGCGGCCCTTCCTCCCCCTTGCAAGGGGGAGGTGTGACCCGGAGGGTCGCGGTGGACTCCTCCACCTACCGCGACAATTTTGCGACATCCCCGCGATAACGCTGAGATAAACCGTTGGTAGCCTGTAGCCGTGTTTGAAACGCAAGCTGGAAAGGAAGTTCAAGATGGCTCAGTCTTCAACCGTTATCTTCGCCAGAAACCTGACCCGGTCGCTGCCGCTTGGCGACCGCCAGATCGACATTCTCAAGGGCGTCACGCTTGAGGTGGAGCGAGGCGAGTGGCTGGCGCTCACCGGCCCGTCCGGCTCGGGGAAGTCCACGCTGCTCGGCCTGCTCGCCGGGATCGACACGCCGACCAGCGGCAGCCTGATCGTCGACGGCATCGACATCACCCGCCTGCCTGAGTCGAAGCTCGCCCGCGTGCGCAACGACAAGATCGGCATCGTGTTCCAGTCCTTCCACCTCATCCCCACACTGACCGCGCGGGAGAACGTGGAAGTGCCGCTTTACGTCAACGCGCGGGCCGGGCGGGCGCGCCAGCTCGCAGAGGAGATGCTCACGCTGGTCGGCCTGCATGACCGCATGAACCACCGCCCGCACCAGCTTTCCGGTGGGGAGCAGCAGCGCGTAGCCATCGCCCGCGCGCTGATCAACCGGCCCAGCATCCTGCTGGCCGACGAGCCGACCGGCAACCTCGACACGCGCACCGGCGACGCCGTGCTGGAGCTTATCGGCAACCTGCGCCGCGAACTGGGGCTGACGGTCGTGATGGTGACGCACGACCCGCTCATCGCGCGGGCTGCCGACCGCGAGGTTCACCTGCTGGACGGCAGGCTGGTGGACGGGCTGGACAGCCGCCCGGCGAGCGCCCGGGCTGCACAGCCGGTGCTGGAGGTGCGGTCATGAAGCTAGCACTCCTGACGAAATACGCCCTGAAGGGCATCCGGCGCGGGGGGCAGCGGGTGCTGCTCGCCGTGCTGGCCGTCGCCTTCGGTGTGATGTCGCTGGTAGCCATGGCGGGGCTGTCGGAGGTGCTGTTCGAGTCGCTGCTGCTCGACCCCCGGCAGGACATCGGCGGCGACGCCCGCCTGTGGCGCGCGGGCTACCTGACCGCCGAGCAGGTTGAGCAGTTCGAGGCGTGGCAGGAGAGCGGCGTCGTCGAGCGGTACGCCGTGTACTACAGCTCCAACTCCGGCCCGCTCATCCTGACAACGCCGGGGTCCGGGCGCGTGTCGTTTGTGCGCAATGCCATCGGCTTTGAAGCGGGCGGATACCCGCTGCTGGGCGAGATCGTAGTCGGTGATCCGGCGGGCGCGGCTGCAACAGACCTGCTGCGGCAGCCCGGCGACGTGATCATCACGAAGGACCTGGCAGAGGAGCGCGGGGTGTCGGTGGGCGATACCGTCCTCGTGGGGAGCGAGATGGGCGGCGCGCCGGAACCGCTGCAGGTGGTCGGCATCGCAACCAACACGCCGAACTATCAGGGGGCGTCGCTGTTCTTCAACCTTGAAACTGCCCGCCTGCTGACCGGGCACTCGAACCCGCTCACTACGGTGAACGTCATCTGGGCTGACGAGGCGAGCGGCGACACGGCGCTTGAGGAGCTTCTGTCGTCCGGCTGGTACGCCCACACGCCCGATATGCTCTCCGAGCGCAACCGCCAGATGCGCGACATGATGAACCTGCTGCTGAAGGGCGCGGGCATCCTCGGGCTGATGGTTGGTGGCATCGGCATCGCCAACACCATGCAGGTGATGCTGGCGCGCCGCCGCGAAGAGGTCGGCGTGCTCAAGACGCTGGGCTATGCCCGGCGTGACATCCTGCTGCTGTTCGTGATCGAAACGGCCATCCTTGGCCTGGTCGGGAGCGTGCTGGGCGCGGCGGCGGGCGTCGGCCTGTCGGCGGTGCTGGTGCGGATCTCCCAGGGCTTCGTCACGCTCTTCCTGATCTGGCGGCCCAACATGCCGCTGGTGCTGGGCAGCGTGGCGGTCGGCGTGATCACCGCCGTGCTGTTCGCGATGAACGCCATCCTGCGGGCCAGCGACGTGCGCCCCGCCGACGTGTTCCGGCAGCTTCCACCGCCGCCCCAGAGCCAGATCCGCTCCATCGGCACCTTCGCGCTGATGGCCGTGCCCTTCGGGGCGATCACCAGCCTGGTGCTCGGCTCGCTGTGGCAGGGCGGGGTGGTGCTGCTGGCGGCGCTGGCGGGCCTGATCGTGCTCGGCGGGCTGCTGGCGGGCATCAAGTGGCTGGTCGTGCGCCTGCTGCCGACGTTCGGGCTGCACCTGCTGCGTATGGCACGCAACAATCTGCGGCGGCGCGGCGTCTCGCTGGTGTTCGCCATGATCGCGCTGTTCGCCGGGACGTACACCCTCGGCTTTGCGATGGTGAGCATCAGCGGCACGCAGAACAAGCTCGAAGAAGAGCTGTTCAGCACCGGCGGGTACAACTTCCTCGTGCTCACCGGCCCAGAGGGCGTGGATGAGGCGCAGGCGGCCCTTGCGGAGATCGCCGAGCGCACCGGCATCCGCTACGAGACGCCGGTCGAAACGTTCCTGATCGATGGGGAGCCGGTCGGCGTGGCGCGGTATCTGCAGGGCCGCGACGAGCCCTGGGATATCGTCGTCGAGGGCGCGGCGTGGGGCAGCGTCGAGAACGGCGCGTACGTGCCAGCCGGGATGGCGGTCGAGCCGGGTGCGACCATCGAGGTGGTCATGATGGACGGCAGGGTTGTGCCGCTGACCGTCGTCGGGACGTACGAGATTCCATCCACCTGGGAAAGCGCCGTGATCATGACGGCAGCCGGGATTGTGACGAGCAGCGACACACTGCTGGCGATCGCCGGTGACGAGGTGCAGACATCGGTCGCCGCTGAGGTCGCGCCGAACCAGCTCGAAGCACAGGCGGAAGCCATCGGCAGGGCACTGCCGCAGACCGCCATCATCACCGCCGCCGAGATGAATGACTCGTTCAAGGCGGCGTACCAGAACCTCGGCACCTTCGCCATAACGATGTCCGGGCTGGCGCTGCTGGCGGGCGCCGTGCTGATCGCCAACGCCGTGAGCCTGACCATGATCGAGCGCCGCCACGAGATCGGCGTGATGAAGGCCGTCGGCTACACGCGCGGGCACGTGCTGCGCACGGTCCTGTTCGAGTACGGGCTGGTGGCAGCTATCGCCAGTGTGGTGGGGCTGCTCGCCGTGCTGCTGACGGTGTATGCGATGGGCGTCGTGCAGGAGATCACACGGGAGATCTTCCTGGTGCCGCCGATGCTGGCCGGGGTGATCATCGTGGTCGGCGTGGGGCTGACGCTCGTCGTGGCGCTAGCTGCGGCCTGGCGCCCCACCTCGATCCGCCCGGTGGTGGTGCTGGCCGATCGCGGGTAGCGGGGCCGCCCTAACCCGCCTCTAACCGGATGTGTTCCGCCATGCAGCGAGGGAGCATATACTGCAACCACGAGCGCATGGAACAGGACCTGAGTACTAACTCCTGAAGCCCAGCATCACCCTGACACCCGACGGGATGCCCGGCATACACCGGGCATCCTCTTTTTGTATGGGCACGGGGAGGGAGCCGCACCCCCCTTCCGACGACCCTTCGGGCCGCCACTTCCCCCTGAAAGGGGGCAGTTAGTATCGGTCTAATCGCCCCTGGCAGAGGGAAGATGGCGTAGGTTGAGCAACCACTGCCAGAGGAGGTGCGCACTACAGCGGGGTCAGGCCTGCCTCGATCTGCTCGCGGTACGGCTCAAGGAAGGGCGGCAGCGACAGGCGCTCGCCCAGTTCCTCCAGCGGCTCGTCCATCGCAAAGCCCGGCCCATCCGTCGCCAGTTCAAACAGGATGCCCCGCGAGATGCGGAAGTACAGCGACTGGAAGTAGAACCGGTCGATAATGCCGGAGGTGTTCACCCCGGCGCGGGTCAGCGTGCGGTTCCACTCGTTCTGCTCCTCGGCGTCACGCACGCGGAAGGCAACGTGGTGAACCCCGCCGCGCCCCAGACGGGCGGGGAAGGCGTCCGGCTGCTCGACGACAAAGACTTCCTTGCCCGGCCCACCCCCTTCCATCGCAAAGATGGTGACCGTCTCGCCGGGGTTATCGAAGCCGGAGTGCTGCCCTGCCTGCTGCCAGCCGAGCACCCGCGTCAGGATCGGTTCGATGAGGTCCAGCCGGGGCACGGAGAGCATCACCCCGTAGAAGCCGCGCAGCGCATGCTGGAGGGGGATGTCGGCGCGGTCCCAGGGCTCCCCCTCAAAGGGCGCGCCCTGATCATCCACCAGCGTGAGGCGCTGGCCCTCCGGGTCCTCAAAGCGCAGGATGTCGCGCCCCGCGAATGTTGTGATCGCCTCGTGCCGCACGCCCAGGTCATCGAAGCGCGCCGCCCAGTACTCAAGCGCCGCGCGCCCGTTGACGCGCAGCAGCGTATTGACAATGCTGTCCGTGCCGCGCCGGTCCGGGCCGATCTGCGGCCAGTCAAAGAACGTCATATCCCACCCCGGCGTGCCGAACTTGTCGGCATAAAACAGGTGGTAGGCGCTAACATCGTCCTGGTTGACGGTCTTCTTGACCAGCCGCAGCCCGAGCACCTCGGTGTAAAAGCGAAGGTTGGCGCTCGCATCGGACGTAACCGCCGTGACGTGATGTAAGCCGTGCAATTCCATGCTGATCTCCTCCTGCCAAATACCGCCGCATCCAGCCGGGCCACGTCTACCGGCTGACGGGGTACTGTGATCCAATCATGCGTGCACTGACTATACTGAGCGCGGAGGGCGGAATTCCATTGGGTGGGCAGAACGACGCCGAACTCCCTCCGGACCTCGCGCCGCCCGGCGGAAGGGGGTGAACCTAATCATCCCCGTCAAGCCAGCGCCAAGCCGAGCGGGGATCGACGCCGAACAGGTCGTGCTCGCCGGGCATCAGGCGGATGGCGCGGCTGGGGCTGCTGGCCTCGCGCGGCTCGATGGCGTCGCCGCTGTGCTCTCTGGTCTTGGCGATGAACGCCTCCACATCGGCACGAAGCTGCGCCCAGATGCGCTTCTGGATGGCGACGAGGTCGCGCAGCATGGTGCGGTCGTCACACGCGGCGAGCACAGCCTGCATGTGCGGCAGGCACAGCCCGTCGGAGGCCTCGTAGCTCTCGCGCAGGCGGGCGTCGTCGAAGTACTCGACCATCGTCTCAACCAGGCGGCTCTCGGTTTCGTCCAGTGCCGCGCACACGATGCAGGGCCCGCGCGGGGCGAGCCGCGCCGCCAGCACCGCGCCCTCGCTCCGCGCCTCGCGGCGGCGACGCCTGCCTGTGCCGATCGGCACGCTGCGCTCCATCTCATCGAGGATGCGCACAACCTCGTCCACCGCCGAGCGGTAGAAGATAGCGACGGTCTGCACGTTGCCCCGGTACTGCGTGAGCTGGTAGGCGTGCCCGCTGCACAGCCCCTGCCGCGCACGGATCGCGTCATGGGTGGGCTGGTCCTTCCAGCGCTCGTACAGAATACTCTGAAGCAGCTTATCGGCCTGCTGCAGGAGGATAGCGCACATCGGGCAGCCCGGCCCGGCGAGAGCTTCGACAAGGTCGAAGTAACGCTGTGAGGGCGCGGAGCGGCGTTTCATCGGGGCTTCGGGGACGGGCGGCATCAGGCATTCTCCTCCATCTGGCGCAGGCCCTCCCACACACGCGGGCCAACCGGCTCGCCGCGCATCTCCCAGGCCTCCAGCAGCGCGCGGTACAGGGCAGGCTCGCCCGGGCGAACCTCCGGCACGTTGCCGAAGCGCACAAAGCCGACGAACCCGCTGAGAAACTCGGCGTACTCCTTGCTGCCCGGCTCCTCGAAGCTGGCGAGCGTCCGGCGCTCGATCTCCGCCAGCGCGGCGGCGATCACGTCTTCGGCGCTCTGGTTTCTGGCCTCTCTCAAGAACTGCGATCGCGCGCTGTCGATGTCCACCCCTGCTCCTTTCTGCGGCGTGCGGGCCATACGCTGATACCCCGATCCTACCACGCCGCGCGCGGATCAGCGGGCAACGACCGACTCGCGCCTGACAAGCGTCGGGCAGACCACTGCCCGCACCTGGCCCGCGCCGGGGTGCTCGGCCCGGTTGAGCAGGAGGTGCGCGGCGAGGCGGCCCATGCCCATCATGTCCACGCGCATGGTCGTCAGCGCCGGGCTGACGGCGCTGCTCAGGTGGATGTCGTCAAAGCCGATCACAGAGAGATCGTCTGGCACGCGCCGCCCCAGCGACTGCGCGGCCCGCATCGCGGCGATAGCCACGTCGTCGTTGCAGCCAAACAGCGCCGTGATCTCCGGGTGCTCGGCGAGCAGGGCCGTCACGCATGGGGCCACGGCGTCAGGGTGCAGGATGCAGTCGGCGAAGTACGGCGTCAGGCCGTGCTCGGCGAGCGCCTGCAGATAGCCCTCGCGGCGCTCGCGGATGCTGGGGTAGGCGTCGGGCAGGCTGCCGACAATCGCGATATGCCGGTGGTTGAGCTCGATGAGGTACTGCGTGGCGGCATAAGCCCCGGCGAGGTTGTCGGTCACGACCGAGTCGAACCGGCTACCGCTGGCGTAGGCATCGACCAGCACGACCGGGGCGCTGATCTTCTCCAGACGTTTAACGAGGCTGTCGCCCAGGTGCATTCCAACGATCAGCAGGCCATCGGCCTCACCGCTCCGCATCAGGCGGGGCGTCTCAAGCGGCTGGTTACGCTCGTCGACGAGCAGGTTGGCGTACATCAGGTTGACACCGCTGCGGCGGCAGACGGTTTCAACCCCGGCCAGCACCGGCGCGTAGAAGCTGTTCGTTGCAGGCAGGTCGTCGGGGCGGGACTTGATCAGCACGCCGAAGGTGTTGGGCAGGGCGCGCCCCGCGGCCTGGTTCGAGGGGGTGTACACGTAGCCGAGCGCGCGGGCGGCATCCAGCACGCGCTGGCGTGTCTCCTCACCAACGCCGGGCTTGTCACGCAGCACGAGCGAGACGGTGGCGGTGGACACGCCGCTCTCGCGGGCGATGTCCGCCAGCGTTGCCTTGCGGTTGGCTCTCGGAGGGACGCGGCTCATGGCTTATCTGTAGCTGAAATTTTTAGTAGAACTCTCGCCTGATGATAGACGAGCCGGGATAGGGCGTCAAGGGGGGCGGGGCGCAGGCTGACTTATTCCCATCCCCATGCATTTGGCTGCGCCAACTGCATGTTGCCCCTCGTCACGCCACCTGATCGCCCCCTAGCAGGGGGAGATGGCGGCGCGAAGCGCCGTCAGAGGGGGTGCTAGTAGGGGCCGGTGTGATGCGCGATGCTCTATCGGCTGCATCATTAGACCGGCCCCTACCATGATTCTCACCACGCAAGGTCATAAAAACGAGCCGCGAAGCTCATTCGCGGCGGAATTATTCATACAGCTTACATCTTCTCTAATCTTTTTAGTAAATCTCTTGACTGCCGCAACAAATTTGTTTACGATACAAGCGTTACTGTCAGCCATCCGCGAGGTGGAGCCATGACCCAAGCAGCGCCCTCGATCCGTGTGGCCGGGCCGGCCCTTCCCAACCTCCCCTGGGAGGACCGCCCCGCCGGCAGCAGCGCCGTCGTCTGGCGCTACAGCGGCAACCCGATCATCCCGCACGATCTCATCCCCACGTCGAACAGCATCTTCAACAGCGCCGTCGTGCCTTATGGTGAGGGCTTCGCGGGCGTCTTCCGCGTGGACGACACGCGCCGGGCGATGCAGCTCCACGCCGGGAAGAGCGCGGATGGGCTGACGTGGACCATCGAGCCGGAGCGCATCCAGTGGCGGCCTGCCTCGCCGCGCGCTGCGGAGATCAACGAGTTCGTCTACGGCTACGACCCGCGCGTCACCTGGATCGAGGACCGCTACTATATTACCTGGTGCAACGGCTACCACGGGCCGACGATCGGCGTGGGGTACACGCACGACTTCGAGACGTTCTACCAGATGGAGAACGCCTTCCTGCCCTTCAACCGCAACGGCGTGCTGTTCCCGCGCAAGATCAACGGCAGCTATGCCATGCTCAGCCGCCCCAGCGACAACGGGCACACGCCCTTTGGGGATATCTTCTACAGTGAAAGCCCCGACATGGTGCACTGGGGGCGTCATCGCTTTGTCATGGGCGCGACGGACGGCTGGCAGGCCACCAAGATCGGCGCGGGGCCGGTCCCCATCGAGACAAGCGAAGGCTGGCTGCTCATCTATCATGGCGTGCTGACCTCCTGCAACGGCTTCGTCTACAGCTTCGGTGCGGCGCTGCTCGACCTCGACGAGCCGTGGAAGGTGATGTACCGGGGCGAGCCTTACCTGCTCGCGCCGCAGGCCCCCTACGAGCGCACCGGCGACGTGCCGAATGTGGCCTTCCCCTGCGCGGCGCTCGCCGACCCCGCTACCGGGCGGATGGCGATCTACTACGGCGGCGCGGACACCGTTGTCTGCGTGGCCTTCGCCTATGTGGACGAGGTGGTCGACTTCGTCAAGACCCACTCGAAAGTCTGAATTTAGCCCGATTCCGGACGAATTTTCGCTCAGCCTATTGACTCCCATGCCAGAGTGGGTTTAGAATGAAATTGAGATTTGAGAGCGCTCCCAATTTCCTGAGAGCGCTCCCAGCAAAGCGAGCAAAACCGTGCTGAACCTCACACTCGAAGATATTGCTAGAATGGCGGGGGTCTCCCGCTCGACCGTTTCGCGTGTGCTCAACGAGCACCCCAACGTGCGCCAGGAGGTGCGCGAGCGAGTCTGGGAGGTGATCAGGCGGACCGGCTACCACCCCAACGCCGCCGCCCGCACCCTCGCCTCGCAACGTTCCTGGGTGATCGGCCTGGTTTTGCCCCGCAGTGTTAGCTCCTTCTTTACCGACCCTTACTTCCCTCATCTCACTCAAGGTATCGCCCAGGCGTGCAACCAGCATAACTACACACTGAGCCTGTTCCTCGTCGCGACCAAAGAGGATGAGGAGAAGATTTTCCCCCGGGTATCGCGGAAGGGATCGCTGGACGGCATCCTTGTACAGTCCGGGGAGATTGGCGACCAGCTCATCGACCGGCTGGTCGAGTCCAGCGTGCCACTCGTGATCATCGGGCGACCCTTCCACACCGAGGGCGTGAGCTACATTGACGTGGACAACGTGAGCGCCGCCGAGACGGCTGTCCGCCACCTGCTCGAACTGGGGCGGCGTCGCATCGGCCTGATCTCCGGGCCGTTCAACACCACAGTCGGGCGCGATCGCTATGACGGCTACCTGCACGCCCTCGCCAGTTACGGCATTGACGTCGACCGCGCGCTCGTGGCCGAGGCGGACTTCACCGAGGTGGGCGGCTACACTGCCATGCAGCGCCTTCTCCCGGCGAAGCCCGACGCCGTGTTTGCCGCCTCCGACCTGATGGCGATCGGCGCGATGCGCGCCGCACGCGATGCGGGCCTGCGCGTCCCGGAAGATATCGCCTTTGTTGGCTTTGACGACCTGCCGATTGCCACGATGGCGAGCTGCCCGCTCACGACTATCCGCCAGCCCGTAGCCGAGTTCGGCGTAAAGGCGGTCGAAACACTGATTGACGTGATCGAGAACGGACTTGAGCCGCCGCGGCAGGTCATCATGGGCACCGAGCTGGTCGTGCGTGCCTCGTCCGGTGCGGAGCAAAGGGGAATCGCCTAGCTAGGCCCCCCTTGTTTATTTTCATACGTGTGGGAGCGCTCTCAAAACGTCGCTTAGCCCTGATTGGTGAGGAGGTAGGACATAACCAAATTTGATGGTCCGGCCCTTTCGTCTGACCCGTTGCGTGAGCAAGAAGGAGTAAGAAGATGAAGCGCGCAACTCTGATTCTGACGTTTGTGATCGCGGTGAGCCTGCTGCTCGCCGCCTGCGCGCCGGCCACACCGGTCGACACCGGCAATGCCGGTGCGGCTGCCGATGCGGAGGCGCGTATCGCCGAGCTGGAAGCCCAGCTTGCAGCGGCGCAGGAGGGCGCGGTCAGCGAGGAAGAACTGATCGCCCTACAGCAGGAACTGGAAGCGGCGCGTGCCGAGGCTGAGGCCGCTGCTGCCGCCGCTGCAGAGCAGGTTGCTGCCCAGCCGGCACCGGAGGCCTACGCCCGTAACGAGACGCTCTACATCAGCGGTACCCAGTGGGGGCCGCCCTCCAGCTGGAACCCCTTCATGCAGGGCAACTACGCCACCGGTACCATCGGCTTCGTGTACGAAACGCTCTTCCTCTATGATCCTCTCGCCGATGAGTACATCCCCTGGCTGGCTGAGAGCGGCGAGTGGGTTAGCGACAACGTGTACGAGCTGACCATTCGCGAGGGCATCACCTGGAGCGACGGCACGCCGTTCACGGCAGAAGACGTGAAGTTCACCTACGAGCTTGGCCAGCAGGCCCCCATCTCCTTCAGCCCGCTGTGGGACTGGCTGGACAGCATCGAGGTGGACGGGAACACGCTCACCTTCACCTTCAACGAGCCGCTCTACCAGGAGTGGGCTAACTACCTGTACAGCAACCCGATCGTGCCGAAGCACCTGTGGGAAGGCCGCTCGGCTGATGAGATTGCCAGCGGCGCTAACGAGAACCCGATCGGTACCGGCCCCTACCTCTACGAGACGCATGACCAGGACCGCATGGTCTGGGTGAAGAACGAGAACTGGTGGGGCACGGAAATCCTGGGCATGGAGATGAAGCCCACCCGGGTCGTGGACATCGTCAACGCCGGGAACAACGTGGCTCTCGCCCGCGTGCTCCAGAATGAGGTGGACCTCAGCAACAACTTCCTGCCGGGCATCGCTACGCTGATGCAGGCTGGCTACCCGATCTCCACCTACTACGACGAGCCGCCCTACATGCTTTCGGCCAACACCGCGTGGCTGATCATGAACCTCCAGATGTCGCCGATGGATGATGTGGCGTTCCGCCGCGCGATGGCCTATGCTATCGACGTGGATCAGATCGTCGAGGTCGTCTACGGCAACATCGTGCAGAAGGCCAACCCGACCGGCCTGCTCCCCATCTGGGATGAGTACGTGGACCAGGAGGTTGTGGAGGAGCTTGGCTTCACCTACGACCCCGAGATGGCAGCACAGATCCTGGCTGACGCGGGCTATGTGGACATCGACGGCGACGGCTTTGTCGAGACGCCTGATGGCGAGCCGATCGAGCTGGGTGTTGCTGTCCCGGCGGGCTGGACGGACTGGATGGAGGCCGCCCGGGTAATCGCCGAGAGCGCACAGGCTGTCGGCATCAACGTGCAGCCGGAGTTCCCGGACTACGCCGTCTACCTGGATGCTCGCCTGGCCGGTACGTTCGAGATGGCCATCGACAACCAGGAGCAGATGAGCAACACCGTCTGGACCTACTACGACTGGATCTTCCAGAACCCCATCGAGGACATCGCCACCATGGGTGACGGCAACTATGGCCGCTACGACAACCAGGAGGCCTTCGACCTGGTGGAGCAGTTGGACAAGACGCCGATCGATGACGTGGAGGCGATGAAGGAGATCACGTCGCAGCTCCAGCGCATCCAGCTAACCGATATGCCGCTGATCCCGCTGTGGTACAACGGTCTGTGGGCGCAGGTCAACAGCACGACGTGGACGAACTGGCCGTCGGCTGCGGAGGACACGCCGAACTACCTGCCCGCCACCTGGCGCGGCTACTGGAACATGGGCGCTATCCGCATGCTGGCTGAGATCGAGCCGGTCGAAGCGTCGGAGTAAGCCGGGCACGGGGCGCCTGTGTGCGCCCCTCCCCCACGGTAATCAAGCCGCCCCTCCTGTCTAAGCGAGGGAGGGGCGGCCCCAGACCACCGTAGCTTTAGCGAAAGGGGAAGCGACGTGAGACGCTACTTCGGACGCAAACTGGCTATCTACGCCCTCACGTTTTTCCTCGCAGTGACGATTGACTGGCTGATCCCGCGGCTCATGCCGGGCGATCCCATCAGGACGATGCTGGCGAGGGCGGGCCTGCGGGCGGAAGCCTCGGTCAGGATGTACACCTACTACACGCAGGCCTTTGGCCTGGACCTCCCCATGTGGCGGCAGTACCTCAACTTCTGGAACGCGCTCTTCCATGGCGACCTGGGCACAAGCGTCTGGCTGTTCCCGACGCCCGTCCTCCAGGTCATTGCGAGGGCAGTCCCCTATGACATCGCCCTCCTGGTCCCGGCTATCCTCCTGAGCTGGTGGACCGGCAACAAGTTCGGTGCGTTCGCCGCGCGAAACAAGCGGCTTGACAACACGGTCCTGCCAATCGGCTATATCCTGACGGCGACGCCGTACATGTGGCTCGGCATCCTGCTGGCATGGGCACTCGGCATCGTCCTCGGCTGGTTCCCGATCTCCGGCGCGTACAGCTACGCGCTGACACCCCGGTTCTCATGGACGTTTATCAAAGATGCGCTGCATCACTGGTTCCTGCCGTTCGCCTCGCTGTTCATGGTGATGTTCGGCGGCTGGGCAATCGGCATGCGGAACATGATTATCTACGAGCTTGAGGCGGAGTACTCCCATTACCTCGAAGCGCTCGGCGCACCGAGGAAGCTCATACGCAAGTACGCTTATCGCAACGCCATCCTCCCGCAGGTGACCGGGCTGGCCCTCCAGCTTGGCGTCATCGTTGCGGGGGCGCTGGCAACGGAGATCGTGTTCTCATACCCCGGCATCGGTTATCTCATCCTCAAGGCGATTGAGAACCAGGATTACTTCCTGCTGCAGGGGTGCTTCCTGTTCATCATTATTGGCGTGCTGCTCGCCAATTTCATCATCGACATTGTTTACGTGCTTGTCGACCCGAGGACGCGAGCCGGGATGCAAGGTGAAGCCGCATGACCACGCTGACGAAGAAAGCTGACTCCGTGGCGACACGGACGCTCAAAAAGAATGAGATGCTCTACTTTGCGCTGCGGAACATGAAGCTGCGCATCGGGCTGGGCATCGTGCTGTTCTTCGCGCTGCTGGCGATCGTGGGGCCGCTGCTTACCGACTACCGTCCGCTCGCGTACGTCGGCCCGCCGGCGCAGCCCCCCTCCTCCGAGTACTGGTTCGGCACGACAACCTTCGGGCAGGATGTGTTCACGCAGTTCGTGCACGGGCTTGGCGCGACATTCTTTGTCGGGATCGTCGGCGGCGGGCTTGGCACCTTCCTCGGCCTGCTGGTGGGGTTCGTTGCCGGCTACCGGGGTGGCATCGTGGACGAAGTGCTCAACATGCTGACGAACATCGTGCTCGTCGTCCCGACGCTGGCGGTGCTGCTCATCCTCGCGGCGTACCTGGAGGTGCGCAGCGTGCTGAGCGAGAGCCTGTTCATCGGCATGTTTGCCTGGCCGTGGGCGGCACGTGCCATCCGCGCGCAGACCTTCTCGCTGCGCTCGCGGGACTTTGTGGACCTCGCCCGCCTGAGCGGTATGAGGCCGCTCAAGATCATCTTCCGCGAGATCGCGCCGAACATGATGTCCTACCTGTTCATGACCTTCATCCTCCAGTTCGGCGGCGCGATACTGACCGCCGCCACGCTGGACTTCATCGGCCTCGGCCCGACGAATGCGATCTCGCTCGGGCTAATGATGAACAACGCGGTCCTGTGGAGCGCGCTGCACCTGGGCATGTGGTGGTGGTTCATCCCGCCGGGGCTGGCGATCATGGCGATTGTCGGCGCGCTGTATGTAATGAACGTCGGGCTGGACGAGGTCTTCAACCCCAAGCTGAGGGAGATGTGAACCCGTGAGCTTGCAAGTCGAAAACCTGAGAGTGTACTACCAGACTCTGCACGGCGATGTGAAGGCGCTCGATGGCCTGTCGTTTGACATCGCGGATGGGGAGATCATGGGGCTGGCGGGCGAGTCAGGCTGCGGCAAGAGCACGCTGGGCTACAGCCTGATCTACATGAACCCGCGCATGAAGTACGTCGAGGGCCGCGTGATGCTCGACGGCGAGGAACTGCCCATCTGGGACAGCCCGGCCATGGTCCCCTTCCGCTACAAGAAGGTTTCCATCATCCCGCAGTACGCCATGAGCGCGCTCAACCCGACGCGCAAGATCGGCAAGATGACCGCCGAGCTGCTCGAATCGCGCAAGGTCGATTTCAAGGAGGTCGAGCCGGAGCTGCTACGCCGCCTGGACCTGGTCGACCTCTCCCACGACGTGCTGGACATGTACCCCATCGAGCTTTCCGGCGGCATGAAGCAGCGCATGGTGATGGTGATCTCGACGCTGCTCAACCCCTCGCTGCTCATTGCTGACGAGATCACCTCCGCGCTGGACGTGTCCACGCAAAAAGCCGTCGCGGAGATGCTCGTCGAGTTCCGTGACCAGGGCATTGTCAAAAGCGTGATCTTTATCACACATGACATCTCCATCCTGTACCAGATCGCAGACAGCATCATGGTGATGTACGCGGGCAAGCTGGCCGAAAAAGCCCCGACCGACGTGATCATCAACTGCCCGCGCCACCCGTACACCCAGCTTCTGATCTCATCGCTGCCGGAAGCCGGCGTGCGGCACGCCGAGAAGCGCCTGACCGGCATCCCCGGCAGCCCGCCGCCGCTCCTCAACCCGCCGCAGGGGTGCCGCTTCCGCGACCGCTGCCCGTTCGCCATGGAGAAGTGCCTGGAGGAGCCGCCGGTCATCGAGGTCGAACCGGGCCACTTCGTCGCCTGCTGGAAGGAGGCTGAGCCCTATGCTTAAGCTCGAAGGCGTGTCAAAGGTCTACCACGTCGGCACCTTTGGCAGTAAGGAACTGCACGCCGTGCAGGATGTCAGCTTCACGGTCGAGAAGGGGCAAGTTGTCTCGCTGATCGGCGAGAGCGGCAGCGGCAAGAGCACCATCGGCAAGATGATCCTGCGCCTCATCCCCATCACGTCGGGCACGATCACCTTCGACGGGGTGGACATCTCGACGATCAAAGGCGGCAGGCTCAAGGATTACTATCGCCAGGTGCAGGGCGTCTTTCAGGACCCGTTCAGCTCTTATAACCCCATCTTTAAAGCCGACCGCATCTTCCAGATCCTCCGCGAGGAGTTTTTCCCCGGCGTGAAGCAGGCCGAGTGGGACGACAGGCTGCACCAGTCGCTCAAAGCCGTTGGGCTAAGCCCCAAGCAGGTGCTGAACAAGTACCCGCACCAGCTCAGCGGCGGGCAGCTTCAGCGCCTGCTGATCGCGCGGGCGCTGCTGCTCGACATCAAGCTGCTCATTGCCGACGAGATTATCAGCATGCTCGACGCGTCCACCCGCATCGACGTGCTGAACCTGCTGGCCGATCTCACCAAACAGGGGCTGTCGATCCTGTTCATTACGCACGACCTCTCGCTGGGCTACTACATCAGCGAGAAGTCGGTCATTCTTTACCGGGGCCGCGTGGTCGAGATGGGCTCGACGGAAAAGATCTACAAGAACCCGCTGCACCCCTACACCCGCATGCTGATGGCCTCCGTGCCGCGCCTCGACAAGAAGTGGGAAACCGTCGAGGCGGAGCTTGAAGGTGTGCCATCCGACGTGAGCAGCGGGTGCGTGTACCACGACCGGTGCCCATCGGCGGGCGAGGGCTGCGAGCAGGCCCCGCCCCGCCTCGTTGAGATCGAGCCTGATCACTTCGCGGCGTGCTGTCAGGTTGCCATCGAGACAGCCTCGCTCGCCGCGCCCGAGGTGGCCCAACTGGGCTGAACCGCGCCCAAAGCACTTTTTCACCGCCCAAATGTACGCTGGCAGGGGCGATCTGTGCCCGGTGACCGCCGGCAGAGTGCCGGATAGACAGGAGACGAGCGCTGGATGACTGAGAGCTACCACTTTCCCGAAGACTTCATCTGGGGGGCGGCGACCTCATCTTACCAGATCGAAGGCGCGTGGGACGAAGACGGCAAGGGCGAGTCGATCTGGGATCGCTTCACCCACACGCCCGGCAAGATTGAGGACGGCTCGACGGGCGACGTCGCCTGCGACCACTACCACCGCTACGAGGAAGACGTCGCGCTGATGAAGTGGCTCGGGCTGCACGCCTACCGCTTCTCGATAAGCTGGCCGCGCGTGCTGCCGGAGGGGCGCGGCGCAGTCAACCCGAAAGGGCTGGACTTCTACAACCGGCTCGTGGATGCGCTGCTGGAGGCAGGCATCACCCCCTATGTGACGCTCTACCACTGGGATCTGCCGCAGGCGCTTCAGGATGCGGGCGGCTGGCCCGCCCGCACCACCGCCGAGGCGTTCGTCGAGTACGCCCGCATCGTCGCGGAGGCGCTCGGCGACCGGGTGCGCCACTGGATGACGCTCAACGAACCCTGGGTCAGCGCCGTCGTCGGCTACCTGCACGGCAGGCACGCGCCGGGGCACACGAGCCTCGAGGAGATGCTGCCCGCCTCACATCACCTGCTGCTCGCGCACGGCTGGTCCATGCCCGTCATCCGGCAGGCGGTGCCCGGCGCGGAGGTGGGGCTGGTGCTCAACCTCTGGCCGCACACGCCCGCCTCGCGCAGCTTCGCCGACCGGCAGGCCGCTTACTACGGCGACGGCTTCCTGAACCGCTGGTACCTCGACCCGATTACGGGGCGCGGCTACCCGGCGGACATGGTTGCTCGCTTCCCCCGCCTGCTGGACTACGTGCAGGACGGCGATATGGAAGCCATCGCCACGCCCATCGACTTCCTCGGCATCAACTATTACTCGCGGCACGTGATCCGCAGCGAGGACGTGCCGGAGGCGGAGAACGAGCCGCAGGAGGTGTTCGCCAGCGACGACAGGACCGAAATGGGCTGGGAGGTCTACCCGGAGGGGCTGTACGACATGCTGGGCCGCCTGCACTTCGACTACCGCTTCCCGGCGCTGTACGTCACGGAGAACGGCGCGGCGTTTGAGGATGTCGTCGGGGAAGATGGCTGCGTGAACGATCCGCGCCGGGTGGCCTACCTCTGCGAGCACCTGCGCGCCGCCTCGCGGGCCATTGCCGCCGGGGTGCCGCTCAAGGGCTATTTCGTGTGGTCGCTGCTCGACAACTTCGAGTGGAGCTTCGGCTATACCAAGCGCTTCGGCATCGTGCATGTGGACTTCGATACGCTGGAGCGGACGCCGAAGGCCAGCGCCGAGTACTATCGCAAGGTTATCCGCGCCAACGCTGTAGTGGAATGAGAGAGTGACACAGGATGAAGTACGGCTACTTTGACGACCAGAATCGCGAATATGTCATCACCCGGCCTGACACGCCGCTCCCCTGGATCAACTACCTGGGCAGTGAGTCGTACTTCGGCCTGATCTCGAACACGGCGGGCGGCTACTCCTTTTATCAGGACGCCCGGCTGCGCCGCCTCACCCGCTACCGCTACAACAACATCCCGACCGACACGGGCGGGCGCTACGTCTACCTGCGCGACAACGCGAGCGGCGCGTACTGGTCCCCGACGTGGCAGCCGACGCGCACCCCGCTTGAGGACTACCGCTGCCGCCACGGCATGGGCTACACGGTGATCGCCTCGACGCGGGAAGGCATCGAGGCATCCATCCGCTATTTCGTCCCCCTCGGCGAGACGCTCGAAGTGTGGCAGGTGCGCCTGACCAACCACCGCGACACGCCCGCCGACCTTTCGCTGTTCTCGTTCGTCGAATTCGCGCTGTGGGACGCCTGGGATGACCAGACCAACTTCCAGCGCAACTTCAGCATCGGGCAGGTCGAGGTCGAGGACGGGGTGATCTACCACAAGACCGAGTACCGCGAGCGACGCAACCACGTCGCCTACTTCGCCTGCTCGCACCCGCTGGCCGGGTTCGACACGCAGCGCGAGGCGTTCCTCGGCCCGTATCGCGGGCTGCACGAGCCGCGCGCCGTTGAGTGCGGCGAGTCGGGCAATTCCATCGCCTACGGCTGGGCGCCGGTCGGCTCGCACCATGTCAGGCTCATGCTGTCGCCCGGCGGCGCGGAGCAGGTGATCTTCGTCCTCGGCTACCACGAGAACCCGCCCGACGCCAAGTTCGACCCTCCCGGCTCGCAGACCATTAACAAGCGCGGTATCCGCCCGCTCGTCGAGCGGTACACACAGCCCGCGGAGGTCGAGGCGGCCTTTGACGCGCTGCGCGAGACGTGGGATGCGCTGCTCACGCGGTTCCAGGTGCAGACGCCTGACGAGCACACCAATCGCATGGTCAACATCTGGAACGCCTACCAGAACATGGTGACGTTCAACCTCAGCCGCTCGGCGTCGATGTTCGAGTCGGGAGTCGGGCGCGGCATGGGCTTCCGCGACAGCAACCAGGACCTGCTCGGCTTTATGCACCTCGTGCCGGAGCGCGCCCGGCAGCGCCTGCTCGACCTCGCCGCGACGCAGTTCGAGGATGGCGGCGCGTACCACCAGTACCAGCCGCTGACCCGGCGCGGCAACAACGCCATCGGCAGCAACTTCAACGACGACCCGCTCTGGCTGGTGCTGGCTGTGGCCGCCTACCTCAAGGAGACGGCGGACTGGTCGATCCTCGACGAGCCGGTGCCCTTCGACAACCAGCCCGGCACGGAGCAGCCGCTTTACGAGCACGTGCGCCGCTCCATCGGCTACACGCTGGCGCGGCTCGGGCCGCACGGCCTGCCGCTGATCGGTCGCGCCGACTGGAACGACTGCCTGAACCTCAACACGTTCAGCTCGGAGCCGGGCGAGTCCTTCCAGACCGCCGACACGATGGACGGCAAGACCGCCGAGTCGGTGTTCATCGCCGGGCTGTTCGTGCTGGCGGCGCGGGAGTTCGCACAGATCGCCGCGCGCTGCAACCGGCCCGCCGACGCGGACTGGGCACAGCAGGCTGCCGATCAGATGACGGAAACCGTCTACCGGCACGGCTGGGATGGCGCGTGGTTCCTGCGGGCGTACGACCATTTCGGCCAGAAGGTCGGCTCGCACGAGTGCGAGGAGGGGCAGATCTTCATCGAACCGCAGGGCATGTGCGTGATGGCAGGCATCGGCACGGAGAACGGGCTGGCGCGGAAGGCGCTCGATTCGGTCTGCGAGCGGCTCGCCACCAAGCACGGGATCGTCCTGCAGCAGCCCGCGTACTCGCGCTACTACCTGCACCTCGGCGAGATCTCGTCCTACCCGCCGGGCTACAAGGAGAACGCGGGTGTCTTCTGCCACACCAACCCCTGGATCATGATCGCCGAGGCGGTGCTGGGGAACGGCAACGCTGCGCACGACTACTACCTGCGCATCAACCCGTCGGCCCGCGAGGCGATCTCCGAGGTGCACCGCTGCGAGCCTTACGTCTACGCACAGATGATCGCCGGGCGGGACGCGCCCACCCACGGCGAGGCCAAGAACTCATGGCTGACGGGCACGGCAGCCTGGAACTACGTCGCCATCACGCAGTGGATTCTGGGCATCCGCCCGGACTACGACGGGCTGATCGTCGCGCCGGTCATCCCCGACGGCTGGCAGGGCTTCAGCGCCACGCGGCAGTTCCGGGGCGCGACGTACGAGATCGAGGTACGGCGAAACGGGGCGGGCACGGGTGTCTCGCTGACGGTCGACGGCGTCCCGCTCGCGGGCAACGTGGTGCCGCCGGCAGCGCCGGGCAGCGTGGTGAAGGTCGTGGCGACGCTGGGCTGATACCGGCCCGGCGCGTCACGTCTCTGAGTGGTCGGAGGGCTCGTCGCTGAAGTCGCTCTCAGCAATCGGGCTGAGCAGCCGCAGCAGCGCCAGGTTGATCGCCGCCAGGATGATGCCGACCTCAAGCTGATCAAAGCCGATGGCCGCGCCGATGGCCGCCGTGTTCCAGATGCTCGCCGCGGTGGCAAGCCCGTAGACGCTCGTCTGGCCTTTCAGGATGGCCCCGCCACCGATAAAGCCGATGCCGGACAGCAGCCCCTGCACCACACTGGCAATCGGGCCTGTGTCAGGCTCAAACGCGCCTCTGCCTATCAGGATGAAACCGCAGCTTGCGATGGCCACAAGCGGGAACGTCCGCAGGCCGACGCTCCGCGCCGACTGGCTCCGGTCCCAGCCGATGGGCAGGGCGAGCGCAAACGCCACCAGGATATGCAGCCCGACACGCAGCACACTATCGAAGTCCAGTTTAAACAGTTCCAATACATCCCCTTTCTACTCGGGCAGCTTCGGCCTGGCGGTAGCTATCTGCGAGGGCGGTCGCACCATCTCGAACAGGTCGGTGACGCGCGTGTAGGCGCTGCCCGCCAGCCGCCCGATCGGTTGCAAGCGGGCCAGGTCGATCTTGTCCCCGTCGAACAGCACGCTCTCATCGACGTGGAGATGGACGACCCGCCCGATCACCACGTGCCCTGACCCGGCCTCGCCGGGGTTGCCCAAGTCGATGATCTGCGCCAGCCGGCACTCAAAGTGAACCGGGCTCTCGGCGACGCGGGGCGGGCGCACGGCGGCGGAGGGCATCTTCTTCAGCCCCGCCGCCTCGAACTCGTCCACGCCCGCCGGAAGCTCCGTCGCGGTGATGTTCATCGCCAGGGCGAGCCGCTCGGTGACGATGTTGACGACAAACTCGCCCGTTGCGCGGATGTTGGCGAGCGTGTCCTTCGTGGCGAGGTCGGTGCCGCGCGTCATCGGGCAGAACAGCACGTGCGGCGGGTTGGGGCAGACCGCGTTGAAGAACGAGAACGGGGCGAGGTTGGCCTGCCCCTGCTCGTCCACCGTGGACACCCAGCCGATGGGGCGCGGCACAATCGAGCCGATCATCACCTTGTAGACGCTCTGCCAGGTCGGGGCGTCGGGCGAGCCGTCCAGCTTCCATTCCATCGGCGTCTACGCTCCGTCGCCGTCGAGCCAGGTGGACATATACTCCGGCTTCTCCAGTTCGAGCGCGTCCGGCGTGAGGTGCAGCGGGCGGAAGGTGTCGACCATGACGGCGAGTTCCTCCGTGCGCTCCGCGCCGATGGACGCCTCCGTCGCGCCCGGCTGCGGCCCGTGCGGCAGGCCGCTCGGGTGCAGGGTGATGTCGTACTGGTCGATGCCCCGGCGAGACATGAAGTTGCCCTCGCAGTAGTAGATCACCTCGTCGGAGTTGACGTTCGAATGGTTGTACGGCGCGGGGATGGCCTCGGGGTGGTAGTCGAACAGGCGCGGCACGAACGAGCACACGACGAAGTTGTGCCCGGCGAAGGTCTGGTGGACGGGCGGCGGCTGGTGTACCCGCCCGGTGATCGGCTCGAAATCGTGGATGCTGAACGCCCAGGGGTACAGGTAGCCATCCCAGCCTACCACATCGAACGGGTGGTGGTCGAGGATATGGCGGCTGATCGTATCACGCACCTTGACGCGCACCTCATACTCGCCGCGCTCGATGATGGTCTCTAGCTCCTCCGGAACGCGGATGTCGCGCTCGCAGTACGGGCTGTGCTCCAGAAGCTGGCCGTACTCGTTGCGGTAGCGCCTCGGCGGCTCGATGCGCGACTTCGACTCGACGACGAAGAAGCGCGCCCCGTCGCTCTCCAGCTCCATCTTCCACGTCACCCCGTAGGGGATGATGATGTAGTCGCCGGGGCCAAAGGGCAGCCGCCCGAACTGCGAGCGCAGCACGCCCTGCCCCTCATGCGCGAACCACAGTTCGTACGCCTGCTGGTTGCGGTAGAAGTAGTCCATGCTGGCCGCCGGGCGGCTGATGCCCAGCGTCACGTCCTCGTTGCCGAGCAGCACCCGCCGCGCCGAAACCGGGTCGCCGCCTGCGGGCATATCCGCCGTGGCGAAGGCGCGGTGACGGATCGGCCCGAACTCCACGTACTCCGGCGCGGCAGGCCCCAGGAACTCGGTGCGGACGACGGCGGGCGGCAGGTAGTGGTGGTACAGAATCGACTGGATGCCGGAGAAGCCCTCCAGCCCCATGACTTCCTCGCGGTACAGCGTGCCATCCGGCTTGCGGAACCGGGTGTGCCGCTTGTGCGGCACCTCTCCAAGGCGGTGATAAAAGGTCACTGGCAAACCTCCTCTTTTGTGGCGAGAGGCACGGAGCCTCTCGCCGTGGGCGCTGCCTGGCGGCGCTACAGGTTGCCGCGCCGGGCCTGCTCCAGCTCGATCGCCTCAAAGAGCGCCTTGAAGTTGCCCTTGCCGAAGCCCTGGCTGCCCCGCCGCTGGATCACCTCGATGAAAACGGTCGGGCGGTCCTGCAAGGGGCGCGAGAAGATTTGCAGCAGGTAGCCCTCGTCATCACGGTCGACGAGGATGCCAAGCTCGCGGATAGCTTCCAGCGACTCGCGAATGTCGCCTACCCGTTCGGGGAGCACGTCGTAGTAGGCATCGGGCACGCGCAGGAACTCAATGCCGTTCGCCTTAAGCTGCCCGACCGTCTGGATGATGTCGCCCGTCAGCATGGCGATGTGCTGCACGCCGGGCGTGAGATAATAGTCCAGGTACTCCTCGATCTGGCTCTTGCGCTTGCCCTCCGCCGGCTCGTTGATGGGGAACTTGACGCGCCCGTCGCCGTTCTGCATGACCTTCGACATAAGGGCGGAGTACTCGGTGCTGATGTCCTCGTCATCAAAGTGGATGAGCTGGCGGAAGCCCATCACCCGGTGATAGAAGTTGACCCACTCGTTCATCTTGCCGAGCTGCACGTTGCCGACGACGTGATCGACCGCCACCAGCCCGGCGGAGTCGGCCTCGAACGCCAGTGCGCGGTAGCGCGGCGCGAACGGGCCGGTGTACTCGCTGCGGTCCACGAACATGTGGACCGTCTCGCCGTAGGTGTAGATGCCCGCATGCCGGAACACCCCGTTCTCGTCGGCCTCCTCCGTCGGCGCCCAGGCGCTTCTCGCGCCGCGCTCGGTCGTCGCACGCCAGGCCTGCTCGGCGTCGTCCACCGCCAGCGCGACGACCTTCACGCCGTCGCCGTGCAGCATGTGGTGAGCCGCCATCGCGTGCGTCGGATGGTAGGGCGCAGAGACGACGATGCGAATCTTGCCGGACTCCAGCACGTAGGACGCAAACTCGCGGTTGCCCGTCTCCAGCCCCGAATAGGCAACGGGCTTGAAGCCGAAGCCCTTCCACCAGTAGTACATCGCCTGCTTGGCGTTGCCCACCCAGAAGTGCAGGTGGTCGATGGCCTTGATCTGGAGGAAGTCCGCTTCCTCCGTCATGGGCCGCCCGGACACAACCGGTTCTACCGTCATGATATGTTCCCCCTTGTAGCCTGTCCCCAGCGTGGAGGCTGCGGCTGGCAGGGTGGTGCGCCCGCCGGCCCGAATCCGCAGCCATATATGACTGATTCTATCGTAATTAACGCGCCGCATCCGGGCGGATGCCCGACGGCTCTCGACCTCAATAACCCCACCCCGTGCAGACGCCGGGCATCAATTGCCCGGCTACGTGCAATTGTCCCCTTCGGGGGCCGGGCCGCCCTCTCCCCTGCAAGGGCAGCCAGCGTCTCGTGACTCTGCGCTCCGCACCTGCTAGCATGGAGTTACAGTAACTGGATGTGAATAGACACTGGAGGTTGGTGGCAATGGAAGTTCACGATTTGAGAGGTTGGCTGGTTCACTCGATGCAGGACCTGTACAGCGCAGAGAACATGCTCCTGGAGGCGCTGCCGAAGATGGCCAACGCGGCCACATACGGCGACCTCAAAAAGGCGTTCAACATGCACCGTGACCAGACCGAGAAGCAGGTCGAGCGTCTCGAAGAGGCACTGAGCGCGCTCGGCGAGAAGCCGGACAAATCGGTCAAGTGCAAGGGCATGGAGGGGCTCATCAAGGAAGGTGAGGAACTGCTGAAGAACAAGGGGAAGATCCCCGGCGACGTGATGGACGCGGCGCTGATCGAGGCGGCGCAGAAGGTCGAGCACTACGAGATCGCCGGCTACGGCTCGGCAGCGACCTATGCCGAGATGCTTGAGGAAAAGGATGTCGCCAAGAAGCTCAAGCAAAATCTCGGCGAGGAGCAGAGGACCGACGAAAAGCTCACCAAGCTCGCCGAAGGCCGGATCAACAAGGCGGCGATGAGCAAGCACTAGCAGGGTTTTCAACTCACCCGTACAACGGCTGAGCCGTTTCTGCACCCTCTCCCCGCGACGCGGGGAGGGGGCGTCATATATCGCGACCATCAGAGCCGCGATATTTTGCGGCGACTTTTCTACACGCCCCGCGGCAGATTTGTACGCACCACTCGTTCACCCCTCCGCTATGACAAATTGCTGACTCCAGCATGACAAATGTCACTTGAGCGACCTCCCGGTCAGGATGCTACGATAGCCTCGGAGGGAGGAGATGTCTGACATATTCCCCAGTTGTCTGACATCAACATAGGAATGCAGAGAGCGTCATCCAAAGTGGAGCAGATCATTGCCCAGATCCGCTCCCTGATTGGCACACAGTCCTTTGAGGGTGGTCGCCTCCCATCCGAGCCCAGCCTCGCCGAGATGGTAGGTGCAAGCCGGGCGACCGTGCGCCAGGCGCTCGCGGAGCTTGAGGTCGAAGGCCTGCTCATCCGCAAGCACGGTGTCGGCACCTTTGTCAACGAGCGCATGCTGAACATCGGCCAGCGGCTTGACGAGGTATGGGACTTCCTCGAAATGATCGAAGTCGCGGGCCATACCCCCAGCATCGAACACCACTTCCTGACGCTTGGCCCCACCACGCATGAACTCGCCGAGAAGCTCGGCCTCCAGCCAGAGGACGAAGTGATCACCACGGCGAACGTCTTCCTTGCGGACGACGTACCGGTTATCTACTGCATCGACTACCTGCCCTCGCGCCTCGTCAAGCAGGCGTATCGCGAGGAAGAGCTTCAGGGGCCGGTGTATTCGTTCCTGACGAACCGCTGTGAGACGCGCATCGAGTACTGCATTGCCGAACTACTGCCGGTCGTCGCAAGTGATGAAATCGCCAGGCTGCTGCGCTGCGACGTGGGCGTGCCGCTCCAGTATGTGAAAGAGGTCGGCTACGACGCCCGCGATGAGCCGATTATCTACTCCGAAGAGTACTACCTCCCGGAGTTTTTCAATTTCACGATTGTCCGTAAGCTGACGTCGGGCCGCTAGCCATGGCGTTGCCCGCGCAGCCTGTTGTTGGTTCCCGTCATGGCACGAACCCCTCGTGGTTCGCCACCTCGAAGAGGAGAGCATGCTTAACGAACAGGAATACATCGAACAGCTAAAAGAGGCGGTCATCGACGGCGACGACCAGGACGTTGTGGAAATCGCAAAAGAGGCGCTGGAAGCCGGCGTCGACCCGCAGGTGCTACTCACGCAGGGGCTGATGGCCGGGGCTGACATCGTCGGTCAGAAGTTCGAGAGCGGCGAGTTCTTCCTGCCCCAGCTCATGCTGACGGGGCGCGCACTCAAGGCAGCCATGAGCGTGCTGGAGCCTGCGCTTCAGGCATCGCTCGGCGATAAGGCCGGCGAGGGCGACACCGGCACCGTCGTGATCTGCACCGTGCAGACCGACATCCACGACATCGGCAAGAACATCGTCTCCTCGATGCTCACAGCGACCGGCTTCACCGTACACGACCTCGGCGTGGACGTGCCGACCAAGACCATCATCGCCAAGGCGCAGGAAGTCAACGCCGACATCATCGCGTGCTCGGCGTTGCTGACCACGTCGATGCCCGTCATGCGTGACCTGATCAACCTGCTGGAGTCGATGGGCCTGCGCGACCGCTTCAAGGTCATGGTCGGCGGCGCGCCCATCACCCCGGCCTTCGCCGAGCAGATCGGCGCGGATGGCACGGCACGCAACGCAATGCAGGCCGTGCAGCTCGCCAAGAAGCTCATCGCCGAGCGGCGGCAAGCGTAGGAGCGGCAGACCGATGATTCTGGACTACCACGAGATTCTCGACCGCGCGAACGAGGGCCCCTACATCAGCGAGGAGAGCTGGGACCTTGAGAAAGTGGCGATGACAACCGCCCGGCTCGTCCGCAAGTACAAGCTGAGCTGGGACCCGGAATGCATCATCACCGACGACCCGGCGCTGGCCGACGCGGTGTTCGAGGCGGGCTTTGAACTGGCCAAAGAGATCGGCTGCTACTCCCGCACGACCGAGCGCATCATCCTGTTTGACGAGGACGAGCTTGAAGAAGGCCTGCGCCGGATGCCGCAGACGCTGGTCATGGGCGAGGGCAAGGACGCCCGCACGCTCTACGCCCGCCGGATTATGGACGACCGCCTGCCGCTCGTGTGGGCGGGCAACCCCGGCACCCCCTACCCGGAAGACCTCTTCCTGCCCTCGGTGATGAGCTGGGCGCAGGAGCCCATCGTCGACATGATCACCTGCGGCACGCTCACGCACGTGGACGGGCGCGAGATCCGCACCGGCGACCCGATCGAGATCACCGCGACGCGGCGCGAGCTGCGCTACCTGCGCGATGCGCTGAAGCGGGTCGGGCGGCCCGGCATGGGGATGCTCGCCGCGCAGAGCAGCGTCTCGGAACTGGGCGACCTGGCCGTTGCCCACCCCGACTACCTGCGCCCGTGCGACTCGCACCTCGTGCCGATGCTCAACGAGATGAAGATGGACCACCGCAACATCTCGCGGGCGATCAACTCCATCGAGTACGGCATGCGGAACGCGGCGCTAGTCTGCGTGATGGTCGGCGGGCTGGGCGGCGACGCGCCCGGTTCGGCGGTTGTCAACGTGGCCTCGCACATCCTGGCGAACCTGACCACACTGGCCGATTACCAGCTTCTGCACCCCATCCACATGCGCCACATCGCCACGACGACCCGCGCGACGATGTGGGTCGAAAGCATCGTCCAGCAGGCCTTCGCCCGCAACGCCCCGGCGATCTTCGTGACCGACATCTACCCCAAGAGCGGCGCGGTAACGCGCGAGCTGCTGTACGAGACGGCAGCCAACGCCATCGTGATCGCGGTGACGGGCGGCCACCTGGAGGGCTGCGGCTCGGCGGACGGGCTGCTGCCAAACGGCACCGGGCTTGAGGCGCGCTTCATGGGCGAGGTGGGCCACGCCGCGACCCGCCAGGGTCTGACGCTCCGCGAGGCCAACGACCTCGTGCTGAAGCTGCTCGCGAAATACGAGCACGTCTTTGACACGCCGGGCGGCAACCCCGGCCTGCGCTTCGACGAGGCGTATGACATGCGGACGCTCAAGCCGACCGCAGAGTGGCAGGCCATTTATGAGGAGGTGAAACGCGACGTACGTGACATGGGATTAACCGCACTCTAGTTCTTGACCTGTGCCATGACTATCCAGAGGAGGAAACGACATGGCTTTATACCTGATAGTTAACGTCGCGATTGTGGTCGTGCTTGGCCTGGTTGCCATGCTGGTCGGCGAGCGCACGACGAAGGACGGCGGCTTCAACTTCAACTACACCACCCGCGACATCGTTATCATCGCCGTCATCGCCGCCATCGCCGGCGTCGTCAACACCGGTGCGGGCAATCTCTGGTACCTGATGAACACCTCGCTCGGCCCGCTCGGCGGCGCGCTGCTCCAGGGCTCGTTCATGTGGGCCTACATCCTGGTCATGTTCCTGGTTCGTCGCCCCGGCGCGGCGCTGCTCGTCGGCCTGATCGAAACCGCCGTCGAACTGCTGCTCGGCAATGCGGCGGGCATCGGCACGCTTGGCTGGGGGCTCACGCAGGGCATCGCCGTCGAGGCAGTCGTGGCCTTCACCTCCTACAGGAAGTTCGACCTGTGGACCGCGCTCGCGGCGGGTGCGGCGGCATCGCAGTTCGGCACCGTCTGGACGGCCATCTTCTACGGGTGGGACCCGGCGACAGCGAACGATGTGTGGCTGGCCGTGCCGGTCAACATCATCTCGGGCATCGTGCTCAGCGGGCTGATCGGCTACCTGCTTTCGAGGGCTATTGCCCAGACGGGCCTGGTCCGTTCCGCCGCGCACTAGCAATGTCAATGTCAAAGTCAGGCGGCGCGGCTGCCTGGCTTCTCTTTAAAGGGTCATGATGGCAACAGCAGCTCACTCTAACCCGGACGTGCTGATCGACATCCAGCACGTGACCTACACGCACTGGAACAAGTCCGAGCCAACCCTGCACGACATCTCCCTGCAGATCCGGCGCGGCACGCTCAACATCCTGGTTGGCCCCAGCGGGTCAGGCAAATCCACCCTCTGTGACCTGTTCAACGGCGTCATCCCCCACCTCAACGGAGGCGAGTTCAAAGGCGACGTCTTTGTCGACGGTCAGAACACGCGCGACGTGAAGGTCAAGGACCTCTCGCAGTTGGTTGGGCGCGTATTTCAGGACCCTGAGATCATGTTCGCGACGCTCTCCGTCGAGGACGAGATCGCCTTTGGCCCGGAAAACCTCCGCCTGGACATCCCTACCATCCAGTCCATCGTCAACCGGCTGCTTGACCAGATGGACCTGACCTCCCGACGGCACAACCTCGTGTGGAACCTGTCGGGCGGGCAGGTGCAGAAGCTGGGGCTGGCCTGTGTACTCGCCATGAACCCCCGGATGATCGTGCTGGACGAGCCAACTTCGAACCTCGACCCCGCCGCCACCCGTGACGTGCACAACCTCGTCCTCGAACTGCGCAACAACGGCATCACCGTCCTGCTTGTTACCCGTGAGTTAGATGAGCTGCTGGCCGAGGCCGACCAGCTTCTGGTGATGGACAACGGACGGCTGCTCGCCGCCGGGCCGCCACGCCGCATGCTCCGCGAGTACGGTCAGATGATGATCGAATCGCTGGGCGTGTGGCTCCCGGAGACCAGCGAGATCGGCATCCGCCTGCTTGAGGCGGGCATCCTGCCCGGCGGCGAGATACCCATCACCGTCCCAGAGACCATCACCGCGCTTGAGCGTGCTCACCTGCTCGTGCCCGTGCGCCCCAAGCACCCGACACCCGACATCGAACTGAAATCGTCAGCGCCCCCGCGCGGCGAAGTCCTGATCTCCGCCCGGAACCTGCGCTACGTGTACCCCGGCGGCGTCGAGGCCCTCAAGGGCATCGACCTGGACATCCACGCGGGCGAGTGGCTGATGATCCTGGGGCGCAACGGTGCGGGCAAGAGCACGCTCGCGCGGATGCTGGTCGGCCTCCTCACACCCCAGTCCGACGCGCTGACGCTGTTTGGCAGGGACGCGCGCTCATGGAAGGTGGACGAGCTGGCAAACCATATCGCGCTGGTCTTCCAGAACCCGGAGCACCAGTTCCTGACCGACAAGGTCGCGGACGAGATCGGCTACAGCCTGCTGGCACAGGGCATCACTGACGACGCGACGATCAAGGCGCGTACGGACGAGATGCTTGAGATGCTCGGCCTGCAGGACGTAGCGGACACGCACCCCTTCGCGCTGAGCGCCGGGTTGAAGCGGCGGCTCGGCGTGGCGACGATGCTCGTCGGCAACCCGCAGGTGCTCGTCGTGGACGAGCCGACCTACGGGCAGGACCAGATGATGACGCACACGCTGATGGCCCGCATGCAGGAGATCCGCGAGCGGGGCGTGTCGGTGGTGATGATCACCCATGACATGCGGCTGGTCGAGGAGTACGCCGAGCGTGTCGTCGTGATGAGCGAGGGCGAGATCCTCTACGACGGTCCGTCGTCGGGCCTGTTCACGCGGGATGAAGTGCTGGAGCGGGCCAACCTGCGCCGGACCATCCTGCACGACCTTCTGGGTGAGATGGCGCGGCGGGGCATGTATCTGCCCGCCGATGTGCGCCACACGCAGGACCTGCTGGCCCTGTTGAATGTTACGCAAGCGCTGGAGTAGCCCGATGTCGCAGTCCCAACACAGTCTCAACTACATCGAGCACGATTCCCCGATGCACCGCGTTTATCCGCTTGTCAAGCTGATCTGGGTGCTGCTGGTGGCAATCGGGCTGTTCTTCTACCGCACGCCGCTCTCCGGCGCGGTGATGTTCGGCGTGATTCTGCTCACGGCGATGATCTTCGCCCGCGTGTCGCTGCGCAACGTCCTGAGCAGCGCCAAGCTGATCTTCGGGCTGGGCCTGCTGCTGATGTTGTTCCACTTCTTCGCAGACCCCGGCGAGCCGGTCTACCGGCTCGGCCCGCTGACCATCACCGACGGCGGGCTGCGTGAGGGGCCGATCTTCTTCTTCCGCCTGTCCGTCGTCGTGCTGGCGAGCTTCGTGCTGATCTGGACGACGCACCCGCGCGACCTGATGGTGTCGCTGAACAAGGCGGGCGTCCCCTACCGCTACGCCTTCGCGGTGTTTCTCGCGATGCGCTTCCTGCCGCTCATCCAGCGCGAGGTGGACGCGGTGAAGGCCGCGCACTCGATCCGCGGGCGGGCCGGGCGCTCCGGGCTGCTGCACCGCTTCAAGCTGTGGCAGCGCTACATGTTCACCGTGCTGATCAACGGGCTGCGCAAAGCGGAGTCCACGGCCATCGCCATCGAGTGTCGGGGCTTCGGCGCCTACCCCGACCGCACCTACATGAAGCCGGTCGAGTACCAGGCAGGCAGCCTCCTGCTGATTGTGCTGTTCGTGGTGCTGCAAACCGGGCTGATCGTCGCGGAGCGGGTGCTTTAGGGCCGCCGCCCTGTGCCGATCACCGCGCAAACGACGAGGCTACCGGGAGGCAGCCTCGTCTGCATTTATGGACCTGGGGAATGTGTTTAATACCCCACCCCCGTGCTTATCAGGGAGCCGCGAAGACGCCGGGCAATCAATTGCCCCGCTACGTGTAATTGTCCCCTTCGGGGACAGGGCTGCGCGCGGCGACTGTCGGACCTATCGATCATACGGGGAGCCGCGAAGTTTATTCGCGGCGTTTCATTCTGCACAGACAGGCATACGCGCTTCTTAAGGGGCCTCCTCCGCGATTGAACATCGCGGCTGCCGGCCCCTGAGCAATCACACAGGCTAGATGCCTATCCCCCGCATGTAGATCAGGTACATCCCCAGCAGGTACACGATGAGGATCGCCAGAGCGTCCAGCTCAAGGAAGAGCACACGGCGCTCGATGCGGGACAGGTTCGCCAGCATAGCCATGAGCACCATCAGCAGGCCGATAATATTGACCAGCGCAAACTCGTTGCTGATGCTGTCCAGGAAGCTGCCGCCCACATACAGAAAGTCGACAAGCCCCACTGCAAACATGTTGAAGGCATTGGAACCGAACAGGTTGCCGACTGCCAGTTCTGTCGCACCGATGCGAATCGCCGCCAGCGCCGACAGCAGTTCGGGCAGGGAGGTCACGATACCCAGGAGCGCGATACCGGCGAAGCTCTGTCCCAGGCCGGTCATCTCGGCGATGTCGTTGGTGGCCTGCACCATCGGAGGGACCACGAGGAGGATCACCCCTGCCGCGATGGCGAACCCGATCAACCCGCGCCGCAGCGAGGGGAACTCCGGGCCGGGCTTCGGCTGGGGCACGCCCATCATCCGGTCTGCGGCGCTCTCCCGCCGCAGCAGCCAGAGGCCGGCGAAATAAAACAGGATCAGCACCAGGCTGCCCAGGCCAATCCAGCCAACCATGATATTGAGATCGGCCAGCAGGAACAGGGTAGCCACGACGATCAGCAGGGCGGCCAGCGCCGCCGTCAGCGTCTGGTTGATCGCCTGGGTGCGCAGCACCGGCACCTGATAGTTGATCATGTCCACTATGGCCAGCAGCGCCATATTGACCATGTTGCTGCCGAAGAAGTTGCCGGCAGCAAGCTCTGGCGCGCCAAGCCGGAAGGAGGTTACAGAGGTCATAATCTCGGGCAGGGAGGTGGACCCAGCGAGCAGGATCGTGCCCACCAGCATGCCGCCCAGCCCGGTGCGGACGGCGATCACGTCGCCGTACTCGGCGAGCTTGTTCGCCGCCACGACCATGATCGCCCCAGTTACCACGAAAATGATCCAGGGCATTAGTGCCTGCACGCTATTCTGTCCTCCGGTTGTGTGATGTTGAGAGTCTCAAGGTTGTTGCCCGTGCCTGCATGTGCCTACCCGGCGTTTTCGGCATCTTCGCCGGTCTGCGGCTCCGGGATGCCCCACGTCTTGAGAACAGGCAGGACAAAGACGATCCCGGTGTTAGCGTTGTTGAGGCTGCCAATGATGTTTTCTGTCGCGGCGACGGCGGCCTCGGCAATGTCGAGCGACTCGATCACCGCGAACAGTGTGTTATTCCCGATCTGCCCACCGGCGAAGAGCTGGCTGAAGCCCATGTATGCCGCATGCGCCTGCCTCCGATGCAGGACGCGGTGCAGGCCGGTGCACTCGAGGACGGTGACCCCCCTCACTCCAACGCTCACCCAGGCGTTGAGCACCTCTTCCAGATGGCTGACGTCATCCAGAACCATGACTAGGAGGTACATGACTGACTCCTTACAAGGTTGAGTGGTCAGGCTGCGCTGCCCAGTTACGACTCCCATTGAGCCGGTGCGCTCACCCGCACGACGGCAGAGCTGGCGCACCGGCCTGTCCATGATAACACACAGGCTTTCGGAGCATGAAATAAACCATCCCTCGCGCGTATCTGCGCAGGTTCCGAGAAAGGCCGTTTGCCGTAGGGTCAATAACCGAGGGGTGTCCGGTCTATGACCTAGGTGACACTTCTGACCGGTAGATCGGCATCAGGCCGCTCTCATCGAAAATTCTGATGTATTGGCCCCAAATCGTGCCGGTTCTAGGTACTTAATTTATAAATATCAGTTATATACCCGATACATAATCCGGTTCTTGCCTGAGCCAAATTCCTTTCCCCGCCCGATAGACGCTCCGGTATTTCACCACGACAATGAGGAGTGACTATATGGAACCGTTCTTCCAAAGAGCGCAGGCCCCTCTGCGCTCATGATAGCCCATACACCGTCCCCAACTGTATAAGGAGCAAAGCATGTCTGACCATAACGAGAAGAAGCAGCTCTCACGGCGTGATGTGCTCATCCTGGGCGGCGGCAGCCTCGCCGGGCTCGTCCTGGGCGGGTGTGCACCCGCACCTGCGGCCACGCCCACGGAGGCGCCGGCTGCCGAGCCTGCCGTAGAGCCAACCGATGCCCCGGCTGCCGCACCGCCCGCAGCCGAGCCGGTAGTCGAGGTTCCGGTTAACCTGAACACCACGCCGGTGGCCTACGTCGGGCGCAGCCTTGAACACTGCTCCGGCTGCCGCCTGTGCGAGCAGGCCTGCTCGCAGTATCACGAGGATGGCAAGATCTGGCCGGCTGCTTCTCGCGTGCGCGTGCACGAGTTCTACCCCGGCATCGAGTTCCCGGTGCTGTGCTACCAGTGCGGCAACGCTCCCTGCGCAGACGCTTGCCCCGAGGGTGCCATCTCCATCAATCCGGAGACCAGCACGGTGGTCTTCGACGAGACCAAGTGCCTGCGCACGACCGAAGGCAGCGACTGCACCGAGTGCTACAACGGCTGCCCCGGCGGCGCGATCACCTTCCACCCGGTGACGAGTCTCCCGATCTCCTGCGACCTGTGCGACGGCGACCCGCAGTGCGTGAAGGCCTGCCGCGAGAAGGTTCTCACGGTTAATGGCATCCGCATGGGAGCCGGTGCGCCCGAGGAGATCGCCAAGGCGATGCGCAATGCCTACATCGTTCCGGGCGTTTCCGACCTTACAGGCACCGACGAGAGCTTCGGCTA